>Ga0131853_10000171_pt1 | contig 112757 bp, 111 predicted proteins | sample TergutLab28metaG_FD_92764 | JGI IMG/M metagenome (GOLD analysis project Ga0131853, IMG submission 92764) | Labiotermes labralis P1 segment gut microbial communities from Petit-Saut dam, French Guiana - Lab288 P1 (version 2) (version 2) | ecosystem: Host-associated > Arthropoda: Insects >...
TACGAATTTTACAGCACATGGGGCAACGGAGAAATTAATCAAGGCCCAGACGGGTTATTAACCATCCCCGAATTGGGCGGTGTTGGACAGGTGTTTTTCAATGGCAATTCAACAAGTAACCCTTTCGTTCACTTTGGACTAATCAACATTTTTGAAACCAACACATTCGTATGTGCTTTTACAAATGGATTGGCCACAATCTATGGGGCGGTGTACATCGACATCTTTTATTATTATATCTGGGGCGAACTGTTTATCGGCGGAATAATAGAATTGCTTTTCCCTGAATTTTGGGGCGAAGGACATTTTGATATTTTCTGGAGACTTAACTAATCCTCAAAAAACGCCCCTTACGGAACGCTTTTGACCAATTTGGCGATCTGGAAGGGACTCGAACCCTCGACCTCCACCGTGACAGGGTGGCGTTCTAACCAACTGAACTACCAGACCAAGACAGACTAATATAAAATATTTACCACTAGTTGTCAACAATAAAACAAATGTTTGAATGATGGAAGTACTTGTTATAATTTAGCCCTTGAGGTATAATCTAATCATGAATAAAACAGAAGAACTCTGGATATTAAGTGCATGTGGGCCATCAACACACTCGTGGAACGAGGCAATGAAGAAAAGGATTCAAGAACTAGGCATTTCTTGCAGGTTGTTTGAATTCGACGGTGGAAAGGCTGAATTTGCGAATCTTATTGCTGATATTGATGTTCTACCAAAAATAGTCTATATCAGAAGAGAAATCTCATCCATTCACGATTTTTTTCGCGACAAGAGTGTGCGCGTGATAAACAGTTTCGCTGCACAAAAAGTCATTCATGACAAGTTAGCAACTCATGACATTTTGGCAAAGCATGGAATTTCTCAACCTAAATATTTGCCAGGAACGGATAATGTAACATATGAAAATGTAAAAATGGAGCTTGGTGATGTTTTTGTCGCAAAAAGCAGATTCAGTTATGGCGGGAAAAACTGCTATCTAATCAGTAACAAATCCGACTTTGATGAAATGATAATGACTCTTGCTGTCGCTAAAACTCCACTTTCATATTTTATCTTCCAAGAATATATATCTGATTCATTTGGCAAAGATTTGCGAACATATGTGTTTGGATACAAAATTGCCGACGCATTAATAAGAGAAAGCACAGACAGCACCGAGTTCCGCTCTGGCGTCAGCGGTAAATGCACTTTCACACGAACGGATGTGTCGGAAAAAATTGCTAACCAAGCAATAGAGATTGCACGAATTTTGGATGGTGAACTCATCACTGTTGACTTTATGTATCGTAAAAACGGTGATGTAGTTTTTTGTGAAGCAAATACGGCACCAGGTTTCAGACTAGATGGTCTCTGTGAAAAAGCAATGGATTATGTCGCTTCTATCATAAAGCCTACAACGTACGTGGGCCCAACCAAAACTATTGGTCTTTTAGGTGGAATGTGTTGGCCTAGTACGGTCACATATTATGAATTAATTAACAGGAGAGTTAACGAAGAATTGGGTGGGCTAAGCTCCGCCAAATGCATAATAAACAGCTTGGATTACGAGGAATTAATTCAACCATGGTCAAAAGGTGAATGGGACAAGAGTCTAGAGGTCGTGGCAAATGCCGCGATGGCTCTCGAGCGTGGCGGGGTCGATTTTATTGCGATGTGCTGTAACACAGTTCATATGATTTACGACAAGCTATCTAACTTGGTTAAAACTCCCATCATCCATATAATGGATCCTGTCATTGAAAAACTCAAAGAACAGGGTATTTCCAAGGTAGCTCTCCTAGGGACGCGCTTTACAATGCGAGAAGATTTTCATAAAAAAAGATTGCGTGATGCTGGTATTATGGCACTAACTCCGGAAGGGGCTGACGCGGTTACAGTTGACAAAATTATTTACGACGAACTCGTATATAACAAAGTAGTTTCAAAGTCGAAAGAAACCTTTAAGAAAGTTATCAATAAACTTGTCAAAGATGGAGCACAAGCCGTTATTCTTGCCTGTACTGAAATTGGTCTTCTACTCAAGAATGGGGATGCATCCGTTCCGATATTTGATACAACTGAACTGCACGCACATTATCTTGCGGGACTATCCATAAAGTAGGCATCTGACCGCCAAACAACGAAAGCCGTTGACACAAGGGTTCCATCATGATAAATTATTGTGTTTGGCATAGAGCCATTGCCTTCGTAGCTCAGTCGGTAGAGCAAGGGACTGAAAATCCCTGTGTCGGTGGTTCGATTCCGCCCGAAGGCACCAACCATTAGGATTAAGCCCACATATTGGGCTTTTTTCTATCTTGTTGCCACAAGATAGTGTGGTAAATCAAGTAGTTTGTAAGTAAATCATAGAGAAATAATAATTTTTAGGGTCACAATTAGGGTCAACTTCTAGGCGGTTTTAAGGCCAACCTTCGCCGCTTGCTGGTGTTCAAACTCGTCTAACACGTGTGAGTAGTGGTCAGTCATAGCAAGGTTACTATGGCCCATCCAGCGGGATATAACTTTGATGTCAATCCCATCTTCGCGCAAACGTGTGCCAAAACTATGACGTGTGCTTTTCAAGGCATACTTGCTTGTATCTTCGTCGTTGTCAGATATTTCGGTTTCGCTTGCTATTCCTAGTGCTATCAAGATGCGCTTCAATTCCATGCGCAACCAATTAACAGTACAAGTAAATACTTTGTCTTGGCTGCCAGCCACTATACAATCCATAAATTCATACATGGGTTTGAATAGCGGGATGCGGCGCGATGACGTTTTTGTTTTGGTTCCGTCTATGAATATGGTGCGGCCCACAAAATCGAAATCACAATGTCGTATTTCCAGCAATTCGCCAGGCCTTGCCCCCGTATTGAAATATGTCATGAAATGAAAATAGTATTTGCTATGGTCTTTGGCATAGGCAAGTATGCGTTCTTGGTCTTTGCGTGTAAATGGGATTCCCGCTTCACGTTCGTGCTTGTGTTTCTTGAAATGCTGCACAACGTTCTTTTGGGTTAATTCCATTTTGTAGGCCCACGTCAAAGCCATGAATAACGTATTGTCTACGTTTTCACGGGTTCGACTGTATTCAACTTTCATAGACCCTTCGTGTAAATCAAGCGCGGTCAAGCTTTCCAGCGGTTTATCTTCAAAGTGAACCTTGATATGATACTTGATAGCGTTCCTATAACCTTTGGCGGTTGACTCGTTAATCTTGCCTTTTTGCTTTTTTCGCTCGTGGTGTATTCTTGGTTGTATTTCCAATTCATACCACTTGTCAAGCAAACCAAACAAAGTCAATTTTTCGATTATCGGCCTTCCTTGTGCTATCCGTTCATCCCGTTCTTTAAGTCGTGTATAGTGCTTGGATATTACTTCTAGCTGGTTGCGGCCTATGGCGGTTTGTCCTTGTTTGCGATTTTCAAGCATAGCGCGGGTTTCCCATCTTCCGTCTTTTCGTTTCCTAATTGTCCCTTCTTTTAGATATGGCATATTATGCACCCCCTTTTTTTCGGTGGGTGTTCATGCAATATCCAAAAAGATATTTGACTTGTGTATTAAGTTGTCAAAGAACACTTGCAAACGGGTGGTGCGCCATTTGTCTTGGATGCCCCGTCGCATAAATCTAAAAAACATAATCAAAAAGTTAGTCAAGGTGGAGATTTTTATTTTCTGCCTGTATCCCTATGCTGAAAATAAAAATACTACCTTTACTTGCTTTTTGCATTATGTTACAAAGAAAAGCGACGGGAATCCATGACAAATATCCTAATATGCCCCAGAGTAAAAAATAAAAGTTTACTTTTCCTTATCGGGGTATGGGGTGCCCCCATGTGTTTTATCATTATCATGCACAGAACATGGCAAGAGCAAATAGTGAGCGGTGGGAATCGGGTAGAATCCCATGCTAGTGGGATGACACCCGATGACAGAGCGAACGGAGCAACTATACGCACCAAGTAGCGAGCCGAAGGCGAGCGGGTCAATCACTAGGGGGTAGGTTTCAAAAATGCCCCCACAATTTGTTCGATGGCTTTACTATGTCACATTTTGTACACACTAATGATTTGCCTTATTTTTCCAATTCCTTCATAAGAAGCTGCTTATATTCTTCTTCGGTTATTTCGCCTTCTGCCCTTAATGCTTTTAGCACTTCTATTTTGTTCTCGGTGGTTCGCTGCGGGATATTGTTTTGAATAGTGATTTGCGGGGCCTGCGGTTTAATCAAAAGAAATAATAATCCTACGGGGAAGAACACAATGGCCAAGACAATTTGCCATGCTTGAATGTCACTTGTGCCGCTATATTCTTCGCCCGATTTCACTTCTTTTTGTGTAAGACATATAGAAAGGATTACTAGGTTTGCGGTTGCAAAAACCATACCAAACACTACAAAAATAATTTCTAATTCGTCACGCATATAATCAACTGCAAAGAATATGATTGCGGGAATATAAGTCAATGCGGTCAACACCAAGTGCCATATAATTATCTGCTTATTGGTTCGGTATTTCTCATTACACATAAGGCCACCTAATGATGCAATTCCTATACCTAAAACAATGAACAGCACACAGACAGCAATATCCGCACCTTCGGCTTCAAGTGCTATCATGCTTACAAAAGCCAGCAATATCGCAAACGCACCAAAAACAATTCCAGCAATTCCCCCGACAAGTAAAATTTTGTTTTTCTGCTCCATGATTTCTCCTTCAAAAAATAAAAGTGCCACCCCAACGGGATGGCACAGTCCAACTGCGAAATTCCCGTTGTTGTCACACAAACTGCCGAACACGTCGGTGGGTTTTTCGCGAGATGGCGAAATTGAACCCAACGTGTTCGAATATGCAATTTGTGTGACAATCTCATAATATCACAAGCAAGGCAAAATAGCCAATGCCTTTTTAGAAAAAGCACAAGTCGAATAATTGTGTTTTACTAATAAACGTGGGTTTACAAGTCACCCAATTCTTTTTCAAGTTCTGTAATCTCAATGTTCGGTTTTATGATTTTTCCATCTAAATTTACAAAATGACACTTGTGTGCAAGGCCGCGATAGTTCTTGGCAAAGCGGGTCAAATACAAATCGCAACCTTTTTCTAGGCCTAATTTCTTAACAAGCTGGGTGGGGATTGTGACTCTGTTGTCGCGCAACCTTCGTATGTAAACGCGGCACATAGGCATAAATACGGGGTCTTTGAAGGATATAAAAATTTCGCCCTTCCAAAAGAAAAAGTAAACGCGGTGTATAACGCGCTGCGGTTTATATCCTTTGCTTCGTGGCGGTTTAACACCTTTCCAAAATTCTTTTTTCAAATTGACAAACAAACTGCTGCGGCCCCGTGCTTGTAAAATACGATGACTAAATATTTGCATGATTTTTGCTCCTTATATTTTCTTGTGTAAAATATGAAAAATTTTTGCAAACCCCTTATAGAAATAAAAATAAGAAGGGGTTTACAATTTAATTTCACAAATTACACATTCCCCCTAAATACAATTGGCAGGGCTTTGATTTCCCAACCCTTGACAACGTTGCGCTCGGTCTTTCCGTCAATCGTTCCCGTTGCGTTCCAATAGTCTTTATTTTTCAGCATCTCGTAAAAGTTCCCCTTGTTCTCGGCTTTGAATCCATTAGTGGTACACCATCTTTGATAAGCTTCGTAAACGTCGGCAATTTTAATGACACTCTTTGGGGATTCTTCCATTCGGTCATCCCAAAAGTTCCCAACCTTGTCACTTTTTTCGCGATAGTCTGCGGTAGCATCCAAAACACATTGGGGTGGCACTAAACCTTCTTCGCGGAACATTCGCAACCCGTCAAGACACCAATTAAAAATGCCGCTTATGTTGTGGGGGTTCTTTTGTAATCGGTCTTTAAGTGTTGGGTCTTGTTTTGGTGTGCCTTTTTCGGTGGCCGAATAAAAGTGCTGGTCAAAGGTTATGACGTTAATTCGCCCACTTGAAAATAAAGTATCTTCCTTGATAGTTGGTAAAAAATTGGTGTTCATAAATAGTTTGAATTTCGGCATAAAGTCAAATTCAAGTCCATAGTTAAACCTAGCTGTTATCATGTCGCGGCCCGTTAGTTGCTTCAAAAGCCCGCTGTCAAAAATCATATTTTTCTTGGGCTCTGCTGCGTTCAAAAATCGGCACCCGTCAAGCTTTGCAATATCATTGTTCGCTTGGCGGCTGTCGTTGTTTTGTTTGGTTGCCAACGTTTCGGGCTTGATTGTCATAGCATAGCCCCCAGCATTACCCAGCATTTTAGCAAACGTTTCCACTAGGGTTCCTTTGCCATTTCTGGTCGTGGCCCCGTAAAGGATAAAGCAAGCTTCTATGTGGGTTTCCGCTGTAAGCGCATAGCCCAAAGCTTTTTGCAAGTAGCGCATCTTTTCCTTGTTGCTGCGCAGGATTCCTTTGATAAAATCTTCAAAGTCTTTACTGCGAATTTTTGGGTCGTAGGTAACGTTGCTTATTCTTGATATTAGGTCATCGGGGTTAAATTCCTGTCGCTCAAATGTTTTAAGGTTAAACGTTCCATTTTGGCAATTAAACAAATCGGGGTTCTTGTCAAGGTCGGCCTTTGTTATATGGTGGATGTCGCGGGCATCTCTAATCATAGTTTCGCGCACTTTGGCTCGTGTTGTTTTGCTAGCGAACATGATAAAATTCTGCTTGATGCTTTGGTTTGAAATTGTCGTGCCATAGATAAGTAGCGCATCCGAAAATTCCTTTGCAAGTGTGGCAACCTGCATCCCCAAGGTATCGGTTTTCCAAAGCTTGTCGTTGAACACCATCCACTCTTTTTCAGTTGTATTAAACCTACACTTGCGCTTGTAAAGGTCTGCAAATAGCCGCGCCAGCCCCTTTTCATCGTGACTGTAACCAAGTGGGTCAAGCTCTTGAAGTCGCGCTAGAAGGTCTTTACTGCCGCTAGGATAACGCAACACGTTTCTAATCGCATAGTCGCGCTTTTCGTCTTTGGTTAATGGGTTAGTGTATTCAAAGACATTTTCGGCCAATGATTTTATCTCGTCAAGGTCAAGCGGAACGTCACACCTTGCTTGGTTGATAACTTCCAGCATCTCAAAAATTTCTTCTTCGGTATAACCCAATTCTTTAAGCTGGGCCCCTTTTGCAAAAAGTGTCGGGTTGCGTTCGCCCGTTGAAATCGTCGGTGTTTCGTCGGTGTCTGCATTTGCGGCTTCACGCGCGGCACGTCTGCTACGTTCTTCAATAGGAAGTGGGTCAATTCTTGCTATTGCATCTGCACTAAAAGTTTTCATAGTAACACCACCTTTTTATTCGTGCCTAAAAAAGTTCTTGCCGCATCTTTGCAAGCTGGGTCGCATTGATTGAAAAGCTGCATTAGGTTTCGCATCATTATGTCGCGCTCGGTCTTGTCTGTGATTACTCGGTCACACACAAAAGCAAGTCTAAACTTGTGGTGCGTGTCGGTACTTGAAAACGTGTGGTAGTACAAAGCGGGGTTCAGGTTGTTTTGCTGGCAAATCATTAAGGCATCGGCAATCGTCGTGTGTGGGCCACTGCGTTCGTTGTCAATGTCTACCATGAAAAGTTGCTGCTGCACAAAATGTTTGCTTCGCATCCCGCCTTCTAAAATTGCGGGGCCCAACGTGTGGCCTTTGGCTATAAGCTCCGCGATTTCTTCAATGGTTAATTCTTGCGGCATGAAAAGAAGCTGGGCCCTTTTCTTGCTTGCGGCAATTTGTGGTTTGGTGGGCTTGGTTTGATACCCAACGGGGCAAGCATGAATTTTGATTTTCATAATTCAATTTCCCCCTTTTCAATCATGTCATTAAGAACAGCAAGTTGCTGCCGCGCGTTCTCATTCGTTCGGGCCAAAAATTCAAGTAGTTCCTTGTATTCTTTCCCGTATAGCTGGCCAAACGTTTTACCGCCGCTGTTGTCGGTTATATCTTGGTTTTGCGTTGCCTTTTGTTTTAGGGCCTTCTTCGCCCAATAGCGCGTTGATATTTGGTCTACGCGCTCTTTGTTCCGCATCCTATATTCGCGTTGGTATAAAGCGCGGCCTTCATTTGCCAATTTCTTGACTTCGGGGTTTTCCGATAAACCCACAATAAAATCTTTGTCTTGTTCGTTCACAATACACTTCCTTTTTTGCCATACATGAACGGATACTATCTCAAACCCAGCTCGTGGCTATTAAAATTTATTTTGACTGCAATATGCTAGTCTGCATGAACACCCAACTGTCGCGTGTGTGCCAATTTGATATACCAATGCAAAATAGGGGTGCTTGGTATATTTGTTTCTTCAATCTCATTTCCTAGATTGACTTTCCAACTCTCGGACTTGCCGCAACCTTCCACATATGCTAATCTTCGGGTCGGTCTGCTTTTTCCAGCAAGATATTTTCTATGTCAATAGTAACATAAACACAAGCATAACGTCAACTAAAATGTGGCCGCTTCATGGTATAATGAGTTATGTATTATGAAACAACAAACAACTGGACATTTGGCACACTAGAATTGATTTCTTTGATTGCTGCTGTTTTGACATTCTCTGCAATATGCGTTTCTTTATGGCTTGCTACAAAGTCAAAGACTTTACGATATAGGTTATTCCAAAAAAAGATAAACAAGGTCTTTCTAAAAGAAAATGAATTGCAAAGGATTATAATATTAAACACTGGACATATTAAATTTACTCTTTCAATGGTTGGATATAAAATCGGAAAATCGTTTTATTTCTGCAAGTTTAATCGTTATCAAAAGAAACACGAACACCCAGTTGTTTCAATTCGCCCGAATGGCGGGAAACATACCGACATAATGCAAGACTGTATTTTGCCTGTTTTTGCACATGAAGGAGATTGCGTAGAAATGGTATTGTTTCCAAAAGATTTTGATTTCAAGAATACCAATAAAAATAAAAAAGTATTTTACTTTATCGTGATAAATGGCAAGACAAGAGTTTTTAATAGTGGTATGCGTGAAAATGAGTTTTATGAAATAGTTGCTAACTTGACTCAAAAATCTTTGCACTATAAACAAGGGGATGAAAATGCAAGAGATTTGAATGACATTATTTTCAGAAATTAAAAAGCCATGACTGTTAATCATGGCTTCGCGTGTTCCTAGACTGACCCTAAAACAATCGAAATTATTAGGGTCAATTTTAGGGTCAAAATCTTTTGAATAGTGCATAACACCGCTTTTTTGTTGACATACCCCTATATATGGGGTATTATAGTCGTGGCTTCGTGGTAGAAAATCCCTGTGTCGGTGGTTCGATTCCGCCCGAAGGCACCACCAAAAAGAAAAACACCCAACGGGTGTTTTTTCTTTCCTCACAAATCTCACTAAAACGGGGCAGTCCCCAAACAAAAACCCATCAAAGCCCAACGCGGCGGGTAACTGGTTCACTCTCTTTCTTGTTTTCTTCTTTTTGCCATGCGGTAACGATTTGACCCATGTGTAAACGCTCGGGTGCCAAAATCATCCAATTACGCATGACAACGTTAGTACGGCGGATTTCACCACAGGGAAATTCAACGGTAACCATCGCACCGCTGATACCTGTACCGCTAACGGCACTGGCCAGGGGTAAAACAGTCCTAATCGTCGGCCTCTCGGTTTGCTGGGTGTGACATCCGTGGCAACATCTCTCGGTGGCAATAACCTCAAAAGTTATCTCCATCTTTTCGCAACGGTGGATTTCCTCAATTTCGTATTCAATGACACCCTCTCTGAACTCGGCGTGCCTGTGCTCGCCGTTCACCATGAATGTGTCTGGCAAAAATTCACAACACGGGTCAATCTCGTCCTTGAACTTGACATGGCGCAATTCGCCCCCACACTCGTTCTCAATGTGAACGGTGTACTTAATCCTCTCGCCGATTGCAACGACCTCACAATCTTGGGACTTCGTAATCTTCAATTTAACAGGCACGGTTTCAATGACATCGCTGGCCACCTCCACGGTACGACCACAAAGCTCTATCCCAACCATCGCTTTATTCTTTATTGTTCCTTCCATTATTTACTCCTTAATATTTGAATCACATGTATGCCATGTGGTTCATGATATGTAGGGAAGCAATAATGTGCCCGCGCCTCGGTGTGCCTAAATGTGTGTATGCTTTGTCAAATATCGTTGTCGTCTTCGGTCACGTATTAATATACGCTCCCTCGACTCCTCCTCATTCTCCTCGCCTACGCACATTTATTTCACACCTTTATTCCTCCACGATTGTTGTTTCTTCTTGGGCTTGGGCCTCCGCTGTATCTTCCCCATGTTGTGGCCATGTCCAATTACTCTTTGGCTTCATAAAAATCCACGACAAAAACGCAAACCCGCCGCCAACCAACATCAAATACACCCCGCCAAACACCTCGGCCAGCCCCAGGAACATCGAACCAACCGCAACTATGGCAAAAATCGACGACCACAAAACCAAGTGATGATAATGCTTCTCAAAAAATCTCGCCGCACCATTATCCAAATGCATCAATCCACCCGCAACAATCATAAATATAGCCGTGACAAACAATGCGGTTCCTGCAATCGTGGCAACCCAAAAAAATATGTCCTGCATGTCACCCACACGGTCTAACATAGTGAAAATATTGGCACCCAGCAATATATCAATCGTAACTCCACCTGGGGTGCCGCGCGCCCCAACACCGACCAACGGCAACAACACCGCCACCAAAAAAGTAACGCCCAGGCCAATTCCAACCCGTCCAATCAAGAAATTACGCTTCATATGGACACATTATACCACTATCTGGGACTATTTACCACAATTTGCTTGCAACCCGATTAAAAATCATGTATAATGAATATTATAAACTTAATATTCAAAAGTGAAAAACCCCATACGAAACGGGGCACGGAGGAAATAAATAATGCGTTCTGAATTTACTGGCGGGGTCTTCGGACTTCTGGGTATGTATATCCTTGCAATGTTACTCACCATCTTTACATTGGGTATCGGTACCCCATGGGCAATCTGCATGATGAAACGTTGGTATGCAAAACACACATTTATCGAGGGGCGTCAACTCCGCTTCGACGGAACTGGCTTGGGACTCTTGGGCCGCTTCCTCCTTTGGTGGCTGGTCGGCATCCTGCTCATCGGCGGTATGATTGTCCTGCTCATCGTCGTGATTATGGGCGACGGCGGCTTCACCCTCTCATCTGGCACCGACATAGACATGGCCGACGCTGGAAACATGTTCGGACTCTGGGTCGCTGGCTTTGCACTCGTGGTCATGCTTTACTCCCTCTGGCTCACCATCCGTATGGCAAAATGGGCAACACGTTTCCTGCGCTTCAACTAATACAAAATTTGAAAAAAGGGCAACCCCCCTTTTTTTTAGTTGACAAAACTGTGCAAAGTGGGGTATTGACTTATAGGCTTTCAACTGTTACTATAGGGTTGAAAAAAAGAAGAAAGACACTTTCTCACCCCAGCCGTTAGGCGACGGGTTACACAAAAAATATTCCCCCAAGTATTTTTTGCGAAGAGAGGAAGTGGCAACACTTCTTTTTTCAAGTCAGACGACGGTGAACGCAAAAAAACGGAGGTGTACAATTAGCTTCAAAGAACATTTGATTAACAGTCAAATTCGCGCAACCGAACTTCGCGTGATTGGCGAAGACGGCTCGCAACTCGGGGTAATGGGTTTAAGTCAAGCTATGAAACTGGCCGACACGGCCGAGCTCGACTTGGTACTCATCAGTCCAACTGCAAACCCGCCCGTCGCCCGCATCATCGACTACGGCAAGTACAAGTTTGAATCCATCCGCAAGGAAAAGGAACAAAAAAAGGCATCGAAACAAGCCAAGTTAAAAGAAGTCCAACTTTCACTAGGGATTCAAGATAACGAGGTCGCTTTCAAAGCCAAGGCCGCGCGCGGCTTCATCGAAGACGGGTGCAAGGTCAAGGTCGCAATCAACCGAATACGCGGACGTGCAACAATGAACGCGGACAAAGGCATAATCATAATGCAAAAATTCGCCGAATCAATGAACGACATCGCCGACACCGAAACACCGCCAACCAAGGGTGGTACCCCTGGCCGCAACGTATCCATCACAATGATACTCGCGCCAAAGAAAAAAAAGTAATCTAACCGATTAGAAGGAGAAAATATCATGCCCAAAATGAAGTCACACAGCGGAGCCAAAAAACGCTTCAAACCAACAAAGGGTGGCACACGTATCAAGCGCGCGTGTATGAACAAAAACCACATCCTGAACAAAAAATCACGCGAGCGCAAGCGTAAACTGCGCCAAGGCGACTACGTAGCCAGCGGCCAAGAGCGCATGATAAAAGGACTCATCGGCGCAGGCGGAAAGTCAAACTAAACTCTAACAACACTTTAAGGAGAATTCAACCATGAGAACAAAAATGGCAGTAAACAAAATGAAAAAACGCCGCAAGGTGCTAAAACTTGCAAAAGGATACCGCGGTTCAAAATCAACCCTTTTCCGTGTTGCAAGGGAACAGGTAATGAAATCCGGGCAATACGCCTACATCGGCCGCCGCCTGAAAAAACGTGACTTCCGCAAACTTTGGATTGCGCGTATCAACGCTGGTGCCCGCGCCAATGGTCTTTCATACAGCCGTATGATGGACGGCCTCAAAAAGGCAAACATCACAATCAACCGCAAAATGCTCTCGGACATCGCAATCACCGACCCGGCTGCGTTCACCGACCTCGCAATGGCTGCAAAGGCCGCCCTCAATATTGCTGCTTAACATTTATGTGCGCTGCGCTCGCATTTCCCATCACGTCCATGAACAACCAACCACGGACCACGTGTTATAAATGTGAACATAGTTCACGAATTAATGGAAAATGTCAGTAACCTATTGTTTTGAAAAAAAGTCGTGTTATGATGAAGTATGATAACTTCATCGGACAACACGACTTTTAAGATGCTCAAATCCCTCACAACAAAAAAGGGCAGACGTGATTTTAACATGTGTATTATCGAGGGCGAAAAACTCCTCTTTGAAAACTTGGATATTGTATCCCAGGTCTTCATCCGCGATGACTACACAATAACCCCCAACCTTCTCGACCTCGAACCCATCATTATATCCATGAAACTATTTAACCAAATAACTGATTTGGACAATTCCCCAGGCATACTCGCCACCGTGGAAAAACCCCCCCCAGTAAAAAACGCAAATTCAATAACCCCCCCCAAGGGTAGAACCCTAATTCTGGACAGAATCCAAGACCCGGGCAACATGGGAACCATCCTGCGAACCGCCGCCGCATTCGGCTTCAACACAATCTATACCATCGACTGCGCGGACGTCTACTCACAACGGGTCATCCGCTCGGCCATGGGCCAACAATTCAAGCTAGAGATTAAAGAAATAGAGATTAACGACATATCACAACTTGATACGGAACTCCTCATCGCCGATATGGGCGGCCGCGAACTCGGCACCGTCGGCGAAAACTTTGCATTGGTGCTAGGGAACGAGGGAACGGGCATACACCCCGACATCAAAAAATTCCCACACCGCATCGTAACAATCCCAATGCAAAACGGAGTAGAAAGTTTGAATGTTGCTGTATCTGGGGCAATTCTGATGAATATGTTATCAAGGGAGGAACTATAACATGGCTGGTCATTCCAAATGGGCGCAGATTTCCATTAGTCCGTGAGCTATGCTCACATTTATAACACGTGGTCCGAAGTAGGTTAGAGTAACGAGGTTTTAGAAGGAGAGAGTTTTTATGGCAGGACATAGTAAATGGGCACAGATTAAAAGGGCCAAAGGCGCGAACGATGTCGCCCGCGGTAAAATGTTCACAAAAATCGGCAAAGAAATTCACGTCGCCGTAAAACTTGGCGGCCCCGACCCTGACGGCAATCCGCGTCTGGCTCTCGTCATCAAAAAGGCAAAAGAAAACAACATGCCAAACGACAACATCAACCGCGCAATAAAAAACGCATCGGGGGCTGGCAAAGATACAAACTACGAATCAATAACGTACGAAGGCTACGCACCGGGCGGGGTGGCCGTCATGGTTCAATGCCTAACCGATAACAAAAACCGCACCGCCTCCGACATCCGCCACGCATTTGAAAAATACGGCGGCTCCCTCGGCGTCACTGGGGCCGTCTCATTCATCTTCGTCGAAATCGACGGCGAATACCTCCCCGACTACACAAACCCCCTCGACGACGAAAAATCAAAACTCTTTGAAAAATTCCTCGACAAACTCGACGACTGCGACGACGTCCAAGATGTATGGCACAACGCCGAGTAGGAGACCTAATGAAAAATAAAATTATACTAGGTATAGACCCTGGCTATGAACGCCTCGGCTGGGGCGTAATCGAATCCTGCGGCAACCGCGTCCGCCTCCTTGACGCTGGCGTCATCCGCACACACAAATCCGAGGAATTCCCAACCCGCCTCGCAATCATCCACGCCGAACTAACTTCCGTCATCTGTAAACACAAACCAACGGATGTCGCTATCGAAGACCTATTCTTTGCGAAAAACACAAAAACCGCGCTAAAGGTCTCGGCCGCGCGCGGGGTAATCTTCCTGTGCGCCGTACATCACTGCGGCACCATCCACGAATACAAACCAAACCAAGTCAAACTATCAACCACGGGCGTAGGTAACGCAGACAAAACCCAGGTCCAGGAAATGGTAAAACGCATCCTCGGCCTGCCCGAGGTTCTCAAACCGGACGACATCGCCGACGCCGTCGCAATCGCAATCACACACGCGGCGCACTCACGCTCTTAAATCTTTCCCCGTCAACTTCAACTCCGCGGTAATCTCCTTGTAAAATACACGGCTTGCAATCCTGTCACCGTAACGCTCAATCACCATATCACGGTCCAAATTAGTTGTAATAATCGTCGCCCGCCGCGCAACCAACCGCTCGTTAACAAGGTTATAAAAATTCTCCTCGGTCACATTGCGAATAACTGGCTCGGTCCCCAAATCATCAATAATCAACAACTCCGCCTCAACCATATCCCCAAACGCCTCCTGGTCACGCTCAAACACGTATCGCTTAATCCGCTCAACCATTCCAAACGCTGTGACATAAACCACACTAAACCCGCGCCCAACTAATTGCCCGCCCAGCCAATTCACCGCCACCGTCTTGCCCGTCCCCGTGTTCCCGCCTATGACCAAATTACGCTTAACTGGATTCGGAAATTTGGCAACATACTTCTCCAACGACTGATACGGCTTCTCCAATCCCTCTGGCACCTTGAACCCATCAACAACTACCAACCCCGACTCCGCCATCAACCGCTTCTCCAACTCAACTTCAATATCTAGAAGGGGAACGGGGGAATAATACCGCGCAAACAATCTGTCGTACTCATCCTGCAACTTCCTAACACTCTTTCCCTTCAACACCTGCTCACGAATTTCTTTATCCAACTTGGCAAATTCTGCATCACTCAACGCCGCCAAATACGCTATACGCCGCGCCTGCTCGTTATCCGCTACACGCCTTGCAACTTCTGCCTCAACCTCTTTACGAATTCTGTCCTTACCCATTCCCTAGAAATCCTCCTCTGAAAACTCTGCAAAGATTTTCGTCGCCTCTCTGTCTGTAAAACTCTGACGCGTAACCTTCTTGTCTGACACACTTGGCTTGCCCGACTTCTTCGCCGTATCAACCGTCACAATCTTTTGGTCATACCAATTCGCCAATACGCGGTTCATATACATCATCGCGTTGCCGCTGCCTTTACTCAAACTCGCCGCGTACTCAATCATCTCATCACTCATCGCCCAATCACTCTTCCATGTTGAATAAAAGTCCCTGTCAAACTGCGTCACATCACGCGTTATACCCAACTTCTCTAACAACACCTTAATAACCTTATCCTTGTTCGTTCTCTGTTGTATGTACGATTCCAACGAGCTAATATTGGTCAATCCCATCTTATAAAACTTTGATATAACCCGGTCCATTCCAAACAAAGTCCGCGTCCCCGAACGAAAACAATGCGCGGCAACGGCAACCAATGTATCATCATCAAAACCTTTCAATCCCCACGGCACCAAATACTCCTCAATCATAGGCTCAACATTCGGCATGTATTCACCCAACCGCCGATTAATATCACGGGCCAGGGTAACCAACCTACTCTTCTCACCCTCATAATTTTCAATTTGGTCTTTCTCAAACAACTTCAATCCAAAGTACCTGTCTAACGACGTGTCCAACTTATTAATCGACCCCTTTGACTTCTTCGCAACAAACATGACGATATCATTTGAAAAGCCCTGACCCGTACGCCATTTTTGATACATCTCAAAATCCGTTGGCTCTGGCGCACGTTTAATCCCCAAGGCCTTTAATACCGCAACAACGGACGCCGTTTCACTTGCTTGTCCTGCTAATTCCTCTTTTACGGCTTCATATGTTTTAATTCCCTTGTGCGCCCAATTTGACGCAACTGTCATTATATACGCACCGCTGATATCCTCGCCCTTTATGTCGACACAATACTTGGCAATCATAACCAAGGCATTCGGGTCCATATGACGCGACTCCAAAAGGGTATAATAGTCATTAAACTCTGACGGAGTAATCATGCGCCCTGGAATAACTGCTTGAATGTCCGCATTGAATTGGTCATACTTGCCTGGTTTTATCTTTTTGATTTTGGATGCATTTGTGCGTGGGGGCAGGTACTTAACCTCAATCGGTTCTAACTTCAAAACCTGAACCAATCCTAAATCTGCCAGGAAAGTAAACGCACTAATAACATCATCAACGGTAACACTTAACGTACTGGCAAAATGCTCTAACGTATTGTCGTATCGATTTGCGGCCCCACACAGGTACAGCCCATATATATAAACCCGCAACACATCTGGCTGCATGGTCGGCAAATGCTCGTTAATAAACGTGTTCGACACCGACGTCGAATTCTCCACGATATGTTGCGAACTGTATGATACAAACGACATGGGTACAGTCTAGCACACACCTTCATATTATGAAATATGAAAAAAGTATTCAACGGAGTTTGTACGGCCTTGGTAACACCAATGCGAAAAGGTCAAATAGACTTCAGGGCAACGGGTCGTCTAATTGAACGACAAATAGAAGCGGGCGTTGGCTCAATATTGCTGTTGGGCACAACGGGAGAAAGTGCCACGGTATCCGAACAGGAACGGTCGGTAATCGTCTCATTCGCCGTTGATGTCATTGCGGGACGTGTGCCGTTGATTATTGGAATTGGCGGAAATAACCTTGATACGATAATTCGTTACGGCCAATCGGCCAAACGGGGCGGTGCGGATGCGGTATTGGTCACGGCACCATATTATAACAAGACAACCCAAGACGGCCTGGTAAAATATTTCGAGGCAATTGCGCGGGCACTAAAAATGCCAATCATTGCATACAACGTCCCTGGGCGCGTAGGCATGAATATCGAACCCGAAACCGTTGCACGTATCGCACAAATCAAATGGATACACGGAATAAAGGAAAGCAGCGGCAACATCACCCAAATCCAAGAGGTCATCCGCCGATGTCCGCGGTTCCCTGTATACTGTGGGGACGATGCATTGGCTTTGGCATCATACACTATGGGGGCAATGGGGGTCGTCAGTGTCGCTTCAAACACCCATCCAACCGACGTTGTCGAAATATGGCGGAAAAAGAAAAGGGACAAATTCCTGCAAATGTTGCCGCTATTCGATGTCCTGTTCTGTACGGTAAACCCGATACCAATAAAATACCTCTTATGGAAAAAAGGCCTAATCGCGAACGAGCTACGCCTACCTCTGGTTCCATTGCCTGAAAAGTATCATTCTTTGCTGGACGAATTCGTCTAAAGGAAACTCTTTGCGTCCATAATCTTCTTGACAATCTCCTTGACCCAGACAGCTATTTTTGCTAGAATTGTCGAATAGGGGATAATGTAAGGACGAAAAGGGTGACATGACAAAAAACAAAGCGATTATTAAATTTGCGGTAATCCTCCTGGTCTTGGGCTTGGGGGTTTTTCTGACATTTGCGAACTTTCGGATTCCGTTCACAACCACACGTTATGTTGGTTTCATGGGCGCAATCGAGAACAAAATGGGTATTGACCTGCGCGGCGGTGTCTTGGCCGTGTTTGACGCACCAACAGACAGCAGCGACGATGCAATGAACGCAACCGTCCGCCGTCTGGAAAACATGTTAAACAGCCGCGGCTTCGTCGAGGCCAGTGTCATGCGCCAAGGCCCCAATGCAATCCGTGTCGAGGTTCCGGGGATGCAAGACACCGAAGACCTGATGCAGGTTATCGGTGAACCTGCGGATATTGAATTCCGCCGTTCCCAAGGCGAAGAATCCTTTATAACGGGCGAACATATCAACAGTGTCTCCGTCGTCCAACAACCAACATTTGATTTCGCAATTCGTTTGCACTTCACTAACGAGGGTGGTCGTCTCTTCCGCGAAGCAATCCAGGCCGAGGGCATGGGTGGCAGTATCCGTATCTTCTCTAACGGTGACCTCATATCCCAACCAACCATTCAATCTACTGACGTGGGTATTGACAACACGGCATTGATTACCAGTGACGGTCAAACCCAAGCCCAGGCCGAGAACTTCCGTACACAAATTGAATCGGGGTTGTTCGAGGTTCGTCTAACAAACACGGAAACCAGCATCATTCCCGCAACCTTGGGCGCGGGCGCATTGCGCGGCGGTATCATCGCGTTCATCATCGCGATTGTGTTTATTTTCCTGTTTATGTGGTTCCTATATCGTGACATGGGATTGGTATCCAACCTGTCCATGTTTATTTATGTTGTTCTTTTCTTGGCTGGTTTGGCTTTGATAGACATGGTGCAATTGACCTTGCCGGGGGTCGCGGGGATAATCCTGGCCTTGGCCATGGCGGTTGACGCCAACATCATTATAATGGAGCGTATCAAAGACGAATACAAATCGGGCAAGCGTATGGCTGTATCTGTCGAGAGTGGTTTCAAAAAATCCTTCTGGACAATCTTTGACGCGAACCTAACATCCATCATTGCATCTGGGGCATTGTTTATTGTCGGTACTGGCCCAATCCAAGGCTTCGCGGTAACATTGTTGCTCGGTGTTGCGGTTTCGATGTTCTGTTCGTTGTTTGTATTCCGCAAACTGGCGCAACTATATCTATTCATCAATCCAACCAGTGCAAAACGCCTGCGCCTAGGTGCCCAGAACGACATAAACGAAGACATCCCTGTAATCACAAAGAAAGAGCGCAAGCTCAACGTATAAGGAGTAGGACAGAATGGCAGAATCAAAACAAAGTATCATTGACCGCTTTCGGTCTGACGACTTCAAAATTGCCGCAAAGGGCAAGTGGTACGCAATCGCACCTGCGATTTTGGCCGTGGTCGGAATTATACTTTTCTTTACTATCAATTTTAACCTTGGTTTGGACTTTACTGGCGGACGTATGATTACGGTTTCGGGTGTGACCAGTGAAACTTACGCCGAAACACGCGCAACAATCGAGAGAAGACTGAACGAGGTCAACGGCATCCGCTACAACGTTGTTCGTGTCGACGGTGACGGTGTACGTATTGACGTTGAATTCACCGTGGCGGGTTACGACCCCGAATCGGAAGAGGTCGACGCCATCGCAACGGCAATTCACGAATATTTGGTAATTGCGTTGCCTGGTAACACTGTCAACAGTGACGGTGTCATAACCGCCCGTGCATCGACCGAGCGTATCCTTAACACATTCATGGCCGTTGGTCTGGCTCTGATACTTATGCTCTTGTATATGTTGTTCCGCTTCAAATTCACGGCTGGTGTTGCCGCAATTATCGGTCTTATGCATGACGTACTTGTGATGCTGGCCCTAACAATGATATTCCGTATCCCGGTGAACCAGGCCTTTATTGCCGCCCTCATTACCGTTGTCGGATACTCGATTAACAACACCCTCATTTTGGCCGACCGAATTCGCGGAAAGGAAAAAATGAACACCAAGGGGCAATCGGTCGAAGAAATCGTGGACAGCTCGGTCAAGGAAACCTTTGCCCGTACAATGAACACAACAATAACAACATTGGTACCCGTCTTTGCCTTGATTGTCTTTGGCGTACCGCTCATCCGTGAATTCGCAATCCCAATTATGTTCGGTCTAATAGCAGGTACATTCAGTACAATCTTCGTCGTAACATCTCTCTATGTCCGCTTTGAAACATACCGCCTTGCAAAACAAAAGCACAGAAAAAAACTGGAATCAAAGAACCCCGCAAAGGCCTAACAACACCGCTTGTATAAAAGGATATCCATGTGGTATCCTTTTTCATTATGAAAACACCGCTCGTTGCGATTATCGGCCGTCCAAACGTGGGCAAGTCCACGTTCTTTAACACCATCATCGGCAAGAACCTGTCGATAACGGACGATGAACCGGGTGTAACCCGCGACCGTATAATCGAAGACGCGGAATGGGCGGGCACCCGCTTCCAATTGGTCGACACGGGCGGCATAGACTTTGACGAGGCCAACGCCTGGGCCGCACATATAAGGGAACAGGTCGATATCGCAATCAACCTGGCCGATGTTATCATCTTTTTAACATGCGGCGTTTCTGGCGTTCACCCGCACGACATTGATATCGCTAATCTTCTGCGCCGTGCAAAAAAGCCCGTCATCTTGGCGGTGAACAAACTCGATAACTCCGAACGCGAAAACACCCTTTACGACTTTTACAATCTTAAAATAGGCGAGCCAACGGGGATAAGCTGCACTCAACGTCGTGGCCTTGGTGATTTGCTCGACCGTGTCATTGATGCAACTGGCCGCAATCCCATAACGGACGATGCGGAAATCGACCGCCCCTCGCGCATCGCAATCGTCGGCAAACCAAACGCAGGCAAGAGCAGTATAATCAACAAACTCCTCGGCGAAAACAGGGTAATGGTCAGCGACATCGCGGGAACCACGCGCGATACGGTGGACACACAAATCAAACACAACGGCAAAAGCTACATCTTAACCGACACCGCAGGCATCAGGCGCAAACGCAGTATCGAAACCCAAACAATAGAACATTACAGTGTCCTTCGCGCCCTCGCCAGCATCCGTAACAGCGACGTTGTTGTCCTCGTCATCGATGCGGCCGCGGCCGATACATCAACATCCGACCCAGTACTATCGGAACAGGACGTTCGTCTCATCGGTTACGCACACGAAATGGGCAAGCCCAGTTTGGTTGTCGTAAACAAATGGGACTTGGTTGAAAAAGACACGCACACAATCGTAACGTTTGAAAAACGTATATTGCGCGACTTGGCATTCATGCCATACTTCAAATCAATTTATATCAGTGCCCTTACGGGAAAACGCGTAGGCGAGGTCATGAACGGCGTTGAATTCGTCCTGGAACGTGCAAATACGCGCATCACCACGGGAACGCTGAACACTCTGATTACTGGATTCGTCGGAACAACTCCGCCGCCAATGACGGGCGGCAAAAGGCCAAAGTTCCTATACTGTACCCAGGTCACTTCGGCACCCCCAACGTTCGCGTTGTTCGTATCGGACAAATCGCTGGTACGGTCAACATACCTGCGCTATCTGGAAAACTGTTTACGTAAATCGGTGGACTTGACGGGCACACCAATAAAATTTGTATTAAGAAACAGGAGTGAAAAATAAATGTCACTATTTTGGCTCACACCGCTTTGCATCGGTGCTTACTTTATTGGGAATATCAATTTCTCTATTATCATTTCGCGCTTCCGTAAAAAAGACATCCGAAAGGAAGGCAGCGGTAACGCGGGTGCGACAAACATGTTGCGGGCATTCGGGGCAAAGGTCGGTCTGATGATATTCTTCCTGGACATGGCAAAGAGCGCCATTCCCGCCTTGGTCGGCTTGTTGCTATGGGGCGGTGACTACGGGCAAATCGCGATGTATGCTATGGGGCTATCGGCCGTTTTGGGACATTGCTATCCTGTGATTTACGGTTTTCGCGGGGGCAAAGGCGTTGCCTCAACCGCGGGCGTGTTTATTGTTGCAAATCCGTTGGTATCGCTCGCCGCTATGGCCGTGTACATCGTATACTTCATCGTCTGGGAATACGGCGCAATCACCTCAATTCTATTTGTTTCAACCTTGGTAATCTTTGAATCGGTGCGCAGCACCCACATCGCCGCATCCCTCCTAATATTCGCGTTCTATGTCCTGCTATGGATTACCCACCGCAAAAACATGGTGCGCCTGCTTTCGGGGGCCGAGAGCAAAGCCAGCCTCCTCAAAAAACTCAAAAAGAAAAAAATGGCAATGCGCCAAGAATGTTGGCTGGCCGAGTGTTGTACCGAGGTTCGGAACGAGCAATAATTTTTTGTCGAATATTTAATTTGTGGCCCGCATAACGATGGTTAATTCAAAGTTAATAGGGGGCGAAATGGCACAGAGTGTTTTCAACGACATAGCAACTAGGACGAACGGAGAGGTTTACATCGGGGTCGTTGGGCCCGTGCGCGCGGGCAAATCAACGTTCATAAGCAATTTTATGCAACGCGTGGTCACACCTAAAATTCGTGACCAACATGAATTGTCGCGCCTAACCGACGAACTGCCGCAATCTGGCGATGGCACGGGCATTATGACAACTCAACCGCGATTCGTCCCGCGCGATGCGGTTTCTATTCAAATCGCAAAAACATCCATGAAAATCCGCATGGTCGACTGCGTGGGCTATTTAATAGAAGGTGCGACCGGCCACGACCGCATGGTAAAAACCCCATGGTCTGATGCGGAAATGCCATTTGAAAAGGCTGCCGAAATCGGCACAAAAAAGGTAATCCGCGAACACAGCACAATCGCAATCGTCATGACAACCGACGGAACGATTACCGACATCCCGCGCCAAAATTATATCGAGGCCGAGGAACGCGTAATAAACCAACTCAAAAAACTGGGCAAGCCATTTGTGGTGGCGGTCAACAGCCGTAACCCCGACGGCGACACGGCAAAAACAATCGCGGCTGAAATGGCAAAAAAACACGGGGTAGGGGCAATCGCAATAAACGCCCACACAATGACCGACGCCTCCATGAACGCAATTTTCACCGCATTGATGAATGAATTCCCTGTGACTGGCTTCCGCGTGAACATGCCATCCTGGCTCTCTGTACTACCCGCCGACAATGAAATGGTGGCCGAGGCCATCACCGCGCTGAAAGCGCACACGACAAAAGTCAAAAAAATGGCCGACAACAACACGGGCCGAATGTTTGAAAAGAGCCTGCACTTCGCCTCCCTCGACACCGTAACAATAGAGGCCGCAACAGGGGTCGTCTCATACAACCTCACCCCAAAACCTGACCTGTATTTCCGTGTCTTAAGTAACGCTGCGGGGGCACAACTCGGCTCCGAGGCTCACTTGGTTTCGTTCCTTGGCCATGCCGCCACCGTACGAACTGAATACGCCAAGATTAAATCGGCACTCGACACCGCACGGGACAGCGGCTACGGAATCGTCGAACCACAATTCTCTGAATTCAATCTCGAACGCCCAACTCTGCACAAGAGCGGCAAAAACTTCGGCGTCCGCTTCCGCGCAACGGCACCATCCCTACACATCGTTCGCGTCGACGTCGGCACATTGGTCACACCGTCAATTGGCACACGGGGCCAAAGCGAGGAAATGCTAAACCTCCTCACTGGCCAATTCGACACCGACCCATCTGGACTGTGGCCGGTGCCAATCTTCGGCAAGAGTCTCGAGTCCCTGGTGCGCGAAGGCATCCAATCCAAATCGGTCGCAATGCCTGTTAACGCACGCCTAAAAATGAAACGCACGCTGTCCAAAATCGTCAACACGGGCCGTGGCGGACTCTTCTTCATGGTTTGATACCCCAAAAATCTATTCGACAAAAATCGGCAACTTCGGCCGATTTTTTTCATATGAATGGCTAATATGATATTTGAATCTTTTATGACCTTCCTGGGGAAGGTTCTTTTTTTCAGCGGAATGGTCAGCGGCGAAAAATCCAGCTTCCCAAAACCACTAACAAAGGACGCCGAGGCTGAACATTTCCGCCTATTCAAAACCGAGGGCAACGCGGAATCCAAAGAGATTCTAATTCGCCACAACCTGCGCCTCGTCGCGCACGTGGTAAAAAAGTACAATGGCGCGGCCGAGGCGGACGACCTAATCTCTTGCGGCACGATTGGCCTAATAAAGGCAATAAACAGCTTCGACCCAACCAAAGGCGCGCAAATCTCAACATACGCGGCACGCTGTATTGAAAACGAGATTCTTATGTTCCTGCGCGTGTCAAAAAAACACCAAAAGGTAGGCAGCCTAAACGAGAGCTTCGGCACCGAAAAAGACGGCAGCGAACTGGTACTCGCCGACATCATCGCGGACGAATCGGACGACCCAAAAGAAATTGAACTGCACAACCAAATGATGCAACGATTGGTGGGGGAAATGCAAAAACGGCTATCCGAGCGCGAATTTACAATCATCAAACTGCGCTATGGAATCGGCTCTGACAAATGCCTCCCACAACGCGAGGTCGCCGAGATGCTGGGCATATCGCGCAGCTACATCTCCCGCATCGAAAAACACGCAATCGACCTGGTTCGCCAAATCGTATCCGAACCAACATTCCGCGGATTTTACGAGGAAGAAGTCTAAAAGAACCACAGCTTCCCACTATCACGCTTTTTCGCAACAACCGCCTTGCTCTCTGGATTAATCGCGGGCCCTGTAAAGAGTTTAACCGTATTACTCCTCTCCGACTGCATGGCCTCACTCGACCCCACAACCTTTGATATCACAAAATACTCTGCCGACCCCTTGGGCTTCGCATTCTTATCCATGTACGTATACTCACTGCCATCACCGTTAATAACTTCCTGCAACTTCTCGGACTTACCATCACGCTTGTAAATCTCATACGACTGATACGGACGGGTGGTAAACCAAACCGCAGGAACTCCCGTATCTGCAATCTTGCCGTCTAACTTCGCGGGCTTCGGTTCCTTATGCCTGCCGCTAACCTCTCTCGGCGCGTGCCGCATCGCAAAATAATCACGCCCTCGCTCGGCATTCGGCGTCATCTCATTGGCCAACTTCATCTTGCCATCTTTGGCTTCTATGATATCAAACTCCATCTTTGCCACTGTGTCTGGAACCTTCCACCCGCTGGCTTTGCTTTCCCGAATAATATCACGTGCAACAAATGCTGTTACGCCGCCACCCGTACCACCACGGGGCAGGTCATTCTCAACCCGCATACTGGCATTCCCGTGCCACACTACCAATACATCTTCCGCCGTATACGCAACACATGTTGCATCGGTATTTGTCTCGGCACCGCCACGCTCGGCCGTACCTGTTTTCGCGGCAACATTGGATACGGAATTCAATTTTCGTGCCGTGCCATGCTTAACGGTATCACGCAACATATCGGTCACCAAAAAGGCCGTGTCCGCACCAACAACGCGCTCCTGCGTCTGCATGTGCCGCCACACAACATTTCCATTACGGTCTGTAATATGACGGACAAAGCTCGGTGCCACGCGCGTGCCGCCATTTGCAATCACGCAATAACCGGCCAATAACTCATCGAATGACGTACCCGCCTCGGTAACCCCCAGGGACATGTGAACGCCCTCTTTACCATGTGCGGGTAACGCACCCATCCGCCGCGCAACATCACACGCACGGTCAACGCCAACATAATCCAAAACACGGGCCGCGGGGATATTGTGACTGTGGACTACACTCTCTCGAACCGTCACGGGGCCACGATGCACTCCATCATGGTTCCGCGGGTGAAAATCACCTGCGGCATATGGCGTGTCGTTGATGTAGGTGGCGGGGGATACAACCCCCATTTCCACGGCAGGGGCATAAACCAACAACGGCTTCATCGCGCTGGCAAAATTGCGTCGTGCCCCAATCAAAACGGGTGACGAATAATACGCCGCCCGCACTCCGCCATGCACATCCGCCAACACCGCCGCCGCATCCGCTGTGTTGCCCGATACGTCCACCACATGATAACTGCCCGCGGTAATTGTACGATTCATACGCTCTTGGGCTTTCACATCTTGATACGTAAATATCTTATATCCCGCCGCCGATATCTCCGATTGACCCTTACCCAAAATTCCCGCCGCCTGTGCCATCGCCGCCGCACGATATCCATACGCCGATGGGGCCATCAATCGCGTGCGCTTCGGTGCGACAACAATTTCCTCTTTTTTTGCCGCATCATACTCGGCCTCTGTGATATGACCTTGCCCCCACATTAAAAAAAGGACGAAGCTCGCCCGTTCTGAAAACCGTTGTGGATGGGTATGTGGGTCGTAATATCCTGGCCCGCGTAACAACCCCGCCAATGCCGCCGCCTCATGTGGCGACAACTTGGCCGCTGGTCGGTCAAAGTAATATTGCGCCGCCCCCTCTAATCCATAAACCCCATTACCAAAATAAACGGCATTCAGGTACATCTCCAAAATCTGGTCTTTCTCGTATCGCGACTCCAACTTCCGCGCCAAACTCGCTTCCTTTATCTTCCGCGTCATCGTCTTCTCATGGGACAGGTGCGTGTTCTTAATCAACTGCTGACTAATCGTACTGGCCCCCTCCTTGGCACGGCCTGCCTGAATATTGCGATATGCGGCTTTTCCCACGCGCCCGTAACTTATACCGCCATGATTGTAAAAGCTCTTGTCCTCAACCGCTACAAAGGCCATGGGAACGTGCCTGGGCAAATCATCCATACGAACCCGCTGATACGCCTGACCCTCCTCAATCAATTTGTCGTTGACATCGTACAACGGGGCATGGCGGTTCGCATTCTCCAATCGTGCGGACGAAAGGCTGGGCGACATGTAAATCACACCCACCGTGGCCACCACCGCCATGACCAAAAACAATCCTAACACCGCCGTCATTCGTACTGCACGTTTCATCTTTCCTAGTGTTCCCAACACGTGCTATAATAGTCACGCAAATGAAAACATTTAACATCCGAACATATGGTTGCCAAATGAACGTACACGAGAGCGACAAAATCGCCGCCCTCCTGACTTCACACGGTCTAACGCGAACTGACGACCACGAAACCGCTGATATTCTTATCTTCAACACCTGCACGGTTCGCAACACGGCCGAAGAAAAAATCATCAGCCACATTGGCCTTGCCCACTCACAAAAGAGGGGGGGCAGGCGTGTCACAATCGCGGTCGTGGGCTGTCTATCTCAACGCGAGGGCGTTGCTACTTCTCTAATGAAAAAGTTCCCTCGCCTGGACATCATCCTCGGCACGCACAACATCGGACGAATTGCCACGGCCGTCGACAATGCTACGGCGGGTAAAAAAACATTGGACATCATCACGGAACGCGAAGACTTCACCGTACCCGTAACCGATACGGTACGCACCGATAACACCGACCTGGTCACGCATAAACCTGGAACGGACACTCACTTCATCAACATCACATACGGGTGCGAAAACTACTGCACATACTGCATTGTTCCATATGTCCGCGGGAAATTAATCTCACGGCCAATGTCTGAAATTGAATCCGAATTCGCGGAATACAAAACTGGCACCGTCTATCTCCTTGGCCAAAATGTGAACAGCTACAAATGCCCCGAAACAAACACCGACTTCGTGGGACTCCTGCGACACCTATCACGCGACACAAACGTCATGCTCAACTTCCTTTCATCCCACCCGCGCGACTTCACAAACGAACTGGCGGCCGAAATCGCCTCAAACCCGCGCATAGACAAAAACATCCACCTGCCAATCCAATCTGGCTCAACGCGCATTCTAAAGCTAATGAACCGCGGCTACACGGCCGACGACTTCCGCGCAAAAATCGCAAACCTGCGCGCCCTCTGTGTGGACGTAAAACTAACAACGGACATCATCTGCGGTTTCCCATCCGAAACTGACGACGACTTCGCCGAAACCATGCAACTGGTTCGCGACATAAAATTTAACGCGGCGTTTATTTTCCCATACAGTCGGCGCAGTGGCACCCCCGCCGATAAAATGCCCGACCAAATCCCACAAAAAATAAAAAAAGAACGCACTACAAAATTAATAGAGTTGCAACGACAAATCGCAAATGCTAAAATACAACCATGACTCAAATGATGAAACAATATCGCCTGGTCAAAGACCGCCATCCAAACGAAATCGTATTTTTCCGCTTGGGCGACTTTTACGAAATGTTCTTTGACGATGCACTAACCGCCAGTCGCGAATTGGGTATAGCCCTAACGGGACGCCAGGGCGGAATGGACGAAAAGGTACCAATGTGTGGCGTCCCTCACCACAGCAGCCGCATGTATATAAAAAGACTAATAGACAGGGGTTTCAGTGTCGCTCTCTGCGAACAACTAACCCTCCCGCAAAAGGGCAAGACCATGGTCGAACGTGACGTGGTCAAAATCATAACCCCTGGAACAATAGTTGACGAGGACTTCCTTGACCAAACTCGCAACAACTTCGTCGCCTCCGTCTTCATGCCAAAACGGGGCCGCGTCGGTGCCATCTCATGGGCGGACATATCGACGGGCCAATTCTTTGTCAAAACTGTCGACAACGACATCGTGGCTATCTTGGATACGCTGGCAATGATAAACCCGCGCGAGGTCATTTGCACCGAAACATTCAAAACCGAATTTCGGGCCTCTCCAATCGCCTCCGAATTTTCATTCCGCCCAATGGACCATTATGGGTTCGCATTCCTGGGCGACACCGCAACCGACACAATCCTACGGTACTTCCAAATCAATTCAACATCGACGTTTGATATTGAATCGGGCGGTCCAACTGCCTCTGCCTGCGGTGCATTACTCGAATTCCTCCTACACACGCAAAAACAATCTTTGAAAAACATCACAAAAATTATAACCGTCCGAAATGATGACATAATGATACTGGACAAAAACGCGCGAGAGCATCTTGAAATAACCCACCAATACCGCGACTCAAACTCAAAATACGGCTCGCTACTCTGGACGGTGGACGAAACCAAAACCCCCATGGGCGCGCGCCTGCTGTCCACTATGTTGTCCCAACCTCTGCGCGACATCGCCCGCATTAACCAACGACTGGACGCGGTCGAACTTTTGGTAACCGACAACGTCACCTGCCGCGACCTGCGCGCGTGCCTGTCAATGATATCCGACCTATCCCGCCTCTCGGCCAAAATCGCCTCACGCGACATCATGCCGCGGGATATCCTGGCCTTAAGGCGGAGCTTCGACCAAATCGCCGAACTCAAATCGGGCCTGCTCACATTCTCGCGCGGGGTACTTAAAAATATCCAAGAGGGCCTAACCCCCCTCCCCGAAACCTCCGACCTAATCGCCCGCGCAATCGCGGACGAACCGCCCGCTAAATTGGACGATGGTGGCTACATCCGCGACGGCTACGATGCAACGCTGGACGAACTGCGCGCCGCAACGAAAATGGGCCACAACTGGATACAAAAACTGGAATCGTCCGAAAGGGTAGAGAGCCAGCTCAAGGAACTCAAAATCGGCTACAACCGCGTAACTGGTTACTACTTCGAGATTCCAAAAAGATTAAGTGACCAGGTTCCATACCGCCTCCAACGCATCGCCACAACAACAAACACGGAACGCTATATAACGCCCGAGCTAAAGGAACTCGAACGCAAAATCCTGGGGGCCGCCGACTCGGCCCGCGCGCTAGAGGTAAAAATCTTGGCCACTGTCCGCGACGAACTGGCAAACATCCTGCCAACAATCCAACAAAACGGGGAACTGGTGGCAATGCTCGACACTCTATGCTCACTTGCGACCGCCGCCGTCCGCAACAAATGGCGGCGTCCAAAACTAAACGATGGCGGCCAACTCGCCCTAAAAAATGCCCGCCATCCTGTCGTTGAAAAAATCATCGGACAAAACATGTACATCGCCAACGACTGCCAACTGGCTCGTGGCACCAAAACCACAATGATTATCACTGGCCCAAACATGGCGGGAAAATCGACATACATGCGCTCCATCGCCTGCACGGTATTACTCGCCCATGTCGGCTCATTCGTCCCCTGCGACTCGGCCGCCGTTCCAATCACCGACCGCATCTTCACGCGTATCGGCGCCTCCGACAGCCTCCTCACTGGCCAATCAACATTCATGGTCGAATGTGTAGAACTCGCCAATATATGTCAAAATTCGACAAGAAATAGCCTCATACTGCTGGATGAAGTGGGTAGGGGAACTGGTACAAAGGATGGGAGAGCCCTTGCAAGTGCGGCAATTTTGTATATAACCGACAAAATTGGGGCGCTCACCATGTTTGCTACACACTTCCATGAGTTGAATGTTTTGGCGCAAGATAATCCACGGATTAAGAACTTCAAGGCCTTGACTTCAAAGATTAATGGGCAGATTGTGTTTTTACATAAAGTCGAGCCGGGTATAGAAGATAATAGTTTCGGCCTTGATGTCGCAACGCTTGCAGGCATACCTAAAGAGATTATCTCAAATGCCCGACAACTTTATGATATGGACTGGACTCAACAGTTAACGCTGCCAAGTGAGGAAAGAGGTGAGGCGGTTGTAGAAAAGCCCAAGGCAAAGAAAGTGGCGGAGGTATTCCCTATTGTTTCTAAACTACAGAATATTGATGTAGATCGCCTTACCCCTATGGAGGCATTGGTTTTGCTTGGTGATCTATCGAAGGAGGCTAAGAAATGAGCACTCACAGAAACTATACAGGCAAGGAAAACTTGTGGACGGATGATGAATGGGTGTTGTCACTTGGTTATTATTTCTTTAACAAAGAAACAGTCTTGAAACATTCAAACTTATCTGCTTTTACTAAACGGCTAAACTTTTTTACGGGCAAGCATAGAACTGTTGATTCAATTGCTCTAAGGATGGGTAACTATCAAAGTGTCGATCCAGAATATCTAGGTAAGGGGTTGGCTAATGGTGGTAAATCACTGATGAATTACTGGAAGAAGTATATTATTGATGATTCATCACAAAGTGCTCTTGCAAAAAGGTATTGCGATTTTATTAACGGTATATCAGACGCGCAAACTGGCTTTATTGTTGGAGGGAATCAGTCTGAAGGGGCAACCCGTTCCTTTACCTCGACAGTGGTTAATTTCTATCGTTCCCCGGCAGTTAAGCAGAAAACTCTTTTACGCTCAAAGGGATTCTGCGAGTTATGTAAAAACGCTGCACCATTTGTTACATTCGGTGGAGATCAATATTTAGAAGTTCATCACATCGTTTCGCTTGCACATGGTGGGTTGGATGATTGCACAAATACAGTTGCACTGTGTCCAAACTGCCATAGGAAGGTTCATTACTCGGAGTTAAGCGCTAGTGAAAAGAGTGAGATAAACAGAGTTGTTAGGAATGGGGGTGAATGAGTGTCAATGCAAAAGACAAAACCTAAATTCACCTTTGTAGACCTATTCGCAGGGATAGGTGGTTTTCATCAGGCACTTGAGTCTCTTGGTGGAAAGTGTGTTGCTTTTTCTGAAATTAATCCTGAGTGTATTAAGGTATACGAAAACAATTTTCCAGGCGTTCCAAAATTAGGAGACATAAAAAAGGATTGGGTTAAGTTGCCGAAATTCGATATGCTATGCGGCGGGTTTCCTTGCCAACCTTTCAGCAAGGCGGGCAATCAAGATGGGTTCAATGACAAAGATAGGGGAAATTTGTTTGATACAATAGTTGACATCCTAAGAGCGCATGATGAGTGCAAGTTTTTGATTCTAGAAAATGTTCGCAACCTTTCTGATAAGACTGAAAATTGGAAGTACATACAAAACAAGTTAAAGGAATTCGATTTTACAGTTACAGAAAAACCTATTGTTTTGTCTCCATGTCAGTTTGGAATTCCACAGATAAGAGAGAGGGTTTACATCCTTGGCATAAGGAAAGGAATAAGGGATGTAAAAAGACTTTCAAATGGCTTCATTCATTTGGAAGAGTTGGGCATGCTTGACACGCCGCCCGCATTGGGTTCTTTGGAAATAGGAGATGCTTGGAAAATTCTCGAAGAGAACCCAGACAAGAAATATTATCTGAACCCAGACGAAGTTGCTATCTTGAATATATGGGATGAGTTTCGCAAGGGTACGAAATACAAACCGAGCCACGTTCCTATTTGGCTTGATTGCTTTGGTTATGGTTTGGTCAATAAAGAATTTTCGAAGAAAAAATTTGATTACATATTTGTAGAAAAAGTTGTGAATGACCAAGGAGAAGAAATTTTTAGGAAGAAAAAAACCAAGGGAATAATAAGTGAACTTCCTGAATGGAAGCAAGGGTTTATTAAAAAGAACAGAAAATTTTATTTAGAGCACAAACAATTTATTGACGAGTGGATAGAGAAGTATAAGATGCTCGAAAGAATATCAATCCACAAGAAGTTTGAATGGAATTGCGGGAAGGATCTCAAGACACTAAAGGAAACGATTATACAATTTCGCCACTCAGGTATAAGGGCAAAAAGACCAACTTATTTTCCTGCGTTGGTTGCCATAAACAACACTCCGATCATTTGGGATAAAAGTAAGCGAGCATATAGGTACATAACTCCACGCGAAGCTGCAAATCTGCAAAGTTTCAAATCAAATTTTAAGTTCAGCGAACACGATTCTCAAACTTACAAACAATTGGGAAATGCAGTCAATGTTGAAATTGTTAAAATGCTTGCCGAGAAACTTATAGGGTTTGCAGTTAAGGATTGGGATAAAAAGGAGAAGAAATAAATGTCTCATAAGATAAATATCAGACCAACAACAGGTGTGTACGCAACATACAAAAACCTAAGGTATGAACCTTGGTCTGCAATTGCAGAGTTCGTGGACAACTCTACTCAGAGTTATTTTGACAACGCAGAGGAACTGAAGAAGTTAGACAATTTCAAAAGGCTTTCTATCTCCGTAATTTATGAAAGGAAACCTGACGGAAAAGATGAATTGATTATTCGTGACAATGCTTATGGAATGGAGTTCGCAGATTTTGAACGTGCTATCAAGATAGACAAACCTCCGAAGAATACCAACGGAAGAAACGAGTTTGGAATGGGGCTTAAAACAGCAGCTTGTTGGTTTGGAACGCACTGGACAGTCCAATCCACGCAACTGGGTTCTGAATACAGATATGTGGCAAACGTTGATGTAAAGCATCTGAGCGAAACTAGTGAAGAAGAGGTCGACTATGAGATCTTTGAAGCAGAACCAAAGCAACACGGAACAACAATCACGATCAAAATCCTTAATAAGAAAATCTCAGGAGCAAGAACGATTGGAAAAGTGAAGGCACTGCTTGCAAGCATTTACCGAGAGGACTTGCGAAGCGGTGAAATTAGCATTAATTACAATGGCGATGAACTTGTATTCGAGGACGCAGAAATTTATAAAGACGCACAGTCAGATGGTTCGCTAAAGGAATGGAAGAAAGATGTTGATTTTTCTGTCGAGCACGAAGGGCAAGAATTGCAGGTAAGAGGGTTTATAGCTATACGTCAAAAAGCTAGTCTTCAGGAAGCCGGGCTAGCTTTACTCCGCCGTCACAGAGTTATCATAGGAGGTATCGACCAGAACTACCGCCCGAAAGAATTATTTGGAGATTCGAACTCTTTTGCTTTCCAGCGTGTGTTCGGTGAACTGCACATGGATAAATGGCCAGTAACTCAAGCGAAGGATAACTTTGACTGGAATAACGAAGGGCTTGAAGAAAAGTTTATTGTAAAACTTAAAGAAGAAATGAGGGAGTTAAAAACTAAAGCCGAGAAGATACGTGTGCGACAAAAAGCCAGTTCCGTTGACATTGTTAAACAGGCCGTTGAAGAATTAAAATCTGCGGGGCTTATAGACAATCCTAAAGTAACCTTCTCCGAGGAGCAAGTAGCAGTTCCTCCTGTCGAGTTAGGTGATCCAGACGTAGACTGTGAGGACTGTGACTCATCTGTTATTTTGGAAGGCCCAAAGTCATCATTCATCAGTCTCGATAGAAAAGGTACTCACTATGATTTCACCGTGAATTTTGACGACTATACAACTCAATGGGTTTTGATCAAACAAGAACAAAATGTTTACCGAATTACCCTCAATATGAAACATCCATTCTTCAAACCGTTAATTAATGATTCAAAGTTCATTGCTGTGATGACCAAGTTTGTTTTAAGCATGGCAATAGCAGAAATTGAAAGTATCCAGATGTCGGACGATGGCAAAATAGACCCATCAGACATTAGGATGAAGATGAATGGGCTTCTAGAAGAGAGTCTTATGATAAAGGAGTAGCAATGGCAACTGTAATTAACATATCCCCCGAGCATAATAACTCCCAGCATTGGGCAATTCAAAGCGATGGATTTTTTACAAGTACGATTGTTGAGCGTATGGAAAAGAATGAGTTTCCTGAAGAATCTATCAACTCGATACTCCAAAACGGAGTACAGATCTTATCGCAGTGTCCGAACCCAGCATCGAAAAAGGAGTGCACTAGAACGGGAATAGTTATTGGTAAAGTTCAGAGTGGAAAGACATCAAACTTCATTACGCTTATGGCACTTGCCCTTGATAACGACTACCAGATATGTGTTGTTCTTGGAGGAAATAAAAATAATTTGCTTGAACAAAATGTTTCGCGCATAAAAGAGTCCTTTAATGTTGATACAGGAAAATTGGTAATACTTGACACAAACACTAACAGTGATGTTTTAAACGCAGCCGAGATAAGTAATTTTATTAAGCAGGGTCGTAAAATCGTAATCATAGGGCTTAAGCATCAAAAACACATTAATCAAATAGCCGACATTTTTATTGGAGAAAGATTAGCAAACACACCAACTATAATAATAGATGATGAGGGTGATCAAGCGACTCTTAATACCAAGCGTTACAGCAAAGATGAAACCAAGAACATGAGTGTAATTTATGGTGCAGTCAAAAATCTGAAGGAAAAACTAAAAATACATTGTTTCGTTTCGGTCACAGCTACTCCGCAAGCCAATATTCTGATAGACACCCTTGACATTCTGTCCCCAGATTTCGGAGAATTAGTCAGCCCAGGATATGGTTATTGTGGGCTTGCGGAATTCCACGGGGATAAGCAAGACATGTTTGTGAAGGTTGTCCCAGAAAGCGAACCAAGCATGCTCGATTTTTCTGGAATTCCTAAATCATGTTACGAAGCTCTATCGGCCTTCTTTGTTTCTAATGGCTTGAGAAAGTACCGTGGTGATTTTGGAAATCATGCTTTGCTCTTTCACCCTAGTCAAAGAAAATGTGATCACGCCAGCGTAGTAGTAAAACTTCAAAATGTTTTGGACAGTTGGAAACATAAGGCAGACTGCTTGGGCGATGTATCATATCAAGGGCTAAAGAAACATTTAGAACATGCCTATGAGAAATATTCAACTGATGGTGTCAAACTTCCAAAGTTCAAAGATCTTGAGGAATTCATATTAGACTCAATAGCAAATTGCTCAAAGGTTCACATTTGTAACAGCGACACCGATGCGAGCAAAAACTCAGATTTGTACAAGACAAACATTTTTGTCGGCGGAAATATGGTTGAGCGTGGGCTTACCATTAAAGGGCTTGCGATCACTTATATAATCCGCAGAGCAAAGACTTTAAGTAACATCGACAACACAGAGCAAAGAGCTAGATGGTTCGGCTATAAAAGCCATTACTTAGACATATGCCGAGTATTCACCACAGAGCAAATCAAACAAGACTTTCGTGACATATACGAGCATGATGAAGCTCTTTGGGATATGATTGAAAAAGCACAGAAGCAAGGAATTCCATTCAAGGAGATTGCTAGGGTCTTTAGAAATAATAGCAGTGTATTGCGATTGACTCGCCCAAGTGTTGCCAAAACAGAAAGGTTGGACTTTGATCAATTTAGGCAGCAAAACAAATTTATTCTTAATGAGAAAGTGGCTAATGAAAATAATTCCTTGCTGGAGACAATTAAAAACGAACATGAAAAGAGTTTAGTGGTTAAGACTTATACGGCAACGCAGAAACATCTTCTTTTGACAGACCTAAAATTCAGCCACGTCAAGCAAGCTGTTTTCGATAAGTATCAATATCCTGAAGAAGGTAACTTAGTAAAACACTTCTTTGACATTATCCAAACAGGCTTTGGTGCTATAAAAACAGATCCTCTCGTTGACATAATGTGGGTTAGATATGAAACAAATGAAGAACGTGCCGTAAGCCCTGGCGGCGAAATACAAACAATTCTTATGCAAGGTCATTCACCAAACCCGAACAGCCCTAATTTCTATATCGGTGACAGAAGATTGCCAGACGACCGCCCAGACAGAATACATATCCAAGTGCACTTGGTTAAACCTAACAACCTCCCAGGAGTTGACTACTTTTCTCCCTGCTTTGCCGTATACTTGCCAATAAATATTTTGTCACAGCTCGCCGGACTTGTAACTGCTAAAGGAGGTAAAAAGTAAATGGACATTAAAAAACTTTATGAGGATATTCTATTAGTTAGTAAATCCAACAGTGATTCTTACAGCGTCATTGAAAGAATCGGTTGTTATTATGGATTAGATAAAAATGGCAATATTGTTTTTATCACAAAAAGTGCAAACCCAAGCGCAAGGTCAATAGCACAACAGACTAAGCAGTTATATCTAGGACAAAACATTGCATGCTCTATCACCATTTCTGGGGCAACGCAGAGAGATTTCTTTGATGTCATAATTTGCTTCGATAAAACGCATGTGACAGCATTGAACTTCTTACATCTAACTCAGGTATACATCGGCGCTACAAAAACTGCTAATGCGAGCATAGTATCGTTCTTTGATTCTCTCAAGAATCTATTTGCGAACAAAAAGCAGATTCCCTTATCCGAAATGCAAGGACTGTATGGAGAATTGTATTTCATTCACTTAATGAACGACTCTAGTATAGATATTAGTTCTTACTGGCAGTCGCATGAGCGAATGAAGTTTGATTTTTCTGTTGATGCCGTAAGGAAGATAGAGGTGAAAACGACGACTAACGAGGGAAGAGTACATAAGTTCCGTCACGAGCAACTAGTTTCTGATATTTATGACATCTGGATAGTCTCATTTATTCTTAGAAGGGATGATAAAGGATTGTCAATACAAGAACTTGCCGACACTGTTATGCGAAACAACCCAACGAATTTACAATTACACACCTATGTGACGAGGCTACTAAACAATTATTCAGCCGACGAACTTCAGTCGATTTGTTTCAATGAGCAATTTACCAAAACAAATGTCAGATTCTACAACACAAAAGATGTTCCTCACTTCCCAGGGAGACAACCTGACGGAGTTTCAAATACTGAATACGATTCTGATTTGAGTTCTATATCTTTTCAGCCTTTTGAAGAGCTAGTCAAGTGGGTTAAATAATAGAATTTAAGCATTGAGCAAATTAGTAGAGTTGGAGGGCAAGTCGAGGTTAATCATTGAATCCAAGTTTTCTGTTGAGTTCCGAAATAGTCGTTTAAACAAAAACTCAGCACATTCATCATCCTCAATAACGTTCAACTTTCCTTGAATGGAATCGAGTTTGAAAAACTCTTTCCGTTGTTTCTTGTTCAATCCTGTCATAAATTTTGCTTGGGCTTCGCAAACTTCTTTCTGTGCCAGACGATACTCCGCACTTGGCTTTTGGTTGAGATAGTCGTCAACTATAAGTTTTATTATTTTGTTCATGGAACCTCCTTTTGAAATTTTTAAAAGCCCCCAGGCTGAGGACTATTGGTTGTCAATTTGATATTTTTGCTTTAAAATAAGACATGTTCGCCTTGCAAAGTGATTGCAGTACACAGAAATTTACGACGGAAATGAACGAGGTCGCAACAATCCTCAATAATGCAACAGAGAGCAGCCTCCTCCTCCTCGATGAAATCGGACGGGGCACAGGCACGCGTAGGGAGGCAAAATAATGGGAACAATGCAAAGGGCACAACAAGAAATGTCGCAATACCCAAAAGCCACAAAAATCTTCATGTTCGTAATGTTCGTGGTAATGTTTGGCTTCTTCGGATTTTGGGCGGGCGTTTTCGTACACAACATAACCGAACTGTTCTTCATGCGAATTGTGGGCATAATCGTAGGCCTGGGCATCGGGGCCCTGCTCGGATACGTCATATGTCTAAAATCGCTATTTAACACCGAACACCACAACTATGAAAACCGTGGTTCGTTCATCGACTTCAATACCGAGGAACGACTATGGCAACTGGACAAACGGGCCCGTCGACGCCGCCTAACTTTCCAACTAATCATGGGGATATGGGGCATCTCACTTGTCGTCGCAATTCTTGTGGCCATGACTACCAACAATCGCTCGGTACTTGCTTTCGGCATCGCTTACTTCGCGATAAATATCGTCCTGGCAATTGTAACGGTAACGGTAATCAGCAAAATGGCGGGCACATACTCCCCAAAAAACCCAACAGAGGCCGAGGGCATAGTAACCGGCAGCATGGTAATAGGCGGCGGAGGAAACCGCATAGCCCACCGTGTCTCCGTCGCAGTTCTGCCCATAAATAAACTTCTAACCGCATACGTAATCGCCCCTGGCCCACGGGCACCATTCGACAAACACGCCCACGTAATAATAATATACAACCCAATGCGCCCGCGCAAATGCCGAATAATCGAACTAAAGGAACCCTCATGAAAAAACTCCTAACAACACTCCTCACCATCGTAATCGCCCTGCCGATGATATTCCTCTCTGGTTGCTCGCGAACTCCCGAATTACCTCTCGAGGAACGCGCCCGGACCAGTTTCATCGAAAACGTCCACCGCGTCGTCCGCGATTATGAAAATGGCCTACTTGACGATGATTACTTCATCAACCGCTTGATGGGCTTTGCTTGGCCTACAACATTGGATAACTTATACTTTGTCCCCGCACGCATCGCCCAAAACTTCTTCACCGTGTCGCACATTCTTCTCGGCCACGTGTCGGGGTCGGATGCCGCGGACAAATACAAATACATCATGGACTACATCAACACGGACGACGACCGAACGCGCCAACAAAGATTCCGCGTAATGATTGACCAATTCAACATCGACCCGGGCATGTTCAACCCACGCTACGAATACGTAATGGGGGTCTACGAAACACTCATGGTTGAACCATTCACGGACGTTTCGCGTGCCTTATTCGCATCTGGTGTGCCAGGTGCTACCAGCGAAATTTTCTGGACTGAATTCGGGGCGCACATCGTCATGTATACACGCAACATCTCTGACATGTTTTTCACGGGAACGCTTGACGAAATCACACCCGAAAACATGGAACACTTCATGAACAAAACTCTAAATACATTCGTCCCAAAAACCTTCCTCGACCGCGAGATGGAATTTCTCCAACAAAATCGCCAGTAACCCCCTTGACTCTATAGGGAACCATGTTATGTTATGGTATACAAGGAGGGAGAGGCCGTTAGTAATATGTTTGTGTTCGTTATTCCTACAAACCACGGACCACGTGTCATACATGTGAACATAGTTCAAGGATTAATGGAAACCCCCCCCAACAAAAAAAATAAAAAGTAAAACCCCCCCCCAAGGCTAACGCCCTCGGGCCAAACGAAAATCCTGCGGATTTTGCCCGAACTATAATGTTAACCCTGCGGGTGCATCACACGGCCAACGCCCTTGCAAAGCAAATAAAGGAGAAATCATGAAAATCAACATCCTACCACCCGCAATATTCAACCTGCTATCCGCGGGAGAGGTCGTGGAAAACCCAAGCAGTGTCGTAAAGGAATGCGCCGAAAACGCAATCGATGCGGGTGCAACACAAATCGGCATCTCAATCATTGACGGCGGAATGACCGAAATCTCAATCTCCGACAACGGCCACGGTATCCTGGCCGACGAAATTGAAAAGGTCTTCCTGCCACACGCCACCAGTAAAATCGCAACAGGCGCGGACTTGGATGCAATAGGGACTCTGGGTTTCAGGGGAGAGGCAATGAGCAGTATCGCCGCTGTCTCAAAAATCGACATGGTGACAAAAACTGCCGATGACACGACCGCAACGACCATTGCACTCAACGGCGGTACGGTTACAAACCGCGGCAAATCTGGTGGAAACGTCGGAACGACTCTGGTTATCAAGAGTCTATTTTTCAACACTCCCGCCCGCCGCAAATTTATTAAAAGTGAAACAAGTGAACGCAACGCCGTAACATCAACCGTTCAAAAACTTATCCTTGCAAATCCACATATATCATTCCGTTACACAATCGACGGCGAAATCCTCTACGATTACACGGGCGGCGAGCTACGCAACGCAATCGAATTGGTCTACGGACGGGATGCGATTTCAAACATACGCGCGGTGGATTACTCTCACGGCGGTTTGCGCTTAACGGGGTATATCTCCAATCCAATGTACACCCGCCGTAACCGTACAACGCAAACGGTGATGATTAACGGCCGTACAATCGACGGTGGCGTTATCCAATCGGCGGTGAACGATGCATTCTCGATGTACATGACCTCTGGCAACTTCCCGTTCTTCGTTTTGAATTTGGCAATCGACCTGGGCTTCGTCGACGTAAACGTCCACCCGCGCAAGGCCGCGGTGCGGTTCGAGGACGACTCTCAAATCCGCCAATTCATAACCATCGCAATTAAACGAACTCTCGACACTTACTTCGGCGATGTCACCCCTGTGATTGTCCCTGATGCCAAGGTCGCCGATGATACCCAAATACTCTCGTCAATTAAATACTTTTCCTCAACACCACAACGGGCCCAGGTTCGCTCGGCTCCAAATATAATTGATAAAATAATATGGGAGGAAGACATTCCGCCGCACATCCCCCAAAAACCAAAAGCAGTTGAACAGGCACCGATTATTGAATCTGGCGCCTCGGTCATCGGCACGGTCTTCGACACCTACATCTTGGCAACCGATGGCACAAAGTTGTTCGTGCTTGACCAACACGCCGCCCACGAACGTTTATTATTCGACAAGCTAAAACAAGAGGTCGACGCTGGTAACGTCCTCTCTCAAAACCTTCTGGTGCCGGCTGTTGTCTACCTAACACCGGCCGAACATACCCGTCTAACCGCAATCGTGCCCGCATTGAACGGAATGGGGTTCCGCGCTGAATTTGTCGGCCCTAACTCTATACGTGTATCGGCTATGCCGCTCGTACTCTCAAACGACAGGGGGGCGGACGACATCGTCGCCGACATCCTCTCTGAAACACGCACGGACGATACGGCACGCCTATCCGAACTCGCGGCCGAACGTCTCATCAAAATCTGCTGTCACTCTGCCATCCGCGGTGGGCACGCACTTGCCCGCGACCAAATCGAATTGTTCCTCAAAAACTTCATCGACGGCCTGCCGCAAACTTGTCCGCACGGCCGACCTGTTGTCGCAACAATGACAAAATCACAAATGGAAAAAATGTTTTCACGAAAATAGCACACTATATTCCCGTGAACTCGCAAACTCGAACATACGGTCAAATCATCCTGACAAACCTGTTTACGTTCTTCAACGTACTGGCGGTTTCTCTGGCCCTGCTGATTATCTTCGTCGCGGCCGTCCATGACCCTCGCGCCCTCCTGAATCTGGTCTTCCTCGTCATCGTTGCCGCGAACACCATAATAGCCATACTGGGCGAGGTTCGCGCGAAGCGCACCCTTGACAAACTATCTCTCGTCGCCGAGGAACCGCTGACGGTCACCCGCAACGGTACGGAACTATCCATCCACGCGCGCGAGGTACTCATGAACGACTTGGTTACTCTCGGCCCGGGGGCGCAAATACCCGCGGACGCCGAAATCACCAAGGGCGAGTGCATGGTTAACGAGTCAATGTTAACTGGCGAATCCGCACCGCACAAGCGTGACATCGGCGACAAACTAATGTCTGGAACGTACGTGGTGTCGGGTAACTGTACGGCTCGGGCAACGGCAAATCATGGGGACAGCTACGTTGAAAAGATGGGTACCCAGGCGCGTGTCTACAACAAACCACGTGGTGAACTATCTCGCTCCCTTGGCCGCATCATCCGCGTTGTCACCGTCTTCATGGTTCTACTGTCAATAGCGATGGTGGCGCGGCAATCGGGCACAGGAATAATAACCCCCCAAGAACGCACCATCGCCCTCACCCACACCACTGGCGCGGTGGTCGGCATGGTACCTGCTGGACTATTCCTACTGGTGACAATGGCATTGGCGGCCGCCGCAATACGCCTCGGACGGCGGCTGGTACTGGTACGCGAATTGTCGGCAATCGAAACACTCGCCCGTGCAACGGTTGTCTGCTTTGACAAAACGGGCACGTTAACAACGGGCCAACTACGTGTGACTGGGGAAATTCCTCTATCCAAATCAAAGCACAATACACGCGATGTCATCGCCTCAATGCTCGCGGCTCTCGGCCCTGGCAATCAAACGGCTGACGCTTTGGCTGAATTTTACGGAACGGATGCAAAGTTCAAACCCAAAAAAATCGAGCATTTCAGCAGCGAAACAAAACAAGCCACCGTCACATTTGAACGCCTCGGAAAATTCACTTTGGGTGCGGCGGACAAACTGGTCAACGACGCACGGGTGGCTGTGGAGGCAAAAAAAGGACTGCGCGTGTTGGCTCTCGTTCATGCACGTGAACCACTGGCACTAATAACCATCGCTGATACATTGCGCCCTGGTGCGTGCGAAACTGTCAAATTCTTCACGGACAGAAAAACCGAAATACGTATAATCAGTGGCGATGCCCACGACACGGTCGAGGCGGTTGCACGGTCATGCGGGATACAAATCACGCGTAATACAATCGCATCACGTGCCACGCCAGAGGACAAGCAAAAGCTCATTCGTAAATTGCGCGGGGCGGGGCACACCGTCGCAATGACGGGCGATGGCGTCAATGACATCTTGGCATTTCGCGAGGCGGATTGCGCGATATCAATCGGCTCGGCGGCCCCCGCTGCACGTGCTGCCTCACACATGGTCTTACTGGACAACGACTGGAACGAAATTCGCAACATCGTGGAAGAAGGCGAGCGTGTCATCGGCAACGTCCAAAACTCTGCCAAACTCTTTTTGTTCAAATCTGTGCTGTCAATTATGCTCGCGCTATTTGCTGTAATGTTCTTGGGTGGCATTTATCCGTTTGAACCGCGAAACCTCTACCTACTTGAAATACTGGTGATTGGCTTGCCATCCTTCTTCTTGGCATTGGGGCCCTTTACGCACGGCTCACGGGCGGGCTTCATTCGTCCTGCAATCATCACCGCCGCGGTTGCGGTCACTATGATTGCTGCGATATATATTTTGTCGCATCTGGCATTTCTGCGTATGGGTGCCGAGGACATCTTGACCATGGCGGTACTGTTGACAACTGCTCTGGGTCTTACGTTGCTTGTGAATACCTGTATGCCTTTAACAACATATCGGATGGCGGTGCTTATGTGTGTTCTAATCGCAATTATCTTTGCAATTGGACTTATGCCTGACGTGCTGGAGCTCTACTATCTTTCTGCGGCCCAAGTCATTATTCTGATTACTTTGGGTGCGGCGGGAATATTCTTGGTGCGCAAATTTGCGGGCTCACCCGCATACCAATAGGACAAGATGCAGGCACCCTTTTTCATAAATCAAACTGGAACAACCCGCGTCACGGTTGGGGGGATTCGATTGCTGTTGGAATTTTCACCAACCGAGGTACGCGTAAAGGTTCGCAACAAAACGGTGTTGATAATGGGCGAGAATCTGACAATAGAACGATTTGACGCGAATGAGATTGTTATCATCGGCAAGATTCATTCAACACAAACGGAATAGGTGCGATATGAAAAGATTTTTTAACCCATCCGTCCGATTCACCGTACATGATGCCGACCCAACGCTATTAAATCGAATCCGTGAATTCGGCCCAAAAGACATTGCCATTGATGATTCAAAAATAAGTTTCAGCATCCACCACATCCACAAAAGAAAGGTTAGCCAAATTGTCCGCAATTACGGTCCCGAGGTCGTCGTCAAAGGCTCTATCCTGACCCCTGTGGCTTATTTATATTCTAACCGTCGTTTGGCGGCATTGCTGTGTGTGGCCGTGATTGTGTTTGCGCTGTTGAATACAATGGTTTTCCGTATAGAGGTAATCGGGGTAGAGGGCGACGAACAAAACCAAGTCCGCCAGGTTCTGGACGACAACGGCATTCGCACCCTAACTCGCCGTTCGGTACATAGGGACAGTGATGCTGCTTTGGCTCTAATGGAATCCTTGGAATTTGTTGCGCATGCCTCTACACGTATACGTGGCAACACGTTACAGGTCTTGGTTCACCGAACACCGGTTCCTCCGCCATTACCAACTACCGATTTGGTTTCGTCTTTTGATGCGGTGGTGACCCAGGTCGTCGTGCTGTCTGGCACCGCCATGGTGCGGGTGGGTGACCCTGTTCGTGTGGGACAGACATTGATTTCGGCAACGTTCCAGGTCGGCACAACCGTCGGCCCTATGGATGAGTTCGGGTTCTTCACTTACATTCCCATCACCGCTCCAACAACGGCATTGGGCATTGTCCAGGGACGTGTTTCAACTTCACTTGCAATGATGGTCAACTCACCCGAGGAAGTCACGGTGGCCGAGGCCGCGCTACGTTCCCAAATTACGGGCGAATGGACTGACTTCGCTGCACATACAACTGAAATCCCTGGCGGCATAATTGTCGAGGTTGTTGGTTCACGTATTACTGACCTTGTGATACAATAACCATATGATTGAACGTGTATGCGCATATTTTGGAATTGATCCGAATGCGGTGTTGGTTAACCTGCATATTATAACGGCTGACGAAATGCGCGAGGTAAATCGCGAACAACGCGGCCTAGATAAAACAACCGATGTATTATCTTTCCCTATGATTGATTTCCCGTCACCTGTCAAAACGGCCGATGACCTAATACCTCACATACTGCCATGGAATTTGGAACCCGAGAGCGGGAAACTAATCCTAGGCGAAATTCTGGTAAACCAAGACGAGACTGAAACCGCTTTTCTGACTATTCATGGCATGCTACACTTGTTGGGACACACACACGACACGGATGCTGACTACGATGCAATGATGAAACTGACAAAAGAAATACAGGGGGAAGTGTGAACAAGCAGCTAATCGAAATGATTGAAAAAATGATTCGCGAGGCACGCGAGGCCGCTGACAATGCATATTGTCCGAACTCTGGCGTACCCGAAGGGGCCTGTCTGCTGACCGAGGAAGGGATTACCTTTCGCGGATGTAATGTAGAGGCTGGCAAGGGCAGTGGCTTCGGCGCGGGCGAGGTCGCAATTATGAAGGCCTTCTCCGAGGGAATAACAAACTTCACCGCAATAAGCTTCTTCTCCGAACGCGTAATGCCGTTCCCAACGGGTGCATTCCTCGACTTGGCGTGCGAACTTTGCCCTAACATTGACATTGTTGTCGCAAACGAAGAAACCTTCTCCGTACACAAACTCCATGACCTGCTGCCAATACGTCGTCTTAATACGGAGGGTGCGTAATGGCTTACAAAACTGGACGGGTAATATTACTGGGCGAGGCTAACGTAGGGAAAAGCAGCATCGTCAACAAAATCGTGGGCGAGGACGTTGCAATCACGGCCGACACCCCTGGCACAACGCGGGAAGAAATTCGCGGAATCAAAACCACCGACACATATCAAATCATTTTCCAAGACGTTCCAGGAATGCAGGAAAAACGAAACGAGCTTGACCGCATGATGCAAAAATCTATCGGAACGGCCTTGGCCAATACTGACGTCATTCTCTATGTTTTGGATGCGACCGACTTCCGTGACGAACACGTGGCAAAGGTTCGCAATTACGCTAAAAAAGACAAACCAATTATCCTCCTTGTAAACAAAGCCGACCGTACAACTATGAACCGTCTATATCCTAAAATCGCACCCTTAAACGAATTGGAATTTGTACGGGCAATAATTCCAACCAGCGCAAAGACTGGCATGAACATGGATGTAATCGAATCCGAAATTGTAAAACACCTGCCTGTGGGCGAGGCTATGTTCGCCGACGATGATTTCACCGACCAATCAACTCGCCGCATGGCCGAGGAAATTATTCGCGGTGCGGTCATGACTCACACACGGGCTGAATTGCCTCATTCTGTCGCCGTGAAAATTACAAAATGGCGGGAAGAAAAACGCGAAGTCGAAATCCATGCCGAAATATACTGTGTCAAAGCCAGCCACAAACCAATCATTATTGGGAAGCGCGGCCAAATGTTAAAACTGATAGGAACAGATGCCCGCGAAAAAATTCGCCAACTAACGGGCAAGCACACACGCCTGTTCACACATGTCTTGGTGCGCGAAGACTGGAAGAACAAAAAATCTCTAATAGAGGACTTTGTCAAAACTAACAACTAACCACCCCCTCGCATACTCTGAACCATGAAACGGATTGCGGTTATTGGTGCAGGTGGTATGGTGGGCCAAAAGGTAACAGAGCTTCTGCGCGGAACATATCGTGTTTCTGGCGCAGAACTTTTTTTGTTTGAACGTAACGATGGCCCCGATGGTCGAATTGGCCTCTCCGAGGAAAGTCTTCGTCGTATAAAACCCGACTTTGCCATATTCGCGGCTGGGGGCGAGGTTAGTGCGAAATATGTGCCAATCATCGCGGAAATGGGCGGCACGGCAATAGACAACAGCAGCCACTTCCGCATGGACTCGAACGTTCCTTTGGTCATCCCTGAAATCAACATGTGTGCGCCACACAACATAATCGCAAATCCGAATTGCTCTACAATTCAATCGGTACTTGCGCTTGCACCTCTGCATGAAAAATTCGGGCTAAAACGTGTTTCATTCACAACGTACCAGGCAATTTCTGGCGCAGGCAAAAATCCAAACTTCGTTCACCCAATATTGAATAATGCAATACCTCATATCGATGTATTCAAGGATGACGGCTACACACGCGAAGAACATAAAATGATGGACGAAACGCGCAAGATTTTAGGCCTACCCGAATTACCTGTAACCGCAACATGTGTACGTGTCCCTATTGAAAATTGTCACTCTGTCTCTATCTTGGCCGAGTTTGAAAAACCCGTCACCGCTTTGGGTGCGTGGTTGTCACTAAAAGACGCCCAAGCACGCAACCGCGGAATCATCGTTGTCGATGACACGTCGGCAAATCTTTACCCCATGCCTATATTGGCCGACGGCCGTGACGAGGTCTTTGTCGGGCGCATCCGCAAATCGCCCGCACATGAAAATGCAATAGAACTATTTTGTGTTGCCGACAACATACGAAAAGGGGCCGCCACAAACGCTATCCAAATTCTACACGCTTTGCTTTAACCAATGGGGGAATACATATGAAAAACAAAAAAGTAATTGTTGCAAAATTCGGCGGAACATCCCTTGCATGTGCCGAAAATATTCGCCTCGTGGCTGAAATCATTAAATCCGACCCCGCACGAAATATCATAATCGTATCCGCCCCGGGAAAACGCACTCGTGCGGATATCAAGGTTACGGATTTATTACTCGGTAAACACATCGAATTGGTAATGGAGAGATTTCGCGACATCACCGACGAACTCGGCGTTGATGTCGACCTAGCCTTTGATTATGAAAACAGGTTGCCCGATTACGTCGGCAGTCGTGGGGAATACCTCATGGCAAAAATCATGGCCGCTTACCTTGGGTTCAAATTTGTTGAAATTGGGTCAGGTGTTCGGTTTGAAACAAACACGGTAATTCCTGGATTCTACGTGGTCGATAAAAATGGTGTGGTGAAAACCCTAGGTCGTGGGGGCAGTGATGTCAGCGGGGCCATCGTCGCCGACAAAGTCAACGCAGATGTCTACGAAAACTGGACTGATGTTGACGGAATATTTGACCGCGACCCGAATCGACACGCTGATGCGATGTTACACGAAAAATTGACATACGACGAGGCTAGGGAAATCATCAACCGCGGCGCACGGGTTTTACACCCGCGTACATTACAATTCGTTGAACCCAAAAACATCCCAATTCACATTAAAAACACTTTTAATCCAACGGGCAAAGGTACTATAATAGGATAAATGGCAACTCGGATTATTGTTTTCACCGATGTACATGGGCATACACATAACCTTTTGGACTTGGTTCCCTGTATTGAACGGGCTGACTTTGCATTCTTCCTTGGTGACGGTATGGCCTGTCTAGAGGTTCTGCCGTCAAACCTCAACCGCAAACTAACCGTTGTCCGTGGAAACTGTGATTTCGCACCTGCGTTGCCAAAGGAACTGGTTGTTGAAATCGGCGAATTCAAATTTCTTCTTACCCATGGTCATGCCTATAATGTAAAAAGCACTCGCTCGGAAATCGAACAACGCGCGGCTGAACTCGGGGTAGACGTCGCACTCTTCGGGCATACGCACCAATATGCGGAATGGCGGCACGGCAAGGCGTTAATCATAAACGTTCCACCATTGGGCGACTCTCGTACTAAACAGGGCGGCTCTTATCTGGAAATAACCATCGACGGGCCGAATAAGATATCTCATGTACTCTGTTCTTTGGATTAATTTCATCTTGATATTCTTTGTTTCTATATTAATTATTACAATCACTCCAATCGATATAAGGTATAGATATTTACTATTTTCATCTCTGGCTGCCACAACATTGCTATTCTTGCTATTGCTATAAATATCGACAAAAAATTGCAAAACCCTCTCATGGGTTTTTTTTATCCTAGAGGTACAAAAAGGAGGCGTAAATGCACCTGCGAAATCGCGTTCATCGGGACACATTGTACATATCACTGGATGGGGAACTGGACCATCATACTGCCGAATACGTTCGTGACGGACTGGACTCCATGATGCTGCAAACGGCCGCGGCAAAAATAGTTTTGGATTTGGCATCTCTACGCTTTATGGATTCAACTGGCATCGGGGTTTTGATTGGCCGATACAAAAAAATGCGCGACATGAACAAGCCAATCTTTATCGCAAACCCCAGTGGCCAGGCCGACCGCATCTTCAAAATGTCAGGGTTATACAGCATCATGCCAAAGGCATCATAGCCAAAAAGGAGTTCAAACATGAAACAAATCAATCCAATAAACTTTATGCGCCTGGAATTGGCGGCAATAAGTACAAACGAGAGCTTTGCCCGCTCAACCGTATGCGCATTTGCAACGCGGCTGGACCCAACAATGGACCAACTGGATGATATAAAAACTGCGGTGTCCGAGGCCGTTACCAACGCCGTTGTCCATGCCTACGATGGAAATGATGGTATAATTTTAATAGAGGCCGAGCTCTTCAACGACCACATCTCAATCCGAATATCCGATTCTGGAACTGGAATAGGGGATTTGGACAAAATGATGCAACCGTTTGTTACAACAAAACCCGAGGAAGAGCGCAGTGGCATGGGCTTCACGGTAATGCAATCATTTATGGACAGCCTAAATGTCGAATCACATGTCGGCCGCGGCACAACTGTATCGATGAAAAAGTTCTTTGCACAAAAATCACGTCAAGCGGCAGGTGCCTAATAAAATGTTAAGCAACGAAGAAACAAGACAACTCTTGGATGCGGCCAAGGGCGGATGTAACGATGCGAAAACACGGTTGATAACTGTGAATGCGCCCCTCATAAAATCCATCATTAAACGATATATCGGCAAAGGCGTCGACTATGATGACCTATTTCAACTGGGTGCCTTGGGTTTCGTCAAGGCAATTATCAAATACGACCCATCGTATAATGTGAAATTCACAACCTATGCCGTACCGTTAATAGCAGGCGAGGTCAAACGCTTCCTTCGTGACGACGGAACGATAAAGGTCTCTCGTTCGGTAAAGGCCCTGTACACAATGGTCAAACGATATTTGATAACAATGCAAGGGGCCGAAGTTCAACCAACCATAGAGGAAATTGCACGCGAACTTGGCGAAGACCCCGAAGACATCGTATTCGCGCTCGAGGCCGCGCAAATGCCGATAAGTATCTACGAACAAAACGACACCCGCGGCGACGGCGATGGTCTAACCTTGGCCGAACGCATTCCAACCGAATCGGTGGACTTGACCACCCGTGTGATGATTAAAAATGCCTTGGCGTCACTTGAACCGCGCGACCGCAAGGTCATTATTTTGCGATACTTTCGCAACATGACCCAGGCCCAGGTCGCCGAAAGACTAGGCATCAGCCAAGTCCAAGTCAGCCGCATCGAACACCGAATTATCGCGATGTTCCGCCGCGACTTTGCCGAAACTGGGGCCTAATGATTAAAATAGATGAAAAAGCATTGACAAGCGTATAACAACACCTATACTTGAAGGTATCGGGCCGCCCCTGTGCCGTCTGATAATATGCCATCGAATCGCCTGTGTGCCATTTGGTCGCGAAATACATGTATAGATATATAAAACAAACAGAAGACTATGTAAGGAGAAAAAACAATGACAAGAAGACTCAAGGCCATATTGGCCGTCGTTGTCGCTGTTGTGTTGGTGGTACCATCGGTATTTTTAATTATCCACTTTACGCGCGACCGTGACAATGAACCTGACGAGCCGGATGTACCGGACCCAATCGCGCAAAGACACAGTCTGCGCGGTATCACCCTCAATGGGATTCGCTTGGATGACGGGTTTGATGCAATTGTAGAGGGACTTCGCGTACCGCTCGTGGCCGCGCTCAACGACCCTGCATTCCGCCTCGAACTCCGCGAATTAATCCAAACCGAACTCATTCCGCTGCTGTACGAACAAAATCCAATTCTCGCTGGGGTTCTTACCGACCTCATCCTCAACGCGATGGAACAATCCGAAGCCGCGGCAATTGAACTAGCAAGACTGTTGCACGAATATTTGATGAGCGGCGACCAAATCCTCTCGGATGCACACATGCTTCGCACCTTGGTTCGTTCAATCCTATTGGGACCGGACGGCGACTGGCTGTTGGCCCAAATCGCACCAACCCTTAACACATTACTAGCCCAAGCAGGGTTAAGTGGCCAAGGCGCGGTTCGTGACCTGCTCCTCGGCGTACTAAACGGCATGATTGACGAGGTTATGCCTGGCCTAACTGGCCCTGGCGCAATTCGTTTGATGTTGCTTGACCTGTTACCTGCCGAAATGCGCGAACCTGGTTTTATCCGCGACACCGCATTGGCTATGTTAATTGACATGGTACCTGAACTGGCAAATGCTGGTGCTGGACGTGCCTTGGTTCTCGACTTGCTCGTTTCCATGGTTCCTGAACTGGCAAACCCTGGATTTGTCCGCAATCTAACACTTGACGCACTTGCATCTCTGATTAACCCAGAGGTCAACGGCATGCTCCCAGGGGCAGAATACCCAGAAGTAGTACCCCCATTCGTCTTCGATATCCGCGAAACGGGTGCATTGCACAACCTCTTGATCGCACTTATTGCTGACATGGAGCCTGAACTGGCTGAACCTGGTGCAATCCGTGAACTTCTCATCCAATTCTTGGTTGACGAATTCAACAACCAAACTGCATTTGACGTATATTACGAAGACACTGGCCTTTTTGGTATCACTGTGGGAGGCCTTCTTCTCAACACTCCAACCCCAGAAACTGGGGCAGTACGCCCAGCAATCCTGCGCGCATGGCGCGAGACCCCAGAATTCCAAGCATGGCTTGAGGGTCCTTTCGCGGACTTCATGGAACTGTACGATGCTCAACAAGGCGCATGGCAGGCCGATGTAGCCAACTACGAAAACGTATTGGTTCCACAATGGGAATCTGACGCCGCTGCTTGGGATGCTACATACGCATGGGACAACGACACATGGAACGCTTACGTTGCTGGCTTTGATGCTGACCGTAACGCTTTCCTTGCCGCTGCACGCACTCACATCATCCCTCTAACGGGAACTGACATTTACCCAACTGGTGTTGGAACTGGTGATAACGCACGTGCTGGCCAGTGGATTTTGGACATCTTCGCATTGGAAGAAGAACTTCTTTTCTACCAGGGCACAACAAATATCCGTGCCGACCACAACACTTTCTTCCGTAACTTTGTTTGGCACGACCCAAGTATCGGTTCGGCTCCAGCGGGTTTTGACTACGGATGGAACCCCGACTACCGCCTTTACCGCGAATGGTTGCTGGGCGATGGACACAACGAAGAAGCATCTCGCGTATTCTTCCGTCGTCAAATGACTGGAAAAAACAACGACGAGGAAACACTTACTGGTACATGGAACCAAACGGTTCGCCAAGCTGCTTTCACACCACCTGGCGCACCTCTTCGCCCTGTTCGTCCAACTGCACCTGTACGTCCTGCTGCTCCTGACTTTACACCTTTCCAACCAACCGATGTTCACGGTGCGCTCCGCATGAATGTCAATACTGGTGGAAGCTTCCACGACCGCCTGCGTGACTTTACACCCGCCGATGATGAGTTCTTTGTTGTTGCTATTCCAAACCTGCAAACCATGATTTCTCGTGTTGACCCAACAACCGATGTAACTAACTGGTTTGAATTTGTTATTTACATTGACGGCGGCGACTTTTGGGCTGCTTACGCTCGCGTTATGGTCGAAAACATTGCAAGTTTGATGTTGTCCAGTGAACTTATCTTTGGATTGGTCGAAGGTATGCTTGACGACATGTTACCATTTGAACCAGGCGACCCATTGGGTGATGTTGTAGGATTGTTGCTCACACACGAACACCTCAGTGTATTGCTGAACGCAAACAATGGATTAAGTGAAATCCTTGACCACTTCCTGCCTGTCGTTGATGACCTGCTTGATGTCCTTCTGCCTGCACTTGGCCCAATGCTGGGTATGGATCTTGACGGCGGAGTAGAAGTTCTGTTGGCTGAAATGCTCGCTGACCTGATGGGCCTTGACATTAGTGGCGTATATGTCCAAGAATGGTACGAATTCCCAGTCGCTCCACCTGAAGACGGTGGCGAAAACGGCCCTGAATCTTACGACGACTATATTAATGGTGACAACGGCTACGAAAATGGTAACGGGCCGGACAACGGCGACCCAACTGGCGAATACCGTGATGTCTGGGTACCAAACAACCCTGCTGACTGGGCCGTGTTTGAACAACTCCGTGAAACAATGTCCGATGTAATGGACGAGGTTTCTTTCGCCGCACTCTTCAGCTCAACTTCTTCATTCGACACCGTATTCGACACGGTGATGGTGGTTGCTGATATCCTCGTCGGCGAAATGGGCCGTCAAATGATGCCTGTCCTTGTTGACATGCTTGGCCTCGACGCTCAAATGGAGGCTTTGGTAACCGAACTCCTCGACTACCTCACATTCACAGAACTCATGCGCGCTGACTTGGTCATAGAGGACTTGGTCAACATCCTTATCCCAATCCTCGACATCGCATCTGACAACCTGTGGGAACTGCTTGTTGAATTCGGCTTGATTGACGACCTGGTTGGCGACGACCTCGTTGCATTCTTGCCTCTTATTGAAATGATGTTCGGCAACATTTCATTCGCGGTTCTTCTCGGCGAAGACACCGAACTGCCGGAACTCTTCGACCTGCTGATTGCTATGATTGACCCTGTCTTGACTGTATTGGTCGACGACCTTCTGCCATTCTTGATGGCTGAATTCGACCTCACCGAATTGATTGCCGACCTTCTCGACATGGACCCATCCGACCCATTGGTTGGCGTCTTGGTCAACTCACTCGTCGACATCTTGGGCGCAATCGAATTGCAATTCCTATTCGGCGAAGACACGACCGTGGACATGGTATTCGACATGTTGGTTCCTGTCCTGGCTCCAATGCTGACCGACATTCTGCCTATGTTCATTGACGACCTCCTGTACGAACTTCTTGCTGGAATCGAAGACCCACGCCTCATCGCAATTATCGAAGACGCAATCATGAACTTGCCGCTTGCTGAACTGCTTTCACCAACTGGCGACCTTTCTTCTATCTTGCTCGACTTTGCAACCCCAATGATTCCAACCCTGATTGACATCGCAATCGACATGGACTTGCTGCAAACTGGCGACGCAACCCTTGACGAACTCCTGCTTGTTCTGCTCCCTGTATTCCCATTTGAACAACTCGTTGACCGCGAAGCTTACTTGGTTGACATCCTGTGGGATGCAATTCCAAACGTATTGCTTGACGAACACGTATTTGAATTCATCTTCTTATTCGCCCTGCCTTACATAACTGACTTCATCGTCGACAACGAGGTAGTAGAAGGCCTCACAATCCTCATCGCAGAGGAAATCACACGCTTGGTCGGCGAAGAAGACGGAATCTTCGTTCTCATGCAAATCATCCACGACTTCCTTGTTGAAAACATCGACAACGACGAACTGATGGACGGAATTATCGATTTCATCATCGACGTTCTGTTGCTACCATTGATGGAAACCGAAGAAGACTTCGCAAACACCCTTGAATTCCTCGCCGACATGCTCGGTATGGACATCGAGGAACTTGTTGCTCCAATCTTCGACATGCTTAACGACATCATGGGCGACATCACATTCGGCCTGTACGAAGACGGACGCATCTCAATCGACCTCGAGGCCCTAGGTCTTGATGCTGGCGATGATGCCGACCTTCAAGTTCTTATCGACATTCTTGGTACACTTGAAATGCAACCTATTGAAGGTGAAGAGAACCAATACGACTTGCTCATCACGCTCTTGGGTTTCACAACAGACAGAATTGCTGATGTTCTCAACATGATGATGGCTTCCTCCGATATAGCCTTGAGCTTTGATGACCTGCTGGGTATGCCTGGTGCTGACGTTCTTATTATCACGTTGGCTCGCTCGCTGACACTCACACGTTGCGACGACTACCTAACATTGGAAATGTCACTGCCGCTCTCAACACTCCTGCCATTGGTTGGCGGATTGGCTGGCTTTGAACTTCCTACATTGCCATCAATGTTCGACTTCGACCTGACCATCGGCCTAATCTTCGGCGCCGACGACATGGAGGCGGCTGCGTAACTCGTGCTTGCGATAATTCCACAATATCGCAACCCACAAACTCGTTGACACCACACACAAAATCATATAAAATAGACGCAACCCTTTGTGGTGCGTCTTTTTATGTGTAAGCGGGTTTAACGCCCCACGCAACCGGCAAGGAGTCAGGAAGGAGGAGGAAACATTGATGTACGCAATCATCAAAACTGGCGGTAAACAGTACCGGGTCGAAATCGGAACCCGCGTCCGCATCGAAAAACTGGAACTTGAACCGGGCACAACCCACAAACCAGAGGTCGTGTTGTCGGTCAAGGACGGCAAAATCAGTCAAAAAGGCACCGTAACCGTAAAGGTTCTGGAACATGGCTTGGGTGACAAGATTGACATCTTCAAATACAAGGCAAAGAAAAACTACCGCCGTCGCCAAGGTCACCGTCAACCATTCACATTGGTAGAGGTCACCGAAATCAAGTAACTAGGGACGGAAAATGACAACCATCACCATTCGCCATGACGGATTCACGGCCATTGGCCACGCTGAATTCGCTGAACGCAACTCCGACATCGTATGCGCCGCAACATCCGCGATAATCCAAAACGCGGTCATGGGCATAATACATGTGGCGAAAATCGCGGCCACGGTGGACAAATCGGATGGTAAACTGGTCGTGACATATCCCGTGGACATGACGCACGCGCAACAACACGACAAAAAAACTCTTGTTGCAACAATGATACTTGGACTTCGCGACATCGCGAGACAATTCCCAAATAACGTAACCCTTAAGGAGGAAAATTAATATGAACGAACTCGAACTTCAACTCTTTGGATGCGACTGCGCAACCTGCCCAATGGGTTGCGGCCCAAAAGAGCCCCAAGAAGACTGCGAACCAGACGGAGACAGCGGCGAGCGGGCTTTTACAATTGACATCCAACTCTTTGCATCGAAAAAAGGTGGCGGAAGCACAAAAAACGGCCGCGACAGTAACAGCAAACGCCTCGGCGTAAAAGAGGCTGACGGCCAATTCGTAACTGGCGGGTCAATCATCGTTCGCCAACGCGGAACAAAAGTTCTTGCGGGTGAAAACGTGGGTGTCGGTCGCGACCACACGCTCTTTGCTCTGCGTGACGGAACCGTACAATTTACAACCACCAAAAACTCAAAGAAAAAAGTTTCAATCAAAGCCTAGCAAAAACAAAAGGGTGGCATATGCCACTTTTTTCATGCATAAAAATTGCCATGAACAAATCATCAATCATCCGCGGCATGACAAAGGGCACACTCTGGGCGTTGGTCGCAACCTTATTCCTGGTCTTAATCCTGGCCGTCATCGTAAAATTTACTGGCATCGGGTCAACGGCAATTCTCGTGACCACCCAAATAATCAAAATTATCGCAATTTTCTTCGGCGTTGGGGTACTGGTAAAATCCGTCGTAAAACGCGCGTGGCTCTTCGGCGCGATATTCGGCATCATCTACACGGCGGTATCTTTCTTTGCATTTAGTCTCATTGGCGGAACCGAAACATTCGACATAACAACTGGAATCCTGGCCGAGGCCCTCTTTGCAATCATCGTCGGAATGGCAAGCGCAATCTTGGTCAAAAAGGGTAGTGTAGACGCCGCGTATTAATGGTACAATGTATCCAATGAATAAACTCTTACTAATTGACGGAAACTCGCTCATCAATCGTGCGTACTATGCGTTCGGTGCCTCTGGTGCCGAATTGTCATATGACGGCAACCCCACGGCGGCAACGTATGGCTTTATAAATATGTTATTAAAAGGCATCGAAACAATCAAACCCACCCACCTTGTCGTGGCCTTTGATGTTCGTGCTAAAACATTCCGCCATAAAATGTACGACGGGTACAAAGCCACACGCAAAGGCATGCCCGATGACTTGGCTGTGCAACTAAACGACCTGAAATTCCTATTACGCGGAATGAATATCACGGTGGCCGAATCCGAGGGCTACGAGGCTGACGACATAATCGGAACTCTCTCATCCGCATCTGAAATGCAAACTGTAATTCTGACCGCCGACCGCGATGCATTTCAACTGGTTTCCGACACATGCGAACTGCATCTGACGAAATCTGGGGTTACGGCTCTGGACGTCTGGGATATGGCACGCGTACGCGCTGAATACGGCATCGAACCACACCAAATGATAGAAATAAAGGCCCTGGCTGGCGACACGTCCGACAACATCCCGGGTGCCATGGGCATCGGAGAAAAAACCGCCCTAACAATGATTCGCGACCACGGCAACATCGAAACACTATACGAAAACATAGACACAATCCGCGGTGCGGCACGGGACAAACTAATCGCCTGCCGCGACAATGTCTTCCTGTCTCGCGAACTGGCAACAATAAATTTGGAAACGCCTCTAAACTTCAAAATCGCGAACACAACCTTCTCAATGAACTTCCCCCAATCCCTCATTGACGAATTTGCGAAAAGGGGATTCCGCAGCATCATAAAAAAACTCGGCGCAACCGCACCTGAAACTCCTGCGACTGTCGCAGAGACAAAAATCGAAATCACAACAATCACCGAAAACCCCGACTTGGACAAATTTATTAACGCAAAACGCATCGCAATCAACCACGACACAATGGGTTTCTATCTCGCGACCGACGACAGCCACGAATACCATCTCCCAATACGCCATACATTACTGGATGCTGGTTTTGACCCTGGGCAACTAACTCAAATGCTAAAACCCGTGTTTGAATCGGCGGTACCAAAACATGTCTTCGATTCAAAAGGACTAAAGGAACTCTTGGCCAACTACGACATAACGCTGAACAATGTAACCATAGACGCAAAAATCTGCCACCACCTTTTAACCTCAACAACGACACCGCCGACATTCGCCGATAACACCCGTGTCGCACAAATGCTGTCAACAAATTACATGGAACGATTGCGCGCAATCGGGGCCTGGGGCCTCTACGCTGACATCGAACTGCCTCTGGTCGACGTTCTGCTGGAAATGCAACAAAATGGCGCCTACGTGGCGCTAGAGGCCTTAAACGAGGTCGCTGTCGAACTCGAGGCCGAAATAGCAATAATCAGCGAGCAAATCTACACCGCAGCTGGCGAGCGTTTTAATCTAAACTCTCCAAAGATGTTAAGTGATGTTTTGTACAAAAAACTGGGCCTCACAACTCTACAAAAAACCAAGACGGGTTTTTCCACAAACGAAGAGGTCTTGCAAAAACTCTACAACAAACACCCAATCATCCCACCACTATTACGCTACCGCAAACTCTTCAAATTACTATCAACATACATCCACGGCTACCGAAACCAAATGACCTCGGCGGGCCTAATCCATTCCAAATTCAACAACACCGCAACGGTAACGGGGCGACTGTCATCATCCGAACCAAACTTGCAAAACATACCGGTCAGAAGTGATGACGGCGCGCGCGTGCGAAAACTCTTCCGCTCTCGCTTTGACGGCGGACGGCTTGTATGCGCCGACTACAACCAAATCGAACTCCGCGTATTGGCACACCTATCAAACGACTCAATCCTAACCGACGGCTTCCGCATGGGCCGTGACATCCACACGGAAACGGCCGCAAAGGTCTTCGATGTCGACCCAGCAAACGTAACCGCGGACATGCGCCGTATCGCTAAAACAATCAACTTCGGAATAATCTACGGGATGAGCTCCTTCGGCCTCTCCCAATCCATCCACATCACCCCGGCCGAGGCCACTCACTTCATCAACAAATACTTCGCCCAATTCGTCTGCGTCAAAAAATTCTTGGACGACATCCGCGATAACGCAATCGCCAACGGCTATGTTACAACCCTTTTGGGTCGCCGCAGGTACTTCCCCGAACTAAAATCAAAAAATGCCCAAGTTGTCCAATTCGGCATGCGTGCGGCAATGAACATGCCAATGCAGGGCAGTGCCGCGGACATAATAAAGGCCGCGATGGTGCGCATCCACAAACGCATGAGGGCCGAGGGGCTTAAAACCCTCCTCATTGCACAAATCCATGACGAGCTTGTCTTCGACACACCCGCCGATGAAATTGAACTGATGCGAAAACTCCTGCACGATGAAATGGAATCGGAAACAATCCTATCCGTACCTCTGGTTGTGGACATCAAGGCAAAGGAAACACTTTGACATTGGCGCGCTTTTGGGGTAGCCTGCCTTTATGAACAAAGTAGCAGAATTCTGGAAAAACATGACACTCGCAACACGCATCACATACGCACGGCTGGCCCTTATTCCTTTCATAATTTTCTTCTACCTCGGCGGTATATATTTTGACTCTTACTTCTTCATGGACTTCGGCAAACTAATCGCCCTCATCCTTTTTGTCATCGCCGCCGCAACCGATGCGCTGGACGGGTACATCGCACGTTCGCGTGACATGGTCACCGACCACGGCAAACTAATCGACCCAATCATGGACAAACTACTTACACTCGCGGGTTTGTTACTTGTGTTCTTTGATCCATACCTCTCCGAAATGATGCCGCTATGGGCTGGAATACTGGTTCTGTTCACCATCCTCGGCCGCGACTACATCGTGTCCGCCATCCGCAACATATACGCAACACGCGGCATCGCAATGGCCGCCGACCAAACGGCAAAGGTCAAATCCGCCGTCCTCTTCATCGCCATCGGATTATTCATGGGCTACGCGGCATGGGCTGACGTCACGGCAACTACGCGCAACAATGTCGGAACATTCTACGACGGCTGGATTTACTCCGCGTGGTTCCTAATGCTCTCGGCGGCTGTACTATCGGTCATCAGTTTGGTTGTCTACATCAACAAACTAATATCACCCGCACCAACTGACGATATTGCGGAACAAGATATCGAAACGAAAGAAGGAGAAGAAGAATAAGAATATGGCAGTAGCAAAAGAAAGAAGCGAAAAACAAACCGAGCGGGAAAAGGCCCTGGCCGCCGCACTCGCAATGATTGAAAAGGCCCACGGAAAGGGTGCCGTCATGAAAATGGGCGAGGGCCCAATCATCAAAAACGTCGAGGTCATCTCAACTGGATGTCTAACCCTCGACTATGCACTCGGAACTGGCGGAATCCCGCGCGGCCGTATAACGGAAATCTACGGGCCCGAGAGCAGTGGTAAAACAACCGTCTCCCTCCACGTCGTGGCCGAGGCACAAAAGGCTGGCCTCACCTGTGCGTTCATCGACGCCGAACACGCCCTTGACCCGATATACGCGGAAAAACTCGGCGTAAAAATCCACGAACTTTTAATATCTCAACCCGACAGCGGTGACCAAGGCCTCGACATCGCGGAAAAATTAATCAGCAGCGGTGTAATCGACCTCGTGGTCGTTGACTCGGTCGCGGCTCTAACCCCACGCCAAGAAATCGAGGGCGACATCGGCGACACCCACGTGGGGCTCCAGGCCCGTTTAATGAGCCAAGCTCTCCGCAAACTAACCCCTCTCGCCCACAAAACTGGTTGCGCCCTCATCTTCATCAACCAACTTCGTGACAAAATCGGTATCATGATGCCGGGCCAGAGTCCCGAAACAACCCCAGGCGGAAAGGCCCTTAAATTCTACGCCTCCGTCCGCCTCGATGTCCGCCGTACAGGCAGTATCAAAGAAACCAAAGAAGGCAAAGAAGAAGCGACGGGAAACAAAACCAAGGTAAAGGTCGTCAAAAACAAACTCGCCCCTCCATTCAAACTGGCCGAATTTGAAATCATGTTCGGTCGGGGGATAAGCAACGAGGGCTGTATCCTCGACCTCGCACTCATGTTCGGCTTCGTCGACAAATCGGGTGCATGGTTCAGTTACAACGGCGACAAAATCGGCCAAGGCCGCGAAAAGGTAAAAGAATATCTCGAGGTCAACCACGACCTGCGCAACGAACTTCTGACACGGATAAAAGAAAAACTTTCAAAAACCCCTGCACCTGACGCCAACCGAGAAGAGGATGGTGCCGAATGATAACCACGTTTGACCAATACCAATCCGAGGCAATCAAAACCCTCCGCAAAATCCCAAAAGACTGCACGGTAGACGCGCATAAGTACAGCCTCGCCGTAACTGCATTGGGCATCGCGGGCGAGGGCGGGGAAGTCGCCGAAAAAATCAAAAAATACATCGACCGCGACCGCGAACTCGACATGGACGACATGCGAAAGGAAATCGGTGATGTGATGTGGTATATCGCCGCCATGTGCGACCTCCTCGGCATAACCATGGGCGAATGCGCCGACCTCAACATCAAAAAACTTCGCGCCCGCCACGGTGCGGACGGCGGCTGGACGGGTGACGGCAACCGCACCGAAGACGTTGCTCGGTAAGATAAGGTTTGACACAACTGGCTAAAATGTCTATAATTTAATTAGATTTCTATGGGCAACAGCCCGCTTGGAATACAAAATATATTAAGGAGAATAAAAAATGGTAGCAGCCATAATCATCTCCGCCGTAATTGCACTAGCAGTCGGCGGGGCGGCCGGCTTCTTTCTTGCTAAACTACTGGATAAACAGAGCGCAAGCAGAGGCGAACAATCGGCGGCAAAAATCGTTGAAAAGGCACTGGCAAAGGCCGACATGGTCCGTAAAGAAGCCTTGCTAGAGGTCAAGGAAGAAACACACAAACTACGAACCCAATGTGACGAAGAAGTCCGTGAAAGAAGAACCGAAATAGGCAAGAGCGAACAACGCCTAACAACCCGCGAAGAACAAATCGTAAAACGCGAAGAAATCTTGGCAAACAAAGAACTGGCCGTGGAAAACACACGCGCCCAAATCGAAAACACAAAAACACAATGTCAAAAAAACCTGGACGACGCCAAAAAGAAACAATCCGAGGCCGTCGAAAAACTGGAAAAAATAACAGGACTGACCAAAGCCCAGGCCAAAAAAGAAATCATCGACAGCCTGATTGACGAGGCGAAAACCGAGGCCGCCGAAACCGTCCGCAAAATTGTCAACGATGCAACCGAAGACGCATCGAAAAACGCACGCGACGTCCTTGTCGGCGCAATGCAACGACTTGCAACTGATGTGACCAGTGAGGTTACGGTCTCCACAATCCCACTCCCAACCGACGAATTAAAAGGTAAACTGATAGGGCGCGAGGGACGTAATATCCGCGCAATAGAAGCCGCAACAGGGGTCGACCTCATAATCGACGACACCCCCGAGGCAATAACAATCAGCAACTTCGACCCATACCGCCGCCAAATCGCAAAACTTACAATCGAAAAACTCATCGCCGACGGCCGCGTTCACCCTGGACGTATCGAGGAATGCTTTGAACGCGCTAAAAAAGACCTCGACCAACAAATCAAAAAACAGGGCGAGGACATGCTCTACGAACTCAAAATCCACGGCATGCACCCCGAACTGGTTAAACTCCTCGGCCGAATGAAATACCGTACATCCTACGGCCAAAACCTCTACACCCACAGCAAAGAAATGGCCCTCATCGCTGGCATGATTGCAACCGACATCGGCGCAAACCCTGCCATCGCAATGCGCGGTGCGCTTCTGCATGACGTGGGCAAGGTTCTCGACCACGAAATCGACGGCACACACGTTCAAATCGGTGTCGACCTTGCAAAAAAGTACAAAGAAAGCCCCGAAGTAATTCACTGTATCGAGGCCCACCACGAAGACGTCCCCGCCAACTCAATAGAGGCCGTGATTGTCATGATTGCCGACGCAATCTCATCGGCACGTCCGGGCGCACGCCGCGAAAATCTCGAGGCATACGTAAAACGTCTGCGCGATTTGGAGGAAATTGCCGACACAAAACCTGGGGTTGAAAAATCCTTCGCAATCTCCGCTGGCCGTGAAATCCGCGTTATCGTCAAACCTGAACAAATCGACGATGCTGGCGCACTCTTCCTGGCAAAGGAAATCGCCGCGGAAATCGAGGAAAAAATGACCTACCCGGGCCAGATAAAGGTCAACGTCATCCGCGAATCCCGCGCCAACGCGGTGGCAAAGTAAATTGAAACTAGGGGTATTATTAGATGGGCCTTTTTGGAAAAAAGAAATCTAAACGGATGGCTGTCTCCAATTCTATTCAAAATTTGGTGGAAACTGTGGGGACATATATAGACACACTTTTCGCTCAATATGAAATTGTTGAGATGAGAAAAGTCTTCCATGGCGATGACTTGAAAAAATATAACCGCGGGACCAAAAAAACAAATGCTGACTATGTGAAAATACGAAAGCACCTCGAGGAGATAATATTAAACTCTCTGAAACATTATGATGAAACTGATAAAATCAATCTCTACCTGATGCTTGGAATGATCAGGACTAACAGAGTATTTGATACGCCTCCATATAGCCGCACTTTGGTAGATATGACGCCTTTCATGCATTCTGACATCCAAAATGCTCTCAAAACTGCCAAGGTGAACCCATTGGGCAGAACATAACGCGGTGGCAAAGTAGTCATTGACAATAATCGTCATCATATCTATAATAGTATGGTATACGCCAACTGGGCATTAAGAGCGGGGTGAAGACACATGGCACAAATAGTAGTAGGCGAGAACGAGTCCCTCGAATCCGCCCTCAAACGGTTCAAGCGCAAAGTCCAAAAGGACGGTATCATCGGCGACATCAAACGCAAAGAAGAATACGTAAAGCCATCGGTACGCCGCAAGAAAAAATCCGAGGCCGCCCGCAAAAAACTCAAAACTGGAAAATAGAAACTCAAAAAATCGCTCCCTCATCGGGAGCTTTTCATTGTAAACTAAAAACATGAACCAAAACTATAAAAGATTCTTTTCCGAAACAACACACAAACGTGCCGTCCTGTCTGATGGCGAACATCACCACCTCGCCCACGTTCTGCGCATGCGCATCGGCGACCGCATCGTCCTATTCAACGGCGATGACTTCGACTACCACTACCAAATTGACGAAATCGCACGCGACCACACAAAACTAACCTTGGTCGAAATGGTTCGCAACCGCGTCAACCCAACCATTCGTGTCGCGGTCTTCGTGGGCCTGATAAGGAGCGACAACCTCCACATCATCGTCGAAAAGCTCAACGAAATCGGTGCAACCGACCTGTTCCTCTTCACATCAAACCGCACCAACGTCCGCACCGCCTCGGTCAACATTGAAAAACTCCAATCAATCGCAACCCAATCCTGTAAACAATGCGGCCGCAGCACCCCCACGACCGTCCACGCACCCCTCACATTCGACCAAATGATACAAACTCTCGATGGCTTTCAAAAAGTCTACTACGCAGACAGGGCAGAAAAACGCGACAAAATCCAACAACGCAAAATGACAACGTCCGAGAGCGTGGCTCTGGTAATAGGGCCCGAGGGCGGCATGGACATGGACGAAAACCTTGCTTTGGCCGCGGTCGCTGAACCCGTAACCCTCGGCCCACGTACCTTGCGCTCGGAAACTGCCACAATCGTCGCGACAACCATCATAATGAACAAACTCGGCCAACTTTAATGGCACAAAACACAGTCACACGCTATAATGAAAAATATGAAAATCGCGATATTGACCCTCGGCTGTAAAACGAACCAAGCCGAATCAAACACTATGGCCGCCGACCTAACCGCCCGCGGTTTTTTCACAACGTGCAAGCTTGGGGCGGGCGAGACCGCCGACCTCTACATAATAAACACCTGCGCCGTCACCGCCATGGCCGAAAAAAAATCCCGCCACATGGCATCAACAATCGTAAACAATAACCCCGCGGCCCAAATAATTTTGGTCGGGTGTGCCACGCAAAACAACGCCGAACAATTTGGTATGCCTAACATACTACGCACATTCGGCACAAAAAAAGACGACGTCGTCAATTACATCACCCAAAACTTCAAACCAACGGGCAATAAAAACGCCACGCGGCACCGCACCGAACACTACCTAAAAATCCAAGACGGGTGCAACAACTCCTGCACATTCTGCATCGTATCAGCCCTGCGCGGCCCTTCAACTTCACGGGCGATTGCGGACATAATGACCGAGGTTCTCTCTCTCCCCGCGAAAACACCAATCGCGATAACTGGCATCAACCTTACTCAATTCCCAAACCTCCCCGAACTCTGCCGCCAAATCGACGGGGCGGGGTACCCATTCCGCATCTCATCCCTGTACATCGACGTCATCGACGGACTATTCGACACTCTCGCCACTTGCAAAAATTTTGTTCCACGATTTCATTTAAGCTTGCAATCCGGCTCACAAAACGTCCTGCAATCCATGGGCCGCCGATACGGGCCAACCGAAATAAAAAATACCGTAGAGCACATCCGCAAACTCTGGCCAACCGCATTCATCTCGGCCGACATAATAACGGGCTTTCCAACCGAAACTGACACCGACCACAAACAAACGGTCGCGCTACTAACCGAACTACGCCTCGACCACCTGCACATCTTCCCATATTCACCGCGCCCTGGAACCCCCGCCGCCGAAATGAAACAAATCCCATCAAACATTGTATCCACACGCGCACGCGAACTTAAAAATGTGGTACAATAAAACATGTCATTTCAACGCGAACGCGACAACGCCGCCCGTGAACGGGCCGATAAAATACTCGCCGACCTACCGCACGTCTGCACGGAATTTGTGCTGGCCATCTCTGCGCGTTCAACCTCTTTGACAATACTAAACTACGTCTACGACCTCCGCGCGTTCTTCATATTCCTGCAAATGAAATTTCCCGAAATCGGCCACCTCGACATGAACCAAATCGGGGTGGAACAACTCGAACTCCTCACCGCCCACGACATCGAACTCTACCTACACGACCTAACACGCACTAACGGCGACCGCGGCCGCGCGCGAAAACTCTCCGCCCTGCGCTCATTCTTCGCATTCATGTACAAACGCGACATGATTACAAAAAATGAATTGACTCGGGTCGACATGCCTAAAATCCGCACCCGAGCAATCGTAAAACTCGAAACGCCCGAGGTCCGCGAAATCCTCGACCGCCCCCTCACTCTCCGCGACGCAACAATACTGCAAATGTTCCTGGGTACGGGTATTCGGGTCTCCGAACTCGTCGGCCTAAACGTTGACGATATCGACCTCAAAAACAAATCATTCAAAATCATCCGAAAGGGCGGGGCAGAGGCCATTCTCTACCTCTCCGACGACCTTGCCACACAACTTCTGGGCTACATGGATTCAATTGGCGTATCGCCAAAGACCCACCGCGGCGTCGCACTCTTCGGGGGAATGGGCACCGACCGCATAGGCATCCGTGCCGTACAAAAACTGGTCAAAAAATACGCACTCGCGGCCGTCCCCCTAAAAAACATCTCCCCACATAAATTGCGCAGCACTTACGGAACCGCCCTCTACCGCGAAACGGGGGACATCTACTTGGTTGCCGACGTCCTCGGCCACCGCGATGTCAACACCACCACCAAACACTACGCCCAAATCGCCGACGACCGCCGCCGCGACGCCGCCGACGTACCTATATATAAATCACCCAAAAAAGACTAACCTTTTTGTCAGCAACCCCCTTGACCCCAAAAATTCCCATGCTATCATAAAGCACAGGGGAGGTCTAATGCTTCACAAAAAAGAAGTTCGGGCTTCGCGAGCTATGCTCGCGAACGTTTGGCCCGAAGAGAAGCGGAACCAAGCAATAGATGAGCGTTTTGCCCCAACGGGGCGAAACCGAATCGGCGCGCGGGTGACGCGGAAAACCCCCCCCAACGGAAAATACAAAACCAATAACCCCCCCCAAGGGGCTAACGCCTTCGGGCCAAACGCTCGGCCTGCGGCCTCGGCCCGAACTATTCGGTTAACCCTGCGGGTGCATCTGATTGCTTACACCTTAATGGAAAAAAACATTTGGCAATTATATACTCCCGTGCTAAATTGGATACAATACAATATACTGGGGGAAGAAATCATGCCATTTCATGCAGAGTTTTTGAACAACGCCACAAAATTGTTGGAGGTCAAATCCGTAGACACCGATTTCAAAGAGGCGGAAAAACTCCTACGCGAGGCCCTGGCAAAAATCGCGGAACGTAACCCGCGCGTCAACCCAAAAGACGTTGACATCTACATCCACGGCAGCTACGCCAACAAAACCAACATCTATTTCCCGGCCAATCTCGAGGTTGTTGTGGAATTAAAACGCACCCCCGACTACGACCCGGACGCGTACCCACACGAACCATACCGCCTCTACAACAACTATTTCGTTGAAACACTCTTTGAATACAACCCGGTCGACTTCGCGGCTGAACTCCTTTCGGCTCTCCAAGAGGTTACTGGAAACACCTGCACTCAACAGAGTCAAATCATCCTCATGCCAAAGAGCGCAAAGGTAAAACACGACGTCGAAATCCTGCCCGCATTCACATTCAACTACGTCGAACAGACCGAGGAAACTGGTCCACAACCTGACGCAAAGGTCTTCAAAGGGGTATTGCTCTACGACCATAACGAGGCCGCACACATCGTAACATTCCCACGCTTGCACCAAAAACACGGCGCGGCAAAAGACACCGCAACCAACGGGGGATTCCTAACTGCTGTACGTCTGTTCAAAACAATCAACGCAATCGGCGCACGTGAATCCGACTTCCACCGTGTCCGTGGCTACTTCGTCCAATGCTTGCTCTTCAACGTGCCTAACCAACTCTTCATCGCCCCTGACGTTGAAACCATGTTCTACAAAATCCTCAACTACCTCCTCAATGCGGAATTCGAGGACTTCGTGTGCCAAAACCTCGTATGGCAACTCTTTGGCGAGGCCAACGAATTCTGGGACGACTACCGCGCCCACCGCTTCGTAAAAGAAGTTCGCAAATTCCACGACGGCTTCCCTCCAACACGCACAACATTAGCCTAACCCATACGACTAAACGGTCGTTGACTATACAACCAAAAGGGTATAACCTAATTGGCAATGGAAAAAGAAATGACGGTTCGGGAAAGGGTCATGGGCTATGCGCCCCGTGGCCTTTTTTCCCAAGAAGGAAAGGACATCAAGGAACTCGAACGCCTGGACAACGACATCATGGCGGCCGCCGACCAATTCAGGGCCACGGTTGCCAAGTTCGGCGACACCAGCTTCGAGGCACAAGAAGCCCGCGACAACTATCGCTCATTCTTCGTGCGCCGCGACATCGTCCAAGAACGCCTTGACACAATACGAACTGTCCAACATGAAAAGGGCTACACCAAATCCGTCTTCTACGAAAAATTTAACAACGGCTGGGTAATCGACAAACACGCCGCGGCCAAAAACAACTACGACACCGAATTCGCAAGTGGGGAAGTCTCCGCCGAAACCGCAAATAAATACTCCCTAATGTCCGAAGAACTCGAACGCCGCAAAGGCTTCCGCGCAACATCTCTACAAATGGGAATTGGCCAAGACCCAAAACTAGGAAACAAAGCAGGGTATCACGGCGTCCACTCACACGTAACCGTTGGATTTGAATCCCTATACGAAAAGGTAGAATGGCACACAAACTACAAAGGCCTTGTCAAGGCGGCGCTATATAACCATGGGCCAATGGACTTTGATTGGGACCGCACAGACGCTGCTGAACAAACAAACCTACTGCACCAGGCACGCGATATCGTAAAACCAGGCACCGACACAACCGACTTCACCGAAAAACTCATCCGACAACTAAACAAATCTGAACGCGGATATAACCCCCCACCAATTTTATCCATCACCACACCAAACAACACCGGCCACGGGCCCGCACGCGAATACACCGGAGTGTAATTCAAAAAAGGGCAATCTCAAACTATCATTTCACCTACCAAACCTGTTCCAGAGGACCCTTCGCGCCATCTCATCCTCACTTAATTGATTGTTCGCAAAATACAGATTTTGCGAACAAAAAACATGAAGAGAACAAAAAAGTCTTATCAATTTATTATACCATATGTTATCATAGACTCGTGTTTAATCTCGATGAATTACAGGTGCCTGTATGGCAATGGGGACTCAGCCAAGGCCTAGGTGTAGTAATTCTTATCCTAGTGGTCTTTGCGTTCCAGGCAAAGCGCAAAATTGTCACATTGTCATTGATATCCGCCTGCCTGGCAATATCGGTGATATCAAACTCCTTACTACTTAACTGGGTGGCTGTCGCACTGGGCGGCGTCACCCTACTCCGCTTCCTCTGCTTCATTTGGCTCGAAGCCAGGGGAGAACGCGTCCAACGCTGGGTATCCGTCTCGGTGCTATTTTTCTTCCTAATCGCGTGCGCTGTATCTGTGGTCGTACTGGAAATCATTGGCCTGGGCCACTGGTTCAATTGGGTGTTGTTGGCTGGGAATTTGTTTTCAACGTACGGTGGATGGGCCAAAGGCGTGCACTTGGTGCGCATCTCAAACATTCAAATCTCCATTCTGATTATCATCAACGCCCTAATGTTCAACAATTTCATGAGCATTATCATCGAGGCCTTCGCTCTGGCCTCTATTGCCATATTCTACTGGCGTTGGTTGCGCAAGAAAACAAACACCGAAACAGCCACAATTCCCACCGAAAATTCCGACACTCCCCTACCCTAATCCAGGGTCTTTTCATCACGATAAGACGTCAGCATGTCTGCGACATGAAACACCAATGCCAACGGGAACATGTGAAACGCGCGTGACAGGGTCGATTGGTGCGATTGCGCCCGTGCATCGAACGCGCCCATATGCCAATTAATCGCCATGGCCTCTTCTCGCGTCAACTTCATAAAGGCCGACAACATGTACACGGACTTCTCACCATGCCCGTACGGCAACTGGTCATCGTACGCGAAAAACGGCTTTTTCACCCAAACATCATTCTCTTTAACATTGCGATAATCAACTTTATACGTGTTGACCTTACAAATATCATGCAACAGCGCAATCACGGCAATCGACTCGGCCGATTTCTTTACAAAATCCGCCCCCCACTCAACCTCGCACATGCTCTTGTACCTGTGGTATACCTTAACACAATGCTCAACCAATCCACCCGCAAAATTCCCATGAAACCGTGTTGACGCCGGCGCATCAAAAAAGTCAGTGGTGCCCAAATACTCCAAAACCTTATCGGCACCCTCGCGCTTGATATTCTTCTTGAAAATGTCGATATACTCTGTCTTGTAATCGTGTTGTTTTTCCATCATAAGGCATTATACCTCACAACAACACAATCGTGAAACCATTTGATGAAGAGATTATCGCGTTGGCAATGGCGAACCCAGGAAAAATCAAAACACAGGCAACGGCGGCAACCAACAACAAAAACCCTAACGTCTTAATTGCCCCATGTGTAAACTTATCGGTGTCACAAACTCCCAACTGCGTAAACAACACATGATTACCGCGCCGACGCCACCTCACCTGCATAATGGCAAAGACAATCAACGCGAGCACCCCCAGGGCCAACGGAACAAAATTCAACGATGGCAAAACGTCCAAAATGTCATCAAGCAAATCACTATCCGCATACACCGCTGTGACATCGGTCTCCATGCGGGATTCAATCCCCATTATCTGCCGCGCCGAGAGCGATGTTGCAACCATCAACCCAACTGGCGGAATTATCAAACTATTGACTATCTCGGTATAATCGTCTGGAAAGAAATCAACCGCATTCAATGGAAAAGCTGGATTTGGCGACGGAACGAACGTAAGTTCATTACGCATGACACGCGTATCACCGCGATAAACATAGTACGCGTGACGTAACGTAGTAAAAAATTCACCGTCAATAACACCGCCCAGGTACTCAAAGAACGTCGGATGAACATACACTCGCCCTATCCTCACCGATGCATTTGAACGGAACACGGCGGCATTTGGCAACCCTCGTACGTCAAAACCGCTTGCTGCTAATTCAACCGAAAAATCATCGGCAAAGAGATTATGCTGTGCGTGAATCCCCATGCGAAAGTTGGCCAACACCGAGGCGGACGTCAGCGCAACTGTACTCTCCCCTGCGAAAATTCCAATGACCGTAAATGTAAAACCTGCGCTCAATGTCGCGGGTAATGTCGGCGTGTTTTCACCAAACGCGGCAAAGGCCAATGTTTCGGATATTGCGATTTGATTACCTGAATCTAATGATGTCGGAAAGCGGCCGGCGACAATTGTATGGCCAAAATTTCCTGGAACAATTGTTGCCAACGCTGACGGGCCATGGGCGGGGGTGTTAATATGATGAACAAGAGCGGTCTCATGATGAATATCGGCAATACGGCGGCCGTACTGTATCGCGCGGTCACGCATACCTGGGGTGATTATGCCATCATCTGCGGCCAGGACAACATAATTCGCATCCGACCGCACGGCCGAACGAATGGTAACGCGATTTGGATTATTGTACGCTATGTTCAACGTGGTCGCCGCGGCAAACAACGTCACAACTACGGCCAACAAAACCGCCATCAAAACGGTATGCATGGCATTTTTGCGAAAAAAGCTCCATGCGATTTTTGAACTCTGCTTTAACGGAAGGTGATTGTTTTCATACACCAACTGCTTGTCGGTGGTCTCCGCAATCTCGGGCTTTGGCCCGCGATACTTTCCTTTCTCCAAACAATACGTCATCGCGGCATGTGGCGTGTACGGCTTCGGCTCATTGGTCGCAACTACAACTAAATTCTTCTCCGCATGCTCAACCAACATGTCTACATGGGCCACACTTGGATTATCAACCAACAAAATACGTGGCTTCTTGTACAATGCACGGGCCAATGTTATATCGTAATCGCTGGGACTGTCACCAAATTTCGCCAACAACTCTGTGACTGTCTCGGTCTCAACTGCCTGCCGCACGGTCATCCCTAGCGCAACATTCTCGGCTGCTGACATGTTCATATCCAAAACTGGTTCGGCCGTAACAATACCCATGTGCGTGCGGCGAATACCCGCCAAATCACGTCGGCGCAACGTTGTCACATCTGTTCCGTCGATTTCCATGGAACCGCCTGTCGGTATATCCAACGTCGCTAAAATATTCAACAACGTGGTCTTACCACTGCCCTCTGCGCCCGTTATCAAAACCAACCCACTGTCGGGAAAAACCAACGAAAGATTGCGCAAAGCCGCAATGTCCTCGCCTCCCCTGTTTGAATAAATTTTAGTCAAATTCTTAAGTACAATCATCTGGAAATAGTCTAGCACGTATTAACAATTTTATGACCCAAGAAATATCAAAAACATATAAAGGGGTTTCAGGGCTTTGGCAAAGGCCTAAACAATGTCAATAAATAATTATAAAGCTTCAACTCTCGGCGAATTACTTTCCAATTCGGCAAAATGGTCTCGACAATTGCCCAAAACTGGGGTGTGTGATTAAACTCCAACAAATGACAAAACTCATGCACAACGATATAATCCAACAAATGCGGAGGCAGCATCACCGCCCGCCAGTTAAGGGCAATGTTCCCCTTATCGTCACAAACTCCCCAACGCGATTTATTGTTGTTGACGGTAACGCCGCGATACTCCAACCGCAAACGTTGCCCGAAATAACTACACCGCTCGGAAACGATTTGCTTTGCCATATCGCGCATCCACTTCTCAATTTTCTTCAATACGGTAATCTCCCCCGCTTCTGCAAACTTCGACGGGATTAACAACCGATTATCATAACGCGTAACCTTCTTCACGTCATCGGTAATAACGGGCGCGTGCTGAACACCTAAAAACAGGAAACTGTTATACGACATCACACTATGGTTCAAACGACTGTTTTGCAACACCTTCTGCTGCTGGCGAACAATCCACTCGTGCTTCTCACGAACAAAATCAAAAATCTGTGCATTGGACAACTTCAACGGGGCCTTAACAATCAACTCCCCCTGCTCGTTGATAAGCAACGCCATCGTACTCCGCTTCGACCGAATGATATTACCTGGATGTAACATTAGCCTAATATAACATTTATGTGCTATCATTGCCATAGTGAAAAAATTGCAGATTTATACCGACGGCGCCTGCAGTGGCAACCCCGGACCTGGCGGCTGGGCGGCTGTACTACTTTTTGGCGACGCGATAAAGGAAATATCCGGATACGAACCGGACACAACAAACAACAGGATGGAGCTCCAGGCCGTCATAGAGGGCCTGCGTGCCGTCAAAAGGGACGTACCGACCGAGGTCCACAGTGACAGCTCCTACTTCGTCAACGCGGTAACAAAAGGATGGCTCGACGGATGGCGGCGCAACGGATGGCGCACATCGGACAAAAAGGACGTTAAAAACCGCGACCTGTGGGAGGAATTTATCACCCTGCACGAAAAAATCAACCCGCAATATTTCTGGGTAAAAGGCCACGCGGACAACAAATGGAACAACCGTTGCGACGAACTGGCCGTCGCCGAAATCAAAAGACGAATCTCAAAAACAACTTAACGAACCCTAACCTTGTATTTATCTACAATCATAATCGGATGGTATGACAGCTTTGCCTTACGCAACCCCTCAATCCCCATATCATCCTCGCGGTTAACGTATTTAACACCCTGAAAAAATGCTTCCGCCGTCAACTGATTTATCGTCTGATATGCTCCTTGATATCCCGTATCCGCCTTCTCAAAAAATGTAAAGGCAATCGTGTCATTATCAACGGCGTGAACGGAAAACGCAACTAACTTGTCCCCCACAAACAACAATCCAATCTTCAATCCCAACCCATCACACCAATCTAATGCACGACAGAGCAACTTTTCCTCCTGCTCCCAAATCTCATGCCCGACGGTTTCCTTCCAATTCTCAAACAACTCCATAACTAATACGCGGTCGGCCTTGCTATCGTATGTGCGAAAGGTATATTCGTAATTCTTTTGGAAACGCGCGATAAAATTACGCTTGGAATGAAACCTCTTACCCGACAAATTAACAAGGTCACTCGTGCTATAAACATAATCCGAACTATCGCGCTTCATGGTGATGTCATAACGTTGCGGGTCCAAACACTCCGCCTGCTCTTTCGCCAAACTAATAATCTGAAAAGGCATATCCTCCTGCCCTGCATCCTTCACAATCAATTCTATCGCCTCGGGCAACTTGGACTCATTTTTCAAAAGCGGCGGATAATATATGTTCTTGCCGCAACACTTGGTCTTAACAAACACCATATCATCCTGCTCGCATATCTGCGTGTTGTCATCCAAATCATACATCCATATCAACGCAAAATTATAATCGGAACTATACAACCCCGCTGACCATGGCGCGAACTTGGTATAAATTTCCCTGTCGCTGATATCAAGTTTTCTAAATTGCATTTGATATGCATCATAACACGGTTCCAATAACCAAGGCAACAAGAATGAAATTAATAAATCACGTTGACACTCATATTCGTGAATGTTAAACTTTATCGTTAACCTAGGGCGTTAGTATATCGGTAGTACTGCGGTCTCCAAAACCGTAGGGGGGGGTTCGATTCCCTCACGCCCTGCCAAACGATTATTATAGTTGTCAGATAGTTCCTATTATGGTAAATTTTTATTATGGAACCAAAAGAAAAGCCCCAGACAAAATATCGACCATCGGTCGATTTCGGCAAAGAGATTTCACTACGGCAACAATTCGTGACCTTGGTCGCCATGGACGAGGAATTGTCCAAAACCCAAAAAGACCGAATAATTGAACTCGGGCTTCGTACACTCATGGCCGAGGAGGTAGAGGTATGCGACTAATTTCCGCACATGTTAACAACTTCGGACGCCTGTCCGACCAAACGTTCGATTTGAACCGTGACTTCAACGAAATAAAAGAACAAAACAGTTGGGGCAAAACTACCCTGGCAAACTTTATCTCGGCAATGTTCTACGGCCTGCCAAATCCAAAGAGCAAGCGGGTCAGCGACAATGCCCGCACACGCTATCAACCATGGCAAGGCGGCACATACGGCGGCCAACTGGTCTTCGAGATAAAGGGAAAAAAATACCGCGTCGAACGCGATTTCGGCCTACCTAACGACGGCTTTCGTCTGACAGATGTTACAAGCGGTAAATCGATAGAAAAAATCGGACGCGAGAAAATTGACTGGCAAAACCTCGGCGACGTACTATTCGGGATAAGCCGCACCAGCTACGAACGCAGTGCCTACGTCCCCCAAGGCGAGATTGCCGCGGCCAAACTGGACGACGGAATTAACGAAAAACTAAAACACCTGATACACGCCACCGACGAAAACAACAACCATACCCTGGCCGCCAAGATACTGGAAAAATCCATCAAGAAAATCGAAACCAATAACGCTGGCGGCCGCCTATTCGACATAGATGCAAAGCTAGTGGATTTGGACAGCAAAATATCTTTCGGCCAAGCTTGCCATGACAAGGCAAAAGAAGACAAAGCAAAGCACAAAGCCTGCAACGACGAACACAAAAAGCACGTTGACGAACTTAAAAAACTGGAAACACAAATCAAATCCCAGGCCGAACTTGAAACCCTAATGGCCCACCAACGACACTACCTTGAAATCAAATCGTCCATCGATGAATTCAAAACACGCCTTGACAAACTGGTCAATTTCTTTGGGGCAACTAAAAAGATAGAGGCACTCGACCTCGAAAACATCAAAGACCAAATTGACGCGGTCGAACGCCAAAAACTGGCCGTACAAAAGTTAACCAATGAAACATTCCAAGAAAAGGTACGCCTCGAAAACATCGACCAAACCAAAGAACTAAAACATGAAAAGAAAATGTTCCTAACTGCACAAATGGTCGCAAAAGAGGCGGACAAGAAAAAAGCCCTCACCGAACGGGCAAGGCTCGTCAAAGAAATCGACGAGTGCAAGGCCCGCCAACAACGCGGCCGAGGGTTCAGCTTCTACGCCCTCTGCATCGTCACATTCGGCGTATGGGTTTTGGTCGAAAAAAACACCTTGCGCCAACTAACACCACGGGTTATAAACCTGCAACGCGAACTTGCCGCCTGTGAACAACAACTGAACGACCTCGACACCGACCTAATATCTATCAACGGCCAATTGGACGACATAAAAAACTTCAACTTCTCCACCGACCCAAAACCACTACAAGACATGACGGCGAACCAAGTACGCGAGGAACTTAACCTCCAAAAAATGGAAGAGGCACTTGAAAAGGTCTTATCACAATTCAAATGCCGCGAAAAAACCCTCTACGCGCGCTTTCACGAAATCAAAGACAATCACCGTGACTACATAACCACTAAAAAGAGCCTATCCACAACCGAAACAAAACTGGGCGAATTCCTGCGGGACCGTGACGAGAAAAAACTGCAACAAAAACTAACATCCACCACCTCGGTCGCGGAACTACTGGAAAAAAAGCAAGCAATCGACGACCGCAAATACGAACTGCTCCAAGAAATCGCTCAACTGGGCGTCAACATCGAACTAAACGAAAAAAACGCGGCGGGTCTACGGGACCTCACGGCTGAAAAAAAGGCACTCGAAAAACAACGCGAAAAATTGGTCGAAACGCTAATGATTGTCAAACGTACCCAACAATTTCTGAACGACGCCAGCGACGTCTTGGCAACCAAATACCTCATGCCACTCAAAAACAAATGCGGCGAACTGGCAACAATGTTCGACAAACGCGAGGTCACGATGGACTTCGACACGGATTCAAACATCCTCATCCGCGACAACGGCCACGACCGAGAATTGGATTATTTCAGTTTGGGTAACAAAGAACTCATCAGCCTCTGCACACGCTTCGCTCTCGTCGACTCCATTTTCCGGGGCCAGGGTCAACGCCCATGCATCATCTTGGACGACCCGCTAATTAACTTGGATGACGCTACCCTGGACGAGGCAAAAAACTTCATCAAAAAACTGTCCACCGAATACCAAATCATATACCTAACCTGTCACGAGAGCCGCAAAATCGGATAACCCGTGATATACTGCCCTATGGAACTAAATGCGGAACAAACTGCGCGGAAACTCGAACTAAAACGCTACATGCGTTTATGGGAAATCTGGTACTGGGTATTTTTTGTGATTGCTCTTTTATTCACGTTTGCCGCGGGCGCATCCTTTGAAACTGACCGCCCATCAATATGGTTCTTCCTCGTCGGCGGCGCGGTCACATTCTGCGCGGTATTCGTCCCCCTGGAACGCGAACGCCGCAAACAAAAACGCGAACTCGAAAGCCTCGATAAAACTGTCAGTAACCCCCTTGACCCTCAATAATCCCATGTTACAGTAATATGGGAGGATAGTATGTTTGTTTTCTCGGCTGCCTACGAGATGCTGTTTTTAGTCTTCTGCGGATACACTGTGGATGTTGCTAACTGTAGGTGTACCAGTCCTCGAAGACGAAAAACACATCTCGGGCGCGCCTCGAAAAACCCCCCCCAACAGAAATTACAAAAGTAATAACCCCCCCCAAGCTCCGCTTCGGGCCAAACGCTCGCACTTCGTGCTCGGCCCGAACTATTCGGTATGCACTGCGTGCGCATCAGATTGATTTTTGTCCAAAAACCCTTGACACGAATTGTGCATACTGTTAATATATGATATATACAGTTCGCGGGGAGGGAGAACATTTGAACGTCGTAATTTCAAATAGGTCTGCGCAACCTATTTACGAACAGATTAAGGAGCAAATTCGCACCGCAATCATTCGTGACGAAATTGCCGAGGGTGAAATGCTTCCTTCCATACGATTACTGGCTCATGACTTGAAAGTCAGCGTAATCACAACAAAGCGCGCGTATGATGAACTAGAAGCCGAGGGATTTATCGCAACCGTACACGGAAAGGGATGCTTCGTTCTACCAAAGAACAAGGAACAAATTCGCGAACAAAAACTGCGCGAGGTCGAACATCACCTTAACTCGGCAATCGCGGGTGCAAAATCAATTGGCGTGACGCCGCGTGAACTGGTTGAATTGTTGAAAATATTATCAATGGAGGAGAATTAATGGAAAACGCAATAGAAATTAACGGCTTGCGTAAAAAATTCGGAAAATTCGGGGTATCGGATGTTTCATTCACCCTGCCCCGCGGGTTCATTATGGGATTCGTGGGCAAAAACGGTGCTGGAAAAACAACAACGATAAAGGCAATTTTGAACATGCTAAATCGCGATGCTGGTGAAATCAAAATCTTCGGCCGCGACAACATTGCGGAAGAGGCCGAAATAAAACAAAAAATTGGCATAGTAATGGACAGCCCCTTTTACGAGGAAAACTGGACATTGTTACAGGTTGGCCGCGCCCTAAAACCCTTCTACACAAATTGGAGCGACGAACTTTTCAACAAAATGCTACACGACTTCCAACTCGACCCAAACAAACGCGTCAAACAACTGTCACGTGGTATGAAAATGAAAATAATGATTGCGGCTGCCCTGGCACACGACCCCGACTTGCTTATCCTGGACGAACCGACCAGTGGCCTTGACGCGGTCGCACGTGACGAACTACTCGAAATTCTTCAATCATTCATGTGCAACGAAAACAAAGCAATATTGTTCAGTACTCATATAACAACCGACCTGGAAAAAATCGCCGACTACATTACATTCATCAACAACGGTCAAATCATGCACAGCGACACAAAAGACAACCTGCTGGACAAATATGTGGTCATCAAAGGTGGCGTAGGTGTGTTAACTCCCGAACAAAGGGCACTTGTAATCGGCTACCACGAAACAAAGGTTAACTTCGATGCAATTGTCGAAAAGGTACATCTAAAGGAATTTCCAAAAGGCCTTGTAACCGAGTCATGCACCATGGATGAATTGGTGGTCCGCTTTAACAAACAAGGAGGGAACGCATAATGAAAAACCTAAAAGCACTAATTACATTGGACTATCAATTAATACGCCCATATTGGAAATACTGGGTCATGTTCTTCGGCATCGCCCTATTCATGAGCATAGTTAACCAGGCGGGCGAGGTCTTCATGCTATCCCTGCCGATATTCGCCGCGACAATTATGGCATTCCCGTTCGAGAGTGCGGACAAGAGCAACCTAAACGTCCTCTACGCAACCCTGCCAACCAACCGAAAATCCATGGTAACTGCCCGCTACATTTTTATTATGATTTCGTTGGCAATTACTATCGTCCTGGCGGTGGTGTTCAGCATGGTCGTCGATTGGATGTTCGATAACGTAATATACGGATTTGTAATCGGAACGCTGCTCTGCATTGCTATCGCTATCTTCCTATTGGTCGTTTCTATCCAAACACCTTTCCTTTACAAACACGGATATACAAAAGGTCGGATTTTCATGTGGATACCCCTCATCGTTGTCATCATTGTAATTAACCTGCCTGCCCTGTTCAATGTCCTGAACTTGGACATCGAATTCAACATCTTTGAAATAATGTTCCGCAATACAACGTTGACCAGCATCCTCTCATTGTTCGTGGGTGTCGCCGCAATTACCACCTCATATTTCGTGTCGCTGAAATTCTATCTTAAAAAAGACTTCTAATGTATACTGGGGAATCATGGAAAGAGCAATAACGGCAATACGGAACTTCACCCCATCCTGCGAACAGGAAGAGGTCGACAAAACCCTCTTCCTCGACCTACTGGCAAACAACCCAAAATGCCTGACACGTGACTTGATTGGTCACTTCACGGCCAGCGCATGGGTAATGAACCCCGCACGTGACAAGATACTTTGCGCACACCACAACCTCTACAAACGATGGGCATGGCTTGGCGGTCATTGCGACGGTGACGATGACTTCTTGGCGGTTATCAAGCGCGAAATTGCCGAGGAAAGCGGTGTTACGAAACTGGAACAATTCGGCGATGGAATATTCTCACTGGAATCGCTTTCGGTTGTATCCCATCAAAAAAACGGCAAGTATGTCCCCGCACACTGCCATTGGAACATCACATACGCCTTCATCGCTGACGAGGATTGCTACATTCGGATAAAAGAAGACGAAAACAGCGAAGTTGGATGGCTATATTTCGATGAACTAGTTGACCGCACACCCGACACAACCAGCGTAAAGGCTGCCTACCGCAAGATAATCGACAAGGTCAGGCGTTCTTGACACTCGACATCAAAAAATGCTATAATTGATATTATGTCAATCCGTCACCTCACAGAGCCGAATCCTATTATGGAAGCGTACCGCGACTTTGCCCGCACGGCGGATTTCACCTATGCAATGGAACAAAGCTTCAACCGGGACGCAATGGCGCATGTTACGAAGTCCCTACCACAGGAAGATATGTTCTTTAACATGATGGCGTTGAATAACTTTGGTGCGCGATTGTGGGATGCACAAAATGCCGCGGCCGCATTAATGGGCGCAATCCAAGGAGTTCAAGGAATACGAAATGCACAAAACATAACCGAGTTATGTACCGACGAATTTGGAATTACTGCACATGCCTTGGCGTTCCAATATGATAACGCTGAAATAACCGCTGTTGGAAATTCGTTGGGATTGGATACGGCACGGTTTCCGAACCTTAAATTATTACCGGGAAAAATTGAACAGGTACGTGACATAGTTGGCAAGACAGACTTGGTGACATCGGTGCGTCCATGCGCAGGAACGGGTGAAGTTTTGGATATGGTAGAGGAATTCCGCAAGCCGGCGTTGATACTGCCCTGTGCGTGTCGTGAACACATGAAACGTGCCATAGCCGCCGAAGCATTAACCCCCGAATACAAATTCATACAATGGGACCCAACAATGGCGATTGCGTTGGCGAATACACCGATAGATGGGTACAATCATGAGTTGGTAAAGTGCCTGCGCACCCTTGAGGGCGAGTGGCACGTGAACAAAGGCAAGAGTTTGGATGGAGGGCGCGCAATTGGATAGGTTGGGTGACTTTCGCGGTGATGTAAACTGGACAGCCGAACAGAAGGTTCGGCATTTTCAAGATGTCTTTAAGCCCTATGTTCGCGGTTTGGCACATGATGGACGGTTGATGAATTTGAATAAACAGAACGAGATGTTGTACGTTTATTTGAACAAGCACGAGGCGAAGACGGCATATGCGCACTTGAAGGAGATTGACCCGACTACAGATAAACAGGATGTACAGAAAGGGGTTGCCGAAGGATGGTTGAACAGTTGGGACAAAAATGGGAATATCATCGGTGACAAGATTGTATACGGCAAGCCAACGCCGACCGAGAACCGTGACGCGGGATTGAACGCGTTGCGCAATATTGCACGGATGGAGATTAACGGAGAAAAGTTCTTTGACCCCAATAGTGCCAGTGCGCGCCGCGAGATGAAAGGCCAAGAGGCGTATATGCGCCAGGCGGGATTGGCGAGTGACCAGTATTATGAACAGCATGGAGTGTCGCCGATGTTCGGTCATGTGACGATGGAGCCGATGCGATTGAACGAGTTGGTCTTGGATTTGAATTACGGCGACAACGAGCGCATCATTACCGATTTCAAGTCGAAGAATTATCATGTGTATACAGCGACGTATAACCTGTTCCATGCCTCGCCAGAGTTTGGGGAGAATGTGTCGTTCAGCGATTGGTTGTTGGGTCGTGGGTATCGGTTCGACGATGGTTATAATGTTAACCAGAACCGCCAGACGTTACCGCAAGTTCGTGACACGTTAGACAAACTTTGGAAGGATGGTGAAGGTGGTACCAAGACGCGTTATGCGGCGGGTCTGTTGGCGCATGCGGGAGTGTTGTTGGCTGGTGAGCGCGGCCTGCCCTTTCCTTTGCGTCCGCAAGAGGTGCGGGATTTGTGGCAATTCGAGAGTGCCGAGGGAAATTTGAAGATATTGAACCGTGGGTCGAAGAAGGGAAAGAGTGTTGGATATAATGACCCAGAGCATTTGTTGTGGATACGCGAGGCGCGGGAGTTCTTTGCGTTGCAGGATGCGTCAGCCGATGGTTGTACAGATGAGCAGTTGGCGGAGATGAACGAGATGAAGCAAAAGTTGAAGATGACGATGCCGCCCGCACTGGTTCATGGTGCCAATACGAAGAAGGATGGCGGGAATGGGCGGAACCTGGGACGGTCGGGGCAATCGACAAGGTCGTTGACCAAAGCCCAGTAATATGATAGGATTTGAGGTATGAAGAGAACAGAAGTTGGTAGTTTGAAGATTGGCAAGACCGTAACGGTACACGGTTGGGTGGATACGTTGCGCGACCAGAAGTCTATGATTTTCCTGGTGATACGTGACCGTAGCGGTCGTGTTCAAGTTGTTATCAAGAAGGCCGAAAATCCAGAGATGGCGGCGGCGGTTGAAGGGTTGCTGACGGGGTCTACCGTTGTTGTGAAAGGTGAGGTTAAGGATGCGCCGCAGGTGAAGTTGGGGGGGATTGAGATTGTTCCGATTTCTTTGACAGTTACCTCTAGGGCCGATGTTTCGCCTATTGATGAGAAGAGCGGGTTGGATTTGTTGTTGGATTACCGATGGCTGGATTTACGTGATGAGAAGAAGTTATTGTATTTCCAGGTGCAGACCGCGATATTGAAGGCGATGCGTGATTGGTTTGTTCAAGCTGGCTTTATTGAGATTATGACGCCGAAGTTGAACGGTTCGGTTACCGAGGGTGGTGCCGAGGTGTTTGAGGTGAAGTATTTCGACCAGAAGGCGTATTTGACGCAGAGCCCGCAATTTTTCAAGCAGATGGGAATTGCCGCAGGATTTGAGAAGGTGTTTGAGGTTGGCGGATGTTACCGTGCCGAGAAGAGTTTTACCAGTCGTCACGCAACAGAGTTTTTTGCGTTAGATGTTGAGATTGGATTCATTGATGACGAGCATGACGTTATGGATGCAGAGGAAGCGATGTTGAAGTATGTTTTGAAACAAGTGGTTAAGACATGCGCGCCGATTTTCAAGAAGTTGAACATTGATGTTGAGGTGCCGAACGGTCGGTTTCCGCGCATTACCCTGATGCAGGCGTATGAGTTATTACGTGAGGAGCGAGGGTACGAGGTTCCGAAGGCCGCCAAGGGTGATTTAGACCCAGAGGCCGAGCGTTTGTTGTGTGAGATTTCCAAGGAGAAGTGGGGTTCGGAGTTTATCTTTATTACGAACTTTCCGTGGTCAGCGCGTCCGTTTTACGTTATGCGTATGGATGGGAATAAGTTTACACGTGGGTTTGACCTCCTTTATAAGGGTGTTGAGATTACAAGTGGCGGGCAACGTGAGCATACACGCGCGGCGTTGGAAGAGAGTTGCGTGATGAAGGGAATTAATCCCGCCGACATGAACAACTATATCCAGTTTTTTGATTATGGGTGTCCGCCTCATGGTGGGTATGCGTTGGGGTTGGCGCGGTTTTGTGCGAAGGTTTTGGGGTTGCCGTCCGTTAAGGATACGACTTTTCTGTTCCGTGGGCCGCAGCGTTTGGCACCATAATTCCCTACCCCAGCGTTTAATTTTTTTCATATAGTTTTGACTCGTTGCCCTAACATACTTCGGACCACGTGTTATACATGTGCGCAAAGCGCACGGATTAATGGAAAGTTCGGGCCGAGGCCGCAGGCCGAGCGTTTGGCCCGAAGTCGAAGGCCTGGGGGGGGTTTTTCTTTTTTGCGTTTTTTACTGGGGGGGTTTTTACGCGTCACCCGCGCGCCGATTCGGGTTTGCCCCGTTGGGGCAAAACTCTCATCTATTGCTTGGTTCCGCTTCTCTTCGGGCCAAACGTTCGCGAGCATAGCTCGCGAAGCCCGAACTTCTTTTATGTGAAGCATTTAGAATGTCCCTCCCACGTTACTGTAACATAGCTTTTTGCAGGGTCAAGGGGGTTGCTGACAATTTTTGTTGTATAAAAAATATATTGTTCGTGGTGGCGAGAAGTGATATAATTTATGTTATGGATGGAATTAAAGATGGAGTTCGGAACAGTATTCGTTTCGAGATAAGCGAGCAAATCGCGCAGGACGTTGCGGCGACCGTTGAGTACATGCGGGAGTTGGGAACCGCCGATGCGGTTTTGATGGGCGACAGGATTTTGGGGTTGGAGGAGTTGTGCCAGGATGTTGTTGTGCCAGGCTTTACCATTGAGCAGGCGATGCAGAATGCCCAAGCGTCAAGCGCAGGCACATCGCGGAAAAAGTCGGGGGCCGATGCATTGCCGCCGCAGGCATCAATGAGCCGCGGGCGGTTTTTTGTGGTGCCACAGGTTGTGGAATAGGGAGATTTTATGGATTACAAAACCATGTCTGTTGATGAGTTTGTCGCGGGTATTCGTGGCAAGAAGTTTACGGCGGTTGATGCCGTGAAGACATTTGTTGACCGCGCGAAGAAAGACAAGCATAATGCGGTGTTGGAGGTTTTCGCATCGTGGAAAGACCAGGCCGCGGCAGTTGATGCGAAGATTGCAAAGGGCCAGGCCGTTGGGGTGTTGGCGGGTGTGCCCATTTTCATTAAGGATAATGTATTGATGCAGGGGCATCGTGCGAGTGCGGCGTCGAAGTTTTTAGAGAACTTTGTTTCGCCGTATGATTCCACCGTTATTAGGAAGTTGAAAGAGGCCGATGCGGTCATTATCGGCCGTGCGAATATGGATGAGTTTGCCTTGGGTGGATGTGGTACCAAATCGGCGTTTGGTGTTGTTCGGAATGCGGTGAACCCAGAGTTTGTTGCGGGCGGTTCAAGCAGCGGTTCGGCCGTGGCACAGGCGTTGGGTTATTGTTTGGCGGCCATTGGAACGGACACGGGTGGCAGTATTCGTATTCCCGCGTCTTTTAACGGTGTTGTCGGTGTGAAGCCGTCGTATGGCGTTGTATCGCGTTATGGTGTGGTTGGGATGGCCAGTGGGTTAGACCATGTGGGCGTTTTCGCGAATAGTGCGAGTGATGCCCAGATTATGTTGGACGTTATTGCGGGGAGGGATTATTTCGACAGAACCTCGGTCGAGAAGCCCGTTATTAAAAAGGATGTGAAGGCCAGTTCCCTGCGCATCGGATATGTTAAGAATTTGTTAGACCCGTTCATTGCCCCGCACAAAGATGTTTACGAAAAGGTCTTTGCCCAATTTGAGGCGGCGGGTGCGAAGCGCAAGGATGTTAAAATCAAGGATGTTGAGAAGGCCGTGCAGGCGTATTTTGCCGTTATGTGCGGACAGGCGACATCGAACCTGGCCCGTTATACCGGGACGCGGTATACCCAGTCGAAGGCGGCGGAGACGTTGGAGGAATTGTACCTGGCGTCGCGAACCGAGTTTTTTGGCGACCAGGTTAAGACGCGGATGGTGAGCGGGAGTATATCGTTGGCGTGGTCGGATGGACATTCGATTTACAAAAAGGGATTGGAGATGCAGAGGCAGTTTACCGCCGATTTCGCGAAGGTTTTTGAAGAGGTTGATTGTTTGTTGTTGCCGACGATGATTGGGCCAGCGGCGTGTGTTGAGAAATATTATGCCCGCGTGAACGAGAACCGTGTGTTTTTGACGCCCGCGAACTTTGCCCATGTGCCCGCGATGACGGTGCCATGCGGTGTGGTTGATGGGTTGCCGATTGGATTACAGATTATTTGCAAGAAGTATGACGAGGCGACGATGTTCGCCGTTGCGAAAATGTTTGAAGAAATGCGAGGTGCCAAGTGAGTACAAAATATGATGTAGTTATTGGTTTGGAGATTCACGCGGAGTTGAATACCGCGACGAAAATCTTTTGCCGTTGTGCGAACACCGCGGGGGGTGCGGATGTGTCCGAGCCGAACCGCAATGTTTGTCCGACGTGTATGGGGATGCCAGGGGCGTTGCCAGCCGTTAACAGGATGGCCGTTGAGAAGTCGATTTTAGCGGGGATGGCGTTTGGATGTCGCATTAATGATGTTGTGATGTTCGAGCGGAAGCATTATTTTTACCCAGACCTGCCTAGTGGTTACCAGTTGACGCAGTTGGAGCGGCCGCAGTGTTTGGGTGGTGGGATTACCCTTTCTACTGGGAAGCTGATACGATTGAACCGAATACACCTGGAAGAAGATGCCGGGAAGTTGGTTCACGATGAGGTTCGTGGCGAGACTTTGGTTGATTTGAACCGTGCGGGAACGCCATTGATTGAGATGGTTACCGAGCCAGATATTTCCAACGCGGCCGAGGCGGTCGAGTTTTTGGAGGAGGTTCGCAGTCGGTTGGTGTACAGCGGTGTTGCGGATTGCAAGATGGAAGAGGGCGGGATGCGGTGTGACGTCAATATCTCGTTAAAGCCCGCGGGAGCAAAGAAGTTTGGGAACCGTGTTGAGATGAAGAACCTGAACAGTTTTAAGATGGTTGCGCGTGCGATTGAGTACGAGACGAAGCGGCAGGCAAAGTTGTTAGATGATGGCAAGGCCGTGGCCGTGCAGACGCGCAAGTGGAATGATGCGAGCGGGATTAGCACGCCTATGCGTGGGAAGGAGCAAGAGGTTGATTATCGGTACATGCCCGACCCAGACCAGTTGATGATTCGTATTACCGATGGTGATGTTGCGCGTATTAAGAAGACGTTGCCGAAGTTGGCGCACGAATTGCGCGCCGAGTTTGTTGCGATGGGGTTGCCAGAGTATGATGCAGATATTTTGACGCGTGATAAGGATTTGACGAAGTTTTTTATTAACGCGTTGGGTTCTTATCCATCGGCAAAGCCGTTGGCGAATTGGATTATGACACATGTTTTGGCGCGGGCAACGAATTATCGTATTGAGATATCCCCCGTTCAGTTGGTTTCGATTATCCAGATGGTTGACAAGAAGGATATTTCCCAGAAGAATGCATTGGAGATTATTGACGAAATTTGGGGCACGGAAAAAGACCCGAAAAAGGTTGCAAAGGATAAGGGATTTACGAACAAGGTTGCCGCAGGTGAGATTGAGGCAATTGTAGTTGAGTTAATGGCCACGAACGAAAAGGCGGTTGCCGATTATGCCGAGGGCCCAGATAAAGTTGTGAACTTTTTCATGGGACAGGTTATGAAGAGAACGGGCGGTCGTGCGGACAGCGTAGTTGTTAAGGAAATTGTTGTGGAAAAATTGAGTTAGTAGGTTTTGTTGCAGTAGAAGTATTCGATACTCCCCCGACATTGCCATTCGGATTCAAAGTAGGTTGTGTTGTTTTTGTAGGCCTGGATTGCGCGCAGGATTGACGGCACGATGTTTTCGGGCAGGTTGTTGATGTTGAACCATGCGAGGTCACCGACCTTTTGCGGTTCCATGATTTGAATGTCGCCGTCCCAATAGCGGGCGAAGAAGTATGCGTGGTGATATGCCGTTCCGTCGACCAGCGTGTGTGACGTTGCGGTGAATTCGATGTATTCGCGTGACATTTGAGCGTTGATTTCTTCGTATGCCTCGCGGATGATGGACGAGAGCATTGTTTCGCCGTCGTCAACGTGGCCCGATGCGGAGGCATCCCAATGGTCGGTCATCCAGCCGCCTTTTCGGAGTTGCAAAAGAACCTCTGGCCCGTCGGATGTGTCGCGCAATAAGAATAGGAATGTCGCCGCGGGTGCCGTGTGACGTTTTGTGTTTTGCGTTGCGGGGGTTTCATTGCCCTTTGATTTTGTGGGTTTTTCGCGCTTTGGTTTTTCATCCCGCAGGGGCTTTTCTTTTACGAGTTTTTCATGTTTTTGTTTTGGTTGGGCCGCAGCCTTTTTTTCTTTGCGTTCACAGAGGGCCTCTTTGGTTGTTTTTTGTGTTTGTGGTTCGGGTGCGGATTGTTCCTTTGGCTTGCGGTCACGGTATAGGAGCCAGAAGATGAAGTACGTGACGGTGTTGACCAGTAGGATTGCAACGATGAGGGCGATTGGCCACCAGATTTCGCCGAGGTCCTGTTGCGTGTTGTACAGGGCCGAGAATGCGGTTTGCATGTTTGCAAAGTTTGTGTCGAAGACGTATGCCATTCCCCATGAGAGCAGACCGAGGAGTGTGTATAGGACGAGCCCGAGTAGGAATAGGCGGATGTTTGGGCGGAAGAGACGTAGTGCGACCATGAATGCGAAGAATGCGACGATTAGGAAGTGGTAGAGGATGCTGTGCATTGCGTTCCAGTTTTCAAACATGTATATCGTCGCGGTTGCGCCGAGGATTGCGTGCGGGAAGAGGTAGAAGCTAATGATAAATACGAATGACGAGACGAAGGAGAGGATTAGACCGAATTGGCGGAGGCGGCCGCGGGTGAATGAGGCGAGGGCGAAGAAGAGTATGAAATAGCTGCTGAAATGAAATGGGAGGTTGAAATTGTTATAGTCACCGTCCGCGGTGATTGCGCGAAATTGTTTCACGATTTCCAGGGCAATCAGGGTGAGTGTTATAATTATGAGAGGCACGTTTTTGGCGGTCGCCCCGCGGCGACGCAGGGCGAGGCCCATGATAAAAGCCAGGGCGATTATAATCCCCGTTGCCACCCCAAAAACAATCAAGTCGTCGCGTGTATGTTCCATGCAGTATTATACAATGCGCGCATAAAAAATGCAATACCTAGTATTGAAAATTTGGGGTGGAGCGCGTTGGAGTTATGAGTCGCCGCGGAGAACACGTGCAGGACATATTCGCGAGATGCGGTAGGCAGGAATGAAACATGCGAGCAAGGACATAACAACAGATGCGCCCATTACGATAGCAGAGTTCAGCCAAGTGTATTGCGCCAATCCAGAAATTCCCGTGGCGGTTGCCATGATAGTGTTCAGAGGGCCAAGGAAAGCGAGCCCGAGTGCAAGACCGACACCAGCGGCGATAAGCGCGACGACCAGAGTTTAAAGGTTCACCAGAGCCGATACGCGGCCGCGAGAGGCACCGAGACTGCGCAGGATTGCGATTTCGCCTGCCCTTTCCTGTGCCGTTACCCAAATTATCATTCCCAACATAATCACGGCGATGACCAATGCCAGTATCGCCAAGGCCATGAGTACAGCGGTTACGCCCCATACGAGGTCACCGACCTGGGCTATTGGGTCGTAGAGGTATACGTTTTGAACCCCTGGGCGTGCGTTAAAGCGGGTGACGAAATCGGCGATTGTGCGCGCGCCGTCAAGGCCGACGGGGAAAATTTCGACAGATACGGCGGCATCGTTAAAGCCAAGGCGGGCCAACGTTGCGCGGTATTCATAGAAGTCCATTTCCGTGTGGGTGAGGATAGATTGGGTCGAGCCGCCTTCCCATGCGAGTTGTTGCGCCGCGACAATCTCACTGGTCATATTTCGCGCAACGACCGAGGTCGTTAGGGCGCGGTGGTGGGCGATGCCCGGTTCGAGGATGCGGAGGGTGCCGTTTTCCCGTGGGCGTACCACACCCACGACCGTCAGAAGCATCGTATCGGTGGATGTAACGCGGTCGGCCCAAAGCCCGTCTCGCCAAGCGATTGCGTTACCGAAGTTCATACCGCGAAGTTCGTCGAAGCGCGGCAGAAATTGCCCCGCCGTTGCCGAATGCGTTGAGCGAACATAATATACGTTATTTGGAAGCCACAGCATGGTTTCGCCGAGGCGGTCGGCGGTGAATGTTTGGGGTGTGTTTGTGACAACCAGAACCTCGGACGCGTTTTGAGGGAGGCGGCCGCCAGTTATCATTTCGTACTGTTGCTCTACCGTAGGGAGGGAGTTGATTTCTTGGAAATTGAGGGCGGTTCCCCGAGTAAACGCGAGTCCGTTGTCATCGTTTACAAGCAGGTTGAATTCCATCGCGCGGTTATAGCGTTTCGCACGGAATGCATAGGGGTCAATTCCCGTGGCGGGGTCGGCCATGAGGTCGGTGAATTCACGAGGCAGTACGTGCGTTGCGGTTGCGGCGGTTTGGCCAACGGTAAGGCGGCCAGGTGTTTGTGTGGCACCTATGGTTATTGGGGCACCCGATTCGTATCCCGTTCGCATGTCGTCAACGTGGGCAGAAAACCCAGTTCCCAAGGCGAGGGAAAGTGAGAGCGCAATTGCCCCCAGTCCGACCGCGAAGAGGGTTGCGAGGGTGCGCACGCGCTTTGCCGCGATTGATGCAAAGGCAAGTCCGAACATGGTTCGCAGACCCATTGGGCGGCGGCGGACGCGTTGGGTTATGCCTGTGCGTGTTACGTTTTCGTCGGTTGGGATTAAGTCGGTTTGTTTTATCTCGCGGTCGCTCTCGACACGGCCATGTTTCATTGTTATGATGCGGTCGCTGTATTCTTCGGCCAGTTTTCGGTTATGTGTGACGAGGATGACCAGGCGGGTGTGGGATGCCGTGCGGAGGATTTGCATAACGCCCTCGGCATTGATGTCGTCGAGGTTACCAGTTGGTTCATCCGCCAGGATAATTTGCGGGTTTTTGACAAGGGCGCGGGCCAGTTCTACCCTTTGGCGTTCGCCGACCGAGAGGTGACTGGCGACCCTGTTTTCGTGGTGTTGGAGGCCGACCTGTTTCAATATTTTTTTGGCGCGGATTGTTTGTTCGGCGGCGCGGATGCCCAAGAGCTTTAGGGGCATTCGGACGTTTTCGATGGCGGTCAGGTGCGGGATTGATTGCCCCGTTTGAAAGATAAAGCCGATTGAGTTGGCGCGGTAGTAGTTGAACTCGCGCTCTGTGAATTGGGCGGTTGAGATGCCGTCGACCGTCATGTTGCCGCCGTCATAGTTATCAAGTCCGCCGATGATGTTCAGTAACGAGGTCTTGCCGCAGCCAGAGTGTCCAAGGATAGAGACCAAACCCGTGTCGCCGAATTGCAGGTTGAGTTTGTCCAGGGCGGTTACCGGATGTTCTTCTTGATAGATTTTGGTAATGTTTTTTAGCTCTAGCATCTATTTTCTCCTCCTCTGGTGCGTTGGTTCGGGGTTTGTGTCGTCCGTGGTTGGGGGTTGTGGTTTTGCTTCCTTTTTGGGGCGGATTTTGCGTTTTTCCCCTCGTGTGTCGAATGGGTTTGCGGGCGGTGGTTCGCCGTCAAAGTGTTCCATTCTTTGGCGGAATGTTGCCATGCGGGCGGCGCGACGGCGTTCGATTGCGTGCGTGCGGGCGATTCGTTGGCGTGTCGAGCGGAAGACAAACAACAGATATAGCACCGCGATAACGAAAGCCACGACAGCAAAGAGGACGTAGATGAAAGTAGAGGGGTCAGTTGGTGTGATGACGGGACGAAGGCGCAGGAGTTCCACGGACATGAGGATGATTATTTGGGCCTCGCGCACCAAGTCCATTGTTGCCTCGGGGTTATTCATGATTGATAGTGCCAATGTGATTGCGGTGTCGAAGGTTGTCCATGTTTCGGGGGTGAAGGCGTCTTCCCCGCCGCGAAGTTCGACATACATGAGGGCGTTCGTGATGGTGTTGGCGAGTGAAAGGCGGTTTGGCAACAAGAGTCCGCGCGCGTGGGTGACGGCGGCGGTGATTTCATTGTTAGTTGTGTCGGGGTTGTTAAAGAGGTCGAGGAGTGTTTCATTAACATAGCGGATAAAGTTGGCGACGCTTTGGTATGTGTAGTCGCTGTATGATGTGGTGCCGTCAAGAAATCCCTGGGCCCGAATGATTAGGTCGAATGCGGGACGGCGGTTTATTTCGGCGGTGTTGGTGTTCCAGTTGCGGTTGTCGTCCGCGTCGGATAATGCGGTGTTTAGTATCGTTATTGTGTTGTTTAGTTCCGCCATGTTTACGGTGAAAACAAAGTCAAATTCATTTATGCGTGCGATGGCATCATTGAATGATGCGGCAAAGGTGCGTGACCATGCAAAGTTAAAGCGATGGGCCGTGGCGAAGGTTTCAAGGACGCGCAGGATATAGTCGCGCAAGATGTCCAGCCGTTCCATATATGCCGCATCGTGGGTTGGTGTGGTGATGTCGGGGTCGTGGTTAGCGATGAGTAAAGCATCGAAATCCGCAAATGCACGGTGCAGGTCGAACACGGTGGAGTTTGTGTTTGCGCGAACCGAGATTGCCATTTGGCGAGTCATGCTGAAGTTTATCCATTCGGCCTCGGTAAAAAAATGTGTTGCGTTGACGCCCGCGGTTGCGGCTATTGCCGTGTCCAGAGGTGTTTGCGCGGCAGAAGTCAAAAGGTCGAGCGCGTGTTGCAGTAGGTTCGCGGCGGTCGCAATTTCGGATGGGGATGATGTGGCGGTGTCATTTATATAGATAGCGCGAGTTAGGGCGGTATCCAACATCATCCAAGACGCGGGGGTGACGAATGATTGGCGGATTGTTTGTGCCAGTTCAATCACAGATATCAAATCGGTGCGAACGGCGCGGAGGCCATCCCCCGCCGCGGATAGATAGGTGTACGCCGCGACCAATTCGGCGATGGTCATGTCGGTCATGTCTTGGATAGTTTTCATGGCATCGCGTATTGTTTCGCGGGATTCGGTTGTGAAGTTTGGGTCATCAAGCACGAGTGTCAAAGTCTCTATGAGATTTTGCAGGTTGGTATAGTCGGCGACCAGTAAATTAGGAACGTCGGAGAGGCTTTTGATGTACGCGTTGATTTGTTCCAAAGTCCGCGTTGGCGAATCAACGAGGGCGGTTGCATTTGATATCATGGTGTAGACGTATTGGAAGCTGTCCTTTGTGAACATGTGAGTGTCTGTGTTTGGAACAAAGCCCGCGTCAAGATATCCTTGGGCCGTTGAGATGGCGGCGACAAGGTCGGTTGTATCGGGTAATACACGGGCATCAAGGCCAGCGATTGCGGATTCCAGTTCACGATATGCCGCAACGGTTGATGCCAATATGATGTGCCCAGTATTCACACGTGCGGTTTGTTCGGCGGCAAAGGCGTCTTCGCGTGCGGTTGATAGTGTTGCAATGGATGCGGGCGTGAATTCGGCCGCGCGGAGTTCATAGGCGGTTGCGGTTGCAATAAGATCCTCTATCAATGGAATATCGAATTGCAGAGCCGCGAGTGCGTGGATGACGACATCAATTGCCTTTTCGTCGGTTTCGACAAATGCCAGAGCATCGACAAGGGTTGTCCGTGTGCCCTCGGTCATAAAATCGCCATAGTTGGCAAGGGTTGCGGTGGCAGTAGTGACAGGGTCGAGGCCCGAGGCACGTACGGAAAAATGGAGCGTTGGTTGGCGGACAAGGAAAATACCGCATGCAAGTAAAACACATGCGGCAAGAATTGTGATGCGCGAAAGAGTTTTCTTTTGTTGCATCGTCCCCCCAAGCCAGTTCGGTTATAATAGTTTACCCAAAATGTGTTATTTCGCCAAATCAATTACAGATAAAATATCATCAATTTTAAGCATGCCATAGCCACCGAGTTTGGTGTCGGGGCCATAGATTTCGCGGGCATCCGATTTGACCTTTTGCGGGTCGATACCAATTTCGGAAAGGGTCAGGGCCAAGCCAATTGAACGATACCAGGTTCGGAGTGCGGCAATCCCCCGCTCTGTTGATGATGTGCCCATGACATGGCGGCAAAATTGTTCGATACGGTGCGGTTTTGTTTTTGCAACGTGTTCCATCCATGCGGGAAAGAATATTGCCAAGCCCGCGCCGTGTGCGATGTTGTGGATACCCGACAGCAGTTTGTTTTCCATCCTATGTGTGGCCCAGTCTTGGGTGTCACGGCCCAGGGAGAGCATGCTGTTATGCGCCAATGTTCCCGTTAGGCAGAATTCGGCCCAGAGTTGATAGTATTCATCGGTCGTATGTTTCGATTTGTCGGTGTGCAGTTGGTAGAGTTTTGGTGCGATTTCAAGCATGGCGCGCATTGCGCCAACGAGCAGTTCGTCGGTGATACGGACATGTGTTTGTGGTGACATATAGCGTTCAAGGAGGTGCGCGAAAATGTCGGATGCGCCATAGCCGATTTGCGGCGCGGGCAATGTGAACATATATCGCGGGTTTACGAATGCGAATCGGGGGCGAATGGCCTCGGACCCCGTTGCGTATTTTTGGCCGGTTTTGTCTTCGCGGACGACGCTGGCTGTGCTGTTTTCGCTGCCTGCCGCCGGCAGAGTTAGAACCGCGCCTACCGGTAGTGCGCCGTATGGACCGTCTTCGTCATCGTCGCCCACGCCATCGCGGAAAATCTTCCATGCGTCTTGGTTTTTGTATGCGCCGATTGCGATGAATTTTGCCGCGTCGATGACACTGCCCCCGCCTATCGCCAGGACAAAATCGACCTTTTCATGACGAGCCAGTTCAACACCCGCAAGCGCATTTGACAGCAACGGGTTGGCGACAATTCCGCCGTGTTCGACAATGGCGATTTTTGCGGATTTCAATTCGCCTATAATCTTGTCAAAGAGGCCCGAAGTTTTGACCGAGCCAGAGCCATAGCAAAGCAGGACGCGTTTGCCGCCGTGCCGTTTGACGGCCGCCGCGATTTCCGTTTCGGGGTGGTCGCCAAAGATTAATTCGCATCTGTTTTCGTATATAAAGTTGTTCATTTTTTTGCCTCCGAAACGAGGATACCACAGATAAGTCCTTGCATAAAACATATATCTCGTGGTATTATTGTGTTGTTCCAAAAATGTGCTTGGGTGGTGTTGTGAAGTCGTGAGACCGAAATGTCGAACAAAGGGCAGACGCGCCATTACAAGCAAAGTACAACCCGTGCCTGGGTGGTGGAATGGCAGACGCGGTGGACTCAAAATCCTCTGTCCGCAAGGACGTGCCGGTTCAAGTCCGGCCTCAGGCACCATAACAAATTAAAAAGCGCACTATGCGCTTTTTTCGTGGGCGGTATGACTTTGTGGGCGTTCGCGGCGGGTGTGTGTTTGGTATAATGCTAGGGTGAGAACAGTAATTAATGGGGCGGGCATGCCCAATTTGAACAACTGGGACGGGTTGTTGCGTCAATGTGAAAAGTGGCACAGCTATGGCTTGTCTATGGTTGGTGAGAACGAAGCGGAGGCCGAGGAGGCGTTTAGCACGTGTTTGGATTTGCGGACAGAATTGGCCGAAAAAATTCAGACGGTTTTCGAGAACACGGCCGCGAACGGCATGTTGAACGAGAGCGATGAGGGTGGTTACGATTTGTGGGTGAAGTTGTTCGCGGCGGCACCGCGAGTTAACAAGCGATACAACATTACATTGAATGCACGGTCGACCGACGAGGGGCCAGAGTTTAATTTGCGCAATATCAAAAATGGAAAGTTTAGGCAACAGGTCAGAAATACGGCTAATTCGTGCAAGGAGTTGGGATTAGATGATGGCAGTGCCACGACAATGAAAGAAATGGATTTGGATGAAATTCGGAAGGCTATTCGTGCACGCGAGTTAGCGGCGTTGCGTAATGCGCCAAGTTATGCGATGGCCGATTTATAATCAAGCGGGAGCCAAGGATGGTTCACTTTTGTTTGTGTGGGGGCCCAGGAGGGTTTCGGTGGCGGCGAGGGTTAGTGCGCCGTAACCGATTTTCGTCCAGGCCAGGGCCGCCGAGCCCGCGCCAAGTGCAAGCATTCCCGCACCCGCGCCGATTGCGAGGACGCTTGTAACCAAGCTGGTTGCGCGAAACAAGTTTTTCAGGAAACTGCTTTTCTTTTTCATACATTTATTATAGCATTTTTCTATTATTAATGCAACTCTTTTTCGGGGTCGATGTTGTCCTCCCCTGTTTCTTCCGTGGATTGTTCCATCCAGTATGGGTCGGAATCGTCCCAGTCACCGTCTTCGTCGCCGAGGGTCATTTCGTCTTCGGTTGGCCATTTGCCCATTTTGCGCATGATGAAATATGTCAGCCAGGTGGCGGCGATGATAAAGACAGCCAGACCAAGAAAGAGGCCCCAAGCGAGAAAGTTTACCCCAGAGGAGGCGGTGCCGCCACCCGAAAGTGAGATATCCAGGATTGACATCACCGAGATGAGGGTCATTGTGCCGATGAACGATATGGCGATGCAAAGGGCAATTAGTCTGCGCATTGTTGGGGTCTCCTTTTATTTTGGATTAGTTGGTAGGATAGCGAGATGATTGGGAGGAGGAAGATAAAGGCGACAAAATACAAATCACGTGATAACGGACGGGGCCACCAAAGCAGGTCAGCAGTCACAAAGATTGAAAATGCAGCCACGTTTATCCATATAGCTAAAATCATGGCGATGAAAAGTATTCGTGCGCGAGATCTAAAAAATATTACGAGGGCCAGTATTATGAATTTCACAATGGAGGTTATTAGTACTACGGGTGGCATGAACTCCATTATTCGGGGTTTGGGGCCGCTTGGACAGAACGCATCTATATCTAGTAAACAGCCATAATCATGTCTATCGAAATTTATACTTTGACCAATACCCCACAGAAGTGATAAAGATGCCAAGATAATAAGATAGCTAAACGTACCCCAAAAAAGGATTTTGAGTGCCTTGGTGCGGTCGTGGTTATATATTTGCCAAGCGAAATAAACGATAGGCAGGAACAGAGCGAGACCGATGAAGATTTCTTGGGTCAGTGTTGTTTCAACATGCCATCCCCCGTTAGCGATTGAAAAGACCGCGAACGAGAAAAGGATTATTGCGTGGGTTATGATAAGCAGAACCATAGCTGGCACTCGGTACTCTTTTGATGCGACCAATACACCAAGGAGTAAAAGTTGGACTATTGCAGTTATTTGGGAGAGGGAGAGTGCCCGCGACATTGTTTGGTTGCCAAACGGCCCGATTACAAAACCCAAAGCAAAGATTAACGCCGAGAGGAGTACCGCGTAACAAAAAGCTCCCCAAAATATAATCTTTTGTGAGTTGTGTTCCATGGTTTTATTCTATCATAACTGCGGCGGTGAGGGGTTAGTTAATTTCTTCACCATAGAAAGGTTTCTGGGCCGTGTTATAAATGTGAGCATAGCTCACGAATATAGGGAAACCATAGTTAGGATTTTTTGGGTTTCGTTGTCGCGGTCGTTCCACCATGTGTTAGAAAATAGGCGGTGGATGTGCCAGCCACGGCCAGTGAAGTATTTACGGCGGTGGATGTCGCGTTCACGGGCGGCCGGTTGGGTGACATAGAGTTTGTCGTCCAGTTCAATGCCCAGGACATATTGACCGTCCGCGTTTTTTATGGCCAGGTCGATTTTATAGGAACCCATACCGACACCCGTGTGGATGGTGTGGCCGGTCGGCAATTTGTCGGTGAGGAATTCGGCGACATCGCGTTCAAAGCGTTCGAGGCTGCGTTCCGCCATCTTTGCCGCACGTGCGTTAAGGGTGGACAGAACAAGGGCGGCGGCATCCGAGTCGCGGTTTGAAACGGCGCGAGTGTATTCAAGGTATCGGCGCAATAGGCGCGGGCCATCGTTTTTCAAATCGTCAACGATGAGGTCTTCGGGGTCGATAGATGTTACAACAATAATCTTTTTGCGTGAACGCGAGATTGCGACGTTCAAGCGGTTTTCGCCACCGCTCTGGTTCAACCAACCAAAGTTACGGTTCAGGCGGCCATCCTTGTCTTTTGCGTATGCAAAGCTGAAGATTATTATGTCCCGTTCGTCCCCTTGGACATTTTCGATGTTTTTTATGAAGAGGCCGATGTCCTGGCCCTCGTCTTTGCGTGCGAATTCCGTGTTGACCAATTGGGCGAATTCGGCGTCTTTTCGCATGGCGGCGTCAAGAACATCCATAATCAGGTCGCGTTGGTTAGAGTTGAACGTTATCACCCCAATCGTGTCCATGTTCGTGCGGGTTTCCAGATGTTCACGGATAAGCTTTACTACATGGTCGGCCTCGGCACGGTTTGCCCTGTTCTCCCATGTTCCGTTTTTGACACGAATGACCTCTATCGGTGGTTTTTCGGGGATGACGGTGTTTGGCGAGACAAGGAGGCGTCCACCATAGAATGCGGCGTTTGAAAAGGCAATCAGTTCCTCGTAACGGCTGCGATAGTGGTAGTTCAGCATAACTTCGCTGTCGGCGAATTGTGTCTTGGCCAGGTCAAGGAGTGATTCGACCTCTAGCGCGGCATTAACATCTTCATAGTCAATGTTATCATCATCGGCCGTGTCAATGCGACCCACACCCAGGGCGGATGGGCGCAGTTGTTTGTTGTCGCCACAGACAACTACCTTTTTCGCGCGGGCGACGGCGGGAATGCCGCGTTCGATATAAATTTGCGATGCCTCGTCAAATATCAGGAGGTCAAACAGGTCATTTTCAAGTGGGAGGATTTCCGAGATAACCTCGGGTGTTAGGAGCCAGACCTTTACCCCTTTGAACAGTTCAAACCCAAAACGTTCGATGAATTTGTTGATTGACCATTTGCGTTTCATTTCGCTGATACGTTTCATTTCGCCCCAACGTTTGCCGGTTGCGATGAATTCGGCGAATGCCGTGTCCAAGGTTGCACGCAGTTTTTGTTTCGTGACGGTGGTTTTATCGGCGATTTGTTCGGATACGCGGGTTATCAGGAATTCAAAGTTTTTCACGTTGTCGAACACGGTGCGGTTGTGGCTCTCGAACCGCTCGATGACCATGTATACCAGGAAGTCATAAAGGCCGCGACATGCACGGTCAACACAATCACATTCGGTCACGGTGTCACATAATTCGACCACGGCGGCGATGTATTCGCGTTCATCCGATTCCAACGCGTTGTAAATTGCGCGGGTTTCGATAAACCTCTCCATCGCGTTTAATGACGGCATAATGTCGGATGGTCGACGGAACATCTTGTCCCATTTTGCAAAGTATGGTTTTGCAATTTGTTTCAATTGCTTTTTTCGTTTGCCCCGACCGAACAGACGTTTGAAAATATTGGATTTCAGGAATTCTTCCTGGGCCGTGACGAACTCGCCAAATTCGGATGTCATTTTAATTCGGTCAAAACGGCCTACCCCGTCGCGCAGGAATTCCAACCACGGGAATTGTTTTAACAATCGGTGGTGGTCGGTTGCGGATTGCAATTTGTTCGGTTCGTTAAAGCCATTGAAAATGGTGCGGAGGCGCGGATAGGTAATTTTTTCCAAGTCATTTCGTGAAACCGTTTTCACATACGGTGTCAGGTCGAGCGATTGGTCATGGCGGAATGTGTTGCCGATGTTTTCCTGGTAAATGCGGAACATGGGCGCGCCCTTGCCGCTGTCGGTGTACAGGAGCTGTGCAATCGTGTCCAAGCGTTCGATATTGTTTTCAATGTCGGATGATATCGCGCCCCAGGTCTCGTTGCTGAAGGGATTCGCCCTGTCACAGTTAAACAGGTTGACCAGTTGGCGGTAAAAATTTTCCTTGTCCCGAATATCCGCCATGATTATGGAATATGTCGAGAGGTTCCCAAGGCGGGAATGAATTACGTCCAAGGCGGTTTTCTTTTGCGATACCATCAGGACGTTTTTGCCGCGGGTGGCAAAGTCGGAAATGAAACTGGTTATGACTTGGCTCTTGCCTGTGCCGGGCGGGCCGTGGACGACCAAGGCGTCTTCGTCACGGATTTTAACCAGGGCGTTTTCTTGACTGGCATTAAGTTCGTTTATATAAAACGTGTCGCGTTCGGAAAAGCCCGCACAGGCCGTTTCTTTACACTCTACGTTTTCATCATCGTTGGCGAACGGGTCGGCGTTTTCGTCAAAGCCCGAAAGAAGTTGGTCAAGCATCACGCCCATATCGTTGCGGTCGCCCAATGTGCGATAGTCGCGTTGCATGGCACTGCTGTGTAATGCGAACTTGCCCAACACCGCCACGTTTTCAAATGTGAAATCGCCCGCGGGGAATTTTGGGAACTCGGCGGCCTTGTATTCCGTGAATTTGTCTATGCGGCCGACGCCCAGACTGCCCTCTATACGAATGCCAAATTCGCCAAAGTATTTTTGAATGTGACCGACGAAATCATAACCCATTGTGGTTTCGTCGTACACGTTGTTTGTTATTTCGTGACGGGTACCCGCAACCTTGTTTTGTAACAGTACCAAGTTCGTGTTAAACAGGATATCGCGTTTGGTATCAATACGCAGAGTGATGCTGTCTATACGCCGATTGACCTCTATTGGGAACAGGAGGAGTGGCGCACGAACGGTAAAATCCTCGGCTATGGTTTTTCCCATAACAAACGGGTAACCGATAAAAAGGTCGCTCTCGCCCGTTTCGCGTTCGTCACGCTCGACTTCCCTCATTAATGTTACGCCATTTTTCAAACGGCGTTCGTTGACCGCACGATGTTCGCGGGCCAATGACGGGTCGGCCAGGCGCAGGGTCTTTTCTTCTCCCCGCAAAAACTTTGCCACCGACATGTTATAACTTTCATTACCGTCCCAGAACAGGTCAATTGCGGTTTTCGCGGTCAAACGTGCGGAATAAAGCAAACGGTTGCGGCGGGATATATTTACCAGCCTATCCTCTAACCGTCGCAAAGTCCGTTTGATTTCGGGGCGTAATTTCACAACACGCTTGCCCGCATTCAGGTATCGGTTAATCTCGGCCAGGAAAAAATCGCCGTATTTGTCGACGAATACTTTGCCTATGCCTTTGATGGCTTCTAACTCTCCACGACTGCGCGGTTGCAATCGTGCCAAGTCGCGCAGGGCCTCGTCCGTGCATATTGTCGGGGTTCGGCCATTGGCGAAAAAGCGTATTTTCAGCTTCTCGCGGGTCTTGAAAAGTACTTCGTATAATCTCATATCCATAGTGATAAATATACTATAACAACGGCGAAATGACAACCTATGCGGGTGGCGGTATCAAGTATGAAAAACACGCATAGCGCAATAGCATTTTTACATACCCAATATTGACTATTTCCCGACATGGTTGTATAATTATATTATATATGGGTGACATGGCTATGACATATGATTCAACAAATCCACCATCAGTGTACAGCGGGAAGACAAGGCAAAGCCGTGCAAGTTCCACCCCTATGTCTTTGCTTGGCACCAACACCACAACATACAGAACCCCGATTGGCCCGAATACCCCATCCACAAAGAACGAACAAATAGAGGCATTGTTCGCGCGATTTACAAGCAGTCTGGGATTTCAAACGGCGTTGGATTTGGGATGTGACGATGGCATGACTTCCATCCAATTGGCAAAGCAAATGCGCCAAGTAACGGGAATCGACAAGAGCCAGCAAAACATAGGATTGGCACGTATGCGTGCGTTTGACCTGGGCCTTGACCACCGGACGAACTTTGTCGTCGGTGACGAATTGGACGAGCAATTATTAAGTAACTTTCGCGCCGACGTTGCGATATTCGACCCACGACATGTAAAGCACAATCGTTACAACATGGGAATACAATATCCCCAAGGCTTTGCATCGACCGTAAAGAATTTGATTTTCGACGGTTACGGCAGCATAGCCGCCAGCCGTGCGGCCAAAAACATTATCGTGCGTTGCCCTATTTCAATCGACATGTCGATGTTAGAGCCATTGGGCCCATGTTTGATACAAAACGTTATTTGTGAAAACGCACGCGAGCTCTCCCACCGCAACGCATATTTCATCAAAGACATGAAAGAAACCACCGAAGTTGATTCACGAATTGAACTATAGTGTATGATAATCCCGCATAGTTTACGGGGGTGTTTTCTATATCCGATATTGACTATGGGTTTGGCGACCTGTATAATAGTACGATTGTGAATGAAACCCAAAGGGCTTTTGACCCGATAAAAAAACGACGTTCCCAAAGCGTGCTCATCCATGGTGGGGACAAGGCATTGGACATTTCATATTTCGAGCGTTCGGCGGCACAATTCGCAAAGTTTATTAGTGGGTTGGGATTTCACACGGCATTGGAATTATGTTGCAATGTTGGGATGACATCCATCCAAATGGCGAAATTCATGAAGATGGTTCGCGGAATTGATAATGACGAGGGACGTATCGAGGCCGCGCGCCAAAACGCAAGGCTGTTCGGTGTCGAGGACAAAACGGAATTCATTTGCGGTAACGTGTTGGACGAGGGATTATTGCGCCGATATAAAAATGAAAACAGCATCGCGGTTTACGACCCGGGTTGGCGTAAATTAATCAACGGCGAATACAAAATGGATAACCCGTTTGCCGAGAGCATCGACGAAACAACACCAAGCATTCGCGAGGGTGTTCAAAAAATCCGTAAATGTGTAACCAACAACATCGTGGTTCGATGTCCGCCGAATTTCACACGCGAAATGTTAGAAGAATTGGGCCCATGCCTTATCCAATCGGTTGTTAACCAAGAGGGCCAGTTAAAACACAAGAACGCGTTCTACCTGCCCAGAACGAACAAAACCGCCGAGTTCCAAACCCAGTTCGAGATGTAATAAAAAAAGAGCTCTAGAGGCTCTTTTTCTTTTCTTCGGCAAATTTGACCAACTCCTCAACAAACACGCGGGTGGCCATACTGGCCCCCATTTTGCTGACCATTACGTTCAGTGGTGTTGTAGGCAACTCGCGCTCAAAACCCAGGGCGACCAGGTTATCGACATTCGCATGCGCCAAACATTCCTTTACATCGTAACCTACACCCATTCCGCGGTTGACCAAGGCGAACAGGAGTTCACTTGTCCCCGCCTCTATCGCGGGCTTCAATTCAACGCCCAGGTGTTTGGATAACTCTTCGCTGATGAATGTTTTTGAATCGATAAACACCAACGGCAAATCCATCAAGTTCTCCATGGTCAGGGTCGTGCCCAAACCGTTTTGTTTAACAAAGTCACGCGATGCAAAAAACGTCAGCGGCAGGTCAGCCAGCTTTCGCACAATCATATTATCATCACGGTGGGTTTTGGCCATATCAACGACAACATCCAGGTCATGTATCTCGGCCATGCCGAACAACTCTGCCCTTTTGCGTGTTACAATTTCCAATTTAATTTGCGGGTATTTTTCCTTGAATTCACAAAGGAAGTCCAACAAGATGTAACTGGCCACGAATGACTTGCACCCGATACGCAGGGTCGTTGCCTGTAACTCGGCATCATTGGCAAGCAGGTCTTCGGCATACGAAATTTCAAACATTGCCTTTTTAATATGCGGATATATATCGGTTGCAACTCGGGTTGGTTTCAAGCCCCGCGGGTGCGCGATGAACAGCTTTGTGTTTAACTCGCTCTCCAATGATTTAATGTTGCGACTGACGGCCGTTTGCCCTATGTGCAAAACGCGCGAGGCCGCCTGGGTGCTGCCACTCTCAAAAACGGCCAGGAAAGATTTGTAAAGACTCAAATTAGTGTTTGACAATCTCATGTACTCTACCCCTTTTATATAAAAAATGCGCGCCCAGCGCACGTCAAGGACGTGTGCCGCATTTTTTGGACATTAATGAATCCAAAAAATTATATTGAAATATCTGCGATATTTCCTTGGGTCATAATAACTATAGTATAGCAAACAAGCACATATATTGCAAGACTTTTTGTCATATCCATAGTTGTGGAAACCCCTGCAATTGATTTGGTCGAATTTTACATTTCGCGCGCCGAGATATTCTATCGGTCTGGCCAGGCGGCCCATGCCATCCGCGAGGCCGAGACCGCCCTGTCGTTATGTCGCAAACCGTGGCAAGAAGAAAAACGGACGGCGATACGCATATTCATCGCGCGGGCATACGCGCGTGACGGGGATTTTGCGCGCAGCAACAAAAAGTACCGCGAATTAATCAGCGACCGTATTTTCATCCCGCCCATCGTGATGGGATTGATGCATAACAACTTGCGATTGGGTGCGGACGAAAAGGTCTATCGGAACATCACCCTGATGAGGTTGTTTACATGATTGGATTGGCGTTTTTAATTATCAGTTCGATTATCGGCGCGGGGTTCGCATCTGGGGCCGAGATTTTGTCGTTTTTCGGCAACAGCCCCCTGTCCATATGGTTGATTGCGTCTTTGGTTGGGTTGGCGCTATTTGCCCTGATGGGCGTTACATTGTATTTGGTAAACGTTGGATTTGTTCCGCCGCGGGTTGTCTTTGTGCCGATTTATTTCGCGTTCTTTGTCGCGATGACCGCGGGGTTAAATTCCCTGGTTGGTGTTTGGGGGTCGGTGATTGCGTTGGCAACATGTATCGTAATTGTTACGCGCGGGTTTGAACGCCTCATAAAATTCAACACATATGTGATAGGATTCGTTTTGATTGTGTTGATTGTCGTAACGGTGCCGAACATCCAACCGACGGCGGGCGGTGACGGTGGGACGCGTGTTGTGCTGTATGCGGGGCTGAATTGCCTACTGTTCCCTGTCCTGTCGCGTGCGCGAAAGAAATACTCCACGCGCGACGTTTTAATTGCCTGTGCAATGGCATGCGGGGTTTTGGCACTATTTGTCATGTTGATGTTGGGCGCGCTGCCCCGCGATTATGCGCATGACATGCCGATATTGGGATTGGGCGGCGGAATGTATTTTGTCGTATATGCGGCGGTGTTCCTGTCTGTATTCTCGTCACAATTTATATCTTTGTTCAACATTGACCAATCGATAGGAATTGAAAAAGCACACCGCGTGGGCGTGCTTTCCATTATTTGTGTTTTGGCCTTTTGCGCGTCATTGGTTGGGTTCACGTACATCATCGACCGTGTCTATCCGTTGATTGGCGCTTTTGTGGTTATTTTTTTGTGCGGGGCTTGCGTCCATCATTTGATTTTTCGACAAATGTTGCGGCGTCAAAATCGGTTGCGGGCGCTTCGGTGATTTCTGGTGTTGGCTCTGGTGCCGCAACTACTGGCGTGTTGGTCATTGCCTCGTCCATGATTGCCATGATTGCCTGGACGTCATATAAAACGAAACTAACGCGGTCGTGGTGGCCGGTTTCCAACAAAACGGTGCGCAGGGTTGCGTTTTCCTCGCGAATTTCGCGGATACGTCCGATGACACCCGCAACGGTCTTTACGCGCATCCCGGGGCGCAAACGGTCAATCATACGTGCCTGTTCATCCACCATGCGGCGACGGTTCCGTGTTTGCAAAAACATCATCAGAACCAAAAATCCAATCAACACCCCCATTAAAATTGCTGTACCCAAATCCATAAATTACTCTCCTTTTTCGATTTATCATTTTCGCACCCAATGCCACATTTGTCAAGGTATTAACCGAACGCAATGTTTTTGACTTTGTCGCCAACAAAATGTAATTTGGATATATAGAGGAGAACAAATGAAAAATAAATCAATGAAAAGTTTTTCCGTGTTAATTGTTGCGTTGTTTGCCGCGGTTGTTTTGGTTGGGTGTTCGGGTCGTGATTATGGCGAACCCCCATCTTGGTACGGCCAAGAGCCCCCGTCATGGTATGACCAAACCCCGCCCGATTGGTGGCAGGAATCCGCCCCGGATTGGTGGGAAGACCGAAACAATCCACCGCCATGGCATGGGCAAAATCCACCCGCATGGTGGGATGTCGAAACTGGCCTGCCCGAATGGGACGGTGTTGGGGTTCCGTCTTGGTGGGATATTGAAAACAATAGACCATATTGGTATGAGGTGGAGCCGCCCGCATGGTGGAGAATTAGCCGTGCAGGTGCCGAGCTAATTGAATATCTAGGGAACAAATACAGCGAAAATTTTGTGGTAATATCTGGCACACTTGTAGTTAACGCAGGCCCTGACTTCAGCCCTACGGTACAATTCTATGGATTTCACATTTCTCCTGTAGCTAACAAGAATATAATCTTCCCTGCAAGTGTGCATTATGCTGATTCTACACAAACAAATTTCAATTTCTTTGATGACTATTCAATTGCACTTTTGTACCACGATATTGCAAAAATCAGAGCAGAGGTTTCGCCCCATATAAACATTCATTGGTTTTTCCCTGAAGAACACGAGCCACTTGGTGTGGTATTAATTGAAATCGAGTTGCAAGCTCACTGGCCCTTTCATCCGAACAATTTGGGCAACCAAAATGTGATTTTATCTGATTTCCATCAGCCTGCCAGTCTTTTATATGATTTGAAAAGGTTTCTTTACGATAATGCGGAGAGATATAAGTTGCGGCAGGCCAATGGCGACTGGATGTCTCTTCCCAACATTCACGTCCGTTTTGGATATCCGCGCACACCAGCCCAATGGAATCAACAAATGGTTTCCGTTTCCATCCTTAACGCAGAACGTTTAGCCAATGCATATAACTGGGAAGATTATTCCCACATGCTTGATTACACACGCGACCAATTTATAGAGGCTTTTGCCCAAATTCTGTATGATGTTTACGGTACATGGGATATATTGTGGGGCGATGTTCATGGGTTTGAACACAGATATATCAAACTGAAATAGCCTAGTAATTTAACAAAGGAGCCTTTTGAATGAAAATATTTTGTGTGATGGCATGTATGGTTTTCTGTTTACCAACTTTTTTATACAATTCATATAACCCTGACGTTTTTCCAAACGATGTATTAACATATGTCGAACAAAGGTTTGGGCAAACAAACGAGAGAAGAATTCGCAACACAGTAACAATCTACGACGATTTCACCGACGATAAAATCATCATTGTATTAAATCGCAAAGAAAGTTTACGCTTCGGAACATTGACTCCCGAAGATTTCCCAGAATTTCAATTTGCCGAGGTTAATTGCATAACCCCAGGCTTTGACTTAGCACAACATCACGCAGAGTCGATTGCTTCACGAAACAGGCGTAACCTTGAACAAATTTATGGTGACACATGGCAAGTCAATTTAGGTAACTTCAGAAGAATTATAAGTTTGACATTAGAGGAGCCAAGCAAAGAAAACGTAATAACAGCCATACATGCACTAGAACAACGAAACGATATCATCAGTGCCGAACCAAATGTATATGCGAAATTAGCCACAAGTCCAAATACAGAGATAGCTACATCACCAACTGGTACTGGCCAATGGAACTTGGATAGAATCAATGTATCACAGGCTTGGTCATCTTTTACAACTGGCTCCCCTGATGTTGTTGTGGGTGTTATGGACACTGGTATTGACCCACGACACCCTGCCTTGTTGGGTCGTGTTCGTGATGATTTATCAGATAGTTTTGCTGCACCACATCAAAACCCACTGTCTGACTCCAATGGCCATGGAACATGGACAACGGGAGTAATAGCTGCACATGGTGTTGGTGTCGCCCCTAATGTTAGGTTTTCTTCACTCCGTGTTTTTAGGCTCAACCCTCACACTCAATTTTGGGAGGCGCCAGTCGCATCTGTTGTCAGCGCATTAAATTTTGCAACATCCAACCAAATCCCTATATTGAACTTCAGTGTTAACACGGCTTGGGAAAATCCTGCTATTTCTCTTGCGCAAGCCGTCCAAAATTTCCCTGGCCTATTCGTGGTATCGGCAGGCAATCACGGTTTTAACCTTGACGCTCGCAACAACTATCCTGCAAACTATGCACGTATATTTGATAATGTTATCTCGGTTGGAGCAACAGACAGCAACGACCGACGCTCAATTTGGGGTGGAGAGAGTTCTAATTTTGGACACCAGACAGTTTCTGTCTTTGCACCTAGCAGTGTCAGAACCACCCACACAGGAGGTTCAGGATACGTCACATACACGGGCACATCGGCCGCCGCGCCACATGTGGCGGGTGTTGCCGCATTGCTGTTGTCGAATAACCCAAACATCACCCCACGTGAAATGAAAGATGCCATTTTGAACGGTGCCGATACCATAACAATATCAACACCAATTGGCAACCAAGTTGTCCGACGCTTGAACGCATATGGGGCATTGCGTGAACTTAATCCGATTGTCCTACCCAACTACGTTGATGTTGTTTTGACCGCGTCGATGATAAATTTGGAAAATTTCATGGGGAACGAATTTTTGGGCGAGTTGTGCAACATTTTAATGCAAGATGGTTTCCTGCCAAGCATCCTTATGCAAATTACTATTAACGTCCCCCGCCACTTTTACAATCAATGGGGCGGCGGCTATGTCCATAATAATATGGACATGTTATTTAACATCCCCGAACTATGGGGTGTTCCCCAAATAGATTTCCTGGGCAATACAACAAGCAACGATTACATCCATTTTGGAATAATTAACATCTTCGAGAGTAATTCGTTCATATGTGTCTTGGGCACAGGGGTTGCAACAATATACGGCACCGTATTCGTATTCGAGGCGTACTATGTAATTGAATTTTTCATCCCTGAAATGGCTCATATTTTTCCCGTGTTCTTTGGCGAGGGGTATTTTGACGTTCATTGGCGACTTGATGCGCTCTGAAACTGACCTTATGAAAAATTAAACTCGCGCAGGTTATCGCGCATGAACAATTCGCCAAAACATGTCAGAGGGTTGATACCGTGGTGAACAATGCGGTAAACCGTTTCCGTGATTGGCATGGATACATTGTACTTTTTGGCAAGGTTATGCAGGGCCAACGACGTGCCAACACCCTCGGCCAACGGCAGGCGCAGTTCGCGGGCCAACTCGACGGGCGGAGGGGTCTTTTTCAAGCCAGGATTTTGTTGCAGGTATGTTATCAACGCCTCGCCGAATCGGCGGTTGTTGCTGTTACGGCTAAACAATGTTGCCTCAAAATCGCCCAAGTGCGACAGGCCATACGCCGTCATCTTCTTGCCACCCATTGCAACGATTAATTTTGAAACCTCGTATGCCCCGCGCGCCATCAATGCGCCCTTCAAACTGACCATATTCGCACCGTCCAATATCCCCGCGCCAATACCCAACACGTTTTTCGCGGCCGCACCCAATTCGGTACCAATTAAATCTTCGCCCACGTACAACTTCATTATCGGCGATTTGAAACTCTCGGCGATGTGTTCAACGGTTTTCGTGTGTTCGCCGTCCACAATCATAACGCCCGGTTGGTCATTCAAAAATTCCTCGATATGACCGGGGCCAACCCATACACAGATACTGTGCCGTGCGCGCGCATCAGCGGCATTCAATTCACGTCGCAAAAGTTGCGACAGAGTTTCGTTGGTTTCCTCGTCAATGCCCTTCATACAAAGGATAAAGGTCTTTTCACCCGCGCTCGTTGCCAACGCCGCCGCGATTTTCGACGACAGGTCGCGCATTCCCTGGGCACTTATAATAATGTATACATAATCACTGGCCGCAAGGACACCCGCCAAATCGGATGACGTTTGCACATTATCGGGCAGCTCCCAAAATCCGTTCTTGCGTGTTGTCGCCAACGATTGGTACATCGGGTCGTCGTCGCGGCCCCACATTGTAACGTTGTTTCCTAACTTTGTTGATTGATACCACGCGTGACAAGACGCCCATCGGCCACAGCCCAAAATGGTTATGTTAATTGGTTTGTTCATTTATTCTCTCCCAAGATGTTTATAGGCAAGTTCGGTTGCCACCCGCCCCCTAGGGGTTTTTTGTATATAGCCCAACTGCAACAAATACGGCTCGACAATATCCTCTATTGTAACACTGTCCTCGCCGGTTGTTGCCGCGATTGTTTCCAATCCGACGGGGCCGCCACCGAATTTGTCGATAATGGCCTCCAAAATAGCCATGTCCGTCCAATCCAAACCCAGATTATCAATTTGCAACACACGAAACGCATGGTTCGCACTGTCCATGGTTATATGAATTGTGCCCGCATTCTTCAGGTTTCCAATATCCCCCGCCGCGATTTTGCGGTCCAATTCGGCAACGGCGGCAAAGTCCCGAACACGTTTCAACAATCGGTTGGCGATACGCGGGGTTCCGCGCGAACGCACGGCCATTGCATTCAATGCATTGTCGTCAATTTCGGCATTCAGGATTTTTGCCGAACGGTTGATGATTTGACGAACTTCCTTTTCCGTATACATTTCCAAACGGTGGATTATCCCAAATCGGTCACGCAACGGCGGTGCCAAACGCCCCGCACGTGTGGTCGCACCAATCAGGGTGAATGGCGCGATTTTCAAACTCATCGTTCGGGCGGACGGGCCCTTTCCGATAACCATGTCCAGGGTAAAATCCTCCATCGCACTGTACAGGATTTCCTCGCACACACGGGACAATCGGTGAATTTCATCGACAAACAAAACATCATTAGGCGACAGGTTCGTTAAAATAGACGCCAAATCGGCGGGCGATTCAATCGCGGGCCCCGATGTGGTGCGAATATTGCTGCCCATTTCGTTTGCAATAATAGACGCCAAGGACGTTTTCCCCAATCCCGGCGGGCCGTATAACAACACATGGTCAATGGGCTCGCCCCGCATCATCGCGGCACGAATGGAAACCTCTATTGCGTTTTTGATACGTTCCTGGCCCACGTATTCGGCCAATGTCTTTGGACGCAACTTGTTATCGTTTTCCAAATCGGTCATGGTTGTGGCGGGTGTATAGAATTTTTCGTCGTTCATGTTTTACCTCGTTTGCCCAAAGCCTCTATTATAAGCTCCTCGGCCGTTTTATTTTCAACCCCCATACTCATAACCAAATCCGTTGCCTCTTGACGCGCAACCCCCAATGATATCAATCCAAAAATCGCATCCTGGGCCGCCGAAGACACCGTTTGCTGTGGCGTTGCGGGTTCCTCGGTCACCGTAAATTTTTTCAAGATTTTGTTCTTCAACTCCAAAATAATCTTGTCGGCCGTGCGGGTTGAAATCCCCTTGGCCTGTGCAATTGCCTTTACGTTGCCCGTGCCTATTGCATTAATAATGAATGATTGCCCGAACGACAACAATGCCATCGCGGACTTTGGCCCCACCCCCGCAACGGACGTAATCGTCAAAAAAAGCTCGCGCTCGGCCGTGCCCGCAAAACCATACAACGTATGCGCATTTTCCTTTATATCTAAATGCGTATAAACGGTCGTCGTGTCGCCAACACGGACGGCATTGGCCAACGGCTCGGTCGCATTAATGTGAAACCCAATGCCCCCAACGTCTAACGTAATTGTCGCCGTATCCACCTCGGTGACACGGCCCTTCAAATAATTATACATAAAATGTCAGTAACCCCCTTGCGTTACAGGAATTATGGTTTAAGTTTAACATACAAAGGAGGTTGTATGAAAGCAATTACACCAATGTTTGACAGAGTCGTCATGACACCGCGCGAGGATTTCGTTAGTACGTCTGGCATCCACATACCAAAGACCGACACCGAGCGTGTTCGGATAATGAACGTCACCGCAACGGGGGCGGATGTGAAATCCGTCCGCGTTGGCGATGTGGTACTGGTTCCCCGTTATTTCGGGGCCGAATTCCTGCACGGGGGCACAACATATACCCTGGCACGGGAAATTGATATCTTGGGAAAATTGGAGGATTAAATAATGGATGCAAAATTGATTACGGGCACACAAAAGCTGGCGGATGTTGTCGGGGCGACCCTGGGCCCGCGCGGGCGGAACGTCGCAATTGGCATAAATGGACTGCCACTGGTAACCAATGACGGGGTCACGATTGCGCGGCATTATAATCTGGATGACGCAACCGAAGACATGGGCGCAAAGATTTTGCTCCAGGCCAGCAACCAAACAAACACCCATGCGGGCGACGGAACAACCTCGGCGATTGTGTTGGGGGCCCAGATTATTCGACTGGGCGCACGCGCAATCGAACTGGGCGAATGTCCAATAAAATTAAAAGAAGAATTGTTAGCGGACTCGCAACGCATCACCGCGGAAATTTCCCGCATTGCAAAACCAATCGCATCGCCAGAGGAAATTTTGGCCGTCGCAACAAATTCATGCGCCAACCGTGATGATGGTTTAATGGTTGCCGAGGCATTTTGCCTGGTCGATGTTGACGGCGTGGTAATGGTAGAGGAAAATACAACGGGTAAAACCACCCTAACACATAATGACGGGTGCGAGGTCGCGGCATCTCTGGCCACCCCCCACATGATTGAAAACCCATCCAAAATGGAGACCGAGGTTGACGATGCACATGTACTGCTCTGTGGCGCGCCGATACAACGTGCGACGGATATTTTGCCCGCGTTGGAAATTGCCGCACGCGATAAATTGAACATGGTAATTGTTGCGCCCTCGTTCGGGGCGGATGTTGTTGGGGCGGTGCTTCTGAACCGTGTACGGGCGGGCCTGCGTGTCCTGTTGGTTCGTATCGATGAAATGGGCGAACGGCGGACGGCGGTAACCGATGACATTGCGGCATTGCTGGGCGGTACCGTTATGGGAACACGTGATGATTTGCGATTGGCGGATGTCAAGCGCGAATGCCTCGGCCACGCAAAAAAAATCGCATGCGGAATGGATGTGATGCGAATTTCATCGTCAAAAAATGGTGACGAATTGGGTGCGCGCGTTGAACTAATCCGCAGCCAAATTGCGGCCGCCACGGACGAATACACACGTGGTGGATTGCAACAACGACTGGCTAAACTCACCCACGGCATTGCCGTGATTTCGGTGGGTGCGGCGACCGAGGTCGAATTGCGCGAACGCCGCCTGCGTATTGATGATGCGGTGTGTGCCGTGCGCGCTGCGGGGGCCGAGGGCACCGTTCCCGGCGGCGGCATCACATACTTGCAATTATCCAAACATGCACGCTCTGCGGTGTTGCGTGATGCCCTGGCAAAAATCACACACAAAATCATCTGCAACGCGGGCGAAAATTCCGACATAATCATCCCGAAAATCTTACGTTCAAAATGCCCTGACTTTGGGTACGATGCATTGGCAAAACGATTTTGCAATATGCGGGAATCAAACATCGTTGACCCCGCGCGTGTCGTACGCCAAGTCATTCAAAACGCAACCAGTGTCGCCGCAACCCTGCTGACAACCAATTCGGTTGTCTTCGCGGCATAAAGGGGGTTGTATGGTCGAGGCTGCCAACGAGATATGTTTTTTATCTTCTGCGGATACACTGTGGATGCTTCAAACTGCAAATGTACCAGTCCTTAAAGACAAAAAACACATCTCGGGCGCGCCTCGACTTCACGTTACCCCCCCCCGAACCCCCCCCCCCAACACAAACCCAACCACCAAAAAACCACCCCAACCTACCCCCCCCCCCCCACCAACCAACCTCACCCCGTTCACCCGACCAATCTTTACAACCACATCCGACCACTACATTCCAA
>Ga0131853_10000172_pt1 | contig 111664 bp, 110 predicted proteins | sample TergutLab28metaG_FD_92764 | JGI IMG/M metagenome (GOLD analysis project Ga0131853, IMG submission 92764) | Labiotermes labralis P1 segment gut microbial communities from Petit-Saut dam, French Guiana - Lab288 P1 (version 2) (version 2) | ecosystem: Host-associated > Arthropoda: Insects >...
ACGATGCCTTTGCTATTAATAGCAGCATTTCAATCCTGTTTTGCTCCACCATTTGATTTTCTGGATCGCTGTAGTCAATTTTTTTGATTCTAACTTTCATTTTTAATCCCCCATAATTTCTTTTTTCCCTTTAGTGCTATAAGGCGGTATGTAGTGGTATTTGCCTTTATACACTTAATATAAAGTGTATAAAAGTGCAAGTCAAGTGCAAAAATAAATTATTTTTAAAAAACAAGGTAATACAATGTTTTATAGGCGTGTAAAAAAACTTTTTCATAGATTCGCAGCTACGAATCTACTAATTCAAGGAATCTAGCAAAAACATAGGAATATTAAGGGTTTGAAAGTGTTTTTATTAGTTAGCAGAATCTCTATTGCGAATCCCCTAAAAAAATTTTATTATTAAAATAAAAAGGTTAAAGTAATGAGGTATCTAATTATTATTATAGTCTGCTTTTGTGCGTTTGAGCTTAAGGCAGAGGTTCTTACTTTTCATTGCAAAACAGACGATTCGTTAGGAAATTCAGGTGGCTTTGCTGGATACAATAAGTTAGATAATATTAGTTTGGATTATTATTTTCAAACTGGAAAAGAAAGAGGTTTTATTTTAACAAAGCTCAATAATTTATCTGTAAACGGGGTTAGCTTAATAAGCAACCTAAAAGCTAAATACAAAATAGGCATAGTTCCACCAGAAAACCCAAAAGATATAGAAAAAGCTATGCTTTTAAATGCTTTTGCTGGGGACTATAATAAAATGGAAATATTTAATATTTTTTTTAATTTTGAAAACAATAAAGTTGTAGCTGTTTACTCTTTACAATCAATAGAAGAAGACGGAGCTATATCAATAAATACAATCTCTTCATGTATGAAAGTTGAAGATTATTTAATAAATTAATGAAATCAATATTTATAGCTACATTCTTTTTGTTTTTTGTTGCTAATCTAGTTGCAGAAAGCCTTATTTGCGAACCTACAGACAATTGGCAATACACGGAGTATGAAGAGGGAGCCGCTTATTTTAGCAAGTTTGATACATCAAAAAAATACAGAAAAAAAATAAAATTGCAGTTAGAAAAAGATAAAATAATATTATCTGATCTTGATGGCGTTATTGCGGAGGCAAAAATACTAATCAATACTCCAGAGATAAGAGGTAGCGGCATGTTAGTAATGGCTTATACTTATACAAGGAATCCTAACACAATGTATAACTATACTATAACTAGATATAATGCAGGTAGTTATTACTTAACGGTAAATTATAACATTGAGACATCGCAAGCGGGGATTATGCAATATGTTTGTAGATAAAAAAATATTTATTATAGCTATTTTTTTTATTTTTCCAAGTTTTGTATGGGCGTATGGGGAATATACGAGCGAAGATATTCATTCATACGGAATAGATTATGATATGACTTTGTTGAAGAAAATCCTTAATAATGATTTAGAAATCGCAAAAGAGATACGGAAACAAGGAATAGAGCAAGGACGAGATATTCATGTTAGAAAAAATAAATTAGGAGAGTTGTATCTTGAGGAAAACGGTGAATTATTAGGAAAGTATCAAGTCTTTAATAAACAAGGGCTTTCTCAATTTGATATGGCACATTATTACTGGCTGACATGGATAATAATTATTTCTACTTCTTTTGCTTATTATCGTATAGTTTTTGAAAACAAAAAGACAAAAAAAGGCACTAAAGTTTTATTATCTTTGCTTGTTTTTTCTATCGTTCCACCTTTAATTGTTTCGCCATTTTATGAGAATACAGGGGAAATATTCGGTTGGATATTTGGTATATTTTTCTTTGGTATTTTTATATTATTTTTCGCTAAAATGCTATTATTTATTTTTAATAAGATGTTTTAATGCAATTTTTTAAAAAATGTTCCTAAAACTTCGCCGATAACTTGAAACTCATATTTAGGAGGTATAGGAATTTCTATTGTTTGATAGGTTTTATTATTAGATATTAATAAAATTTTATCTGGTGTTCTTTGGACTCTTTTAAAATAAAATTCCTTATTGTAAATAAAAGCATATAATCCATCGTTATTAAAAAAATTTATAGAACTATCAATGATTACTGTTTCTCCGCTTTCAACATCAGGCGACATAGAATCGCCCTGAATTGTAAACATAATTAAATTATTTACATTTCTTTTTGTAATTAGCTCTAAAAAATCTTTATCAATTTCCATAATGCTATACTCTTTATTAAGTGAATAAATAGGTTCAACCCCTTGCCCTGCCGATAGTTTGTGAGTAAATAACTTTAGAGAAATTTTGCTTGAAACTACAGCTTCGTTTGTATTTTTTATAAGTTCGTCAGGCGACACGCCTAGGGCTTGTGATAGTTTTTCAATTGTATTTTTTGTCAATCTTGTTGCTCCTCTCTCTATATCTCCAATATGACCAGAAGACAACCCACTTAATTTTGATAATTCTTTTTGAGATATATTTTTCTCTTCTCTAATTTTTTTTAAGTTTTGCATCTATCTACTCACACCAAAAATTACAGCTTTGTTTGCGAGTTTTATTATAAATCTCATTTTGAATGCCTGCATACCTTGTTTTTTAAAAATAATTTATTTTTGCACTTGACTTGCACTTTTATACACTTTATATTAAGTGTATAAAGGCAAATACCACTACAACCCAAAGTATAACGGTAAGTAGTAAAAAAAAGGTTAATTATGCCGGCAGTAGCTTAAGTAGGAGAGCATAGCCTTTGGGGGCTAAAGATGTAGGTGCAAGTCCTACCGCCAGCACATAGAATTAAGAATTAGCAGGTTTTAAAAAGTTCCTGTTAATAGATTCGGGGGTCTTTTTATCGCTATTAATTCCCCCGAGTTTTAAAAGAATTTAAAATAAGCCTACGAAACTCTTGTTTTTTAACAGGTAGTAGCCATAGGCTTCAGTAATTGGCTGGTTTTGTTGCAAATCTTCCAGTCAATCGCAGGGGCGATAAAACACACCCGTTGAAATCTACCCCTGCGTCCCTCCATAAAAAATAAATGCAACAAAAAAAGAAGGGAGTTATTAAATAAATGCAACAAAACCATAAAAATCCGCCGCAGAATTATAACGAGATTATTGATAATCTTATGCTGCAAGACAATAAGCATATTGCTAAAATACTGCAATGTTCCACTCGCACAATTCAACGCCAACGCAAAGACAATAAATTAGCAGCTTATATGCTAAGACACATACATTATATACTTAATAGTGTGTATACATTGCAGAACGATTTGTATAATAAAAGCGATGTGGTTATTTCCAAAATGGAAAATACCACTAAAAATATGGGTAGTGTAAAAAATTCACATACCACTAATGACATAGCAATAAATAATGCGACAACAATGTCGCCGACACCAAATTATAATGGCGACAAAAAGCGACACAGCAACGACAACGACATGAGTGTCGACGACAGATTAAAATCTCTTGAAAACAAGGTAGACCTTATACTTTCGCTTTTACAAGGCAATGCTATGGCGACAAATAACGACAGAAACGACAACGACATGAGTGTCGACGACATAGCGACAAAAAGCGACAGTATATATATTAATAATAGTAATAATATATTAGATAATAGTATTAATAAAACATATAGTGTCGCCGACACGACAGACGACAGCGACAAGATTGTTGTAGGGGATACGATTGACAGTATTGAAGATGGCGAATATTACGAGACGCCTCCACCTGAGTTGATTGACGAGCTAGAAGAACAGATTTTTCGCGAAGAAATATGGCAGCGTTATCCAAAAAGTCAGATCAAATCTAATTTTAAAACCGCATTAGCAAATTACATGGCTCTTAGTGTAGAAGATAGAGGCAGCTTATTAGGTAGCATAAACGATGTTGTAGCGTATTACGGTAGAAAGAAGTCAAAAGAACATGTTAAATCACTTACAGCTTTAATTAGAGAAAGGCATTGGTTGTTAGTAGGTGGCGAGGAACAGGAGCAGCCACACAACAATACTAGCAGCAATAATCAAGCAGCCAATTATAATTATTTTTAGTGAGTTTTGAAAAGCTAAGCGTTGCAAGCCTTTAAGGCACTTCAAGAGAACAAAAAGAGAACAAAAAATGGATTTAAATTTAACGCAGCCAAGCACAAAAAAAGTAAATGGCGGACACAAGGCTAAAATCGGTGGTGAAGCGTTTGAGAATTACTTTAAGCGTATCTTGGAGGATATTCAAGCGGAGACTGATTCTCCTATTGTATGTTTCCGCAAGCATAGTAATGAGGTAGTGGGAGCTTTAACCTTTAAAAAAATGTTTGGCATGGTTAAAAAGCTGGGTTATTTAAAAGGTGATTTGGATTACTCTATTACGCTGCGTGGAGGCAAAACATTATTTGTTGAATGTAAAAGTGGCAACGCTAAGTTGACGAAAGAGCAAGAGGATATGATTGAACGGTATAACAACAACGATGTTCCTTATGTGATTTTTAGCCAAAAATTACATGATAAATTTTTCAATGTTGTGGCAACAAATAGCTTTGCTAGTGATAAGCTAAAAATAAGAACATACATTGATTATATGCTAGGTAAATAGATGTGCCAATTACAAAAGAGGAATTTAAGCGGCTTAGCAACCACGATAAGCGTCTTGAGGTTGCAAAGGAACTAAAGGCTAATCGCACAGTAAGAGAGATAGCCGATAAGTTAGGAGCATCACATAATCTTATTGACAAGGTTAAAAGATGGCAAAAGCAAGAGGAAGCCAGCAATAAGGATAAAGAAAATAAAGCAATTGAAGTATCGCAAGCCCTTGAAACTCTTAATAAAGTAGAAGAGATAGATAAAAAGACAGAGCAAGCCGAAAAAATATTAGAGCGGCTAGAAAATGCGGACAACGACCTAGATTTAAAAATTAACAATATAATACACTTAAAGCATGAAATATTAGAAGACATACTAAAAAATATAAAAATGAAAGTTAAAGACAAAGAAAATCTTAATGATTACGAACAAAAAATTATTACGGAAATGATAAAACAAAGTTAATGCAAAGCTCAATTCTTGTAGAAAACTACAAGTTAAAACTCGCTACCAAGTATCTTAAGAAATATGGAATTATTCTATTCAAGAATAAAGAAGTTAAACAGGAATTAAAGCATTGGCAACCGCAACCAGAAGCACAAAGCCGATTCTTTGAATATCTATTATCTTCGCATATAAATATTCTTGGCTACGGAGGTACTCGCGGCAGCGGCAAAACAGAAGTCGGCATTAACGGTATCATTGCATTAATGTTTGATTTGGCTGATAAGTTCAATGGCATGTATATTCGTAATACTGCCAAAGGGTTAAAGCCAGTATTCCGCAGATTAAAGAAAGCCTTAATTCGTGAGGGCTTAAAGGAACGGAAAGACTTTTTTTGCAACAAAGTTGATATGCAAATTGAGCTTAAGACGGGAGCTTTATTATCATTTTTTTATGTAGATGGTGAGGGCTTAGAAAATATACAAGGCGAGAATTTCTCCCATGTAATCTTTGAGGAGCCGCAATACATCAAAGATATGAACGCTGCATTATCTGCCGTTAAAGCTATGTGGCGGTCGGCTCATGGAATTACTAAAAAAATGATATTTTTATTTAACCCATTAGGTGCAAGCACTAAGTGGCTAAAGGATTATTTTGTTAGTAATGGCAGCTATAATATCACCGAGGAAGACGGGCTTCAAAAAGTATTCGTATTTGCTTCCGTAAACGATAACAAAATATTGCTAAAGAACGACCCATCATATTACAAAATGCTTGAAAACTTGCCAGAGGTTTATCGTAAGGCATGGCTTGAGGGAGACTTTAATGTTTTAAGCGGCGTGGCATTTGATAATTTGACCTTTGAGGGCAATGGCTTTGAGGATAAAAGTTTCCGTCCCTATGATTATCCTTATTATATTTCATACGATTGGGGATTCAGCGATGCTTCGGTGATTGGGTTTTATTCTTTGATAACCAACGAACACGGTATTAAAACCCTAGTTAAATTCAAAGAGCTTGTATACAAAGGTGTTGATGCTGAAACTCAAGCCCGCAATCTTAAAAGAGAACTTAGCTATTTAGACTATGGCAAAAATTTAAAAGGTGCAGTGGCGGACGGGCAAATATTCGCAAAATCGGGAGCAACTGGCACGCCAATTGCAGATTATTTTCGTGAGGTGGGTATTAATTTTGTGCGTGCTAAAAAAGATAGATTAAGCGGATTCCAGCATTTATATAGTGCTATCAACAACAAAAGGTTAGTAATTTCTAAAGCCTGCAAGTATTTTTGGGATACAGTGCCGAATTTGGTATTAAGCGATAAATACGATGGTGATATTGAGCGGAACCCAAAACAGGAAGACCACGCTTATGACGAAACACGGTATATGATTATGCACCTTGCCAATGAGCTTAAAATAAAAATTAAGGGGTTTAGTTATGAGTAAAGTATTAAGAGATTTAGAGGCTATTGAAGCCGCAATTATTGCCAACACCGAAAAGAAAGAAGCACCAATAATAACTGCGGGAATGGTAGGTATTGCTTATGCAATGTTTTTTGATTCTACTGGTATTGGTGATAGTGCAAATTACCAGCAAAAAACCGAAAAAATTATAACAGGATTGTCGCCTGCCAGTTTATTTTTTAGGGACTTAGTAGCCGCGAAAATGTCTTTATTATTTACAAAGTTTCCCGAATGGAAAACTAACAATACTGATATTGACAATTTCCTTAAGGATAACAAAGAAAAGTTAGAGAAGTTCTTTTTTAATGTTGTGCGTGATTATGTTTTGTATGGCAATATCGCCGTATTTATTAATGCAGACAATGAATTAGAAATAGTTATTAATAGTTTCCAGACTGCTAAAAATAGTTTGATTTTACAACGAAACTTGGCTCCAGATAGCAAAACCTTATTAAATAATGCGTCAATACAGACGCAAACACAAGTTTATGAGGTATTCAGCGATGGGGTGCGATTTATTCGCACAAATCCTAATGAGTATGTGGAGAATGGTGAAAATTATTCTAATGCGGGCATGAGCTTAACAGATACCGCATTTATTAATTTTTTGTGGGATAAATTTATTCTACTTGAACGGCTACATTCAAAGATTAGGGGAATTGTGGCAAGCATACAACACTATGCTTTAGCAAGTGCAAGCAACCGAGAATACTTAGAACAAATTGAGGACTTCCGTGTTATAGAGCTAAACGCCGAAATATTCAATTTTAATGAAATTGGGGCTTTGTTAGGCTACAACGATAATTCGGCTATTTTTGCAACATTACAAGGGTTGCAAGCAGAGAAAGCCGAGCTAGAGGCAGATATTACAAGGCTTGCTAAATTAGATTTAGTATTTAGCGTAGATAAAGAAAATCCAAGCGAAACCAGAATTGCCGCTAATAATAGAGTGCAATTATCTAGTAATTTTTGGCGGCAAGAGCAAGCTAAATTTAGCAATTTTGTTAAAGCAACTACGCAAGCCTTATTGTTGCAGGAACAAATAGCACCTAAGGAAGATGTGCTTAATTTGCAGCTAAATTCTATTTCTATTGTAGAGGAAGAATTCAGGGAGCAAAAACGCATTAATGATATTCAGCAAATATCGCAATTGATTATGCAGGGTGGAAGCATGCCACCAGCTGCGGCACAGGTAAATTATTTAATGGCAAAAGAAATTGCATCTTCCGCCAGTATTAGCGAGGAGCTTAAGGTAGCACTTAGTAATTTGGTTGTAGAACAAGAGCAAGCTAAGCAGCAAGCCGCACAACAACAAGGGCAGCCAACACCGCAAGATTTAGACAATGCAAAAACGCAAACCGAGATTGCTAAAAACCAAGCCCAAACGCAAAAGGCAGTGGTGGAAACTGAGCTATTACCTAAGCGGTTGGCAATTCAGCAAAAAGACGAGGAGCAGCAAACTATGGACGCTCAAACCAGAGCTATTAGATTGCAAAACAAAATAAATAATCAGGAGACTATATAAATGGACGAAGAAGAATTAAAAACCACAGAAGAAGCCACTCCAGATGGAGGGGTAGAAACCACAGAAAGTGAAACGGCTCAAGCTCCAGAAGATGGCAATCCCGATTTCAGCGATTTAGAGGCATTATTTACTGACGAGCAATTTCCTATGTTATTGCAAGAATTACGAGTAATTCAGCAAGGTTTGGGTTTGCCAAATATGAAGTCGGTATTTCTGTATATGTTTATGCTTGTGGATACTATCGCTAGCAGCCATGAGCTAGCTCAAATGGTAATGTTGCAATCTAAGCATGTGGACGGAGTAATTACGCCAGAAGAAATACATAAATTAGCTGGTGCTGGCGATGCTGAAGATATGCTAGACGGCGGCAAAGACGAAGCAAGCGAGGGTGAGGGAGAAGGTGGCAATTCGCCATTCCCAAATATGGCAGATTCAATCGCTCAAGATGTTAAGGCAGGAATACAAGCGGGAGCCGATGGCTTAACTGGCACAGGAGAGGCAGCACCTAACCAAGTAGCACCAACTAATCAATCAGCCCCAGCTGCAGCACCTACAGATAGCAAAGATAGAATCACTATTAAAACTATCGCGGTTGATGGCGGAGGCGGTGATAACAAAGAAGAAACCATGAGCGATTTTATTAAGCGTAAAAAGGGCGAAATGGGAGTTCAGTAAAAAATTAAAAAATGAGGAGCAAAATTATTAAGACTAACAAAAGGACAAAATTATGAGTGTAGAACAAATAGCTAGGGTATCGGTAGCATATTTTATAGAAAAAGTAAGTAGAAGCAGTATTTCTAATTATCCAATTTTAAACGAGCTTTATGAGGCAGGTTGCATTAAAGGTATCCCCTTTGGTGCAGATATTCGGCAGCCTACCATATTAGCAAGCAATATTCCCGACCCAACCGATTTAGATGGTAATAGCATGACAAGCCAAAATACTAATGCTACAACATCGGCAATATATAACTATAAAGTTATACCAAAAAAAATCCCGCTTTCTATGGAGCAAATTATGCAAAAGGCTTCTAAAGATACCGCAAGGGTTGATTGGATAAATGGCGAAATGACCTCAGGTGCGGATTCAATCTTGCTTGCAACCGAATTACAACTTCAAAGTGATGGCACTTATGCAAGCGGATTGTCTTTTGATGGCGTTCGTGGAGCGGTATCTACAACTCCAACCATAGGTTCGTTCGGGCAAATTGACCGTTCAGTTGAGCCAAGATGGAGGAATAAAGCCTATAATGGATTAGATAGCACTTCAAGCGTTCCTGATGCTGGAAATACTGCAGATTTAAGCAATATCCTAGGCAGACTAAAATATATTATTAATGGTTTACAAGTAGGTAAAAGTGGATGCACACACGCATTTTGCTCGCCTGATATGTATGAGCTGTTTGAGACTGCTGCAGAAGACAAACAACGGGTAATTACAAATAGTGATACAACCCCAATCGGATACCAACGCATGACTTACAAAGGTGTCAAGATAGTTAATACTGGCGGCTTACAAAGAGTGGATGGCAATCAGCTTTTAGGCTTCCCGGAAAAAACTGTAGTTTTCATGACTTTAAAAAGAGAAAAATTTTCTTTTAACTTCTTTGACCAGACTAAATTTAACGACGAATTCCGTAAAATGATTGCTTACACAAAAGACCCTGAAAGTATGCCGTTTAATCTAGCTGCCATGATTACGCCTAATGCTGAAAATGGTATTTTAATGCACAAATCGGCTACTAACTCAACATACTATATTGAGCCAAGAATTACCGGCAATGCAACTTACGGCGATTTGCAAGCTACTGCAATTTACTTTGAAGCTCCAGCAACAACCCCGCCAGCTAAAGGGTTTACTTTAAGTTCAAACACTTCAACGGTTGCGGCAGGCTCTACATCAACTGTAGATATTGCTTATACTAATGGTGCTACGGCTGCCGATATTACGATATCAAGCTCTGATACAGGTATTGCAACCGTTGCAGTTAGCGGAACGACTATAACAATAACAGGAGTTGCCGCGGGCAATGCTAATATAAATGTTTCTATAACTGGGGATTCAAGTTCGCAGCAGACAATTGCCGCAACCGTAAACTAGGTGTAAATATGATTAATTATAGCATTTATAACGGGGACGCTAAATTAGTTAGCCGCAGAGAAAGAAACCGTGTTGGACTAATATCCGACGGGGTTTCTAACTCCAACGGCAACATAAAGGTAGACTGCAAATATATTTACATTAAAGCTAAAGAGGATTTATCCGATACCGATAAGCCAATCTTTTTCAACAATGCAGCTAGAGAGGCAGGATACTATTCACCAAGTGTTGCAAATCCAGTAGCGGCTTTTTTACTTGCACCATTACGGCAAGGCGAATATGGTTGGGCGCTGTTAGAAGGATTATTTGAGTTTAGTAATAATTATGCCATCTTTGGCGAGCAAGTTTATTTTGATAGCGATGCTGGCGTGATTACAAAAAATTCTGCAGACACTGTTTTAGTGGGTAGTTATTTTATGGGTTTTAGCGACGGCAAAACTTTAGCATTTATTAAAAATTAGGAGTAAAAAAATGGCATATGATTTAAAAGATGTATCTTCTTGGAAAAAAAGCGAAGACACAACAGAAAGCAAAAAATATTCAGCAACATTTTTTGTAAAAGATATTTTTAACCCTACGGATGGGACAACGAGAAAAGAAGTGCCGTTAATTGAATTTAAAAGCTCTTACAATAAGCACGCTTCACAAATATTTGAGGTTGATTTTGTTAGATTTACTAATTTTAAAGAATTGCAGCCGGACATTGCAAGATTCTATGCAAAAAAATACGATGGCAGCCTAGAGGATGCTAGTAAAGATGTTCGTGATGTGCTTATTTACCATGGTTTTTATAGGTTAGATATTTGTAAAAATTATTCTCGTGAGTTTTTCTCTTCAATTTTGGCAGAAATTAAAAACGAGTTGATTATTGAAATTATGGATTACCTAAAAAGCAAAGGCTGCTTTAGCGATAAAGCTAAAAAAGTTAAGGCTGAGCCTGTTGATGTCCCAATTAAAAATAATATAAATCCTGATATTGAAGAAAAATTTAGCAAAATGCAGGAAGCAATTGATAAAAAAGATGCACAAATTGATAGATTGCTAAATATGATAGAAGCTAAAAAAGCTAAAGAACTAGAAAAAGAGGTGGAATAATGGGTTTATTTGGTGGTATTGAAAAGCTATTTGGTAGCAATGGGGCGAAAAAGCCCTTTTATGATAACCAGCAGCTAGCTAAAGGGCAAGCCGATTGGCTTAAACAACAAGGCGATGCTAACAATAATTGGAATCAAGAGCTAGCTAATCAAATTATGGGTGGCTATAAAGATTTTAAGTTAAATACTGACAATACCGTAAATCAGGCTCTGCAAGGCATAGATAGGCAGCAAATGAATGACGAGGCTAAGCTGGCTAATATGGGCATGACTGGGCGTAGCAATAATGCTTTTAGTAATCTGTATAGTGATTACGCCAGCAAAAAAGCCACCACTGAAGAGGAAATCCGCAATAATGCCAATCAAGCAATGTTTCAAAATCAAATGAACGCACTTGGGCAGGCAGGTAATGCGTATAATCAGGGTTATAACAACCAAATGAACGCTTATAATGATGCTTATGGCGGACAAATGAACGCTAATAATGCTTTAGGAGCATATTTGGCAGGGCAAGGGCAAAATAGGTTGAGTAGTATTGGTAGTATCTTGGGTGGTGCTGCCAGTTTTGGCACAGGGATGTATCAAGCTAATATTATGAATAAATACCTTAACGGACAATAGATTATGGCAATAACACAAGCAGAGCTAGACGCAACTAAAAAAAGGTTGGGAATTGTAGACGAATTCGGTAATACAACACAAGAATCACCAAGCGTGCGTCCTGTTGGTTTAACGCAGCGAGCTAACAATGGGATTGTTGATCCAGTTTTACAAGATACTACCTCGCCGCAAGGTGAGGCTGTAGGCACTGCGGGTGCGGTGAGCAGCTCCTCTGCCGCACCTGTAGAGGCTAAATCCTCAGAGACTGCATTTGATAGACTAAACAGATATTATTTAGCAAAAATTAAAGCGGATGACGAAGTAAATAATTCTTGGCTAGGTAAAGGCTTGTCTGGGTTGCGGTTTATTGGTGAGTCTATGCAAGCTGGAGCAAATGGTGGAAAAGGGCAAATGGTGGGCGGACATTATGTGCCTAACGCTGGCGGCAATAGTTTTGATTTAGCCACTGGAGCTGCTAATAAAGAGGTTAGAGATAGAGCTGAATGGGAAGAAAAAAATTTAGAAAAAATGCAGGAAGCCCAATTTGATAATCAAAAAAATAGGCAAGATTTTGCTGAAAATATGCAGAATAAACAATTTGATTCTGCGGAAAATCAGCGTGGTATTAATAACGATATTAGAGAGCGTCAATTTACAGAGCAGAAAGATCAAAGAGGTATTGATAATAATTTTAGAGAAAGTGAAGCAGGCAGAAATCAAGGCAATATTGAAAATCAGCAGATGGAGCAAAAATTAACTCGTGCTAGTAATGAAAACTTTAAAAATCAACAATTAGATTTAGAAAAGCAGAAGCTAGCAGCACAGCAAGCGGCTTTAAATACTCCAGAAGCTAAAGCTAAAGCTCAAGCTGAAATGATAAAAAATAATGAAGTAATTAGAAAAGAAGAGCAGCGGCAACAAGGTAGCAAGCAAGTTGCAAATGCTTACAAAGACATTCTTAAAGAATATGAAGGCATGCAAAATTTAATTGGTAGTGATACTATGACAAGACTGAGCCGCTCCCTAACTAACGCTGAGGGAGTAATTGCAGTTCCGGCAGAAATTGCAAGAAGTGTTTTAGCTGGCATAGGAGTAAGAGGCAAAGAAGCGGACCAGCATTACCACAATGCAAAAGCTCAAATTGAAAATATAATCTTGCCGCATTTAAAAGAGGTAGGCGGCACTAATCCAGCCGCTAAAGAAATGGAAAAGTTGCTTGAAACTGCCTTTAATCCTAATACTGACTACGGCACATCTATTGCTCTTTTGACGAATGCTTTAAGTAAATATACTGACGAAGATTTACCGCAGTTATTTAGCGAGACTGTTGGCGAGGATTTCTTAGATAGGCATAAAGTTCCTGAAAAATACAGGAAGCATATTGACGATAAAGGTAATGTTTTAGAAAACACACCTGACATTACAGGAGAGTAAATTTGTCAGATAGTGAAGAAATCCAAGATAAAGACTTATTAGATGCGGGCATTGATAGGAATTTCCTAAAAGGTGATATTGCTAGATTAAGTGGGGACGATTTTAAAAAAGCTCAAGAAATAAGGGAGCTTGGTAAAAAACAAGGTCGCGATATTAGAATCCGTAAAAATCAAGATGGCGAAATATTTCTCAGTGAGGGTGGCAAAGCCCTAATGGGTGGTAAAGTGATCAACGCTAAAGGTTTATCGTGGGAAGATGGTAAAGACCTACTCTACGACCCTACTAATTTACTAATGGCGGTTCCTGGTTTAGGCTGGGCTGGCAAGGGTGCATCTCTATTTAAAAAAATGATGGGGTTAGGCAAGCTAGGTGCGGCAGCTGGTGTGACAGATTTAGCCACAACCACAGCCACAGATATTGCTAATAATCAAGGGACTAAATATGCTGGTGATAATATATGGCGGGCAGCGACTGCAGGGGCATTAACGCCAGCGGTGGCATTAGGTGGTGAAAAATTAGCTCGTGGAGCTGGAAAAGTTTTCGGTAAAAAAAATCCTATTAAAGATGGCGATGTGCCTTTAACACGAGGTCAAGCCACCAATAATGCCAAAGATTTAGCCTTTGAGGGTGGTGTTTTAAAAGGTGAACACGGGCAGCCCGCACAAAAAATAATGCAGGAGCATGTAAATAAACAAGCAGAAGCAGTTCAGCTAGGGCTCTCAAAAGACTTAGGTGCAACCTTTGATAGCCCTAGCAGGAATAATATGTTAGGCGAGGAAATACAAGAGAATTTACGGAATTCTAAGTCTAATGACCTTGACGCTTCCAATAATTTGTATAAAGAGGCAAATTTAGATAATGCCGCTTTGAGCCGTGCTAACATACAAGAATTATTAAATAATTTAGAAAAAACTATTGGCGAGCAAGGCAGGGATTCCATTGAAAAATTTGGTAAATATGCCCAGGAATATGAAGCCTCGCAAGCAGTAGATGCCTTAAAGAAAGGGCTTGGTGTAGAAAAAAATACAACTAATGCCAATCCTAACAACATGAGCGATGTATTTAAAAATCAAGCTGGTGATGTAAATATTCGCTTTAATGATGGCAGTTTGAATAATTTTAGATATGGTGAGTTTGGCAAGAATCCAGCCACTGGAAAAGAATACGGTTTTGCTGGCAAAAAAATAGAAGTGAAGCACCCAAATACTGCTACTGCTGATTTTAAACAACAATTAAAAAATGCTAGATTAATAGGGTATAAGCCAAACGGGAGAAGAGTATACGAAACTCCAGATGGAACTATTGTAGCAGTTAGTAAAGATAACCAAATACTTACTGCTTATAAACCTGATGGAGTTCGTAGCCCCGCCGAGGGAACGACTCTCACTTCAAAAGAAGTGCCTACAACTCACGCCCCATCTTTACATCAAGGGACTCCATCAGTTAGTAATAATATACCAAACAACCCTCGTAGTGTCAACAACTTAGATAACCGCATGTATCCAACGGTAAGTCTTGCCAAGTTAGAAATGGGGCGAAAAATGCTGAATGAGGCGATTGCTAAAGCTACCGCTAACCAAGATAAAACCACGCTTGCAAAATTAATGCAGGTAAAAAGTTCTTACGACAAAACTATTAGCGATATGGCAAAAGCTGGAAAATTTGAGGGCGACGCAACTCAGGTGGATAAATTATTAAAGGCACGAGCAAATAAGGCAGATTACCATTCAAAATATACAAACTCTAAGGAAGAGAATTTAAGGTCAGCTGGTGCTAGTGAAGTTTTAGATATTATTAATAATCCTAATAAAACTGGGGCAGATATTAATAAATTGCTTGACCCCTCTAAAACTACCACTACAAAGCAGCTGCAGGCTTTAAATAAGCTGGAGCAAATTTCAACTCCTGAAGACTTCAATAAAATAAAAGAAATTTATTTGAATAATCTGTTAAGCGATATTAGTGAAAAAGGTGGCGTTGGTAAATTAAGAGGACAGTCTGCAACGGATAATTTAGGAAGATACAAAAAATTACTAAATCACCTGAATGACAATTTTGTTAAAAATCCAGTGGTTGCTAATAAATTATTGTCTAAGGAAGAGAAAAACGCACTTAAGAAACATATAAATACTATAGAAAAACTAGCAAGGACCGAAAAAGCCAAGCCGCACAGAAGTATAACTGCCGCTCTTGCAGGAGCAACCAAAGGCACTATAGGCAGAGTTCCCCTTGTAGGAGGCATATCGGTAAGTGCTTATGAAAATATGATAAAGCCAGTTATTGTAAGGAATTATTTAAACAAAATGATTAAAGAAAATAGAATTTCACTGGAACAGGCACAAAAGATAAGTAGAGATGTAGGAATTATATTAGGCAATGAAAAGAAAAATACAAAAAATTAAAAAATTAATTTTAACCCTATGGAGAATAATAATGGGAATTTTATTAAAAATTGCTAGCAAGCCGGAAGAAAAGCCGAATGCAATTAAGCTGACTGCCAGCAATACAACAAATTTTATTGCTGGCGGGGTTGTTTTATTAAACAAAACAACTGGTAGCTTTAATTCAGCTGGTATAAGAGCAAATCAGACTACTGCCAATTATGTTCTTATGCGAGTGCTAAGCGTTAATGGTAATGATGTAATACTTGACTTAAATGTTCCAAGCTCAATAACTCTTAATATTATTTCTTCTCAATCTACTATTGTAGTTGGCAATTTTGCATATATTGGTGCTAATACGGTTGATGGAGCTACTCAACAAGTTTCAACTGATCCATTTACTGCAGAAATTATTTCAATTGATTCAACGACTACACCAAGGACCGCAACTTTAAGCATCGCTTATACAGATAATATAAGCATAGATAATGTTGGTTTCGGGGAAAAAATATTTTATGATGCTCCAATAGATGTTGGGGTTGAGACTATAAATGGGCAGCGCGGGAATGTATTTCTTGATGGCAATAACCTTAAATACGATTCCTCTACTACCTTAAACGAACAGATAGACAAATCTCTTTTAAAAGATGGTTCAGTGCAATTAGATTCGTCTTTTGTGCCAACAAACGATTTTGATATTTCTACAAAAAAATATGTGGACGATTTAGCAGCAGGTGGTGTTGATTTAAGCCAATACCTTAAATTAGGGGAAACCTACGATTCTGCAGAAGAAATTACTATTACAGATAGTATTTCCGGCAATGAGCTTATACTTGGTGCAGGCGGAATTTCTTCAGTTGCTGTCCAGACAGACAATCTTGTAGGGAGTAATGTATCAGTTAGTTTAGTTGATAGAACTATAACAGAAAATATACCGTCAATGCTTCAAGATAATACATTAATTACAAATAAAGAAATGAAAGATTATGTAGCAGTAAATGGTGGAGGTGGTAGTAGCGGGGTAGGAATTGGTGAGATTGTGGGGCATATTACTAATAAAGATAATTCAACGGTAATTTCCACAGGAAATATGTTTTACCTTACGCCGGGTTCAACTAATAATCAATTTGTTTCTAACTTTAATGGATTACAAACTTTAAATATTAAAAATACCTCTGGGGCATTAATGGGGTTAGTAATAAGAGAAGATGGCGCACTTTATGATAAAAGTAAAATATTTTATGAGATTGTTTTTGAAATTTATGCTTCTTTAAATGTCAAAGGCTATATGTTTTTACATCATTATATTAGAAACGAATCTGATCACTCTATAGTTTCTTATAAAAGAGCTACAACAAACGATGGCACTGTTAGTGGTATGTATAGAGTAAGCTATTTTGTAGATTATAATGCAGCAAATCCAGCAAATAACGAGAATTTTGACCTAGACAATACATACATTGATGTAGGCGCGAATCAACTTTATTTATATGATGGCACTAATCCGCCAAATTTGCCAAATGCCGTGCCCGTTGATTTTAGAATTATTATAAAAAGATACTACAAAAGCTAGGGTTTAAAATGCAAAAAGATACTATTAATAAAGATTTTAACGAAATAATCCTACATTGTTCAGCTACTGCCGAGAATAAATATTTTGATATTAAAGATATTGAAATTTGGCATAAGCAGCAGGGCTTTAAAAGTGCAGGTTATCATTATATTATTTTGCTTGACGGCACAATACAGAAAGGGCGACCTATTGCGGAGGTTGGGGCACATTGTGCTGATGCTGGCAAGAATCATTCAAGTATTGGTATTTGTTATATTGGTGGCTATGCTGCAGATGGCAAAACTCCAAAGGACACAAGGACACAAGGACAGAAGAAAGCTATTAATACACTTCTAAAAAACCTATTTGATAAATATCCTCAGCTTAAAGTATTATCAGGACATAATAGATACGCCCAAAAGGCTTGCCCCAGTTTTGATGTCTCTAAAGAATATAAGTATTTGCAGAAGGAGCTTGGTATTGAGATATAAGGTTTATTAATATGAATAAAAAAAGAAAGATTACATTCACTATAGACGAAGACGATAATTCTATTAATGATTACAAAAAATCTCATTTGGAAAAGAAAGAAAATGATTTGTGGAAGGCATTAATAAAGTGGCTGCTGCTTATAACGGCAACATTAATTCTGTTGTATGCATCCAATAAAATTGAAGAATTAATTTAAAAGGAAATAAATAAAATGGTTGGATTTATAAAAGCTGCAATTAATATTGGCTGGAATTTTTTTAAGCTCAAACGGAATGAAGGTTTAATTAAAAATATGGGAGCAATCTCTCTTGGGTTGCTGGCAGTATCCATTGTTGCAGGACTGGATACCGAAAAGCTAGAACTAATTATGCAGATATTATCGCAGCTAACAGCTCAAGATTATGTAATTATTCTTGCTAATGCGGTTATGCTATTTATTCTAGGCAGTTTGCTTTGGTTAAGTTATAAGTGGATTAAAGGCTACGGCGATTATTTAGAAGAAAAAGCGAGACATAAAAATGAAAAATCTGACAATTAAAGAAATAGTATCGCAAGCCTCTAATATGTTGGGTGTTGGCGTTATTGAAGATAATGATAGTTTATTCAATAATGTTGACGAAGGTAGTATAAATTGGCTTGCTTTTTGTAATATGTGTTTTGACGAAATATTTAAGGATATTTTTAATAAAAATGTTTTACTTGATGTGAGCATTTCTTTATTAACTCCAGCAAAGGCGGTAAAAAATAGCGCAGGTTATTATAGCTATGAAATAGGTAATTTGCCAATTGTTAAAATTCTGTCTGTTAGAGACGGCAATAATAAATTAAATAGGGTGGTTAGTTATGAAGAACTTAACCGATTTAGAAATAAACGCTATTCTTACATACAAAAACATTCTAGTATTGCTACTGCAGAATTATTTAAGAATTTAACTATAGAATACCTAGATAGCAGAATATTTTTAAATGCAGCAGGTGAGCTTGTAGAATCACTGATTGCCGATACTGACATTATAATTGTAGATAATAGCTTGGTTATTTATAAATTATGTGCTTTAGTAGCAGATTCAAAAGCTATGCCGCAAGCTGCTAGTTTTAAGCAGCAATATGCGGAAAGATTAGCTTATATTATACAAGACAATTTAATTAATAGAAAACCCTTATATTTATAATGCCGCAGTTTCAAATTCAAATTCCGCTTAGCTTATATATTTCCAAATCAACAAACACCTCACCTAACGGCGAGGCAATCGTTATGAAAAATTTTATTCCTACCCTAAGCGGTGGTGTGCAGTTGCGGCGGGGTCATAAACATTTAGGTTTCAGCGATATTGATTATATAGCTACCTTCAAATCCACCAATACACTAGTATTATTTTCTAGGACTTCCGGATTAAAAATACTTAATCAAATATATATGGTAGTTTATGAAGACGCGGATTTTAAAAGTGTGCCAGTAAATTATATTGAAACTGCCGAAAGATTGCTACTATTTTTTAATAATGAAACCGTTAAAGAATTAAATTTTAATGGTATTTACAATATTGAAGAAGTAAAATTTAACGACGACATTGCTAGAGTATTTTACAATGCAACAAGATATAGGAATAGACTATTTTTCATTGAGAAAGATAGTAATATTTTATGGTATGCAGCAATACTTGCCTATAAGGGCGACTTAGAAAGTTTTGACGCAACAGGCGTGTATAATTCTAAGGGAAAAATAGTAAATATTGATACATTCGGTTATACTGGCGGTTTAGGTGAATTAACTTACTTAGTAGTTGCTTTTAATAGTGGCGATATTCTACTATTTGATGGTATTAATCCTAGTGATTTAACTGGTGAAAACTGGCAAGCAAAAAGAATTATAAGTTCACATCTGGATACATATAACCAAATTATTAATACTGGGTCTAATTTGTTTTTATTAACGGCAAACGGGTTGCTTGATTTGCAGTCAGCCATTCAATCTAACAATATAGCGATGGCGACTACTTTACTGATTCCTATTCAGGATACTATAAAATTTAGCCGGGCTAGAATTTTTACGCACAAAGAATATATTATAATCACGCAGTCCTCTTCTACAGAGGTATATTTTTTTGATACGCGATTAAAGGTTTTTTTTAGTATCACAGGCTTCAGCTTTAACCATGTAGAAACTTTTCATGATAAGCTGATATTTTTAGATACTAACGGCAATTTATTTGAGGCTTTTACGGCTAAAAACGACAATGGAAACGCAATAATCGGGGAACTAGCGACAGGCTGGCAAGATTTAGGAACACCTAATAATAAACGGATTACATTTATAAATTGCGGTATGTTTTATACTAACGGCGATTATAAAATTCAAACAGGTATCTATAAAAATAACGATATAACCAAAGGCACAATGAAGCAATTGCCGCTTATTGCTCCAAATTCGCCACGATGGAGCAATATAACGCCCACATGGACGGAGGCAGCTAGATTGTGGTTTGGATCAAGTATGGGAGCTTATAAGTCAATTAAATTCCCCAAAATGGCACTTGGCAGAAATATTTCATTTTATTTTGTAATTCAAAGCGATAATGTTGACAGTTTTGAGTTTCAAGACATGAGTATAGATTATGATTTAATGGCTTTTTAATAAGGAGGAAAAATGCCTAGAAATAATGACGGAAGTTTTAGCAGAGTAATAAATTGGATTAATGAACAAAATACTAATGCCAGCTTTACGGGTGCAAAATTAGATAGCGACGCTGACGACTTAGCACAAGGCATTGAGGAAAGTTTAGATGTTTTCGGCAGAAATGGTCTGCAAGGTAATTTAAATATGGGCGGCAATGAAATTTTTGAAGTTGGTAATCCAAATACTCCGCAAAGTGCTATTAATTGGCAAAATGCTTATTTATTAGGTTCACCTTATGAACCCCCTTTTAATGCCGCAATTGACTTCAACAATGGGGGGATTGATATAGCAAATTTCAATTTTCATTTAAAAATTGACAATCCTATATTAAGTGATTTTTTAGAGAAACAAAGAACTTGGCTAAGGTTTAGTTTTATAATAAACACGCCTTATTCTAAAGATGATGTTATTGCAGCTGGTAGGTTTGAATATATTTCTCTTGCAATTCCAGCAGGCACTATTTCCGGCTATGTTGTAAGAGATACCTTTAATGCAACTAGCAATAACTTGCCATCATTTTCTGTAGGAAGAGCATTCCAAATGGAAGCAATCAAAAAAGATAATACATGGTATTTTAGAGAGTTTGATAATATGCGAGAGGGGGCTATTTTGTATGAAACTCCTAGTAGTGATTACATGCCGAGCGGCTATAAATCTGTTTCTTTAGGTAGTAGTAGTGTAGTTCAAACAGTTTTTGAAAAAATTAGAATCTAAAACATGGAACAATTACGGCACAATTTATGCTGTTTTATAATATAAAAATATACTCTACACTATAGTTATTAAGATGTTAAATGGTGGAACATTGATTAATTATATAATATATAGTATAATAATTAGCAGTTCAGAGTTCTCAAGAACCTCTAAATCTACGCAATTTCCTATTGTAATTGCATTGTATAAAAAAGATATGCAGAGCATGGTTTATGAGGATATACTGAATCATGTTTTTACAACTAAAGAAGGACAGTAATTTTGTTTAAATAAATTTGATAAATTAAGTAATTATATTACCAAATATCCTAACAAATATGAAAAAAATTATATTGCTAATTTTTATACCATGCGTGATATAAATGCCCTTGGACGATGCCGAACTTTTATTGAGACTGAATCGCCCAATTCTATCCGTGTGCCGTCTAGTAAGCTGTCCCTTTATTGTTATGCTGATGTTTTTAAGGAATATATCCAGCATATTCCCTATTATTTTGGCAATAGTGATATTATGATTAATTATAATGAATTTATTAAGCTAAAAGATGTTTTTATGCAAAAAAGTTTGTCTAAATTTAATTTTTTAAAACATCTATTACCAAATATAGCAGTGGATAATTCTGTTATTCAAAACTATTTCAAAAATCTGTTAGGTAAGCACTATGTGGATAAATAAAATTGATGAAATTACCAAAACCTTAAGCATAGCTATTCCATTAACTAAAGGCACAGAAAAAACTAGAATTAAGAAAAGAAGTTTCTTTAATGAATATGGATTGCCTGTTTCTACAAAAGCAGAATCCTTTTCTTTAAGTTGTTATGTAGAGTGGCAAATAGGATATGATGTAGTTATCAGTGATGAAGAAAAATTAAATAGAACTACTATAAAAGATAAAATTTTTACTGGAGCAAATGGTAAAAATAAAACCTTATATGAATTATCGGAGTATGTTTATTATTTTTATAAGTGGGGATTAGTTTCAAAGGGACAGCTATTAGGAATAAAAGACTTTTTAACGAGGCTGATTGAGGAAAATTTTATAGATAATCCTAAAAATTTTGCCATAGAAAGGAGCCACCCGATTGATAAGCAAGTTTTAGGAATTGATTTTTATTATACTCAAGTTAAGTATCCCATGCTAGTGCATAAATTTGGTAATTATGAAATTTTAACAGAAATTAAAATTACTGAAAAACAATATGCCATAGGAGTTAACCAATGCTTTATTTTTGTTTTCATATAACTGACTAATGTCCTTGAATCCTATTATTGGAAGGATGGCACAAACGAAAGAAACTGCAGATTTTATAATTGATTCTAAGAATATTTCTATATTCCTTGAAATGCTTAAAATTTTTGGTATTTTAAGTAAGGCTCATAATTATGATATTATAAAAATTATTAATAAAATTGTAGAATAATAAAAATCCTATCCACTAAACATGATGGATAGGATTAAAAATGCTTTGAATTAAAATATTTTTTGTGCTAAGCCTTATTTTCAGCCAATAGTTTTTCCAGCCATTTAATTGTGTAAGTGCCTGCTATGAATTCTGGTTCTTCAATTAGCCGTAAGTGCAGAGGAATATTGGTTTTTGTGCCTTCAATAATTAATTCATTTAAAGCTCTGCGCAGGCGCAGAAGGCAATGCTCCCTATCGGTGCCATGCACGATTAATTTTGCAATCATAGAATCGTAATAAGGCGGGATAGAATATCCGCTATAAATGGCGGTATCTAAACGCACGCCGCCGCCGGCAGATGGATGGAATTGCTTAATTTTACCGGGAGTAGGCATAAAAGTAGCAGGGTCTTCTGCATTAATTCTACACTCAATGGCATGCCCCAGTGCATGAATATCTTGTTGTGTATGCTTAAGTTTTTTACCGCGTGCGATGCGAATCATTTCATAAACAATATCAATGCCAGTGATAGATTCTGTAACTGGGTGTTCTACTTGCAGACGAGTATTCATTTCCATAAAATAGAATTTTCCGTCTTCGTATAAATACTCAATAGTGCCGGCACTATAATACCCCATTTTTTGCATGGCTTTAGCAGAAACACTGCAGATATAATCCCGTTCTTCCTCTGTTAAACCTGCTGATAGGGCTTCCTCAATTACCTTTTGGTTTCTTCTTTGCACGGAACAGTCTCTTTCAAATAAATGCAGCACATTACCATGCTGGTCGCCAAGTATTTGCACCTCTATATGCTTAGGATTCTGCAGGAATTTTTCCATATAAACCGCAGGATTACCAAAAGTAGATTCGGCTTCACTACGCGTTAAATCAAAATTTTCAGTTAGTTCAGTTTCATTAAAAGCGATTCGCATACCGCGACCGCCACCGCCAGCTGCTGCTTTAATAATTACCGGATAACCGAAATCGTTGGCAATTTTTTTAGCACTTTCTAAATTTACTACTTCACCATCACTACCTGGAACTGTAGGAATTCCAAGCTCAATTGCGGTTTTTTTTGCTTGAATTTTATCGCCCATAATTCTAATATGCTTAGAAGCTGGTCCAATAAAGGTAAAACCATGAGTTTCGACCATTTCTACAAAATCGGCATTTTCTGAAAGAAAACCATATCCAGGATGGATGCCATCGCTGCCAGTAATAATTGCTGCACTTAAAATTGCCTGCTTATTAAGATAACTGTCTGCAGATTTTGCTGGTCCTATACATATTGCCTCATCAGCAATTTTAACATGCATGGCTTCTTTATCGGCTTCAGAATAAACCGCAACTGTAGCAATATTCATTTCCTTTGCGGCACGAATAATTCTAACCGCAATTTCACCACGGTTAGCTATGAGAATTTTTTTCATAAATGAATTCCTTTATTCTATAATTAATAGAACTTCACCATATTCAATAGGCTGGTTAGATTTCACTAATATTTTGGTTACTTTTCCAGATTTAGGTGCTTTAACAGGATTAAATACCTTCATGGCTTCGATTAAAAGCACCGTATCGCCTTCGTTTACTACTGAGCCGACTTTTACGAAGTCTTCGCTGTCAGGACCATTACTGGTATAAACAATTCCTACCATTGGTGATAATACGGCTCCGCTATGTTTAGATAAATCTTCAGCAGGTGCTTCTACAACAGCAGCTGGCTGAGCTGCTGCAGGAACAGGAGCTTGAGCCGGCATATAAACAGGAGCCGGCATCATATTTTGATTGGGAACAGCTTGCTGGATAATTTCTTTTTTTCTTTTTACTTTAATATGAACGGTGGATTGTTTTAAATCGTGATTAAATTCAATTTCAGAGAGGTCGGCATCCTTAAGTGTTTTTGCTAAGCCTTTAATAAAATCTGAATAGTCTTTAATATTATCATTTTCTTTCATTTAATTAATCCATTAATAATTTTATAAGTATGTTTTCACATTATATATGAAAAAAGTGTTAAAAGGAAGTTAATTTTTACTTAAGTATTCAATTGCTAAAAGATAGCCATCAACTCCTAACCCGCATATAACACCGCTGCTAGCTTTAGAAATATAAGAGTTATGGCGGAAATCTTCCCGCTTGTATATATTAGAAATGTGCACCTCAACAGCCTGCATTTTAGTGGCAATAAGGCAGTCCATAAGAGCAATTGAAGTATGGGTAAACCCGCCGGCATTAATAATTAATTTAGTGATCCCCTCTTTAAAAGATTGATGAATCTTATTAATTATCTCACCCTCTACATTGCTTTGAAAAAAATCTATTTCCATATGGCACTCCGCAGCTTTTTTTTTACAGAGTTTTTCTAAATCATGAAGTGTAGTATCTCCATAGATATTAGGTTCTCTTTCGCCAAGCAAATTAAGGTTAGCACCATTTATTATTAATATTTTATTCATAATTTCCTGCATTTTTAATTTTCTTAAAATAGTATGCTGGTTTTAGGAAAATTTCAAGAATTTTTAATAGGCTTAACTCCTTATAAAAACTGGAGTTGTAATAAATTCTTGACAAGCGGAATAATGGGATTATATTTGAATTGTTTTTTTATATTTTATAGGGGATTATTTCTTATGCTAAGCGATAGAGTTCAAAAGTTTCTAGCAGAGAATGCTAATAAACTTGAAACACCATATGTAATTTTTGATCTGCAGGTTTTGCGGGAAAAATATGCTGATTTCAAAAAAAATATGCCGAATGTTGATGTTTTTTATGCAGTAAAGTGCAATCCTGCTCCGAAAGTAATTGAAACCCTTAATAAATTAGGAAGCTGCTTTGATGTGGCTTCCATTGAAGAAGTTGAACTTTGTTTATCTCTTGGAGTTGACCCGTCGAAACTATCATGGGGGTCAACAATTAAAAAGCCTTATTTAATAAAAAGAGCTTACAATCAAGGTGTGCGGATTTTTGCAACCGACAGCATGGAAGATTTGCAAGGAATTGCAGAAAATGCACCGGGAAGTAAAGTTTACTGCCGAATCCTTGTTAATAATAAAAATGCGCTTTGGCCTTTATCGGCAAAATTTGGTTGTTCGGTAGCAATGGCAGAGCACATTTTAGTTGAAGCCCGTGAATTAGGCTTGCAGCCTTTTGGCGTATCTTTCCATGTGGGTTCGCAGCAGTTAGACATAGAGGCTTGGGATAGAGCGATAACCAATGCAGCAATAGTATTTTCCGAGTTGAAAGAAAACTATGGCATATCTTTAGAAATGCTGAATTTAGGAGGTGGTTATCCTGCGTATGGCTATTTAACCGACCATCAGCCGATTGAAGATTATTACCAAGCTATTAAAGAATCGTTAGATTACAATTTTGGTGAAGATCAGCCAAAACTTTTTGCGGAACCAGGCAGATTCTTAGTAGCTGATGCCGGCATTTTAAAAACTGAAGTAGTATTAGTTTCTAAAAAAAGCCATGACAGTGATTTAAGATGGGTGTATTTAGATGTAGGCGTTTTTGGCGGTTTAGCTGAAACTTTAGGTGAATCTATCAAATATCAAATAATTACCAGCAAAGATACTGAAGAAGTTGAAATTGGTGAAGTGAATGTAGCAGGACCTACCTGCGACGGCATGGATATTATGTATAAAGATTATAAATACAGAATGCCAATGGATTTAACTATTGGAGACAGTGTTTATATTCTTTCTGCAGGAGCTTATACTACCTCATATTCGGCAGTTAATTTCAATGGTTTCAAGCCTTTAAAAGATTATTTTATTGAATAAATCTTAAGGCGGTGGTATTATATCTGCAAACCATTGGAGATATATAGATTGAAATACTTTTTTTCAGATGTTGACGGCACTTTATTGCAAGATCATAAACTAGATTCTAATACGGTAGAACTAATTAGGTTGTTTGTAGAACAGGGCAATAAGTTTATTTTAGCAACAGGAAGGATTGATCCGGATATTATTGGGCTTGAAAAAAGTTTAGGATTCTTTGGAGATTATCGTATATCACAGAATGGTGCAGTTATTAAAGATAAAGCAGGCAATGTTATTTATAAAAAATTATTGCCTAAGGAAGTTGTGCCTGCCCTTACAGATTATATCTTTGGATTGCAGAATGTTACCGTAGAAATAACAGAAGTAAGCAGCCGCTATGCTACCGCTCCTAGAAATATTTCTTATACCTACGAATTTACTACTCCTATAGCTGTTGACCCTAATATCCGCGAAAAAATTCCGACATTAGAGTGCACTTTGTTTTTAATTTTATCTGATGATGCGGAGCTGTTCAAAAAAATTCAAAATGATATTCAAGAAAAATGGGGTGATAAAATTTATGCGGTATTAACTTCGCCGGGTTGTTTAGAGGTTATATCACAAGAAGTTTCTAAGGGGAATGCTATTGCTTTTTTAGAGAAAAAGCTAGGTTTGGATAAAAAAAATATTTTTGTGGCTGGTGATAGCTATAACGATGTTTCTATGTTTGAAAAATATAGTAATTCCTTTGGTATGAAAAATGGTGCAGCTGAGGCAGTATCTAAAGCATCAAAAATTGTAAGCAGTGTGGCTGAGGTTATTGAAGCCATTAATAAGGTTAAATAGTTTAAACTTATTTATAAGATAATATCTGCTTGGCAGTTTGTGTTGGAATATTTGCGTTTATAAATGAATTCATAAATAAAAAAGAAAGAAATAATGAATTGGATTAATTTAAAAAGCTATGCTCTGCGGTCTTTAGCCATAGCGCTGGGGACAATGCTTATTATTCATATTATTCTAAAGATTAAAGCATGGTATAAAAAGAAAAAAGCTGGAAGATAGTTTTTATTACTTTAATAAGTTTTTCTTCCAAAGATAAAGCAGCGATGCAAATATCAGCACTATAGATAAACTAATAACAATCCAGAAACCTATGGGCTCTCCTTCAAAAGGAATCTTCACATTCATGCCCCAAAATCCAGCTAAAACCATAGGAATGGTTAGAAGAATCGTAATATTTGTTAAAAGTTTTAAGAAATTGTTTTGATTATTGGCTACAATAGAGGCTATGGTATCCATTAAATCAATAATAATCTTTGAATAAGTATCAACCATTTCAATAGCCTGCTTATTTTCAGTGTAGGCATCATCAAGAAGCTCATCGTTAATATTCTCGAAATCAAATACACTATCTGGCTTTTTGCTCTGCAGATTGATAATTCTGGTTATAACTAAATCGTTAGAATATAAAGACATGCTGAAAAAAGTTAAGGTTTTTTGTAGTTTAAGCGCTTCCAGCATATCGGTTTTATTATTAAATTCTACAAGTCTTTCCTCTAATCCCTCAAATTCTTTAATAATTTTACGAGTTAAAAATACATAAGTTTTTGATACTTCGTAAAGAATCCCAATAAAAATATTTATTTTATTATCAAACAAGTCATGTTTGTTGCTAATCCGCTCAATATAAAATAAAGGATTAATAGATTCTGTTGAAATAAAAACAAAATAATTTTTAGCTATTACTATGCCAATAGGAGTTGCATCCATAAGGTTTTCTTTATTGGTAAAAGCTACATTAACAACACTTTGAATACAATTATCACGAATATCGATTCTTGAGCGTTCCTCAGGATCTAGCATTCTAATAATGCTATAGCTAGAAATATCCAGCAGATTGCTGACAAATTCAACTTCTTCTTCTGTAGGATTATGTAAATTAATTAAGCAGTCTTTTTGTATAAAATCAATCTCAGTAAAAGTTTCATTAGAAAATTGATAAAATCTAAGCATCTTTAAATTTTGTTGTTAATATTATATAATATATATTATAATCTATATTAATATTTAAATAAATAATTAAAATGAAAAAAAATTTATTATCATTATTGCTGTTTCTGTTTGCTAGCAGCTGCATTACTTTAAATAATAATTTTGAGGGATATTATTGGCGTTTAGTTTCAATTGAAGGAGAAGCTGTGCCAGTGTTCGATCAAAAATCTATGTCTAAGAAGAATGCTTATATTACCTTTCAAGGCAGTGATAGAATTACAGGATTCAGCGGCTGCAATACCATTAATGCTAAGTTTGACAGAGATCATAATGTTACGCATTTTTTAGGAGTGGTTGCCACAAAAAACAAATGCACTCCAGAGAAAAATAAAATTGAACAAAACTTTTTAACTTTTTTAAAGATGTCTGAATATATGATTATTAACGGCAATACCTTAACTATCTATAACAAAAATAAAGATATTGTCTTAATTTTTAAGAAAGAAGAAGCTGTCTCCGTAAAGAAAATATAAAATATTTTATATTTTCTTGTAATCTTATAAAAAATGTGCGATAATAAAAAAGACATATAAGAATCTTATTTTTCTCTTATATGTTGTTTGTTAAATTTTTTATAAGGTTATATTGTAATGCAAAAAGGAAAAGTTAAGTGGTTCAATGCTACTAAAGGATTTGGTTTCATTGTTCCAGAAAATTCTGATAAAGATATTTTCGTTCATATTTCAGCTGTTAGTGCAGCAGGATTAAAAAATCTTCAAGATAATCAAGCAATTGAATTCGAAATTGAAGAAAATGGCGAAAGAAAATCAGCAGTTAATTTAAAAATTGTTGATTAAATTAAATAAAAATTTTTATTAAAAATTTAAAGGAATATCAACTTTAAATGTGATATTCCTTTTTTCTTATTTAAAAAGAGTATTGAATTATTTATATAATAATACTATATTAGTTTAGTAGTATTTAATACGCATGGAAAAAGGGATTTAACATGGAAATCAAAGAACTCTCCGCTGAAGGATTAAAAAGAACCTATACTGTATCTATAAGTGCAGTTGAGCTTGCAAGCGAAAAAGATAAAAAATTGCAAAGCATTGCTAAAAAAGCCACTATAGACGGGTTCAGAGCAGGCAAAGCCCCGCTAGATAAAATTGAAGCTCAATACGGCAATAAGGTTATCCCCGAAGTTTTGGAAGACAGCACTAATAATGCTATAGACAAAATCTATACCGATTTTAAAATTGAAACAGTTTCTGCTCCTAAGGTTAATGTGAAAGATTTCTCTATGGAAAAAGGCTTGGAACTAACCGTTGAGGTGGAGTTATTTCCAGAGATTAAAGATGTTGATTTTTCTAAAATTACTCTTAATAAGAAGGTAATTGAAGTAGGCGAAAAAGAAATAAACGAATCATTAGATCAAATGGCTAATTATTATAAGTCTTTTGAAGATATTACAGAAAACAGAGCCGCTAAAAACGGCGATGTGTTGGTAATAGATTTTATCGGCAGAATTGACGGCGTAGAATTTGATGGCGGCAAAGGTGATGATTTCCCTTTGGAGTTAGGCTCTAACATGTTTATTCCGGGTTTTGAAGAACAGCTGATCGGTAAGAAAGTTGGAGATAAGGCGGAAGTAAAAGTTCCTTTTCCTTCCGATTACCATGCGGAACATTTAGCAGGTAAAGACAGTATTTTTGAAGTAAATATAAAAAAAATGCAGCAGGTTAAAAAAGCGGCAATTGATGATGACTTAGCTAAAAAAAGCGGTTTCAGCACATTGGAAGAGTTAAAGCAGGATATTATTAAAAAATACCAAGAACACGCAGAACTTTTAGAAAAAAATGTTCTTAAAAAACAGCTTATTGAAGAGCTGCAAAAAACTGCTGATTTTGTGCTTCCAGAAACATTATTGGCTTCTGAAAAAGAAGCTCTGTGGAAAGAATTTCAACATTTTAAAGATCATATGAAAGCCCATGAAGAAAAAGGTGATTTTGAATCTCATGGTCATGGTGATAAAGATATACAATCTTATAAAAAATCTGATGATGAAGCAAAAGCCGATCAAGCAGTTGAAGCTGGACGGCGGATAAAAATTGCTTTGCTTTTTAACAGCATTGCCTCTAAAAATTCTATTAAGATAGAAGATAAAGATCTCCAAGATGTTTTGCAGCAGGAAGCAATGATGTATGGTCGTGATGTTGGCAGCATGGTTTCTTATTACCAAAGCGATAAAAATGCTATGAGAGCCTTACAAAGCAGAGCTTTAGAGAATAAAATCATGTCTTTTGTGCTAGGTATGGTAAAATTTAATGAAAGTAAAATCAGCTTTGAAGATTACACTAAGCAATTGCAAAATAGCTAAGTGAGTCTTATACCGTCGCAGCACGGGTATGACGAGGATAATTAAATGACAAATAATAAAGAGCAAATGAACGGGCTGGTTCCTATGGTAATAGAAGCCTCCAGCCGCGGAGAGCGGGCTTTTGATATTTATTCTCGGCTTCTAAAAGAGAGAATAATATTTTTAACCTCGCCGATTGATGATAATATTGCCTCATTGGTTTGTGCGCAACTGTTGTTTTTAGAATCTGAAGATCCTAAAAAAGACATTGCTCTTTATATTAATTCGCCAGGCGGTGTGGTTACCGCAGGGCTTGCTATCTATGATACTATGAATTATATCAAGTGCGATGTTTCTACTTTGTGTATGGGGCAGGCGGCATCTATGGGTTCTTTTCTGTTAATGGCGGGAACTGCTGGCAAGCGGTTTATTCTGCCAAGTGCTCGGGTTATGGTGCATCAGCCTAGCGGCGGTGCGCAAGGGCAGGCTACGGATATTGAAATTCAAGCTAAAGAAATTTTATATTTAAAGTCTATGATTAACGAGATATATGCCAAGCATACGGGACAGCCTATAGAGAAAGTTATTGCTGCCTTAGAAAGAGATAATTTTATGAATGCGAATCAAGCGCTGGAGTTTGGTTTAGTTGATGCAATTATCACGCATCGTAATTAATACAAAGATTGGAAAATAATGAGCGAAAAAAAAGACAAAGGTAAATCTAAAGCTAAAAAGAAAGCAGCAATTTCTTGCTCTTTTTGCGGTAAAGCTCAAGATGAAGTGCTGAAAATAGTTCATGGCATGGAAGGAAATATCTGCTCAGAATGTATAGATATTTGTTCCCTCCTTTTAAGCGAATCTGAAAATTTATTACTGGCGGCAGATAGCAAAAAAATAAATAAAAAAATGGCGGATACTTTTAAAAAATTATCGCCTCAAGAAATTTATAATCAGCTTAATTTGTATGTAATTGGGCAAGATAGTGCTAAAAAAGCTTTATCAGTAGCGGTTTATAACCACTATAAAAGAATCCTTTCTAATGCAGGCTCTAAAAATAAAGGAGAGTTTAAGGATGTTGATATTGTAAAATCTAATATTTTAATGATAGGTTCAACAGGTGTAGGAAAAACTTTATTAGCCCAAACCCTTGCTAAAGTTATTGATGTTCCGTTTGCTATTGCCGATGCTACCTCTTTAACTGAGGCGGGCTATGTGGGTGAAGATGTTGAAACTATCTTGCTAAGGCTTTTGCAGGCAGCTGATTATGATATAGAAAAAGCGCAGCGGGGCATAATTTATATTGACGAAATTGATAAAATTACTAAAAAAAGTGATAATCCTTCAATTACTCGGGATGTTAGCGGCGAGGGTGTGCAGCAGGCTTTGCTGAAAATAATTGAAGGCACGGTTTCGTATGTAGCGCCACAGGCTGGCAGAAAGTATCCTAATCAGGAATATATCCCTATTGATACTTCAAATATTTTATTTATTTGCGGCGGAGCTTTCAGCGGCTTGGAAAAAATTATCCAGCAAAGGCTATCAAAAGGATCTATTGGTTTTAATGCCAGCATCGCAGAACAGTCTAATGATAAAAAAGACAACTTTTTACAATATTTAACCGAAGAAGATTTATTTAGATACGGCTTAATTCAAGAGTTTGTTGGTCGGCTTTCTTTAAGGGTTTGCTTAGACAAAATGAGTGAAGAAACTATCTACAAAATTCTAACCGAGCCGAAAAATGCTATTTCGCTACAATATAAAAAACTTTTTTCCCTTGATGGTGTAAAATTAACTTTCAAAGAAGACGGTCTTAAAGCTATAGCAAAGGCTGTTCATGAAAAACAGCTTGGCGCGCGCGGTTTAAGAGGATACTTAGAAGAAATTTTAAATGAATCCATGTTTGAGATTCCTTCACAGAAGAATAGTATCAGCGAGGTTGTAATTGACATGGATGTTGCAAATAAAAAAAAGAAACCTATATATATTTATAAGTAAAAGAATATGGGTATTGATTCGAAAGAGGTATCTATATAAGATGCCTCTTTTTTTATGAATTAAGTTTTTCTTAATCAATTTAACAATATACTAAAAAAGAATAGAAAAAATAGAGCAAAAAACAATGAATCAAGAAAATAATGTGCTGCCATTAATTGCCGTTAAAGAAGTTGTGGTGTTTCCTCATATGATAGTATCGCTATTTGTTTCACGCGAAAAATCAATTAATGCTTTAAATAATATAACTAAAGATTCTAATAAAATTATTGTGGTTTCGCAGAAAGATACAACAAAAGAAGATGTTCAAGAAAAAGATATTAATAGCGTAGGCACGCTGGTTGAAATTATCCAAATTGTTAAAATGCCAGATGGCAGTGTGAAAATTGCTGTGCGCGGACTTGACAGGGTAAAAATTACCAGCTCCAATGAAGATAAAAACTATATGGAAGCCGCTTATGAGGTTTTAGTGGATTCTAAAAATTATGATGAAGATAAACTGCTGGAAGTTAAAGAGAATCTCTTTTTAAATCTGAAAAACTATATAGATGCTACCAAACGCATACCCAATACATTGCTGCCGGCAGTTAGAAAGATAGAATCTCTGGATGAGGTGTTGTATTTAATAATTTCCCATGTGGCAATTCAAGAAGAAGAAAAGCAAAAAATTTTAGAAATGGATAATCTGCTGGAAAGAGTTGCTTATGTGAACTCTATTCTTGAGGTAGAGTTAGACTTATTGGGAGTTGAAAAGAAGATTCGCGAACGCGTTAAAAAGCAGATGGAAAAGAATCAGAAAGACTACTATCTAAACGAACAGATAAAAGCCATTCAAAAAGAGCTTAATAATGGTGAAGATGTTAAAGACGAAGTTAAAGAATTACTGCTGAAGGCTAAAAAAACAAAACTTACGAAAGAAGCACGGGAAAAAATTGAGCCGGAAATTAAAAAGCTGGCAATGATGAATCCTATCTCGGCTGAGGCAACAGTGCTGCGTAATTATGTTGACTGGGTGCTTAGTCTTCCTTGGGATGTTAAAGCTGGAGCTAAGATAGATATTAAAAAAGCTGAAGAGTATTTAGAAGAAGAGCATTATGCGCTAGGGAAAGTTAAAGAGAGAATCCTTGAGTATTTAGCAGTGCTGAAAAAATCGCCGAAAATGAAGGCTCCGATTCTGTGTTTAGTAGGACCTCCTGGCGTAGGAAAAACATCTTTAGCAAAATCTATCGCAAAAGCTGCGCAAAGGGAATTTGTTAGAATATCTTTGGGAGGCGTGAAAGATGAATCTGAAATTAGGGGGCATCGCCGGACTTATATTGGTGCAATGCCGGGAAAACTTATTCAGGCTATGAAAAAAGTTAAAGTAAGCAATCCTTTAATTTTATTAGATGAAATTGATAAAATGAGCTCAGATTTCCGCGGCGACCCTTCCTCAGCATTGTTGGAAGTGTTAGATAAAGAGCAGAATACAGCTTTTGTAGATCATTATATTGAGGTTGGCTATGATCTTTCTAATGTAATGTTTATCGCCACTGCTAATTCTTTAAATATGCAGGAAGCCTTAGTTGACAGAATGGAAATTATCCAGCTAAGCGGCTATAGCGAAGAAGAAAAATTAGAGATTGCCAAAAGACATTTAATTCCTAGAGACATGAATGAAGCGGCGCTAGTTGAAGAGGAAATTAAAATAGAGGATAAAGCCATTCTTGAGCTGATTAGAAATTACACTAGAGAATCTGGAGTTAGAAAGCTAGAGGAAGTAATTGCATCAGTTGCTAGAAAAGTTGCGATGGAGATTGTTTTAGGAAAAATCAAATCTGCCAAAATTAACTTGAAGAATCTTGTTGACTATGCTGGAGTTCCTAAGTTTAAGGATTCTGGAGTTGAAAAAGAAAATAAAGTAGGGATAACTACCGGTTTGGCTTGGACTCGTGTGGGCGGAGATATTCTTTATATAGAAGCCTTAAAACTGCCAGGCAAAGGTGAGGTTAAAATGACCGGTAAACTGGGTGAGGTTATGCAGGAATCTGTCCGGGCAGCTTATTCGCTTCTTCAGGCAAATGCTAGTGATTTAGGATTGGCAGAGAATCTTTTTACCGATTATAACTTACATATCCATGTTCCTGAAGGGGCAACTCCTAAAGACGGTCCTTCTGCTGGTGTTGCCATGACTACTTCCATGTATTCGGCTCTTTCGGGAAAAAAAGTAAGGAGCGATGTGGCAATGACAGGGGAAATTACTTTACGGGGCAAAGTTTTACCAATCGGTGGTTTAAGGGAAAAGATTCTTGCAGCATTGAGATTCGGCATCACTAATATTATTATTCCTAAGGATAATGAAAGCGATTTAAAGGATATTCCTGAAAATTCTTTGAAACAGCTTAACATAGTAAGTGTTGCTGACTTTAAGGAAGTTCTTGCGTTTGCTATTGCAAAAGAAAAATAAAAAAAAGATAAGAAAGCGCTTGACTATTTTATGAAATAATTTAATATAGTAAAGAGTAAAGCAAGTTCCAAGTTCATAGCTTGCTAAAATATAATAAAAAGGATTTTTGTTATGAATAAAACAGAATTATTAGATGAAATTGCTGGTCGTTCAGGATTGAAAAAAACTGATACTGCAAAAATGTTTGATGCTTTTATTAATGTTGTAGAAGGCACTTTAGCTAAAGGTGATGATATTCGTGTGGTTGGCTTTGGAACCTTTTCTGTTTCACATAGAAAAGCAAGTGAAGGACGCAACCCAAAAACTGGTCAAGCTATTAAAATTGGTGCATCTAATGTGCCTAAATTTAAAGCTGGTAAAGGCTTAAAAGACGCTGTTAATAAAAAATAGTGTTGTTATAGATAGATAATATAATTGTATAAATTTTATTATCTATCGTTTCGGGCGGTTAGCTCAGTTGGTAGAGCGTCTCGTTTACACCGAGAGGGTCGGGAGTTCGAGTCTCTCACCGCCCACCATTGTTTTACAGTAGTATATTTTGTTTAAAGTGTTTTCTTTAATAAAATGTATATGGTTTATTTTTTTAGTGGGGGTGTAGCTCAGCTGGTTAGAGCGCCTGCCTGTCACGCAGGAGGTCGACGGTTCGAGCCCGTTCACTCCCGCCACTAAATTTGCACTAAAGTCAAGCGTTGCTTGGCTTTTTTGTTATCTAAAATATATATTAATTAATTTTCTTAAGTTTCAACTCTATTAATGATAGTTATATACATAAAAGACCTGTCCGTTATTTCTATGCGGCACGGTATGACGCTGGAATTTGTTTTCTGCAGTTTTGCTTTTACAGGATGAAGGATATAGCTTATAAAATTTCTGCTATAAAATAGTTTCACAATATAAAACTACTTTTTATATTGTGAAATAAAATCATTTTTATTATAATAAATAGTATATAAATTATAAGAGATTAGAATATGACTAAAATCATGCTACAGCGTAGAGGAGTAAAGTTTTTAACCTGCGACTATCAAAATATTGTAGCGAATCCTAAATGGATTCATTCTAAAGGAGGCAATATTACCGTTTTATTGTAATAGAATCAATAAATGCGGTGCAAAAAACACTGCAGCAAAAACTATAGGAGTATTTATCTATGAAAATGACAATGCGTTGGTATGGTAAAGATTTTGATAGTATTCCGCTGGAATATATCAAACAAATCCCTAATATGAGCGGAATTGTAGGAACACTATTTGATGTTCCTGCCGGTGAGCTATGGAGCAAGGAGAAAATTAAAGAACTTAAAGATACCATTAATGCGGCTGGTTTAGAATTAGAAGTTATTGAATCTGTAAATATCCATGAAGATATAAAATTAGGGCTGCCTAGTCGCGATAAATACATAGAAAATTACAAACAAACTATTAAAAACCTTGCAGAATTTGGTATTAAAGTAATTTGTTATAATTTTATGCCAGTTTTTGATTGGATGAAAACTGAAATGGCTTATAAATTGCCCGATGGTTCAACCACTATGGCGTTTTTTAAGGCGGGAGTTGATAAAACTCCAGAAGAAGTTGCGAAAGAGGTTTTAGAAAAAAATCAAGGAACAATACTGCCGGGTTGGGAGCCAGAAAGATTGGCTCATGTTTCATCTCTTATTAAACAATATCAAGGTGTAAGTGAAGAAAACTTAAGGGAAAATCTTAAATATTTCTTGCAGCAGGTTATTCCAGTGTGCTCTAGCGTGGATGTTAAAATGGCAATTCATCCCGATGATCCGCCGTATTCTATTTTTGGACTTCCAAGAATTGTTAAAAACCATCAAGATTTAGATTTTATATGCTCGGCAGTTGATAGTAAATACAATGGAATTACTCTTTGCACAGGTTCAATTGGAGAAGATCCAGCGAATGATGTTGTAGCCATAGTTGCCGAATTTACTAAAAGGGACAGAATTCATTTTACCCACCTGCGGAATATTAAATTTGTTGGCGATGGTAAAGATTGTTATGAATCCGCACATTTTTCACCTTGCGGCAGCCTTGATATGTTTAAAATTGTAGAAGCCTTATACGATAATGGTTTTAGCGGCTATATTCGTCCCGATCACGGCAGAATGATTTGGGGAGAAACTGGGCGCTATGGTTATGGCTTATACGATAGAGCTTTGGGAAGTATGTATTTAACAGGGTTATGGGAAGCCTTAGAAAAACGGAAAAGATGATGTTTTAGATTTCTACGAAAGATTCTTCCTGCTCATGTATTTATTATAAAATACGCGGAAAAATCTTTCATAGAAACCTTAAATTATTAAATTTTATTGAAAATAAATATATGGCAATTCCTCTGCCTGCATAAAAAGTGAGATAAAAAAATGAGTGCAATTATTGAAACTAATAAAAAAGTTAAGCTAGGAACTGCAATTCTTTACGGACTTCCCGATATTTTTGGCAGCGGCGGTTTCGTGATTCTTGGCGTTTACTTTATGTTCTTTTTAACTACTTTTGCTGGAATAGATGCTTGGCAGGCGGGCTTAATTGTGGCAATTGCTAGGGTGGTTGATGCTATTGCCTGTCTTTTCATTGGACCTTTTACTGATAACTTCTATAAATATAAGCTGGGGCAAAAATATGGCAGAAGAAGATTTTTCTTGCTATTTGGAGCTCCATTTACCTTAATTTATATTTTACTATGGGTAGTAGGTCCAGGTTTTTGGTTCTATTTAATAGTATATGTAGCTTTTGAAATATTGGCTGCATTAATTATGATACCATGGGAAACTCTGCCAAGTGAGATGACTACCGATTATGTGCAAAGAACTAAACTTTCTACAGCTCGTATGACTATCTCGGCAGCTGGAGCTTTTCTTGCTACATTTATTCCAGGACGCATAATTCAAAGCATAGGCGAGCATAATCCTAACAGTTATTTAATTAATGGCATAATTTGGGCGGTAATTTTTGTGCTAATTTGGCTGTTATGCTGGAAAGCTACTTGGGAAAGACCAATCACTAAAGAAATGCTAGCAGAAATTGAGCAGAGAGAAAAAAAACCGAAACCAACCTTTAAAGAATGTTCGGCAAAATTTATGCAGCTGCTAAGAGATTATCTTTCTACATTAAGAGTTAAAGGTTTCCGTAAACATTTGGCAGTATATATGCTATCATTTACAGGAAAAGACTTTCATAATGCAATTTTTGTTTACTTTATTGTTTATTCCTTTGGGCTAACCTCATATTTTGCCTCTAATCTATTATCAATGTCAATTATTGGGATTCCTGCCTGCCTATTGGCTGGATATTTAATGGTTAAATGGGGTCCAAAATGGCTTTTAACCTATTCTTACACTTTAATGCTGTTAATGCTGGGCGGCTATTGGTGGGCTTATAATGTGCGTCCTGATAATATGATTATGCTATTGTATATTATTGCTGCTATATACCAAATTGGCAGAGCTACCTTAGAATTTACGCCATGGAATGTTTTTCCGTTTATTCCAGATTTAGATGAGCTTTTAACCAAAAAAAGAAGAGAAGGGCTGTTTGCTGCGGTAATGACTTTCTGCCGTAAAACCACACTTTCAGTAGCCTTTATTGTTATTGGTATAATTTTAAGCAATGCAGGATTTATTAACGGCGGACAAGAACAAGAGGAGCATGTGTTGCAGGTTATTGCCCAAACTTTAGTTTTCGGCACAGGGCTTTTGATATTTTTATCTTTATTAGTAGGTTTAACTTTCAAGCTGAATATTAAAACTCATGGCATTATTATTAAAGAGATTGATAGGCTAAAAAAAGGCGGATCTAAGTTAGATGTTGATCCAGAAGTTAAAAAAGTATGTGAGGCTCTTGTAGGCGGAAAATATGAAAATATGTGGAAATAGAGTATATTTTTAAGTAATCTTAATTAGAATGAAATGACACAAATGTGGGGCATGATAAATTATGAAAGAAAGGTTTGAAGTTAGCAGAAATGAAGTGCGTCGCATGACTACCGATGAACTAAGGGAAAAATTTTTAATAGAAACAATCTTTAAAGAAGATGCACTAATTTGGGAGTATTCTTATTATGATAGAATGATTATCGGCGGAGTTATGCCAGTTAATAACAGCCTATCTTTGCCGGAAGGTAAGGCTATTGCCTGTGAATATTTTTTAGAAAGACGGGAAATTGGCATAATTAACATTGGCGGCGATGGTGAGATTGTGGTTGATGGTGCTAAATATAATCTTGCAGCTAAAGACGGCATGTATATTGGCAAAGGCGCACAGGAAGTTAACTTTAAAAGCCTAGATAAAAATAATCCCAGCAAATTTTATTTTAATTCGTGCCCTGCCCATGTATCTTATAAAACTGTGAAAATTAATTTTACAGATAGCAATCCGCAGCAGTTAGGTGATATTAAAACCTCTAACAAAAGGACTATCTATCAATATGTGCATCCCCGTGTATGTGAATCTGCACAATTATTAATGGGTATGACGGTGCTAGACGATGGCAATATGTGGAACACCATGCCAGCTCACACCCATCATCGTAGAATGGAAACTTATTTTTACTTTAACTTCCAGGAAAATGCTAGGGTTTTTCATTTTATGGGTGATCCTACGGAAACTAAGCATCTGCTGATTTCTAACGAGCAGGCAATTATATCGCCTAGTTGGTCTATTCATTGTGGCTGCGGCACAGCCGCCTATACTTTTATTTGGGCGATGGCGGGTGAAAATCAAGATTTTACAGATATGGATTTTATCCCTATGGATAAGCTAAGATAAAATAACAATCAGGAGATGATTATGATAGAAAATTTATTCGGTTTAAAAAATAAAGTTGCCATGATAACCGGCGGCAATATGGGAATTGGCAATGCTTTAGCTATGGGTTTAGCTAAAGCAGGAGCATATTTATTTATTCCCGTGTATGATGATAATAATGTTGAAAATATGCGTAAAGAGGTAGAGGCACTAGGCAGAAAAATTGCCTTTCATAAAACTGACCTTTCTAAAGTAGAAAATGCCTGTGCAATTGCTAATAGCTGTGTAGAAAAAATGGGTAAAATTGATATCGTTATTAATAATGCCGGCACAATTAGAAGAAGTCCAATCTTAGAAGGTAAAAATGAAGATTGGCAGGCGGTTTTAGATATTAACTTAAATGCGGTTTATTATATCAGCCGTGAAGCTGCCAAGCATATGAAAAAACAAGGCGGGGGTAAAATTATTAATATTGCTTCTATGCTTTCATTTCAAGGCGGAAAATTTATTCCTAGCTATACAGCTTCAAAACATGGTGTAGCAGGGCTTACTAAGGCTTTTGCCAATGAATTGGCAGAATTTAATATCCAAATTAATGCCATTGCACCAGGATATATAGAAACCAACAATACGGCTCCAATAAGGGCAGATAGCAAACGCAATGACGAAATTCTGGCTAGAATTCCAGCTAGTCGCTGGGGTAAAATTGAAGATCTGGTAGGAACGGCAATTTTTCTATCATCTAAGGCTTCAGATTATGTTAATGGCTATGTGATAGCTGTTGATGGAGGCTGGCTGGCTAGATAATTGAAGTTTTATAGTTATGATTTTTACTTGTTGTATATATATAAACAACAAAAAAAGTTATTTAATTAAAATCTATTTTACAAATAACCGGAGTATGATCGGAAGGTTTGTCTTTTAGTCTTGGAACTTTATCAACAAAGCAATCAACAAAACCATCAGCTAAACGGGGGGAAAGTAAAATATGGTCAATTCTAACGCCATCATCTTTAGCAAAACCAGCGTTGCGGTAATCCCACCAAGTGAATAAATTTTTAGTGTTAGGATTTTTAAATCTTAAGCTGTCTAAAAGTCCTAGATTTAGCATTTTAAAATAAATATCCCTAGCAGGTTTAGAGGTTAAAGCATCGTTTGCAAAGGCTTTCACAGAGTAAACATCAATATCATAAGGAGCAATGTTAAAGTCTCCCGCTAGAATAAAATCGATATTATTTTCTATTAAACTTTGCAGATATAAATACATATGGTTGAGCCAAGATATTTTATAAGCAAACTTATTATCCTCACTGATAATAGGGTTGCCGTTAGGCATATAGGCATTTAAAATATGAATATTTTTATGTTCAACTTCAATAAATCTTGCTTGTGCATCTTCAAAGTTGGGAAGATTTTTGTTAATAACCTTGCATTCATTTTTTGCTAGAATTGCCACGCCATTATAAGTTTTTTGCAGATGGAAGTAAGATTTATAGCCTAAACTTTCAAATTCTTTAAAAATTTCCTCATTTTCGCCTTTAATTTCTTGCAGTAAAAGAAAATCTACAGGATTAGCAGTAAGCCACTCTTTAATAATATCTACTCTAGTTTTTAAAGAATTTACATTCCAAGTAGCTATATGCACTGTGCCTCCTATATATTAAAAGAGCTGCCGCAAGAGCAGTTTTCAGTAGCCTGTTTAACATCCAGCCTAAAAAAAGAGCTTAAATTGCTGGTAATATAGTTTAATTCGGCGTCTTTAATGAACTCGGCAATCATTTTGTTGATTACAACTTTAATGCCGTCTTGACTAATTTCTACATCATCATCTTCAAGATTAGTATCTAGCTTAAATGATGAGCTAAATCCAGCACAGCCGCCGCTGCTGACTACTATTCTTAAAAAAGTTCCGCTAGTTTTTTTAGCTAATACTTCCTTAAGTTTAGCAACAGCACTTTGTGAAATTGATATTTTAAAATTATTCTTAACCATTAATAAATGCTTTATTTTTTATATAATAATATATTATAATATATAATAAATTTTTTTATCATAGGTGTAAAGTGGATTTTTATAAAGTATTCTCTAATAAAATTTTGGAAATAACGCATAATCTGTATAAAAAGGAGGGCATGAATATAGCAAATCTGCCAGATTTTACTGTAGAAACTCCTAAGAATGAAGATTACGGCGATATTTCTACTAATGTGGCAATGGCTTTATGTAAAATATTTAAACTTTCACCATTAGAATTGGCTGGTATTTATAAGGCAGAGATTGAGAAACTTCCTGAGGTTTTCAGCGTAGATATTGTTAAACCAGGATTCATAAATATTATTTTTAAGAATTCTTTTTGGTATAGCTTCTTGCAGCAAATTTTAACAGAAAAAGAAAACTTCGGCAGAACTAATATTGGCAAGGGTGTGCGCGTAAATGTAGAATATGTTTCAGCTAACCCTACAGGACCACTGCATGTGGGGCATGGGCGGGGCGCTGTTTTAGGCGATGTTATAGCTTCTATTTATGAATTTTTCGGCTATAAAGTGGTTAAAGAATATTACATTAACGATGCCGGCAATCAAATAGATATTCTGGCGCATTCACTTTATTACCGCTATGCTGAACTGCTAGATAAAGTAGGCGGTTTAGAAAAAGGCGAAGATTTTTACCCCGGTGATTATCTAATAAATACCGCCAAAAAACTGATTGCGGCTGAAGGTGATAAATGGCTTTTGGCAGATGCTGCCGAGCGGAATAACTATTTTAAAGACTATGCCGTAAATGCCATGATGGTGTTAATTCGTGAAGGCTTAGAACTTTTAGATATTAAGCAGGAAATATTCTCATCGGAAAAAACTATTGCTACGGATAGTGCTTATGAAAAAATTGTTAAAGATTTAACTGCTCGCGGCATTATTTACATTGGCACGCTGCCAGCTCCTAAGGGAGTTGATGTTGCAAATTATAAACCTCGTGAACAAAGGCTGCTTAAAACTACAGACTATGGTGATGATACTGATAGAGCTTTAGAAAAAGCTAACGGTGAACGCACTTATTATGCTAACGATATTGTTTACCATAACGATAAAATCCAAAGAGGCTTTAACAAGCTGATTAACATTTGGGGTGCCGACCATATTGGCTATATAAAAAGAGTAGAAGCTGCAGTTGAGGCTATTAGCGGCGGCAAGGTAAAACTGCAAGTTATCTCAAGCCAGCTAGTTAATTTGCTAGATAATGGCAAGCCGCTTAGAATGTCTAAACGGGCAGGCAATTTTATTACTTTAACAGATTTAGTAAGTGCGGTCGGCAAAGATATTTTCAGATTTATGATGATAACCCGCAAAAATGATGTAGCGCTTGATTTAGATGTAGATATTGCCAACCAGCAGACTCTTGATAATCCTGTATTTTATATTCAGTATGCTTATGCAAGAATCAATTCGGTTTTAGAAAATGCTAAAACTGCCATGAATATTACCGCCGATGATTTGAAAAACATAAATTTTGAACTCCTTACAGATGTTAAAGAAATTAAACTATTGAAGTCAACACTAAAACTGCCGAAATTCATGGAAGGTGCATTAAATAATAATGATCCCCACAGAATATATTTATATTTAATGGAAGTAGCTTCTAATTTCCATTTGTTATGGAATGCCGGACGCGAAGATGGCAGCTTAAGATTTATTATTGAAAATAACGAAAAATTAACTATTGCTAGGTTATCTTTAATTAAGGCTGTTTCTATTTGTATTAAAAATATGCTGCAGTGCTTAGGAGTCAATATTAAAGAAAAGATGTAAATACATGAATAATTTTTTCAATAAAAAAGAAGATTATACCGAAGATGAGTTCATTGGAGACAGAGAAGATTTTTTAAATCCTTCTATGAAAGATATGGATTCTAGGAATCATCCGGCAGCACCAAGAAAGAGTAAAAAAATTCCAGAGGGGGGACAGTTTATTGATTTAACTTCACTTGGCGGCAGAGCTAGCTTAATGAGAGGAACTAAAAATTTAGAATCCCGCGAAGCTGTTTCTATGATAATTAGGGGATTCGTTTTTATCTTTATGTTTTTAATTTCGCTTTTTGCGATATTCTTAATTTTTAAAACTCCTTATTACAGCATGTATTCGCAAAAAGAGCCGATTATTTTAAATGAAAATCAAGCTATTGCAAATAATAATCCTTTTGCAGCATCGAAAGAAGAATTACAAAATAGAATAGTTGCCCTTGATGAAGATAATACTAAAATTCCTATGGGGGTAGTCTCAAAAAATACGCCTCGAGATGAAGATGAAATGCTTCAAAGAGAATTTGAGAAATCGCAGAAACCTTCTAATAAAAAAGATACCGATTTAACCAAACTATTAAAAAATAATGTAGCAGCAGGTGAATCTAAGGCGGCTAATAATAGCAGCAGTTCAGATTTACAAAGCAATTCGCAGGAAACTGCGGCATCTAACAACGACACATTACAAAACAGAGCTAGCGGCAGCGGAACAACGGAATCATTGGCGAGCAATAACAATGTAAATAGTCCGCAAAATTCTGCTAATACTCAACAAAGTATTACTCCAGCAATAGCTGAACAAACAGTTTGGCTTGTAACAATTTATTCTACGCCAAGACAAGATGAAATGCCGGAAAGGTTGCTTCGTTTGCGCAATGCCCATAAAAGTGCTTTAGCCGGAGCAACTTTTTATTTTGTAGAAAATTCAAATGGAGGCGCAAATATAAACTATAGAATCAGTGTGGCAAAAACAACAAGCGGTATAGCTTACCCTAGTTTTAATAACAGTGCTGAAGCAAAATCTTTTTGCAATAACTTAAAAGCACAGGGTTTAGATTGTTTTGTCAGCACTTTTAGCAAGTCTTCCCTGCCACAAGCGATAATTAAATAAATATGAACAATAATCTTCAAAATATTTCAAAAGCAGTATTAAATTATGTTTGGCATTAGCTGGTTTGAATTCTTAGTAATTATTATTGTGTCTTTTATTTGTTTAAAGCCATCAGATTTTGCTAGAATTGTTAGGGCAGTCCGTGATATGATTCGCTTTTTTAATTCCTTAATAACAGAAACTAAAGATAAATTAGATCAAAGTTTAACTTTAGAAGAATTTAAAATTGAAGAATTTTATGTTATTGATAAAAAAGATATTAAAAAAGCGGAACCCTCACAAATGCAGCCTTTAAAAAGAAAATCAAGCGGCGGTTTTAAAAATATTGGTAAAATTAAATTGCCGAAGAATCAAATTACAAAAAATAATTAACCGATAGCATACGCATAATAAAATCAACTTTGTAAGCAATATCAAGATAAAAGTATGAAATCTGTTTCAAAAAAATTCTTAAGAAAATCTTTCCAAGAGCATATCAGTGATTTACGCAGATTTTTAATCATTAGTATAGTTATTTATTCAACGCTTTTTGGAATCTGCTTTTATTTTTCAAGAGAAATCTATCAATTTTTTGCAGAGCCTTTGCAAGATGTTTTGCTTAAATACAGCCTTAAAAGCGACCTTTTTACCACTGCTATAACTGAAGTTTTTAGCACATACATAATGCTGGCATTTTACATTAGCTTGATTTTATTTTTCCCATTTTTTTTACTGCTGCTTTTTGTTTATCTGCTGCCGGTATTTTCAAAGCGGGAGCGTAAAATATCTATGCTTTTGCTGATACTTATTCCAGCTTTATTTTTTCTAGGAGCCGCATTTACTTACTTTATAGCTTTTAATGTAGTATGGGATTTTTTTATTAGAATATCACTTACCTCTGATACTATTTTTTTGCCGAAAGTTTCAGAATATATCAGCCTAGTGCTAAATATGATGTTTGCTTTTGGTTTGGCTTTTCAGCTGCCAGTTTTGCTGATTATTTTAGCATTATTTAATATTATTGATGAAAAAATGATACTAAAATTTTCTAAATATGCTATTGTTTTAGCTTTTGTAGCCGGAGCGATTCTAACTCCGCCAGATGTGCTGTCGCAAGTTGTTGTGGCAGGAATTTTGCTGATTTTATATTTCCTTTCTTACTTTATTGTCCGGTGGGTTGTTAAAGCAGAATAAAGAATTTAAGCGATAATACAAACTAAAAAATAATATATATAAACAAAGATACGATATGAGCGAGAATATGATTAGTCAGGCTTAAAACAAATGTTTATTTTTTATTTAGGATAACCAAATGAAGTAAGAAAATATCATAGCATTTACAAAAATAAATATAAAAAAAGATAAAAACTTTTTGAAATTATTTGCTAATTTATAGCTTAACAAATAAGAGAAAATTCCTAATAGAATTAGATAAACAAATATAAAGGCTAAAGCAGAAATTACTTTAACATGAAAAACTGGATAAATATATAAATTCCATAAAAAAGGATATAAAATAGTAATAATAGATGTTAGCAAGGCGAAGATTATAACATATTTTAGAAATTTCATAATAAAATTACCATAAATCTATATAAGAAGTGGCGACCCCAACGAGGTTCGAACTCGTGTTTACGCCGTGAAAGGGCGTCGTCCTAGACCACTAGACGATGGGGTCAAAATTAAATATTTAAAACAAACTATATAAAACTTTTTAAGTAATAATTGCGCTTACAAAAAAATCATTAATCTATCGGCAAAAAAATATCTTACCTAAAACATTCTATATATTTATATTATATATTTTTTTATATTGCAAGAATTTTTTCTACAAAAATGAAATAAATTTATTAAAGTTAAATAAATTATTATACCGTCTGCAACATGGCAGCTATAGATTATTACACAAACAATAAATATTAAGCCGCGTATTGCTGCAAATAAATGCCGTGCCGCAGACGGTATAACAAATCAAACAATATTAACTGATTAATTATTTAGTTCTTTCCCTTTCTTTGGTGTTTCCAGCAAGCCAATCTAAATTAGAGTTAGTTAGCTGGCATAGTAATTGCATTTTAGAAAAAGCTGGATCAGATACCTCTTTTATCCATCTTCTAATTTGTTCTGTGGAAATATTAAGCTCTTTAGCTGCTTTAGTTTTTCCGCCTAATTTTCTTACTAAGTAATCGATTCTTTCTCCAAATGTTTCCATTCTTGTGCCCCTTTTATATTTTTTGTTAATTAATTATGAATCATTTAATATTATGATAGCAAATAAAATAAAGATTAACAACTCTTATTTGCTGATTTTTTATTTTTTATAATACTTAGCAATTTCCTTGATTAGTAGCCTTAATTTTCGCTATTATTATTTAGAAAGTTTTGTTTTTTTGGTTAAGATAGTGTCATTTTTGCACTCATATACTGGTTATCTAATTTCTAATTTTAACTAAAAAACTCTCAAAATTTATATATATAATTATTATTAGGATTATTAAATGGGTAAGAAAAAAAGCGTTTTCGTGCTGTTGATAGGAGAAACTAATGCTGGAAAATCTACACTTGTGAATGCTGTTTTAGATTCTCATATATCTATTGTTTCGCACAAAGTGCAAACCACAAGATTCAAGATTTTAGGAATTCATACGGTTGAAGATTCGCAGATAATTTTTATCGATACTCCTGGAATTTTCACGCCAAAGCGAGATTTTGACAGGGAAATGCTGAATATTTCTTTTTCACAAATAGAAGAGGCAGATATCATAGCGGTAATGGTAGATTCGCAAAAGGGAATCACTAAATATACAGAAGATATTATTAAAAAAATTCCGCCTCATAAAAAAACTATTTTTATTTTTAATAAGGTAGATTTAATTAAAAAAGAAAAACTTTTAGAAATGCTTGGTAATATAGAAGATTCGCAGAAATTTGACAGATTTTTTATGGTATCTGCCCTTAAGAAAAAAGGCTTGCAGGATATTATTATTTATTTGGCAAACAATGCCGTGCACGATAATTGGTTTTATGAAGAAGATCAAATTTCAGACCTGCCTTTGTATCAGCTTGCCGCAGAAATTACAAGGGAAAAAATTTATAAGCATTTGCATCAAGAACTGCCGTATCAAATTACAGTAGCCGCAGATAAGTGGGAAGAGGGCGATAACTTAATTACTGTCCATCAAACAGTTTTTGTAGCAAAAGCTAATTATAAAGGCATGATTTTAGGAAAAGGCGGCGAGAAAATTAAACAGATTCGCATAGAAGCAATGGCAGATATGCAGAAAGAGTTCGGTAAAAGAGTCAACTTATTTTTATATGTAAAAGTTGATGAAAAAATTTTTTCAAGGCTAAATCATGAATATAACTGACGAAGGGATTCTTGCTGCTAAATTTAAGTATGGCGAAAGCAGTTTAATTTTAAGCATTCTATCTAAGAATCATGGGTTGCAGAAAGGTATTTTAAAGGGCGGCATGGCGCAGAAAAATAAATCGCTGCTGGAAATCGGCAATATTTTAAAGTTTCAAAAAAGCTATCGTTCTGAAGAATCTTTGGGTTTTTTAAAAGTTGAAATGGAGGAATCTTATCTTTATAAAATTCTCTTCAATAAAAATAAGCTGCTGGCTTTGGCAAGCATCTGTGAGCTGATTGCCGAATTTATTCCCGAAAAAGAGGTTGATGAAGATTTCTATAATTTATCTAAAAGCACTATAGTTGTTCTGCAGAAGGAAGACTTTATTAGATATTACATTCAGTGGGAGCTTAAACTTTTAGAAAAAATTGGCATTGGCTTAGATTTAGAAAAATGTGCGGTCAGCCATACTAGCGATGACCTTTATTATATTTCCCCAAAAACTGGGAAAGCAGTGTGCCGGGCTGTAGGGCTGCCTTACCATGATAAGTTGTTTTTGATTCCAGCATTGTTTAAAGATATGAAATCTGCAATTACCGCAGAAAATATTGCCGAATCTTTTAATGTTTTGAATCATTTTTTTAAGATGTTTACGGCTGAGTATCATAAAAAAATACCGTTTACAAGAGAGCAGTTGATAAAAAATCTATACATAATATAGAAAAAAGTATATAATGAATAAAGTTTTATTTTAAGAGTGTGTTGCATGTCTGTGGTTTTAGAAAAAGAAGAAAAATATAATAGCGATATTATTATTAATCAGTTGCTTATGAATAATATCCGCGATGAAAAAGTAATTAATGCAGTTGTTAATTATAATCGGGGAATTTTTTTAAAAGGCGGTCTTTCGCAAATTGCCGGCAGCGACGGCTGCATTGCCTATGCAAAAAATCGGTTTCTGCTAGATGCTTCGACACTTGGCAATATGATGGAAATGGCTAATTTTAAATCCAGCGATATTGTTCTTTTAATTGGCGCAGGCATTGGCTACGGCAGTGCGGTTATTTCTAAGATGGTTAACCGGGTAATTGCCATTGAGGAAGATGCCGACCTGTTTAATCAGGCGCAGGCTACCATCAAAAAACTAAGAATTCCTAATGTAGAACTGTATGAATCTTCAGTTAAAAATTTGAATTTAGTGCATCAGTTCAACCGCGTGTTTTTTGAAGGTGCTTTTGCAGAAATTCCTAATGAAATTCTGCAGCTGCTGAACTATAAGGTAGATTTAACTGGAATCCTTCGTGAAAACAACCTCTCGCAAATTATTAATGCGAAAGTAATTGATAATAAACTGGTGCTGAAATATGGCAGACATACGGCTGCTCCTATCTCAGGGAATTTTAGCGCAGCAGAAAAATTTTCTTTTTAAAGGAATACAAGAATGAATAATGGCAGCAGTAGTTTACCGAAATTAAAAATTCAAAATATGCAAAGAAAAAGAGAGATTGATAAAATGCTGGAGAGAGATATCTCGGGCATTGTGAATAAAAAAAGAAACTCCGGCTTAAATAATATTAAAAGCGAAATCAACGAAAATATTGCCTCTCGCCTGCGGTCTTTTTTAGATGAAAGACTTTCTAATGGTTTTGATAAGAAAAGCCATGTGCAGAAAAGTAATCTTAATGATAGAAATTATTATGAAGAAGATGATGAAGACTATTATGATGATAGAGAAGATGATTACGATGACTATGAAGATGACGGCTACGAAAGAAGAGAAGATGACAGACAGAATCCTAACAGCTATCTGCCTTTTGCCTATGAAGACTTTAAGCCTGAAGTGCCGGCTGATGAAGAATTAGAGGAGATGATTCTTGGCGCGGTTATGCCTTCAATCGCTCAATGGCTGGATTTAAATATTGACCGCATTGTGCATAAGGTGGTTAAGGAATCTTTGCAGAATAGAGGAATGCCTGAGGGTGAACCTTCTTACAGCAGTGTTAGAAGATACAGCGAAAACATCAGCGAGGCAGACGAAAATTCTAATTATTTCAACAGAGAAAGCCATTTTAGAAGAAATCCCCGCGATTATAACGATGAGGAAGAAGAAATACTAAGCGGCAGAAGGCTGCGCAAAGCCAATATAGGCATGGGTGCAAGAATAACAAAGAAAAATAAGCGCAAATCTTTTAACAGAACTTATTATAGATAAAAGCTAAGATTAGCAGGAATTTAAGCAGCGATACTCTTTAACTTATCATTAGAGGTTAAAGAGTATTATTTATTTAAAGACATATCGGATCAAAAAAACTTGGATTAAAACATGTTAGAAAACAAACATTATTCGTGGGTTGAGGTAGAGGAATATGTTCTGCGCAATATTGCAGAGCATAATTATTATGCTGAAAATAATCCGGCAAAAATTCCCTACAGCATAATTATGCCGCCGCCTAATGTAACCGGATATTTACATATGGGGCATGCGCTGGTTACTACTTTGCAGGATGTTCTTATCCGCTATAAACGCATGAAAGGTTTTGATACCCTATGGCAGCCAGGGGTAGATCATGCGGGTATTGCCACGCAGGTAATTGTAGAAAAACAATTAGCGCAGCAAGGCATTAAAAGACAAGATATTGGGCGCGAAACTTTTATAGAGAAAGTATATGAATGGAAAGAGCACTCTAGCGGCAGAATTATCGAGCAAATCAAAAAAATGGGAGCTTCAGCAGATTTCTCTTATTTAGCTTTTACGATGGATTCGCAAAGTCAACGGGGCGTTTATCATGCTTTTAAAACTCTTTATGAAGACGGGCTGATTTATCAAGATTATAAGCTGGTTAATTGGGATACTCAGCTGCAAACTGCGGTTTCTGATTTAGAAGTTGAAAATAAAGAAGTTAAAGGCAAAATGTATTATCTTAAATATTATATAGATAATACGCAAAATTATATTTCAGTGGCAACTACCCGTCCGGAAACTATTTTCGGCGATGTAGCAGTTGCAGTAAATGCTGAAGATGAGCGGTATAAAAATCTTATCGGCAAAGAGGTTATTATTCCTGTAGTTGGTCGGAAAATAAAAATTATTGCCGATAATTATGCCGATATGTCTAAAGGCAGCGGGGCGGTAAAAATTACGCCCGCCCACGATTTTAACGATTTTGAGGTTGGCAGAAGAAATAATCTGGAATCCATCAACATTTTAAATAAAGACGGCACATTAAATGACAATGTGCTGCCGGAATTTGTAGGGCTGTCTACCGCCTCTGCCCGTAAAAAACTCTTAGAAGAATTAACCCATAAGGATCTTCTTGAAAAAACTGAAGATCATCTGCTTAGTGTTCCCTATGGCGATAGGTCGAACTCGGTAATTGAGCCCTTCCTTGCTAAGCAGTGGTTTGTAAATGCCAGTGAGTTAGCGAAAGATGCTATTAATGTTGTCCAGCAGGGCAAAATACAATTTGTGCCGCAAAATTGGGAAAATCTTTATTTTGAATGGATGAATAATATTCAGCCTTGGTGTATTTCACGGCAGTTGTGGTGGGGGCATCGGATTCCTATTTACTATGCTGAGGGAAAAAATGGCGAGACTAAAATTTTTGTAGCGGAATCTATGGAAGAAGCAAAGCAGAAAGCTGCGGAACATTTTAAGACAGATTTTAGCATAACTCAAGATGAAGATGTATTAGATACTTGGTTCAGCTCAAGCCTATGGCCTTTTTTAACTATGGGATTTCCAGAAAATACAGAAAAATTAAAAAGATACTATCCCAGCGATGTTTTAATTACCGCCTTTGATATAATTTTCTTTTGGGTGGCGCGTATGATTATGATGGGCATGTATTTTATGAAAGATGTCCCTTTCAAAAAAATTTATATGCACGCGCTTATCCGCGATGAACGCGGGCAGAAAATGTCTAAATCTAAGGGCAATGTTATTGATCCCCTAGATATTATTGCCAAATATGGCACAGATGCCCTAAGATTCAGCCTAACTGCTTATAGCGGGCAGGGCAGAGATATTCGCCTAAGTGAACAAATCATTGAGGGCTACCGCAACTTTGTTACAAAAATTTGGAATTCTTACAAGTTCTGCCATAGCAATGGCATGGTGTTTGCGGAAGATTTCAACCCGCAAAAGGTTGTTATGGATGTTAACAAATGGGTATTGTTTAAACTAGAAGAACTGCAAAAGCAGGTTGATGCAGCGTTTAATGGTTTAAAATTCAACGAGGCAGCAGCTAGCATTTATCAGTTTATTTGGGGAACTTACTGTGATTGGTATATAGAGCTAAGCAAGCCGATTCTTTATGTTGAAGGCGATAGTAATTCTAAAATAGAAACCCAGCAGACTATGGGGTTTGTTTTTGATAAAATGCTGAAAATTCTGCATCCGATTATGCCTTTTATTTCGCAGTATTTGTTTGAGAATCTTCATAAGAATAGTTCTCTTGTTATCGCTCGTGAAAATTTTCCGCAGCTTAATTTTGGTTTCAGCGAAGAAAGCATTCAAAATACTGAAAAAGTTGTTAATTTAATTTCTAAAATTAGAAGCATTCGTGTAGATTTAAATATTTCGCCGGCGTTGTTTCTGCGTCTTGCTTTTGAGGGCGATAAATTGCCAGCCTATGTGCTGGATAATCTTGAGGTTATAAAAAAAGTTGCCAGACTGGAAAATATTTCTTCGCAAAGCAAACTTCCATCAGATTATATTTTAGATGTGCTGGACGGTTATACAATTGGTTTGCCTTTAGGAGATGTTATTGATATGGTAGCAGAGCGAATGCGGATTCAAAAATCAATAGATAAACTGCAGGCAGAAGCAGCAAAAATTGATGCCTCGCTTGGCAATCAGCAATTTATGGCTAAAGCTAACGCCGAAGTAGTGGCGAATTTTCAAGGACAGCATAAAGAAATTTTAGAAAAAATTTCTAAGCTGTTGGAACTATTAAATAAAATAAGTTAAAAAATTACCGTCATGCTGTGCTGCGATACGGCATCTATAAGGTTATTATACAAAAACAAATTGCAGTTTTAATACTTTACAAAAATGGATACCGTGTCGCAGAACGGTATGACGAAAAAGGAAAATCATCATGAGCAATGTAATTAAAATCATTCAAAACCATCGATCAATTAGAAGTTTTATAGATAAAGATATTCCCGATGAAATTTTAGATAATATTCTGCTTTCAGCACAAGCAATGCCTACTTCTAATAATAATCAAGATATTAGTGTAATTGTTTTGCGCGATAAGGTTAAAAAAGATATTATTGCCGAGCTTTCAGGGAATCAGAAGCATATTAAAGATGCGCCGGTATTTTTAGTTTTTGTGGCAGATTTATATAAAACTCATCTGGCTGCCAAAAAAAATAGCATGCAGCAGAATTTAGAAAACCCAATGGATAAAATTATTACCGCAACATTTGATGCCGGCATTGCTATGGGGGCAGCAATTATTGCGGCGGAATCGCAAGGCTTAGGGGCAACAGCAATTGGGGCGGTTCGCAATAATATTGCCGGAGTTTCTAAAATTTTAGAACTGCCGGAATATGTTTTTCCTCTTGTAGGGTTATGCTTAGGATTTCCTTATAATATTCCTGACAAGAAACCAAGATTCCCGTTGCCGGCTTTTGCGCATAATGAAATATATCAAAAAAATGCGATGGAAGGGTATATTAATGAATATGATGAAATTATGAGCAATTATTTAATGAAGGTAAAAAGAGAAGTTGAGGTTAATTGGTCTTATAGAACTGCCTCTAGTATGGCAAAACCTAGCGATTCTTCTTTAGAAAATTTATTGCGTGAGCAAAAAATTATCCATAAGCAAGATTAATATAGTATCTGCTGCAATTGTCATGCCATTTTCAATGGCATGACGAGGGCTTTTCAAATGTTTTTTTAATTATACTTAAAGCATGATGTTCGGTTTTGCTAAATCTTTTATTAAATAATTTACCTATAGAATACAGTTTGTTAAATCTATCAAATTGTCTTGCCATTGCTGCACCTCTTTCTAATATAATTATATTTAGGGCGGGAGATTAGCAACTCTACGACTAGGAGAGCGAGATTATTTCCACAAGGGTGTTGTATTCTCTGCTCTCCCGCCCATATATAATAATATATGAGAAAAAGAGCCATATATTAACGGAGTAGGCTCTATCCGTAGTCGTAAATATATGGGTTGCTACGCCCACAATTAATTATTAAATAATTACTATTTATTGTCAATTTATTTTAACAATAATAGGCATAAAACGCTTTACACAAAGGCTTTTTTGAGCTATAATACCACAATATTAATTACAAATTGTGAGAGTAAAATGGAAGTAGCTAATATTTCTACTGCTTATATGTTTGAATATTTCCCCGTGCTGTTTTTTATTATTATAGCGTTAGGAATTATGGCAATGGCATTGCTTGCCTCTTATTTTATTGTTCCGCAAAATCCTTATCCTAATAAAGTATCTGCCTATGAATGCGGCTTTGATGCTATAGAAGACGCTACCAAACAGTTTGATGTGCGGTTTTATTTAGTAGCAGTATTATTTATTATTTTTGATATAGAAATTATATTTATGTATCCGTGGGCGGTATCTTTTTCGTCTTTAAACAATGTAGGATTTTACTCGATGCTTTTATTCTTGTTTATGCTAGGGTTAGGCTTTATTTATGAATGGAAAAAAGGAGCATTGCAATGGGATTAAATCTTCTTGATGGGCAAAACCAAGATGCCATTTTAAAACAGAACGATTCGCAGAAATCAGGTTTTTTTACAGCACAAATAGATACTGTGGTTAATATGATTCGCGCAAACTCCATATGGCCAATGACTTTCGGCTTGGCTTGCTGCGCCATTGAAATGATGCACGGCTATATGGCAAGATATGATCTGGATAGATTCGGGTCTATGCCTCGTCCTAGCCCTAGACAGTCAGATGTTATTATTGTGGCAGGAACGCTTACCAATAAAATGGCACCTGCTTACCGCAGAGTTTACGATCAAATGGCTGAACCAAGATATGTAATATCTATGGGGTCTTGCGCTAATAGCGGCGGATATTATTCGTATTCGTATTCGGTAGTAAGAGGCTGCGATAAAATTACACCTGTAGATGTTTATGTGCCGGGTTGTCCGCCAACTGCAGAGGCTTTGTTATATGGGCTTTTCCAATTGCAGAAAAAAATTAAAAGAACTGGAAAACTTTGGAGATAACATCTATGCCTTCTTTTTATATTCCTAGTGAAGAAAAAGTAAAACAATTAGAAGAAATGCAGGCTGCATTGCAAAGCAAGCTAGGCGATTCTATTGTAGAAGCTGCAATTATTAATAATGAAGCTGAAATAACTATTCAAAAAGAAAGTGTTTTAAAAGTTTTTAAAGAACTGAAAGATAATTCTAAATTTTTATTTAAGCAGCTGATTGATATTGCAGCGGTTGATTATCCTGAAAGAGACCAGCGGTTTGAGGTGGTTTATCTATTGTTAAGTTTAGCTAATAATTTGCGGTTGAAAGTTAAAATTAATATCTCTGAAGACTTTATTGTAGATTCCCTTACCGATATTTATACTAATTCCGATTGGCTGGAAAGAGAAGTTTACGATATGTTCGGTATATATTTCGGCGGTCATAAAGATTTAAGAAGAATTTTAACTGATTTCGGCTTTGAAGGAGCTCCTCTGCGGAAAGATTTCCCCCTTAGCGGTTTTGTAGAGGTAGAATTTAATGAAGAATATCAGCGGGTAATGTATAAACCGGTTAGACTTACTCAAGATTATAGAGATTTTTCTTCTAATAATCCTTGGATTGATGAGGTTAAAACTGATACTTTCAATTTTTTAAACAAAAAGGCAAAAGCTGAATAAAAGATGTTTTATGTAAAAGCATCTAATTAAAGATTAAATTAGATTTCATAGGATTTTAAATGTCTGAAGAGATAAAAGTTAGAACAACAACATTAAATTTTGGACCCCAGCATCCATCTTCACATGGGGTGCTAAGAATGGTTTTAGAATTAGACGGCGAGCTTGTAAAAAGAGTTGAGCCTCATGTAGGGCAGCTGCATCGCGGCACAGAAAAACTTATAGAGCATAAAACTTATACGCAGAATATTCCTTTTTTTGATAGGCTAGACTATGTTTCGCCAATTAACTACGAGCATGCTTGGGTATTGGCTGCTGAAAAATTACTGCAGCTAGAAATTCCAGAGCGGGCAAAATATATTAGAGTTTTGTTTTTAGAATTAAGCCGAATCTCTAGGCATTTGTTTGGATTAGGAGCTCAGGCTATGGACGCTGGGGCGATGACGCCAATGATATGGGCTTTTGAATCCCGCGAACAAATTATGGAATTTTTTGAGGCAACCACTGGGGCAAGAATGCACACTAACTACTTCCGCGTGGGCGGGGTAGCTATAGATTTACCTGAGGGATTAACGGCAAAAATTCAAGAATGGACTTATCAGTTTGAAAAAGATTTTAAAGACGCTATGGATTTAGTGGTTGATAATAGAATCTTTAAACAGCGGTCGGTTAATATCGGCAAGGTAGATAAAAACCAAGCCTTAGATTTTGGCTTTACCGGTCCTAACCTTAGGGCGGCTGGCGTAGCTTGGGATTTAAGAAAAGCACAGCCTTACGAAATTTACGATAAACTAGACTTTGATGTAATAGTTGGCACGCATGGCGATGCTTATGACAGATTCCTAGTTCGCATCGGCGAGGTTTACGAAAGTATAAAACTTATTAGACAATGTATTCTGCATATGCCTGCAGGCTTAGTTAAAACAGATAACTATAAATTTACTACGCCTCCGCGCGCTGCTATGAAAGAATCTATGGAATCTTTAATTCATCATTTTAAATTTTTCTCTGAAGGATTCTATGTTCCAGAGGGTGAAGTATATGTTCCTGTAGAAACTCCTACGGGAGAATTTGGGGTATATTTAGTATCAAAAGGAAAAAATAAGCCTTATCGGGCGAAACTGCGCTCAAATGGTTTTGCACATCTGCAGGCAATTAAACAGATTGGCGTTGGCTATCAGCTGGCAGATTTATCTTCCATTCTAGGCAGTTTGGATGTGGTTTTTGGTGAAATAGATAGATAGCAAATGGGTTGAGTAAAAAATAGGTTAAAGAAAAATGCTAGAAATATTTAGTTTTAGTGAAGAAAATAAAAAATTAGCACAGGATACCCTTAAAAAATATCCGGAAAGTAAAAGATTTAGTGCAATTATGCCGCTTTTAACTATGGCGCAAAATCAAAACGGCGGCTATTTAACTGAAAATGTTATTGCCTATGTTGCAGATTATTTGGGTGTATCGGTTATGTCGGTGGCTGAGGTTGCTAATTTTTACTCTATGTATAATTTAAAGCCTGTGGGTAAATATTTAATTCAAACCTGTAATTCGGTGGTGTGCTGTATGAAAGGAAGCGATGAGCTATACGAGCATGCTAAAGAAATTACCGGAACTAAAAATAAAGATGTTTCAGCTGATGGTTTATTTAGTGTTAAAAAAGTAGAATGTCTTGGAGCTTGCTCTAACGCTATTGCTGTGAAAATTAATGATGTTTTTGTGGAAGAAGCAACTAAAGCAAGTTTGGCGGAACGGGTGGCAAATCTTAAGCAAGGCTTGCCGTTAGAGGAAAAATTTATTGTCCGTAAGTCTTTAATTGAAGAATAGAATACGGATTGCAATAATAGAGGTTATTAATGTTAGAAAAAAACGATAGAGTTTTTAATAATTTATACGGAACAAAAGGAGTTAGCTTTGATGTGGCTAAATCTCTTGGCGATTTTAGTAATTTGAAAGAAATTCTAGGCAAAGGTGCTGATTATATTATTAATGAAATAAAAAACTCGCAGCTTAAAGGACGCGGCGGCGCAGGGTTTCCTACTGGCATGAAATGGTCTTTTATTAATAAAAAAGATCCTCGTCCAAAATATTTAGTAATTAATGGCGATGAAGGCGAACCAGGAACTTGTAAAGACAGAGAAATTATCCGCCACGAGCCTTATAAAATTGTAGAAGGCGCAATTATTTCCTCTTATGCTATTGAGGCTAAGGCTTGTTATATTTACATTCGCGGCGAATTTATTCAAGAAACCAGAGCTTTGCAAAAAGCTATTGACGACGCTTATGCCAATGGTTTGTTAGGTAAAAATTGCTTAGGAATGTATGATTTAGATATTTACATTCACTTCGGTGCAGGTGCGTATATTTGCGGCGAAGAAACCGCTCTTTTAGAAAGCCTTGAGGGCAGAAAAGGTTTTCCGAGAATAAAGCCTCCTTTTCCAGCTGTCAGCGGACTTTATGCTAATCCTACAGTAATTAACAATATTGAAACCATTGCTGTTGTGCCGACTATTTTAAGAAGAGGGGCGGATTGGTATAAATCTATGGGCGTAGCAGAGGCAGCCGGCACAAAACTATTTTGCATTTCGGGATTTGTGAATAATCCTTGTGTGGTTGAAGAAAAATTAGGAATCGGTTTTAAAGAATTAATAGATACACACTGCGGTGGTGTAATTGGTGGTTGGGATAACTTTTTAGCAGTTATTCCTGGCGGATCTTCCACCCCAATTATTCCAGCTGCTTTGTGCGAAAGACTGACTATGGATTTTGAGGGTATGAAAGCCGTAGGCAGCAGTTTAGGAACAGGGGCGGTAATAGTTTTTAATAAATCTGTAGAAATTTTACGGGCTATGAAAAATATTGTTGCTTTTTATAATCATGAAAGCTGCGGACAGTGCACGCCATGCCGTGAAGGTTCAGCGGCAGCGGTTAAAATTATGAATTCCATTATAAATAAAGAAGCGCAGCCAAAAGATGTAGATTTGCTAGAGCGCATTATGGACGATACTTTCGGCACAACCATCTGCGCACTGAATGATGCAACTGTATTTGCTGTGAAAGGCTTTTTAAAGCATTATAAAGAAGATATAAAACAAAGTTTACAAATATAAGAGGATATTCTATGCCTAAAATTGTTATTAATGGCGAAGAAAATGAAGTAAAAGATGGATTAACTATAATCCAAGCATGCGACGAGTTAGGAATCCAAATACCAAGATTCTGCTATCACGATAAGCTCCCATCGGTTGGCAGCTGCAGAATGTGTATGGTAGAAATTTCTGGTTCAAGAAAACTTGTGCCGTCTTGCGCTACTACAGTTGCTGAAGGTATGGAAATTCAAACTGAAACTGAAGCAATTCATAAAGCTAGAAAAATGGTTTTAGAAATGCTGCTGGTAAATCATCCGCTTGACTGCCCTATTTGTGATAAAGGCGGCGAATGCGATTTGCAAGATCAAACCTATCGCTATGGATTAGATAACAGTGCCATTAATGTGGTTAAACGGGCGGTTGAACAAAAAGATTTTGGTCCGCTGATAGACCCTTATATGACCCGTTGCATTCATTGCACTAGATGTATCCGTTTTGCTACAGAAATTGCCGGCGTGCAAGAGCTGGGAGCATTGGGCAGGGGTGATCATACTGAGATCAGCATGTATATATCTAAAGCCCTTTCTAGTGAGCTTTCTGGGAATTTGGCTGAAGTTTGTCCGGTTGGTGCATTAACTAACTCGCAATATGCCTTTAAAGCGCGTCCGTGGGAATTAATCTCTACTGAAACCATTGATGTTATGGATGCTATTGGATCTAATATTAAGGTAGATGCAAGCACGCTTGCAGTGCTTCGGATTATGCCAAAAATTAATGACGAAATTAATGAAAGCTGGATAGGCGATAAATCAAGATATATTGTTGATGCCTTAAGAATTCAAAGGCTAGATCAGCCTATGGTTAGAATTAATTCCCGCCTTAGCAAGTCTTCATGGCATGAGGCTTTTAAAGTTATTGCCGATAAGTTGAAATCACTGAACGGCAGTCAGGTGGCTGCGCTTATGGGTGATTTTGTAGATGTGGAAACTGCCTTTATTACGAAAAAATTATTTAATGCGCTTAAGTGCGATAACCTTGATTGCAGGGGTGGCATAAACTTTGATGCTAATGATAGGGGTTCGTATTTATTTAATACAACTATAACGGGAATTGAAGAAGCTGACAGCTGTTTAATTGTTGGTTCTAATCCTAGATTTGAAGCTCCCGTATTAAATGCCCGTCTTCGCAAAAGATATTTAAAGGGCGGTTTTGAAATTGCGGTTATTGGCGATAAATACGATGGCAATTATAAGTATGATTATTTAGGAAACAATATTGCAATTTTAAATGATATTCTTGATGGCAAGCATGAGTGGGTTAAGAAGTTAAAATCTTCTAAAAAGCCTATGATTATTCTTGGTCAGGGTGCATTCTATGGCAATGATGCTGCTGAGGTTATATCGCTGGCGAAGGCTGTGGCGGTTAAATATAACATGATTCAAAAAGACTGGAACGGCTATAATGTTCTAAATACTTCAACAGGCATGCTAAGTGCATTGGAAGCAGGATTTGTATCGCAAGATAAAAAAGTTGATACTAACAGCATTATAGAGGCAATGAAAGCTAGAAATATTAAATTCTTGTGGCTTAATAATGTGGATAATATAAATTTTGACAGCATTCCGCAGGATGTTTTTGTAGTTTATCAGGGACATCATGGTGATAAGGGGGCGGCAAGAGCTGATGTAGTTTTATCGTCTAACTTATGGCTAGAACAAAACGGCACTTATGTAAATATAGAAGGCAGATTCCAAAGAGCCTATAAGGCGGTTCCAAGTGTAGGTGAATCTAAAGAAAGCTGGAAAATTATTAGAAAATTAGCTGAATATATAAATGTTGATTTACATGTAGAAACATTTGAAGATCTGCGGAATCAAATAGCTGCCGCCAACCCTAATTTTAATGCCGAATTTAGTGCGGCTAGCTTTAATAATAACAGTGCTGCTGTTCCTAGTTTGGCGGGCGAGATCAAATCTGTAATAGAAAATTATTACAGGACTGATATTATCAGTAAAAATTCTGTTAAAATGGCAGAATGCACGAAATTATTTATGAAAAAATAACACGGAATAAATTAATAAAGAGAAAACAATATGCTGCTATATCTTTCTAATATGATACAAGAATTCATCGCCTGGCTTTTTTCTCTTGCAGGATTGCCGGAAGCAGGCGTGCCTTATGTAAGTGTATTTATAAAAGCAATTATAATTATTGTGGTAATTATGATGTGCGTGGCTTATTTAACTTGGCTGGAAAGAAAAATCCACGGTCTTGTGGCTCGGCGTAAAGGTCCTAATGTGGTTGGTCCTATAGGTTTATTGCAGCCGATATTTGATGGGGTTAAGCTGCTGCTTAAGGAAATGATTTTTCCAGCAAATGCTAATAAATTTATTTTTGTGCTGGCTCCGGTAATTACTTTTTTAGTAGCATTGCTTGGCTGGGTTATAATTCCTGTGGAAAAAGGAGTTGTTTTTGCCGACCTTAATGTTGGGGTGCTGTATTTGCTGGCAGTGTCTTCTTTAGCAGTTTACGGAATAATTATGGCAGGCTGGGCTAGTAATTCGCAGTATTCTTTTTTAGGAGCCATCCGTTCTTCTTCGCAAATGATTTCTTATGAAATTGCTATGGGTGTGGTAATTGTTTGCGTAGTGCTTTTAACCGGCAGTCTTAATATGACTAAAATTGTTTTGGCGCAGCAGGATTTATGGTTTTTTATTAAATTATTTCCAATAGCAATTTTATTTTTTATTATTATTGTAGCGGAAACTAACCGCCATCCATTTGATTTACCGGAAGCAGAGGCTGATATTGTAGCAGGGTATCATACAGAATATTCCGGCTTTATTTTTGCCTTATTCTTTTTGGCGGAATATGCCAACATGATTTTAATGTCTTCGTTTTTTACCATTTTATTCTTAGGAGGCTGGCTTCCGTTATTTGATATTGCGCCTTTAAATTTAATCCCAAGTTTCTTTTGGTTTGTATTAAAAGTAATTGTTTGTTTATGGTTAATGATTCAGCTGCGGAGCATTCTGCCAAGATACAGATATGATCAGCTTATGAGATTAGGCTGGAAGGTATTTATTCCTTTAAGTTTGCTGTTTTTTGTATTTTTAGCAGTTCTTTTAAGAGCAATTAACTATATTCCAGCGGTTTATTAGGAGAAGAAAATGGAAAACAATAGAATGCAAAGAATAGTAGATTTTTTAAAATCTCTCCTTTTAATAGATATTTTTAAAGGGATTATACTTACCTCTAAGTATATGCTTTTTAAAAAGTCGGTAACTATTAATTATCCGTATGAGAAATCTATGGTAAGCTATAGATTTAAAGGCGAACATGCGCTAAGACGCTATGAAAACGGCGAAGAAAGATGTATTGCTTGTAAATTATGCGAGGCAATTTGTCCAGCACAGGCAATAACTATTATGGCTGAAAAAAGATTTGACGGCAGCCGCAGAACTATTTCATACGATATTGATATGTCAAAATGTATTTATTGCGGTTTATGTGAAGAGGCTTGTCCGGTAGATGCCATTGTTGAAACTCCGAATGTAGAATTTTCTACAGAAACCAGAGAAGAATTATATTACACCAAAGAGAAACTTTTATCTAATGGTGAGCGATGGGAAAACTACTTAAAACAAAAAATGCAAGAATTGGCAGTTTATAAGTAGGATAGATAATGCTAATAGGTAATGGAAGAACAATAATAGTGAAAGTGGAAAGGTAATGTTAGAAGCGATAATTTTTTATTTATTTGGCACGGTATTAGTGCTGGCTGCAATGGGAGTAGTTTTAGCAAAAAATCCTGTATATTCTGTGTTGCTGCTGATTTTTGCTTTCTTTAATGCGGCAGCTATTTTCGTATTGTTAAAAGCAGAATTTTTAGCAATGGTTTTAATAATTGTTTATGTTGGAGCAGTGGCTGTTCTATTCTTGTTTGTGGTAATGTTAATTAATCTGCGGACAGCTGAAAAAAGAAAACTTTTTACAAAATATACTATCTTTGCACTTATTTTATTAGTTATTTTAGGCATAGAGTTATGTATTTTTATGTTTAAAGGCATTTCAGATATTAAACCGGTTATTTTAGATAGCAATTTTGCACAGTTGGGCGACGCCGTATCATACTTCGGGCAGTTAATTTTTAATAAATATTATTATTTATTTTTAGTCGGCGGACTAATTTTAACAGTGGCAATGATTGGAGCGGTAATTATTGTAGATAAAGAAGAAACATCAAATAACCAACGGCAGGATGTATTTTTACAAAATATTCGTAGTAAGGAAAACTCTGTAAAAGCAGTTAAGGTAGAAATTGAAAAGGGTATAAAATAATGGAAATTACAATATTTCATTACTTAATGTTAAGCGGTTTAGTATTTTTAATTGGGGTTTTTGGAATATTCCTTAATAGAAAAAGTATTATTTCTTTAATTATGTCTGTAGAAGTTATTTTTTTGGCAATTAATATTAATTTTATAATTTTTGCGAGCTATTGGAATGATTTTAAGGGTCATGTGCTAGTGCTGTTTATTTTAACAGTCTCTGCGGCTGAAATAGCCATTGCCCTAGTAGCCTTAGTGATATATTTTAATAACAGGCATACTACGATTGTTGATGACTTAAGCAATCTAAGAGGATAGAGGTATATAAATACTACAATGATGAATAAAATTTAAGAGGATAGACTTAATATGATTTGGTATATAATATTATTGCCGTTTTTAGGTTTTATAGCGGCAGGCATAATTTCTATTTTTAATGCTAAAAAAGAAAATAATAACTCTCTTAATTTTCTTGCTTGGTTATTAACTACCTTTGCAACAGGATTATCCGCTGTTTTTTCATTATGGTTTTTTATGAATATGACAAAAATGAGCGAAACAACGATTGTTTATGAATTGCAGGATTGGTTTATTTCTGGCAATTTGATTGTTAATTTTGCTTTTACCTTTGATAAGTTAGTAGCGATTATGGTTTTTGTGGTAGCCTTTATTTCGTTTATGGTGCACTTTTATTCTTATTTTTATATCTCTAAGGAAGACAACCTCGCAAGATTCCAATCTTATCTTAGCTTATTTACTTTCTCTATGATTTTTCTTGTAACATCAAGCAATTTAATCCAAATGTTTATCGGCTGGGAGCTAATAAGTTTTTGTTCTTATTTGTTAATAGCTTTTTGGTATAAAGAAGAAGCTCCAAAAAAAGCCTCAGCTAAAGCCTTTTTGGTGAATAGATTTGCAGACATTGGCTATTTGTTAGGAACTTTTGCCCTATTTGCTTTAATTAGAAGCGTAAATTTTGCAGATATTCAGTCAGCAGCTATCAGCAATGTTGCTTGGATACATTTTAGTATTTTTGGCGTAGATATTAACTATATAGATTTTATTGCGGTTTGCTTCTTGCTGGCGGCTTTTGCGAAATCTTCGCAAATAATTTTACATATCTGGCTGCCCGATGCTATGGAAGCACCAACGCCGGTTTCGGCACTTCTTCATGCGGCAACTATGGTGACTGCAGGGGTTTTCTTAATAATTAAATTAGCGCCTATTTATGAAGTTTCAATTCTTGCAAGAAATATCATATTAATTTTTGCAGGGCTTACTGCTCTTTACGGTGCGGTTGTTGCCTGCATGCAAAAAGATATTAAACGCATTATTGCATATTCTACCATGTCGCAGCTTGGCTATATGTTTTTAGCTATCGGGGTGGGGGCATTTTCGGCAGCATTTTTCCATCTTTTTACGCATGCATTTTTTAAAGCCTTATTGTTTTTAGCTGCAGGCAGTGTAATTCATGGCATGAGCGGTGAACAGAATATCAGCAAAATGGGTAATTTATGGCGCAAAATGCCGATAACTTATGTTTGCATGATTGTTGGATTTTTAGCCTTGATAGGAATTCCTGGTTTTGCTGGGTTTTATTCTAAAGAAGCGATTATTAACTTCATTTATGATAATGATGTGCAGTCTAATTATGTGATATTCGCTTATTATAGTGCAATTATTGCGGTATTTTTTACTTCGTTCTATTCTTTAAGATTAATTATCAATGTTTTTCATTTAAAAGAAAATTACAACAAAGAACATATTCATGTGCATGAAAGCCCGATAGGAATATTGTTTGTTCTTGTGGTGCTGGCTATCTTATCGGTATTAACCGGCAGTTTCTTATATGATAGTTTTGTAGGCGAAACCTCGCAATTTATATGGTCGGGTTTATACTTTACTGTAAAAACTATGCCTAAGGATAATTTAGAGCATAGCATAGAATATTTAACTTTGGGCTTAGCTTTTGTAGCTTTCTTGCTTGTGTATGTAATTTATATCAGAGAGCGCGGACTTTCTGCCTCTATGAAAAAAACTTTCCCAAGCGTTTATAATCTTGTGCTGAATAAATTTTATTTTGATGAGATTTATGAATACTTTATAGTAAATCCTTCATTAAAACTCTCAAGAAAACTTGGCAGATTTGATGATGATTCTTACGATAAATACGGAGTGAACTTATTTGCAAGTTTTGTGTATAGAGTATCAAGAACATTTTCATTTTTACAAACAGGGTTTATTAATTTTTACGCTGTAATAATGGTGCTGGGGGTATTTTTGATTTTAACATATTGTTTTTTTATATTGGGGATTAAATAATGTTTTCAATGCCGATATTATCTTTTTTAATTTTTTTACCGATTGTATCCATACTAATTATTCTAACTATTAGGGGAGAACAGGAGCTAATTGCCAAAAGTGTTAAATATATTGCGGTATTAACGGCTGCGATTCATCTTGTATTAAGCCTATATGTTTGGTTTAGCTTTTCAAGAATTGACGGCGACTATCAATTTGTTGAAAAAATAGCCCTGATTTCAGCGATAAATTTTAATTATTATCTAGGAATTGACGGTATTTCCTTATTGTTTTTAATTTTTAGCAGTCTTTTATTTTTGATAGTATTCCTCTTTATTGAAATACCAAAAAACAATGCAAAACTTTATGCTATATCATTTTTGGCAATTCTATCGTTTAGTGTAGGAACTTTTGCCTCTCTTGATTTAATCTTGTTTTATATTTTTTATGAAGCCTCAATGATTCCAGTGTTTTTCTTGATGGGAATTTTTGGCAGCGGCAATAAAATATATGCAACATTTAAGTTTATGCTATATACCATTGCAGGTTCTATGCTTATGATAATTGCCATTGTTGCGATGGTTTCTATCACTAAAAATTCATCAATGCAATTTTTTGATACTTTTGCTTTTGATTATAAAACTCAAGTATATTTATTTAGCGCAATATTTATTGCTCTTGCTATTAAGTCTGGACTGTTTCCTTTCCATAGCTGGCTGCCTGATACCTATGAAACATCACCGCTTGCCTTAAATATTATTTTATCGGGAGTGCTGATGAAATATGGCATATACGGCATGATTAGAATTCTTATGCCGATGTTTCCTTTGGCAATGTTTGATTCCTCTATTATTGTTTATATATTAAGCATAATTACCTTGTTCTATACCGGATTTATTGCTTTTACGGAAAATAATCTTAAAAAACTTTTTGCTTATTTTTCTCTGTCGCATTTAGCGCTGATTGTAGCTGCAGTATTTTCGGCGAATACGCAAGGGATTGAAGGAGCATTGTTTCAAGCCATAAGTCATTCTATATATACTACCGGCGTATTTTTGACAATTGTTTATTTTAAAACCAGATTAGATTCCAATAATAAAGATTACTTCATGGGCTTAGCCTCTAATATGCCGATATTATCTATATTTATAGTTTTTATAGGCTTGGCTAATATTGGGCTGCCTATGACGAATGGCTTTATCGGCGAGTTTTTATCTTTATTTGGAATTTTCCAAAACAACAGATTCTTTGCAATATTATTCTGCTTTGCTGTTTTAATTAACGCTATTGTAATTATAAGATTTAATCGTTATGTGATATTCGGCAATGTTAATGAATATACTAAATCGTTCAAGGATATTAATTTATTTGAAATTACAAGCCTTGCCATAATTGCCTTAGTTATTTTATTTATGGGAATTTATCCTGATGTATTTTTAGATGTTGTTCATTCCTCAGTATCTAACTTGATGGAAAACTTTAAAAATGGAATAATTATTAAGAATGAAATATAAGATTTAAAAGAAACTGTAAACACTTAAAGGTTGATAAATGATTAATATTGGTTCATCTAATTTTATTATAGCTATACCAGAAATTTACCTAATAATAGTAGCATTTATGATATTATTAGTGGGTCTTTTTACCCGTTCAGCTGATAACAGCTCAAAGATTTTGCTGTTTAACCGCTTGTCTTCACTGAATATTATTGCTATAGTTTTCGGCTTTATTTTGGTTTATGCCATTGGCGATATGTATGTGGAAACCTTTCACAATTTGTATATAATATCTCCAATAATTTTTCTATTTAAACTTGTAATAATTTTTTTCTTCTTAATAATTGCAGTAATATCCAGAATTTATTTAATAGATAGAGGAATAAATCAGTATGAATATATTGTTATAATGCTCTTCTTTTTGGTGGGCAATTTATTGATGCTATCCAGCAATGATTTTATTGCCTTTTATGTGACACTTGAGTTAACAACCATATGCACCTATGTGCTGATGTTTATGGCTAAAAAAGATATTTTCTCAATTCAGGCTGGTATTAAATATTTTCTTTTAGGAGTTTTAGGAACAGCTTTTTTATTATACGGAATTTCTTTGGTTTACGGCTATACAGGCTTAACAAACTGGACGGAAATTAGGGCAGCTTTGAACGGTGGTGCGCAAAATTGGGTGCTTTTAATGGGCTTGGTAATGATTTTAGTGGGAATTGGTTTTAAACTTTCTCTTGTGCCATTCCATATGTGGACGCCAGATGTTTACCGCGGGGTTAATAAGTTCATGCTTTTAATGTTGTCGGTAATTTCTAAATTCAGTATCCTGTTTATTACCATAAGAATTCTATGGGAACCTTTTAACGGTATAATTTCCCAATGGCAGCAGATTATTATTTTATTAATAGTGGTTTCAGCTTTAATTGGATTTATTGTGGCAATTTATCAAACCAATATTAAAAGTTTTATCGCTTATAGCTCTATTGCAAATATGTCTTATATGTTAATGGCAGCTTTAGCACCTTCTGCTGAGGCTGTAAAAAATTTAATTATTTTTAGTATTGCCTATGGAGCGGCGTTGATTGGTTTTGTGGGAACGCTTATGATGCTAAAGCGCAACAACCAGCCAATAGCAGATATTTATGATTTAAAAGGATTATCTAAAAATTTTCCATATTTAGCTTTTATGCTAAGCACATTTCTAATTTCTATGGCAGGACTGCCAATTACTGCTGGATTTTTTGGCAAGATTCTTGTATTGTATTCAGTGTTTTTAAGTAAATTTTATCTGCTAGGGGTTTTGGTGGCTTTATTAACTGTGGTAATGATGTATTTTTACTTGAAAGTAATAAAAATTATGTATTTTGATTCATTTGAAGATACCTCTATAAGTTTTTATGCCTCTAAAAGTAATTTTTTAGCCAAATTTACTTTAGGCGCTTTGTTCCTGTTTACAATTTTATTCGTGGTATTTTTATACCCAATGACAAAAATCTTAGAAGAAATTGTTTATCTGCTATAGCTAGCGGTTATAAATTTGCTGTTTTAATTAGGAAATCATAATGTTTAGATGCTTTTTTGATAGTATAGACAGCACTAATGCTCATGCAAAATTTTTAATAAAAAATTTCAGCAGACTGCCGAGTGAGTTTTCTCTTATTGCCAATAGCCAAACTCGCGGTGTTGGCAAAAGAGGAGTTGCTTGGCAGTCTCCAGCAGGAAATTTATACATTAGCATAGTTTTAAAAATAGGAAAACATTTTGAATTGGCAGATGTTGGTTTAATTAGCCTTTTAACATCTAACAGTGTTCGTGAAACTATAAAGCATTATAGCGCAGAATATGAAGATAATTTCCAAATTCTTTCTAAATGGGCGAATGATATTATTGTAGTGAAAAATAATGGCAATTTAGAAAATGCCAATAACAGCGGTGCTAAAATTTCAGGAATTTTACTTGAAATTGAACAATCGCCTGTGGCTGAAAATTATCTTATAATAGGTATTGCAGTCAACCTAGCGCATTCTCCTAAAATTAGCAATTATAATACTACTTCACTTTTTGATATTATTTCGCGTAAAATTAATAATCTAATTTTTGCAGATAGGTTAGAAGATAGGTTTTTTGCTAATCTGCAAGAATTTAAAGAAAGCAAAACCAGAATGGTTAATCAGTTTAAAAGCAATCTTTTTTGCTTTAAAAAAGAAATTACGGTTAAAACAGGGGATTCTATAAAAACTGGCATACTTGAAGATATAACTAAAGAGGGATATTTAGTTCTGCAAAGGGAATTTACAAAAGAAATAATTACTGCCGGCGATGTTTTTGGTTTTGAAACTGAGAAATAAAGATACTCCCCATTTTTTTAGAATTGGTCTTTTTGTAAATAATTATCTTCATTATTTACTACCAATTATTGCATTTTTGCTTATAATATAAAGTAAACGGGAGAAAAATATTTGCAAATAGATAGCTTTATTGCAGTTGATATTGGAAATACTACCATTGAGTTTGCTTTATTTGAAAACAATCAAATAACCAATAAAACTTACATCAACTCAAAGCCTTTAAATGTTGAAGATATTCGCAATTTAACTTCCATTAATAACGCATTTAAAAATGCTGTTTTTGTGGTATCTTCGGTGGTAAAAGCTAATAATGAACCGCTTAAAAATTTTTTAGAAAAAGAATATTCGGCACGGGTGTTAATTATTGATTCCAAAACCTTTAATTTAAATATTAAAACTGAAAGCCGTGAAGTATCCAGTATTGGCATGGATATTATTGCCAAGTCTGAATGGGCTGTTTATAATAAGCAAAACCCTTGTATAATTGTAGATGTCGGCACGGCAACGGTGGTGCAGTATATAGATTCCTTAGGCTACATGAATAAAGCGGCTATAACATTGGGTTTATCTAGTATTTACAAGGCTTTAAATGCTAATACGGAAGCCTTGCCATTAATAGAAATAAAAAATACCAGCGAGGTTTTTGGCGTAGATACTGTATCAGCTATGCAGTCAGGCATATATTGGGGCTATATAGGAACGATTGATTCTCTTGTAAGCAGGGCTATGCAGCAAACAGATTGCAATAATGTTTTTATTACGGGCGGGCTGTCTAAGCTAATTCTTGCAGATATTAGCAATCAGCCTGTGCATGATAGTAATATTATTTTTGAGGGTATAAAGGTAATTCTGCAGAATAATATGGATAAATTATAATAAAAAAGGATAAATAAATGAAAAATCAAAATCAAGTATCATTTTTTTCACTAGGGGGCTTAGGGGAAATAGGTTTAAACAGTTATATCTATACTAGCGAAACAAACGGCAGCAAAGATTATCTAATGGTAGATTTAGGCATGGGCTTTAAAGACGCCGCCCGCACCACCTCTGTAGATACTTTTTTTCCTGATATATCTTTTTTTACCGATAACAATATCAAACCAGCTGGAATTGTTATTACACATGGGCATGAAGACCATATAGGCGCCTTGCCCTATTTAATGCCATACTTAGAAGATTGTCCTATTTATGCTACGGCATGGACGCTAGACCTTATAAAATCTAAGCTGAAAGAATATAACCTCGACAGCAAGGTTAAGTTAATTACTGTAGAAAACCATAAAGAATACGATATTGGCAGCTTCCGCGTAAAATGGGTGCCTATTTATCATTCAATTGTAGATTGCAGTCTGTTAGTTATTACCACCGCAATGGGAAAAATAGTCCACAGCGGCGATTTTAAAACTAAGCCCAGCGATAAAGTTTTAACTGGCGGGCTAGAGAAACTTGTTGATGAAAACGCTTATTATTTAGTGTGTGATTCCACAAACAGTATGGAAAAGGGCAGAGCCGGCGAAGAATCTGAGGTTAAAGACGGCTTAAAAAAACTTATAGAGCAGGCAGAAGGAGCGGCTTGGGTTGGTTTATTTTCTTCAAATTTAGAAAGAATCAGAATTATCGCTGATATTGCAAAAGAACTTAAGAAAAGAATTGTTATGTATGGGCGGTCGCTGAATACTTATGTAGATATTGGTATTAAGCATGGTTTTTTAGATTCAAACTTTTTTATAACTGAAGAAGCCTCAAAAGAAATAGATAGAGACAAATTAATTATTCTGGCAACAGGCTCGCAGGGTGAAGATAGAAGCGTGCTGTATAATGTTATTGTTAGAGATGAATATAAAGAAAAACTCCAAGATAAAGATATTATAATTTTTGCCTCAAAAGTTATTCCTGGTAATGAATCTAAAATATTCCGCTATTATAATATCCTTGCCGATAGAAATATTAAATACTATACTGCTAACGACAATCATATCCATGTTAGCGGACATGCTAAAGAAGATGAACTGGTTGCTTTATATAACTATGTGCGCCCAAAATGTGTAATTCCTATGCACGGCGAGGTTATCCATTTGCGGCATCAAATGGAACTGGCAAGAAGTTTAGGCTTTGAATCTTCATTTTTCCATTGCGGCGAAGTGGTAGAGCTATTCAACGGCGGCTTAAAAATTATTGATAATGTTCCCGTGGGCAAACTTACTTACGAAGGCGGTCGTGTGGTTAGTTTTGATGAAGAGTTTATTAAAAACAGAACGAAAATGTTCTTTGAAGGTGCGGTATTTTTAAGTGTATCTCTAAATAACAGGAAAGATATTACTAATTTTGAATTAGATGTTATCGGCATTTTAATGAGCGATGAGCTTAAAGAATATGAAGAAAGAATTTATGCTAGAATAAATTCTATGCTGGCAGGATTAGAAAATAGTTCAGCGGAAGAAATTTATGAAGAAATTCGTAAAGTGTTAAGAAAAACATTTAGGGACGGCTTAGATAAAAAACCAATAATAACAATTCATTTAGCTATGTAGGAGGACTTATGGATAGAACAAAAAAATCAATGTTGTTAGGCATTTGGCAAGATAAACTAACGAATGAACAGCTGGTGGCGGTTTCGTCGCTGTTAGACGAAGCCAGTGATTCTAAATTAGAAGCGCTGCAGCTTATTTCTTTAAAAAATCCGATTTTAACTTTCTTGCTGTCTTTATTTTTAGGCGGTATTGCGGTAGATAGGTTTTACATCGGCGATGTGGGCTTAGGAATATTAAAGCTATTGTTCGGCTGGATGACCTTTGGCGTTTGGTGGCTGCTAGATTTATATTTCGCACAAAAAAAAGCTAAGGATATTAACTTTAATACCATTGTTAAAATGTTAGGCTAAGGATATGAAAACTGAAAATAAAACTTTACTTATAAATATGTGGAAAAATAAGCTATCAAATGTTGATTTGGTAAAAATTTCACAAAATTTAGATAATACATCAGACGGGCATTTAGAAAATTTAATGCTGCTGCCGTTAAAAAATCCGATTTTAACTTTTATATTATCTATAACCTTAGGAATGATAGGTGTAGATAGGTTTTATTTAGGAGATGTTCTAAAAGGAATCATCAAACTTTTTTGTTTTTTGGCGATATTCTTAGTAGTTTTTATGGCGGTAATGTTTAATGAAAACATAATATTCGGTATTTTTGTGCCTTATGCAATAGTTTTTATTTGGTATTTCTTAGATTTATACCTGACATTTAAAAAATCTAAAAAAATTAATTTTAATGCCATTAATAAAGCGGTAGAGGAACAAAAATAAACTATGCTGTATTCAAAGTATTTTGCCCCAATTCAAAAAGAGAATCCTAAAGATGCCAGCATTGCTTCGCATATATTAATGCTTAAATGCGGCTTAATCCGTCAAACTTACAGCGGAATTTATATCTGGCTGCCTTTGGGTTTGCGGGTGCTAGATAAAATTTCACAGATAATAAAAAATGAAATGAATAAATCAGGGGCAGTAAATGTGCTGATGCCCACAGTGCAATCGGCGGAAATTTGGCAGGAAAGCGGAAGATATGACGATTACGGCTTAGAAATGCTGAGAATAAAAGATAGGCATGGCAAAGAGCTATTGTATGGTCCAACCAATGAAGAGCAAATAACACAGGTAGTGCGCGATAATGTAAAATCTTACAAAGATTTTCCCATGAATTTATATCAAATTCAGTGGAAATTCCGCGATGAAATTCGTCCGCGTTTTGGAGTTATGCGCGGACGCGAATTTTTAATGAAAGATGCTTATTCTTTTGATATGAGTCAGTCGGGGGCTGTAGTTTCTTATAAAAAAATGTTCGCCTCTTACTTAAAAATTTTTGATACGCTTGGACTTAAGGCAATTCCTATGCGCGCTGATACTGGTCCCATTGGCGGCGAATTGTCCCATGAATTTATGATTTTGGCAAATACAGGGGAATCTGAAGTTTTTTGCGATAAATCTATTTTAGATTTAAGTTTTGCCAATAAAGAAATAGATTATGAAAAAGATATTGAGGATATTTTCAAACTCTACACTTCTTTCTATGCAGCAACCGATGAAAAGCATGATACGCAAGACAGCAAATACCTTGCCAATAAAAATAATGTAGTAAGTATGCGCGGCATAGAGGTGGGGCATATTTTTTCTTTCGGCGATAAATATTCAAAATCTATGAAATTAGAAATTTTAGATTCAAAGGGTTTGTTAATAAATCCGCAAATGGGGTCATACGGTATTGGAGTTTCGCGCCTTGTGGGAGCAATGATTGAATCTTCGCATGACTCTGCTGGTATTATCTGGCACAAATCGGTAGCACCTTTCACAGTAATGCTGTCTTCGCTTGGAAATCAGGAAAATGTAGTTGCACAGTGCGATAATATTTATAAAATCCTTTTAACACAAGGCATTGAAGTGCTTTATAATAATAAGGAAGAAAGTGCTGGCGTAAAGCTATCTACGGCAGATATGCTAGGTTTTCCTTATCAAATAAATATTGGTTCTAAGTCGCTTGCTAATAATACTATGGAACTTAAAAATAGAGCGACTGGCGAGGTTATTGCTATAGATATTAATGATACTGATAAACTAATTTCTATTTTAAAAAGTTAAGGAAAACTATGCGTTTAGAATGGGATATTGCCAAAAAATATTTAAAATCTAAAAGAAAAGAGAGCTTTATTGCGTTTATATCTTGGTTTTCTTTAATTGGCATTACGATGGGCGTGGCGGTGTTAATTATTGTAATGTCGGTTATGAATGGCTTCCGTAAAGAAATTATCAGTAATTTAATTGGGGCGGGCGGGCATTTGTTTATTGTGGAACAGGGCAACCGCATTAATAATTATCAAGAAATTATTGATTCTTTGCAGAAGATAGAAGAAATTACCAATATTGCTCCGTCTATTTCATCGCAAGCCATGATTTCTGCGCAAAATGAAAGCAGCGGGGTTTCAGTAGAGGGGTTAACTTTTAACGATTTAACCAAAAGAGATATTCTGTATAATTCATTAAAAAATCAAAATTTGCAAGCATTTAAACAAGGCGAGCAAGTGGCAATTGTTGGCAGGGTAATTGCAAGGAATTTAGGAATTAATGTGGGTGATAATATCACTTTAATTTCTGCTAACGGCTACACTACAATTTTAGGATCTATGCCGAAATTTGCAGGTTTTAAGGTGGTTGGCATACTAGATACGAGCATGTATCAGTATGATAGCACTATGACAATAATTCCATTTAATGTTGCGCAGGATTTTTTTAATTTTGCCCCGCATACTGCCCAAAAAATAGATATTTTTATTGCAAACCCGCAGAATGTAGATGATGTTGCGCGTGAAATATATGCGGCTAATAGTAATATCAACTACATTCAAGACTGGCAGTCAACTAATAGATACTTAATGAATGCACTAGATGTTGAACGCAATGTGATGTTTTTAATTTTATCGCTTGTAATTTTAATTGCAGCTTTTAATATAGTTTCTGGGCTTATTATGCTGGTGCGTAGTAAAACTAAAGAAATTGCTATTTTGCGCACATTGGGGCTTTCTAAAAAATCTATTGCTTGGGTGTTTTTATTCATCGGGGTTAGAATTGGAGTACTTGGCACATTTTGGGGCATGGTTATAGGCGTGCTGTTTAGCTTGAATATTGAGCGGATTAGGCATGGGATTGAAACGCTGGTTGGTGTGAATCTATTTGCAGAAGAAATCTATTTTTTATCAAGGCTGCCGGCTGATGTGCAGTCTTTTCAAGTAGTTTTAGTAATTGTAATTTCAATGGTTTTTGCAGTTGTTTCTTCTATTTATCCTGCCCTTAGAGCTTCAAAAATTCAACCAATAGAGGGTTTGCGTTATGAATAATGAAGTTGTATTGCAGGCACAAGGTGTTTCTAAAGAATATACAGAAGCAGAAAGCAAATATGAAATTTTAAAAGATGTTAATTTTTCTTTACAAAAAAAGTCAGTTTATGGACTTGTAGGACCATCGGGCAGCGGCAAAACTACTTTGCTGAATTTATTAGGTATGCTGGATACGCCATCGGCTGGCGAAATTTTTGTTAATGGTGCAGCAACTTCAAGTTTAAGTGAAATCCAGAAGACAAAAATGCGCGGCGAGAATATTGGCTTTGTGTTTCAATTCCATAATTTACTGCAAGATTTTACCGCCCTTGAAAATGTGATGTTTCCGCTTTTAATTCAAAAAGTTAATAAAAATACAGCAATGGATAGGTCTGCAGATATTTTAGAAAAAATGGGATTAAGCGGGCGCTTAAAAAACTATCCCAGCCAATTATCTGGCGGCGAGCAGCAAAGGGTGGCGATAGCTCGCGCTGTAGTGTTTAATCCTAAAATTATTATTGCCGATGAACCCACCGGCAACCTTGATACCAAAAATTCGCAAATGGTTTTTGAAATGTTGTTAGATTTAGTATCACACATGGAGGCGGCAATAATTCTTGCTACTCATGACAGTAATATCTCTAGGCAGATATCTAAAAAAATCACCATAGAAAATAAAACTTTGGTTAATATTTAACTTATAATAAGCAGTATGTTAAAAAGAAGTATATAATTATAATGCTATTTAACATAAAATATCTAGCAGATTTAACTTTAAATTAGCATAGATAGTTAAAATATAATTGCTGATAAAATAATTTGCTAAACAGTAAGTTTTTATTTATCATTTACTAGGATAATTTTTATGGCTTGAGGTTTTAATAATTTGCTAAACAAAAAATATTTTTTCAAATGTAATGTTTATGTTTTTGCGTTGATATTTGCAGTTTTGAATATACTGCTATATTACAAGCCTTTATTAGCTTTTATTTTGGCTAATTTAAACATTGCAACACTAGACGGCAAAGTAATTTTAACCGAAATTTTATTGGTGGAATTATTTTTAAGCTATGTTTTTATAGTTATAATATCCTTAATTCCCTATATTACTAAGCCTGTGGTTGTGTTGATATTTATTGCTAATTCTGTGGCGTTGTATTTTGAAATCCAATACAATGCCATCTTAGATAAAACCATGATGGGCAATGTTTTTAATACAAATCCTCAAGAAACTTTCAATCTGCTTAGCTATAAGCTGATTTTGTATGTGCTTTTTCTAGGAATTTTACCAAGCTGGCTAATTTGTAAAATTAAAATCATAAGAAAATTTTCATGGAAAAAATTTCTGGCGCTTACCTTAATTCCCTTAGTGCTTTTGCTGGGGCTTTTATTTGCCAGCTCAAGAACTTGGCTGTGGCTAGATAAAAACCTTAAGGTCCTTTCAGCATTTTCTATGCCGTTTTCTTATAGCATTAATGCCATGCGCTATAAAATTCCGCTGATGCTGAAAGATAAAAAAGAATACCAGCTGCCAAATGCCGAATTTATAAATAGCGATAAAACTGTAGTTGTGCTGGTAATTGGAGAATCGGCAAGAGCAGCAAATTTTTCTCTTTACGGCTATGCTAGAAACACCAATCCTAATTTAGAGAAAATTAAAAACTTAATAGCTTTTCCAAATGCAACTTCCTGCGGCACTTATACTACAGTTGGTGTTGACTGTATTTTATCTGCAGAGGGAATTAAAGAGAAAAAAAACTATGAAAGATTGCCCACTTACTTAAAAAGACAGGGCGTTAAGGTTTTTTGGCGGTCAACTAATTGGGGCGAGCCGCATATTGAGGTAGATTCATTTGAAAAATCAGGAGATATAAAAAAATCATGCACTGATGAGATGTGCAAAAATAACGATTACGACAGTGTTCTGCTTTATAACCTAAATAATCTTATTAAAGAAAACCTTAATAATAATGTTTTTATTGTGCTGCATACCGCTACAAGCCATGGTCCAACTTATTATAAAAAGTATCCGGCTGAATTTGAAAAATTTACACCCGTGTGCAAATCAACCGAAATTAAAGAAAACTGCACCAGCCAAGATTTAATCAACGCCTATGATAATACAATTCTTTATACAGACTATTTATTATCTCAGCTTATTAATAATCTTGCCGTGCTGAATGTGCCTGCCTTGATGATATATATATCCGATCATGGTGAGTCTTTAGGCGAAAACAATACCTATTTGCATGGCATGCCAAAATTAATAGCTCCCAAAGTGCAAAGTGAGATTCCTTTTATTATATGGATGTCTGATGGTTTTATAAAAAGACACAATATTGATGCCAAGCAATTGGCAAAAAATTCTGCATACTCTCAAGATAATATTTTTTATACTATTATGGGAGCTTTTGGTATGCAAAGCGATTTTTATCAACCACAACTGGATGTTCTTAAATGAAAAAACTTTTAATTGATGCCTTAAAACAGGTTAAGTTCAACAAAATAATTTTAGCCGTATTAATAGTGATGTTTTTTGCTGCTAGTTTTTATCCCAGCGATATGGATTATTATAAAAACCGTGAAAAAAACTCTAGCGTTTATGTTATGGCAGTAGAAGATGGGCTGCGGTTTGTTAATACTGCTGCTCAAATTGCTATTCCTGTTCTTTTGGCAGATAAAATCGGCATAGTGCAGGCGGTTTATGTGGGTATTGCTACTACAGTATTAGGGCAGGGGCTGAAGCGCGTTTTTAATAATATTCATGTGGGAGATACTCGTTTGGGCGAGCGCCCGAGTGGAGGCAAGTATAATATGCCTTCAGGACATACTGCTATGGCGGCAAGCGCTATGGCTTTTGTGGCAATAAGATACGGCGCAATTAACTTAATATATTTACTGCCGCTTACCATACTAACTATGATTGCTAGAATTATGTTAAAAGCTCATACATTAAGTGCAACTTTAAGTGGATTGCTTTTAGGAGTTATTATTGGTGTGCTGTTCAGCAGTAAATACACCGGTGATTTTAAATTAAGAAATCCGTTTAAGAAAAATCAAAAGGTCAATGGAGATGAAAGTTAATATTAATATTTACGATAATCTGCAAAAAGAAATTAAGGTTAATTATGGCTTTATGGATTCACCTTTCGGCGAAATGCTGCTGATGGTGAGTGATGGCAAAATATGCTATCTTGGTTTTGTTAATAATAATATCAATAATAAAGAAGAAGTTTTGAATATGGCTAAGCAGTCTTTTAAAAATGTAAAGGCTGATTTTGTTCAAGGCAATTTGCAAGATATAGGAAAAAATATCTGGACAGATAATCCGCAGAATATTCTTTTAATTGGCACGCCATTTCAAATTAAAGTATGGCAAGCCCTGCTGGAAATCCCTATGGGAAGAGTAATTTCTTATGAGGTTTTATCAAAAAGCGTAAGCGGATTATCTGCAGATAGAAACTACACTAGAGCGGTAGCAAACAGCGTAGCAAAAAATAAAATATCTTACATTATTCCATGCCATCGGGTTATTGCTAAAAACGGCTCGCTTCATAAATATTTATGGGGAACCGACCTAAAACGAAAAATTTTAGCGCATGAAGGCGTTAATTTTTATGACTGATATTGGATTGTGATGTATAATTATAAAAAATTGAGCTATAATCAACTAAATTATTGAGTTAAAAGCTATATGCAGAAATTTATTCATTTAAGGTGCCATACCAATTATTCAGTTTTAGAGGGCTGCTTAGATATAGCTGCAATTGCGGATTTATGTGTTAAAAACAATTTTCCGGCAATTGCCATGACTGACACGAATAATATGTTCGGAGCCAGAGAGTTTTCTTATAAATTACACTCAGCAGGCATTCAGCCGATTTTAGGTTTACAAATTGATACTGTTTTTATAAAAGATAATAAAAACATCAAAGGTGAATTGGTTCTTTTAGCTAAAAATGAAAACGGCTATAAAAATCTCCTTAAAATTCACGATAAAGTATATAAAGATAAAGCACAGAATTTAGGCATATGTGTAAGTTTAGAAACTATTTTAGAATATTCTGCTGATACTGTTTGTTTAAGCGGAGGCATGAACGGGCTGCTAGCAGCAGCTTTTGCTGATGGTGTTAGTGAGGAAATTGCAGAAAAACTTAAAAATAGCTTTGGCGGAGACTTTTACATTGAGCTGAACCGCTTTTTTAAACCTAAAGATATGGAGTTTGAGCCAAAATTTTTAGAATTGGCGAAAAAGCATAATATTCCAATTGTGGCAACTAATAATATTGCCTTTGCTGTGCGTGAAGATTTTGAGGCAGCAGATGTCCTGCTATGTATCGGGCAAAGCGTTGTGCAAACAGAATCAAATAGAAAAGTTGCCATTGACGAAGCGTATTTTAAATCGGCTATCGAGATGTGCGAGCTGTTTAAAGACCTTCCAGAAGCCATAGAAAATACGCTGAATATTGCCAAAAAGTGCTGTTTTTTTGTGGAAAAGCAAGACCTTTCTCTGCCGCAATTTAGTGAAAATGAAATTAATTTAATTACCAGTGAAGCCAATGCAGGGTTGCAGTGGCGTTTGAGTAAAGAAGTGTATCCTAGGTATAAGCTAGAAAGCAATGCCACTGAACTAGATAATGCCACCAAAGAAGAAATTAGAGCCGTATATCAAGCAAGGCTAGATTTTGAGCTAGGCGTAATTATTAAAATGGGCTTTGCCGGTTATTTTTTAATTGTATCAGACTTTATAAAATACTCAAAAGATAATGATATTCCAGTGGGTCCTGGGCGGGGGTCAGGAGCAGGGTCGCTGGTGGCGTGGTGCTTAAAAATTACTGATGTTGATCCTATACAGTTTAGTTTGCTATTTGAGCGGTTTCTTAATCCCGATCGTATATCTATGCCCGATTTTGATATAGATTTCTGCACGGATAGAAGGGACGAGGTAGTTGCCTATGTGCAGCAGAAATATGGTGAAAAAAATGTGGCGCATATTATTACCTTTGGAACTTTGCAAACTAAAGCAGCAATTAAAGATGTTGGTAGGGTTATGGGGCTTCCTTATTCTAAGGTAGATGGTTTGACGAAAAAAATTCCATATTCTCCGCCTTCTAATCCTATAAACTTACAAAAAGTTATAGCCGAGCCGGCGATTAAAGCCGATATTAACTCTGATGATGATATTAAAAGGCTTTTTGAAATTGCTGTTAAACTAGAAGGTTTATATCGTAATACCTCAACCCATGCAGCCGGAGTAGTTATTTCGCAGAAACCTCTTAGTGAAGTTGTGCCGTTATATTATGATGAAGATTCACCTCTGCCATCGGTAGGTTTTTCTATGAAATATATAGAAGATGTAGGGCTTGTAAAATTTGACTTTTTAGCACTTAAAACCCTTACAGTTATTAATAACGCGGTAAAACTTATCAAAAAATATGATGGCGTAGATCTTGATATTCTAAATATTCCCTATAAAGATAAAAAAATAGAAGAAATGTTTTTATCTGGAGAAACTCTTGGAGTGTTCCAAATGGAGTCTCGGGGCATGACTGATGTTATAAGACAGTTTAAGCCCGATAGAATTGAAGATGTAATCGCGATTATTGCCCTGTATCGTCCCGGACCTATGGATAATATTCCGCTTTACATTAATAATAAAAATAATATCCATGCTTTAACCTACCAGCACCATAAAATAGAACCTATTTTGAAAGAAACTTACGGAGTTATGGTTTATCAGGAACAGGTTATGCAGGTGGCTCAGGTAATTGGCGGTTATACCCTTGGTGCTGCAGATATATTAAGACGGGCTATGGGTAAAAAAGACCCGGTTGAAATGGAAAAACAGAGAAATGTTTTTATAGATGGAGCAATTGCCAATAATAACGATGTTAATGCAAAATTAGCCGGTGAAATTTTTGATCAAATGGAAAAATTTGCCGGCTATGGCTTTAATAAATCGCATGCTACTGCCTATGCATTGCTTTCTTGGCAGACAGCATATTTAAAAACCTATTATGGTGCAGAATTTTTAGCAGCAAGCATGACAGCAGATATAGGTTCGGCAACTAATCAAGAAAAATTTGTAGAATATATTGAAGAAGCTAAAAATAATAATATTCCTATTATGCCGCCTTCGCTAAATTATCCTGCGACAGATTTTGCCATTGAAATGCAAGAGGACGGCAGAAAAGCAATTAGATATTCTTTACTGGCAATTAAAGGAATTGGCGAGGCTTTTGTTAATGCGCTTGCTGCTGAAATTAATAAAAATGGCAAGTTTACTTCGCTGGAAAATTTTTTACAGAGGGTTGATGCCAAGCTGCTTAATAAAAAGTCTTTAGAATCTTTAATAAAATCTGGAAGTTTAGATGATTTGCACAGCAATAGAAAAGAACTGGCAGAAAACTTAGAGACGCTATTATCTTTTAACAGCAATGCTTTTAATGATAAAAACTCTAATCAAATTAATTTATTTGATGCAGCCGCTGATGCTAATAAAGATGTGCTGCATTTAGCACCCCATGCTGATTGGAGCGATCAAGAAAAAAGAGCAGGAGAGCTAGAGATATTGGGGTATTTTCTTTCAGGGCATCCGCTGGGAGAATTTGAGGAAATTTTAACAAAACAGCAGGTTATAGACTATAGAGATTTACTGGAATACAGGTATGAAAAAGCCTACTTGGCTGGATATTTAATGAAAGTTAAAATATCTAAATCTAAAAACGGCTCATCTTTTGCCTCGCTGAGTTTTTATGATAAATCTTCGGTATTTAATTTGCCGTTATTTGGAGATTCTTTCAATAAGTATAGAAATTTGTTGGTTGAAGGTAAAAATTTTGTTATTAAGGTTGGCACTAAAATTGATGGTGATGATTTTAGAATTTTTGTGGAAAGCATGGAGCTTTTAAATCATTCTTATAAATTTAAAAAAGCTATTGATTATTCTAACAAAAAAGCAGCTCCGGCAGCTAAAGTTAATTTAAGCATTACGCTTAATTCATCGCAAGGCTTAGAAAGCCTATCAGATTTAATAATCAACAAAGAAGGCGTTGATGAATGTGTAATTAGAATTTTAAATGGCGAGGGATACCTTGTATTTTCCCTAAAAAATATTATGATAATGGAATCAAGAATTGAGGATACAAAACTAAAACCTTATGTTTCACAAATTATACCGGCTTAGCGGGAGAAAATATATTATATGTTAGAGTTAATTTTAGGTTTTTTAGTTTTATCATTCCTTGAAATAGTTCTTGGAGTAGATAATTTAGTTTTTATTTCTATTATTGCAAATAAAGTTAGAAAAGAAATTCGCAATAAAGTTAGAATTTTTGGTTTGTTGCTGTCTTTAGTTTTAAGATTAGTCATGCTATTTTTTATAACGCTTATTTTAAAACTAAAAGAACCGATTTTTAGCATTGCAAGTATTGGCTTTTCTATAAAAGATTTAATCTTAGTTGCCGGCGGAGTGTTTTTAATAATAAAAGGCGGATTGGCAATTTATGAAGAAGTATTTGATGTTTCTAAAAAAGTTTTAAGAGAAAGCGGAGTTTTAGTTTTAGGCGCTTCGGCAGCAATTGCTCAAATTGTAATTATAGATTTTGTATTTTCTTTAGATTCCCTTATTACTGCTATCGGTTTAACTCAGCATTATTGGATTATTGCCGGCGCGATTATAGTTTCTATAATTTTTATGATTGTTTTTGCCCCCAAAGTAGGATATTTTATTGATACCTACCCAAGCCTTAAACTATTGGCGATTGTTTTTATATTTTTAATCGGCTTTATTTTAGTATTAGAAGGATTTTCTATTCATGTTGATAAATCTTACTTATACTTCGCCATTGGCTTTTCTTTGTTGGTGGAAATTTTAAATATATTGATGAGAAGAAAAGTATAAATAATAAAAAATCTCCTTACAGCATAACCATAAGGAGATTTTTTATATTAAGAAAGTAAGAACACTAATTAGTTTTTAGCTTCAGCTGTTTTGGCTTCTTTATGTTCTTTTTTAGATTTTTTTTCTTTCTTTGCCTTTTTGGCTTTCTTATCTTTTTTCTCTACTTTTTTCTCAGTTTTTGTATTGTCTTTAGTTTGTGCAGCAGAGTTAGGCTCAGCTGAAAAAGCATTGCCAGAAATTAAGCCAAAAGCTAAAGCAAAGATAATAAATTTAATTTTATTCATTGTTATACTCCTTAATTATTATTGCTATTTTAACTAATGTATTGGCATTTTGCTGAATATTCTTGCTAAGATTTGTCTATCTTTAGCATTTAATTCTTTCATTAAAGCCACAGAAGAATCAACTTTAGTATTCATAGATTTAACTACTACTTCGTTAATTTTTTTGTTAGTTGCTCTGAAAGCATTTTCATCAAACTTTTCTGCTGACATAATTTTTTCTAATTCGGCAGCTAAAGGTTTAATTTCATTTTCCATAGAAATTAAGCCGGTTTTAGAATTATTAAAAGATTTTTCAATAGCTGCCAACCCTTCTTTTGATCCGCCTTCTTTAGTGAAAGTAGTTTTTAGGTGTTCCATAAATTCTGCAGTTCTATCTTTTTTTTCTTCGGCATGAAGAGCGCCAACAGTAAAAAATAACACCGCAAGAATCCCAAGAATATTTTTTAAATTATTTAAAGACATGTTGTAAACTCCGTTTATTGTTGGTTTTTAACTGTAAATAGCTTATCATATTAAGGTTAATAGAATATTAATAAAATATTATGAATACACTTATTAAATACGGGTTAGACAGCTTCTTTACAGAAAATTTATCTATTAAAGATATGGAAAATCTTGCTAAAGTAATAGCGGTTTATAAAAAAAGTTTTAAAGTTATTATGGGTAATGGCAATGAAATTAATGCTATCGCTAAAGGCAGCTTTATCCATTATAAATCTAAAAATATAACAGAACTTCCTAAGTTAGGCGATTTCGTTGTTTTAGATTCTCTGCAGGAAAATAATGCTTTTATAAAATATATTCTGCCAAGAAAGAATGAATTGCAAAGAAAGTATGCAGGAGTAAATGAGAATCAAATTATCGCGGCTAATGTTGACTATGCTTTTATTGCTATATCTGCCGATAAACAATTTAATGTTAGAAAAATAGAAAGAATGGTTCTTGCTTGTGAGGATTCTAAAATAGAGCCGATTATTGTTCTGACAAAATCTGATTTATCTAACGATATTTTGCTTGAAATGAATCTTTTAAAAGAGAGATTTCATGATATTAAAATTATTGCTACTTCTATGAAAGATGCTGAAAGTATTCAGCCTTTAAAACTTTTATTAGAAAATAACAAAGTAGGAGCATTTATTGGCAGTTCCGGCAGTGGCAAATCTACCCTTACTAATATGTTATTAGGCGAGGTAATACAAAAAACTTTAGCCGTTGGCGATAACGATAGAGGGCAGCATACAACTACACATAGGGAAATGTTTCTGCTGAAAAGCGGCGGCTGTATTATAGATAATCCAGGTATTAAAGAGTTTGCTTTGTGGCTGGAAGATGAAAGCTCTCTTGATAATACTTTTGCGGAGATAAAAGATTTAGCACGGGAATGTAAATTCCGCAATTGCAGCCATACCGTTGAAATAGGCTGCGCAGTTATTAAAGCAGTGGCAGAAGGCAGATTATCGAAAGATAGGTATTATAATTTCTTAAAGCTAAAAAATGAAGAAGAAGAGGTTAGTATTGAGCGGTTAAAACAAAGCCGGCGGGAGTCTAAAAAAAATATTAGCAAGCATATTAAAGATATTAAGAAATGGAAAAAAAACCAATAAACCGTCATACCGGCGAAAGCCGGTATCCATTTGCAATTAACTAAATGAATGCTGTTCAAGACGGCATGACGATAAAAATATTATTGTATTTTAGATTCTACATATTCCCAGTTGATTAAATTCTCAAACCAAGCTTTTAAAAAATCGGCTCTGCGATTGCGGTAATCTATGTAGTAAGAATGCTCCCACACATCGCAGCCTAATATTGGAGTTTTACCATGAACTAAAGGATTTTCTGCATTAGGACATTTTATTATTTCTAATTTGCTGCCGTTTTGTGCCAGCCAAACCCAGCCGCTGCCAAAAACTCCAAGCCCTGCAGCTATCATTTGTTCTTTAAATTTATCTGTTGAACCAAAGTTTTCATTTAGGATTTTTTCCATTTTAGGAGTGATTTTTCCTCCTTTGGGAGTCATAGAATTCCAAAATTCAATATGATTATAGTGCTGACCAGCATTGTTGAATATTGCTGCATCTTTGCCATAAGATTCTTTAACAATTTCAATTAAAGATTTCCCTTTCAGTGCATGATTTTCTAGTAAGTTATTAAGATTATTCACATAGGTTTGATGATGCTTGCCGTAGTGATATTCTAAAGTTTCTTGCGACATATGCGGGCTAAGTGCTGATAGCGCATAATTAAGTTTATTTAATTCAAAAGACATTTTATTCCTCCTGTGTTATAATTGATAAAAAATTGATATAAATCAATTATAAGTTATTTTTTTAAGGTATGCAAAATAATTATGGAATTTGATAATAAATATTTAATAGCGCAGCTTTGTGATAGTAAAAAACTTGAGGATTTTAAGGTGCTGCTAGATTTTTATAGGTTTTTATCTAACATATTTTATAAAACAAAAGATTATAATTTATATCAAATTAAATTGCAGTGGCTATTGGATACTTTATTTGCTGACAAAGAAAATGGGGCAGCTGAGGTAGATAAATTCAAGATTCTAATGCATAAATATGGGTTTGATTCAGCAAAAATTATTAAAATGATAGAATCTAAGACAGCTGATATGGATAACTTTCCCTTTAAATCAATTGAAGATTCATTGAAGTATATTGATAATACCGATGGAATTTTTTGGCAGCTTTATGCTGAAATGCTATTTGGAAAGTTAAGAGATAACGAGGGGCAGTCTATTAGCAATATGGCAAAATCCTTTGGGATTATGGAAATGCTTAAATTTGCTGAGTTTAAAAAGTCGCGCGGAGTTTATGTGCTGTTATTTTCTGCTGAGGATTTAAAAGATGTAGCGGCGGCTGAGGGGAAAAATATTAAGTATTTAGTATCTATTGCAAAAGGATATATTAAAGAATCTTCTAAAAATAAAGGCAGATTAAGAAAATTGCTGCTATTAAATTATTTTAGTGCAGATTTTTTTAGTTGCTTAGAAAGTGCTAGGTTTAATATAGATAATCCTGCTATCAATAATGTCCGCAAACTAACATATTTAAAAATTGTATTAGCGTTAATTTTTAGGATGTAAAATAATTATAATCTCCATCATACTGACGAAAGTCGGTATCCATTTTATAGATTCCGTGTTTCCATGGCATGACGGGAAAAGATAAAAATAACTTAGTATTTTAGTAAGATTCATATTGAAATATTTTTGGGAATATAGTAGATTATATTTGTTGAATTATTTAAAGGTGTAAAAATGTATAAGAAAATCATTATCCCAATACTTCCTTTTGTTTTACTGTCTGCGGTTTCTGCTGAAGAAATTGCCAGCACGCGGCTGAATGATACGGTAATTTCTACTAAAGGGTTTAGCTCAACATTAGCGGAAGAAAATAAAAATGTTGTTATATTTAACAACGAAGATATTAAAAACAATGGTTTTTCTACTCTTGATAATGTGTTAGACTCTGCACCATTTATAAATGTGAAAGCTGGCGAAAAGGGCAGCGATAGAAATATAGATTTACGCGGACAAGGGAAGAACTCGCCTTCAAGTGTAAAAGTTATGCTGGATAGCACTCCGCTGAATATTTTAGATACTTCGCATTCGCAAATGCCTTTAAATTCTGTGAATGTTTCTACGATTGATAGAATTGAAATTATTCCAGGCGGCGGTTCAGTTTTATATGGCAACAATGCTACAGGCGGCACAGTAAATATTATTACCAAAGCCGATTCACAAAAAGAATATGGCTATGCCCAGTATTTGTATAAATCTTATAGAATTGAAGATTTATCTATGGGAATCGGAAGAAAAGTAAACGATAAATTATATTTGAATTTTGATTATTCTAGTTTAAATGGAGACGGCTATCGTTTTGGAGATTCTAGTAAAACTCATTTTCTTAGCGGCGGCTTTGCTTATAATTTAACCGATAAGCAGACTGTTTCCTTTAATACAAAATATTCGCAAAGCAATGGCACAACATCAAACGGTATTACGGCGACGCAAATAGAAGAAAATAGAAGACAAGCTGGAGATTTTATTACCGATTATAAAGATACCACTCAAGACTATACCTTAAAGTATGATTACAAAGTTAGTGATAATTATGAAATAAATGCTAAGGTGTATTATCAAATATTTAATACAAATTTAGATTCTTCTGGCAAAATTCATATTGCACCGGGTTCAGAATACGATATTCTTTCAGGAGAAATGGCTTTTAATAAGGTATATGATGGAGTTTGGTTTGGAAGTTTTAAAGAAACAAAAACAGGAGCTAATATTAAAGAAAAATTTTCTTATTCTAGTGGTAGTATAATAACAGGTTATGATTATTTAACTAATAATCTTAATAGAGATAATGTTGTTGATATGAAAGTTAGTCAAGGAATGACTTACTCTTTAAATGCAAATAATACTCTTACAAAGGATACTCACAGTATTTTTGCTTTGTTAGATCAAAAAATTATTAGTGATTTAAGTTTTAATGCTGGAGTAAGATATGAGTTAGCTTACTATAGTGCTATAAGAAGTGCTGATTTACAACATAGTAGTAGCAACCCTAATATTCCTCCTTTAACTCAACATCCTAGTTGGAGTGGTAAAAAGCGTGATAATAATCAAGCCTATTCTGCAGGGTTAGCTTATGATTTTAATTCTACTAATAAAGTTTATATATCTTATGAAAGGGGTTATGTATCGCCATCTCCCACACAAATTATAAATAAAGATATTATTGCTGGATATTATTTTAATGATTTAAAATCTCAAACTGGAGATAATTATGAGATTGGTTATAAAGGGTATGTGCTTGGTTCGTTCTTTACTTTAACTTCTTTCTATGCTCAAAACAATAATGAAATAACCATGAAAGGAGCTGGAACACCTAGTGGGTTAGATATTCACTCCCAATGGTCTTATATGAACCTAGACCGCACTCGCCGCACTGGGGCAGAGGCATTTGCCGAGCAAAATATATGGCGGCTGACTTTTAATGAATCCGCTACTTATTTAAATACTAGAGTATTAAGGGGAGAGTATGCCGGACAAAGAGTAGCTACAGTTCCAGATTGGAAAGCAATTGTAAATGCTAAACTTGAGGTGATAGATAAACTAAATTTAGGGGCAAGATTCAACTACACAGGAAAATACTTAGAAAATAATGTGGCAGATTCTGCAGATCAAACTTTTGCACCATCTACATTTACTACTGATTTAACTATGGACTATAGTCCGGTTAATAAATTCTATCTTGTAGCTGGGGTGAATAATGTGTTTAACGAAAAATATAATATCTCGCAAGATAGTTTCGACAACTATGTGGTTGCTCCGGAAAGAAACTACTATGCAGGTTTGCGGTATGAATTTTAACACTCACACCGTCATGCCGTGCTGCGACACGGCATTTATTTGCAGAGTTTTGCAATAATTGAGTTGCATTTTGTTTAAATCATCATGGAATTAGATATCGTGTCGCAGCACGGTATGACGATATGGTAATGAAATTAAAAAGTTATTTAATACTCCAAAAAGTTTTTATTTTAATCAAGAGCAATCAATACTTTTTAATCTCATTATCTATTCATTTCGGCATAATTTTAGCAATTGTTCTGCCTTTATTATTTTCGCAAGAAAACAATAATTTCATTACTGCCAAACAAATTCCTATAAAAATTATTATTCAAGAGCCGTCACACAGTAAGAGTATCCCTAAAAAGAAAGAAGGCATATTAAAAAATAAAGAAAAAGCTCCTCAAAAAAAAGAAAGTATAGCAAAAAATCAGTTGCAAGAAGAAACCATCATAGACTCTCAGTATGCGGCAAATATTAATTATAAAATTCTAAAATCGTCTGAGCCTCGTTATCCTAGTAAGGTTAAAAGATTAAACCTAAAGCAGCAGGTGGTAATAAAAACAAGATTATTAGTAGATAAAACTGGAGGCATTATATCAATAGAATTTATTGCCAGCAATATTGAAGAATCTTTGGCAAAATATTTTCAAAAAGAAATACTAGATTCCCTTAATTCTTGGCGGTTTTCTCCAATAACTGTAAATGATGTTCCCGTGAAGATTTATTTTTATAAAGACTTTGTTTTTGTGAATTTATGACTATAATATAAGAAAACATTAAATATTTTGGTTTTCTATTCAAGAACTTTCCCTCTCATGTATGTTAAATGCACTACGCGGCAAAGTTCTTAAATATAAATCTTAAACCGCAAGGATTTAAATTGGAGTATCACCAACAAGGTGATACGACTAAACTTGGTTCTGTTGAACAAAGTGAAACAAAACTAATTAACTGTTTAAATAAAAAAGGAGCAAAATATGAAAAAGTTATTGATACTGTTCGTTTTATTACTAGTTGGAGCTTGTGCTAATAATTCAAAACATGTGGCTAGTTTTGAAAAAACCAGTGAGTTATTGCAGCCGAATACTTTTAAAGTTTTTATTAGTGAAAGCAATAAAAATGATGATTTTGTTAAATTTTATACTGCTAGAATCGTTAGTAGTTTTGAAGAAATAGGATTCTCTCCTGTGGAAAAAAATCCAAGATACAACATAAATATACTTTTTACCCAAAATTCCGAAAACTCTAACCATAAATTAGGCTTGTTATTAACCATAGTAGATAATATGAATAAAACGGCTGTTTTTAAATATCAAGGGTTTGTTGTTGATAGAGAGATAACTACGGCAGATTATTTGTGCTTAATAGATTCTTTATTTTCTAAAGATATAAAAACTAAAGCAATTTCCTTTGATTCTTTAACTAGTGAATTTTTTGATAAAAGTAATGTTTATCCTTGTAGTTAATTATAAAAATCCCCTAAAAATCTAATAATAGCTCTTTAGGGGATAATTAAGAATTAACTAAGATCCGCTTACTGTAGTGCAAGTTTCAGCAAATAGGAATAAAATATTAGATACAGTTTTATCAACAGCAGCAACTTGAGTTATTCCTCCAGCTTTTTTAGCGGCATCAATAGAAAAATCGCCGGAAGCATAAAGTCCTAAAATATTTGTTCCGCATGCCTTACCTGTTTTAGTTCCTGTGCCGTTTGTAGCATTTATTGGTTCAGTTGTGTGTTGAATGAGAGCTACACCTACTTGTGAAGGTGCAACAACACATCCTCCTAAAGCAGTCATAGCTAAAATTAATAATCCAATTGCTAATTTTTTCATAATATACCTCCTTATTATAATAAATACATGATATAAACATATCTATCACTATATAGATATATTAAAACAAAAATTATGTCAACAAACATAAATGTAGAAATGGGCTAATATAGAATAAATCCTTTCAGCTAAATTAAATATCTCAAATGCAATAATTTTATTGTAAGTTCTTGTTAAAAATGATATAACAAATACTGTGAAAAATCAGTTTAGCTTAATTTTATGGAGAATGGAATGTCAGAAATTATTGATATAAGAGCTAGAGAAATCTTAGATAGCAGAGGTAATCCAACTGTAGAAGTTGATGTAATTTTAGAAGATGGTTCAATGGGAAGGGCAGCAGTTCCTTCAGGTGCTTCTACAGGCGCTCATGAAGCCCACGAATTGCGTGATGGTGATAAATCTCGCTTTGGCGGCAAAGGAGTTCAAAAAGCTGTTCATGCGGTTAATAATGAAATTTTTGAAAATTTAATCGGCTGGGATGCTTTAGATCAAAAAGGTATAGATACCATGCTGATAGAGCTAGACGGCACTGAAAATAAATCTCGCTTAGGTGCGAATGCAATTTTAGGCGTATCGATGGCAGTGGCAAAAGCGGCTGCAGAATCTTGCGGCTTGCCTTTATACAGATATTTAGGCGGCTTTAACGCTCATGTATTGCCAACTCCAATGATGAATGTAATTAATGGCGGTCAGCATGCTGATAACCCGATTGATGTGCAAGAATTTATGATTGCTCCGATTTCAGCAAAAACTGTGGCAGATGCAGTTAGAATGGGTGCTGAAGTATTCCATGCCCTTAAAAAAATACTTCATGATGCTGGCTTAAATACTAATGTGGGTGATGAAGGCGGATTCGCACCGGCTTTAAAGTCTTCAAAAGATGCCCTTGATAATTTAATGAAAGCTGTAGAAACTGCTGGTTATAAACCGGGTGTTGATTTTATGTTTGCAATTGATGCAGCTGCTAGTGAATTTTATGAAAACGGCAAATACAATATGAAAGGCGAAGGCGTAGTTAGAACCGCTGAAGAAATGGTAAAATATTGGGAAGATTTAGCTAATCAATATCCAATTTACTCTATTGAAGACGGCTTGCATGAAGATGATTGGGAAGGTTGGAAATTATTAACCAAAACTTTAGGTCATAAAATTCAATTAGTTGGCGACGATTTATTTGTAACCAATCCTAAAAGATTAGCTGAAGGCATTAAACAGCATGTTGGTAATTCTATTTTGGTAAAAGTTAATCAAATCGGCACATTAACTGAAACTTTTGCAGCAGTAGAAATGGCGCATAAAGCTGGTTATACTGCGGTAATTTCACACCGTTCTGGTGAAACCGAAGATTCTACTATTGCTGATATTGCTGTGGCTACTAATGCTGGTCAAATTAAAACTGGTTCATTAAGCAGAACCGATAGAATGGCTAAGTATAATCAATTAATTAGAATTGAAGAGCAACTAGCAGATACAGCAGTTTATAGCGGTAAATCTGTTGTAAAATCATTTAAGTAGTTTTTAATACTTGTGGTTATGTAAAAAAGGAGACATGAATTCATGTCTCCTTTTTTTATGTAATTAAGCCGTGGGATAATTGAAAATTTATGTTGTATTGGTGGTGGAAAAGTGTTATGTTATAAAACAGGTGTTTTATTGTTAGATTTAAAATATAAATAATGAAAAGTAAGTCTCCACGGGTGGAAAGTTGAATAAAATAGTTGAATATATAAGATTAATAATTAAATATGCTGGAATCTTAAGTTTTGTGTGGATTCAACTAAGCACACCTTTATGGGCAATAACAAATATAGCAATAATAAATAAGGCAGGAAGCAATACGAATACGTTGAATGCGGCTAATGGAATACCAATAATAAATATAAATAAGGTAGATGGAGCAGGTCATTCAATAAATGAATATGATATATTTGATGTTGGCAGCAGCGGAATAATATTCAATAATTCTAGTGGATTAAGTAATACAGAATTAGCAGGGTGGATAGTAGGGAACAGCAATCTAAAAGATAATCAAAATGCTACACTAATATTAAACACGGTAAAAAGCAAGCGGAGTGAGCTGGGCGGTTATATGGAAGTGGCAGGGAAATCTGCAGATATAATAATATTAAACTCTAATGGTATATTATGCGATGGTTGTGGTTTTTTGAATGTCAACCGCGGAGTTTTGTCAACAGGTGAGGCTCAGTTTAGCAATGGGAAATTTGTAGGCATCAGCACAGCAAAAGGCGAGGTAGAAATAGGAAGAGGCGGATTGAATGCTGTAGGAGCAAATCGTATAGATATAATCAGCCAGCAGTTAAGATTGAATGGGGTAATACAGGGGCACGAGGTAAATGTGGCTTTAGGTGGAGCCGATTACGATTATAATAGCGGAGTTATGCGTGCAAATAATTTAAATAGCAATACGCAGTATGTAATATCATCCAGTGAGTTCGGCGGGATGTATGGAGATAGTATCCGCCTTGTTAGCTATAACAAATCAGTAGGTGTGAATATAGACTTTAATATGGCGACAAGCAGTTCGCATCTTGTGGTAGATGCTGCAGGAAATTTGAAGATTGCAGGGAAGCTAAGTTCAGCAGCTGATATGAATATCAAGGGAGCAAATGTTGAAATAGGCAGTGCAGCAGAGTTGAATTCTAAACAGTTTCTTAGTTTAAGCGGAAATGATTTAAACTTTTACGGAAAAATTAATACTAATAATTTGAATGTGGATTTTAACAGCATTTATATGCAAAAAAGTTCGCAGATGCAGGCACAGGGTGATGCAGAAATTAAGTCTAGCATTTTGGGGAGTTTTGCAGGGAGCATTTTAGGTGTAAATATTAAAATAATTGGCGGAGATATAAATATACTGGGAGATATTGCTGCCGTTAAACAGCTGCATATTGATTCTCAGCAAACAAAAATAGAAAAAAGCGGCAGTGTAAATTCGCAAGGTAATATAACTTTTAGCGGCAATAGCTTAGATATATGGGGAAGAGTGATAGCTGCTAATGAGCTTAACCTTAATTCTAGTGATATTTATTTAGAGGAAGGGTCATTAACGCAAGGAAAAACGGTTAGCATCAATGCAAATAATTTAGACTTAAAAAGCAATAGCTCTATAACCTCTATGGGAGATTTTTTTATTAAACTAGCAGGGGATTTTAATTTACGGGCGGGTGTGAATTTTGCTGCCAATAATAACTTAAATCTCAGCGCATATAATATAAATTTGTATGCTGGAGTAAATTTAAGCAGCAATGGGAGTATGAGCCTAAGTGGAAATAACTTGAATGTAGGAATCGGGAATGATGTATCAAATAGTAATAACCAAGATACAATAATATCAAGTAAGGGTGATGTAAGTATAGATATAGCAGGTGAAAGCAATATAGCAGCAGCAGGCAAAGTGTTGGCAGGCGGATTATTAACTTTTAGAAGCGAGAATATAAATAATAGAGGGTTAATAGCAGGTAACGATATATTGTTTAGGGTAGATTATTTGAATAACTGGGGGAAAGAACGGATAGGAAACAGTTATAATAGTTATGAGAATATGGGTGTTATTTATGGCATAGGCAGTATTAATATTGAAGGATACAATGGCGGCAATGCTAAAAAAATATTGAATAGTTCTTCTAAAATACAAACGCTGAACGGCGATATAAATATAAATGCAGATATTTTTGAGAATACGCTGACATGGTGGGATATTTATGAAAGGATAGGTGAATGGCGGACGGTTTATGAGGATAAGCTGATAGAAAAATATAATTATTATCCTTGTGGTATATTATTCTACTGTAAATGGAAATTTGGAAAATATGAAACTTTATCTGAAAGAGAAATAATCTATGATTTATACGGAGCTAATGCAGCTACTTTAAGCAGCGGTGGTAATATAAATATTAAAGGCGGAGATTTGATAAATAGAAACTCAATTGTATCAGCAGTAGGTAATATAAGTTTAGATGTTAATAATTTTAGAAATGAGACAGTAGTAAGCCCTAAAAGTAATTATAAAGAGCTTAATTCTTATACTTATGAGATAACACCTGTTTGGAAGCATGATACATGTGAAAGTGGTAGTGGTGGTAATGATGTTACAGGAGGGGGAGGAACATATCCTTGTGATATAATTGTTGATTCAGAAATAACCAATCAACAAACCAACAATTACACAGAAAACACAGGAAGAACAGCATTTTCTCAAGGTGCTCTCATAGCAGCAGGGGGAGACATCAGCATATCAGTAAGTGGAGATTTTGATAATATATATTCCAATCAAACCCAAAACCAAGATAACAATATAGATTACAACACAGGCAGCAATATCAGCCAAGAAGATACAATCAACATAGACTTCGTTGACGGCAATATGTTTTATGTTAGCGACGGCACTAACGGTTATTTAATAGAAACCGATCCTTATTTCACAGATTTACAGAAATTCAAAGGGTCAGCATACTTTTTACATTTATTAGGGCTAGATAAAGACAAAGATTTAATTCTTGGCGATGGTTTTGTAGATTTAGAAGTAGTAGGCGATCAAATTCTTAACAACACCGGCAAAGAAATTCTCGATGGCTATACAAGCAAGGAAGATCAGCTAGAGGGTTTAATGCAGGCAGGGGTAGATGCCAAAGATGAACTGGGATTAATTCTTGGTGAATCCTTAACGCCAGAACAATTAGCGCAACTAAAACAGCCAATTATCTGGTGGGTTCGTAAAGTAATCAACGGACAGAGCGTATTAGTGCCGCAGGTGTTTTTCCCTGCAAATTATAATACCAACAATAATCAAAACGGCAGCACTATCAACGGTGGCGGCAATGTGAATATTAATGTGGGTGGAAATGCTAATAACTCCGGAAATATCAATGGAGGAGGTTTAGTAGATATAAATGTCGGCAATAATTTAGATAATTCTGGAAATATACATGGCGATGGCGGCGTGAATATAGATGTTGGGGGCGATTTCAATAATACTGGCAATATCAGCGATGCTAATAAGGGCAGCGAATATCACCAAAAGGAAATGGAAGATATGGCAAATAATATTGAAAACAATATTAATGCCTTAGAAGATATGCAGAAAGAATATGAAAGCCGTGCCGAGCAATATAAATTAAGAGAAGCAGAATATAATGATCTTTTTAATCGCTATCAAGCTATGCTAAGCGGATTGAAAAGAGATAAATACGCAGGAAAAGTATGGTCTGGCGATATTAAGCAGCAGGAATATAACTCTGAATATGGCAAAAATATGGCAGAAATGGAAGCGCAGCTAGCAGCAATGGGTGAAATCTTAAAAAGCGAGGGGGAATATTTAAATGGCAAGGCAGAGGATATGAATAGCCTGTCGGATTCTATAAAATTGCAGGTAGAAGATTTAAATAATTATGTAGATAATTTGCCGGGAGTTAATATCAATGTAGGGGGAGATTTCCAGCAAGATGGGAAGATAGAAGCCGATAAGATACTAGTAGATGTGCAAGGAAAGCTATCCAGTATAGAAGGGTTAATGAGCTCCACCTTCAGCACAACAATAAATGCCGATAGTATAGCACTAATAGGGGCAAGCATAAGCGGAAGCGAAGTGAATTTAAAAGCAAATAATATAGAATTATGGGCGGCAGAACGCTATAATAATAAGGGTTATGTAAGTGAATTAATAAGCAGTAATGTCAGCGGCGGAAGTGTAAATTTAAATTCTGCAGGGGATATTTATATAAGCAGCAGTAATATATATGGGAATACAATAAGCCTAGAAGCAGGAGAAGATATAGTAATTACAGGGCAGGCGATAGAGAAAGAATTAACATGGGATGAAATGAAGAACGAGACAGTATCCTATACAAATATAGATAATCCGAATGAAGTAATCAGCGGTAATGCAGAAGATTTAAAGAATCAGCATGGTGATAAGTTCAACATAAGCGGAGTAAAAGAGGAGCATGTAGGAAGCAATGTAGTAGCGAACGAATCTCTGGTAATGAGCGGAGAGAATATAGGGATATATGGTTCAACAATATACAGCGAGGGGTTGTTAGCATTGCAGGCAAATAATGTTTTAGAGATAGGAGTATTAGAGGATAATACAGAAATAGACTACAGTTTAGAGCAAAAGAAGACGGAGAAGCATGGAGCATGGCATAGCAAGAAGAAAACGATAACAAAAATAAGGGACGATGGGAGTATAAACTATACGCATAATGTAGGAAGCACAATAGCAGGAGATAGCGTATATTTAGGAGCGGTTAATGATGTAAATATCATAGGGTCAGTAATTGCAAATACAGATTCTTCTTCAAATGAAAGCGAAAGCGAATCCACTAATAGCGAGGGTGATGGAAATATCGCAGAAGATTCCACAAGCGGAAGCCTCAGTTCTTCTTCCAGCACATCCTCAGATGGATCTACCCTTGAACAACCGAAAGCAAAACCAGCAGAGGCATGGGAGGGGATTCAATCTGGCGATATAATAATCAACGCAGGAAACAACCTCAATATATTAGGAGCAGAAGATAAAAGGAATACAAGCCTAAGCACAGATATAAGTATAACGGAAATGAGTTATGGATTTGGTAGCATAGTAGATAGTGCTAAGGCATTAGGTGATGCAGCAACGGTATATTATAAAGGATTTGCAGATGGATTTAAATCTAAAGAAGGTTTTTTACAAGGAGTAAACAACACATCAAATGTATTAGGAGCATTGGCAGGAACAACAAATTTATTTAGCATAAACGGGCATGCAAGTGAAACAAAAACGCATGTAGAGTATAAAGAAGAAAGCACTGAATATGTAGGGAGCGTAATCGGCGGTGGGAATATTATGCTAAACTCTAAGAACGATATAAATATAAAAGGTTCAACAATAAGTGCGAATAACGATGTAAGTATGGAAGCAGTAAATAATATAAATATCACAGCAGGGGAGAATACATATAGCAGTAGCAAATACACAGCCAGTGATACAAATAGTATAAATGTAAGTGCAGGAGTAAGTATAACAGGGTTTAGCGGCAGTGTAGGATATAGCTATAATCATATGGAAGGAAAAGACTATACAGAGAATCATACCTATAGCGGAAGTATAATAAGTGCAGGAAACAATGCCAGTTTCAAAGCAGGTGAAGATATAAACTTAATAGGATCAAATATAGCAGGGAAGAATGTGACAACGGATTCGCAGAATCTAAATATAGAGAGCCTGCAGAATGAATATAAGGCATGGGGAAGCAGTGAAACATATGGATTTAGTGTAGGAGCAGGATACGGAGAAGTATCAGCAACACCGAATAGCGTAAATGGAGGTATAAACTATGGAGAATCTTCCTATGATAATTATAACAAAATAACGGAAAATACCGCAGGAATAAGTGCCAGCAATGATTTAAATATTAATGCAAATAACAATGTAAAATTAACAGGAGCAGTGTTAGAAGGAAAGAACTCTACAAATATAAAATCAGATAGCTTAACTATAGAAAACCTTAAGGATATATCTACCTCAAAATCCAGCGGATTTAATTTTAATTATAGTATGAGTATTGGCTTGGGGAATAATGCAGATAACCAACTAAAAAGCGATGTAAGAATAATGGGAGCATTAAATGCAGGAATAAATAGCTTAGAGGGTATAAATAAATATACACAATGGTTCAATGCAAGCGTAGATGCAAATAAGCAAAACACAAAAGATATATATTTAGTGAAAGGAGGAATAAGCGATACAGAAAATATCTATACAAATAATATTATAATTAATAATAACCAAAATCAAAGCACAAATAGTATATGGAGTGATACGCAAAACAACCGTGAAACCACATACGAAAACAAAAGCGAAAGCAGTTGGAGTGTAGCCCCAAGCGAATGGCTGTCAAACAGCAGTAATGCCATAAGAACAGTTGCTGATTATACGGTGGCAGGAAGTAATGTGATAAAGGCAACCATAAAAACCTATAATGCGTTAAAGGATAATGGTAATAAAGGATTTTGGGAAGTATATGGTTTTCAAGGGAAGATAGATAAAATTCAAATAGATAGCAGAAATGAGAATATAAATTTATTAGAGGATTCAGATAAATATAATAGTCTGTTAGTAAAGAATGATATTTTAGATAATAATCTAAACACAGTATTTTACTTAGATGGTGCAATAAAAGAAGATGGCAGCTACACAGCAGGATATTCACAAAAGCATGAAAGCGAGATAGGAATAAATTTAGCAAGTAATGGAGGAAATCAAGACACAGCAGGAGAGTTAGAGAATAGTTATTGGCATGAAGTAAGCCATCAGTATGATACAACAAACACCACAGAGCAAGATAGAGAGAACTTTGCAACCAATATAGGTAATTCTGCTCAATCTTTAGGGAACATCAACAACTTCCTTTATGGTGATGGGGGCTTAGACCAATATTCTATTACGCATTATATTGTAGGCAACTTGAGTCAATTACAACAAAATACTCAATATGTTAATTCTCTTAACCCTCTATCTATTGATAATGCTGTTTATATGGTGAGTAGAGGATTAGGCTCTGACAGTAGTATTAGATTTGTTATGCCAGCAGCTCATCAATTTTTAGTAATAACAGGAGATGAGAAGTATTTAAATAATTATATAAAAGATTATACATTAAAATATAATTATCCTTTGATAGATGAAAAAGGTAGTTCTGTAGATATTCCAGAAGCTAGAGTAATAACTAATGAAATGAATAGTAATGGAATAGGTAATGAACAGGATAATTATTATATAACATTAGGAGGATATAGAGGGGATAACCATATAGATAAAAATCCAGATGGCTCAGAGAAAGGATATTTAATAAAAAATATTAATGCTCCAGATGATATAAGATTCTTGGAATCAGGACACTTTGACAATATAGAAGTAAAATTTAATAATCAATTAACCCAAGAAATAAATGAGGAAAATATAGTTAAGGCATATAATAATTATGATAACAATGCTAATTACTTTTTCGTTCCTAATAATGAATACAAAGAAACAGATTATCAATTCCATTATAAACAAAGAATAGAAGAAAACAAACATACATACAATTCAAATAGTTTTGCTTATAGTATGTGTAGCTATGCAGGTGGAAGTAATTGTAATTATAGCGGATTTATAAGATTCTCACCAGGTTTAGGTAAATTGATACCAGAACTTTATTTTAACATAAATAAATAAAGGTGTATTATGCTATCTTGGTTTAAAAATTGGAAGCCCCAATCTTTTATTAAGTTTACTTTATTGTTTAATTTTATTTATGCTATTTTTTCTATAGTTATTTCATGGAAAATAATTTTTTCATTTAAAATTCTTGAAGATGGCACTTATATTTTTGAATATGTTTTTACATATATAGCTATATATGTAGGACTGGTATTCTACCAGTCCTACATATATAGCTATATATGTAGGACTGGTATTCTACCAGTCCTACAATATAATAAAAAACAACAGTATAAAAAGTTTATATTGTTGCATATAGTAGTAGGATTTATTATTGTGTATGTAGCGAATAGTATAGGATTTTTAATAGCTACAGTTGTATTTAATCTTCCTGTAAATATTTAAGAGATAAAGAATGAATTTACAAATTTTTGGTTATCTTATAACCATTAAAAAACTTGACATTAATTTTTAAATATATCATACTAACTTTTAATATAGAATCCTTAGGGGGATTCAATCTTATCAAGATCGGCGGCAGAGACAGGCTCGCACCGCCAAGCAACCATTTTTTAATAAAAAAGCAATACAAATTTTATTAAATTATTTTAGTAAAATGGTATTTTTTCAATAAAAATAAGGTGCTAATTCCTGTTAGGGGTAAATAAGAGCAATCTTTATTATTCCTGCAATGAGACAAGACTGCTCATTGAAGATAAGACAACCTATTTATAGGTAATTTTCACTTAAAAGAGGTTGTTTGTTGCAACCTCTTTTTTTGTTTTTATATAGATAACAAAAAAGCTAATTAAGGATAAGCTATTAATGATTCAGCTGCAGAATGTTAATAAAAATTATAACGGAACTCCTGTATTAAAAAATATCAGCTTGAATATAGAGGCAGGGGAAATTTTCGGTATTATCGGGCTTTCTGGGGCAGGTAAATCAACGCTTTTAAGACTTCTTAATTCACTGGAAGCAGCTAGCAGCGGCAATATTATTATAGATAATCAAGATATTACTAAACTGCATAGCCAAGAACTTAGAAAAAAACGCCAGAAAATCGGCATGATTTTTCAAAATTTTAATCTTATGGCAATGCGAAATGTAGAGGAAAATATTGCTTTTCCCTTAGAAATTCAAGGAATTAATAAGGAAGAAATTAAAGCAAGAGTATTAGAACTAATTAATTTAGTTAATTTGCAAGGTAAAGCAAAACAATACCCATCACAGCTTAGCGGCGGACAGAAACAAAGAGTTGGTATTGCTAGGGCTTTAGCTTCAAACCCGTCTGTGCTGTTGTGTGATGAAGCAACCTCTGCCTTAGATCCGGCAAATACTCATGCAATTTTAAAATTAATTAAAGATATTAAAAAGAAAAATAATCTAACAGTTGTGCTAATTACTCATGAGATGGATGTAATTAAGGAAATCTGTGATAAAGTAGCAATTCTGCATAAAGGTGAAATTGTGGAAGCAGGCGATGTTAGCAGTGTATTTTCACACCCTAAGCAGCAAATAACTAAAGAGCTTGTCATTAAGGGTTACAACAGAGAATCTGATAATAATGTGGCTGCACTTTCAAATACTTATAAAAATGGTAAGTTTGTTAAACTTTATTATGGCGAAAAAGCAATTAAAGATGCCCTTATTTCAGAATTAGCCTTAAAGTTTAATTTAAAAATGAGTATCATTGAGGCTTATGTAGAAACTATGGGAGATATGTATGATGGTGTTATTACTGCATATATAGACCCTCAGCATAAGCTAACTACAGATATTCTTGAGTTTATACAATCTAAAAATATTAAAATTGAAATTATTGATAATTAAGAGGGAAGCATGTCTTTTTGGCTTAGCGATTACTACTATAAACAGCTTTTTAATGCTACCTTTGAAACAATCTATTTAAGCGTGGTATCAACCTTCTTTGTAGCAGTTTTTGGATTAATTTTGGGAGTAATGCTATTTATAACTTCCCGCGGACAAATTCTAGCAAATAAGTATATTTATGGACTGCTTGCAGTTATTGTAAATATAATCAGAGCAATTCCTTTTATTATTTTAATAATTCTGCTTTTGCCGCTGACGAAATTATTAATGGGAACAATTCTTGGAACTAAGGCAGCCTTTCCAGCGCTTATAATTGGGGTTTCGCCTTTTTATGCCAGGGTAGTGGAAAGCGGATTTAAAGAAATTAATAAAGGAGTTATAGAGGCAGCAAAAGCGCATGGTGCTACAGATTTGCAAATTATTTTGAAAGTTTTAATTCCTGAAAGCATGCCGACGCTGATTTCTAATTTAACTACGCTTGCGATTGCAATTATTGGCTATACAGCGATGGCAGGAGTTATTGGGGCTGGAGGCTTGGGTAATTTAGCCTTTATTGAAGGGTTTCAGCGGAATAATCAAATAATTACCATATGGGCAACAGGAATTATACTGCTTTTGGTTTTTTTGACGCAAATTATCGGCGATTTTATTGTTAAGAAGATTGATAAAAGATAAAATTAATAAATTATACATAAAGCCCAAAAAATTCGCAATACCGGCGAAAGCCAGTATCCATTTGTCGCTTTGCATAGATGCCGTGTCGCAGCACGGCATGACGATAGAGTAATATAATATAAAAACAGAGGAGAAATTATGAGAAATCTTATAAAAATTATTAGCTTTATACTTTTATTTACTGGTTGCGCATACGCAGATAATGTTGAGATTCGAGTTGGTGCAACTGCGCGCCCTCATGCAGAAATACTTCAATTTGTTAAGCCTATATTAGCTAAAGAGGGTATCGATCTTAAAATTATTATTTTCCAAGATTACATTCTGCCAAATAAAGCCCTAGAAAGCGGCGATTTAGATGCAAATTTTTATCAGCATATACAGTTTTTAAAAGAACAAGAGAAAACCTATGGCTATAACTTTCGTATTCTAGCAGAAGTTCATATAGAGCCGATGGGAATTTACTCTAAAAAATATAAGAATATTAAAGAAATTCAAGAGGGTTCTAGCATAATAATCAGTAATTCTGTTGCCGATAGACTACGCACCTTGCTGCTGCTGGAAAAAGCTGGATTAATAACTTTTAATGCAGGTGTTGATAGATCTAGGGTTGATTTCAGCGATATTAAAACATCTAAAGTTGAGTTTCGTCCAGAAGTTGATCCGGCAATTTTATCAAGAATGTATTTATCTAATGAGGCAGATTTAGTAGTAATTAACACTAACTACGCTATTGAGGCAGGAGTTAATCCGCTGGAAGATGCGTTAATTTTAGAAGATAAAAACTCTCCTTATGTGAATATTTTAGTTGCCAGAGCTGATAATGCCAATAATCCTGCACTGCTTGCCTTGGCTAAAGCGTTGAAATCTGAGGGAACTAAGAAGTTTATTATAAATACCTATAAAGGAGCGGTTATACCGGTTAAGTAATGTGTTATAAAGTATTATCCTTTAACGAGGATAATGCTTTATACTTTCTTTTAATCATAAAGGTATAAACTACATAATTAGCAAAATAGCTGATTCCTTCTACAGCAAGGATGCCAACAACGCCGAACTCTGTGTATTTTATTACCAAATAATAAAATGGATAAATAAGCAGCAGTTTTGCGGCAAAGCTAAAGATAAAAGGTGTATTTGCTACTTGCAGCCCTCGTATATGCGCTTTAGAAATAAGAGATAAAAGACGCATTGGTTCTGTAAAAAGCCCCATAAATAGACATATAATTATATATTTTTTTACATCGGTGCTAGTAGAATAGAAATCTAGGGTTAAATAAATAAACCCTAAGGTTATGGCAGATAGTAAGAAATTTGCGATTATCCCAATTCTAACATATTTAGCGTAGAGTTTTTTAATATCTTCAAGTTTATATTCCCCATAAAGCCTTGAAATTGCTGCCTGCAGAATAATCCCGAATGATAAAGAAAGTGTAAGAGCCAGTGTTAAAAAATTGGAGGCATGTCTTTTTGCCGAGATTACTTCTTGTCCTAAATAGGCAACAATTAAAACTAAAATAAACCGCACTGAATTCTGCGCAATTGGCTCAATAATAGCAGTAATTCCTAAATTTTTTACACCTAGATAAACTTTTAAATAAGTATCTTTTTGAAATTTGTGCAGCCGAATATTTACATTATATTTGTGTGCTAGATATATATAAACTGGTAAAACTAAAATAACTGATAGGCTGCTAGACCATGCGATTCCTGCTACTCCTAATTGCAGAATATATAATGATATAATATTAAGGACAGTATTTAAAATAATAATTACTATAAAATAAATAAAATTCAAGCGGGCAAGCCCTACACTATAAAGGATATAGCTAAAATATTGTTGAATAGCAAAGGCTAGGAAGAATGGTATCATATTTACCATATACACAACAGCATATTGTTTAGCCTCAGCACTTATTTTAATTCCTGATAGAATGCTTCCTTGAAAAAAGAAAATAATAACGCACATGATTATTGCAATAGAAAGCGTTAAAATAAATCCAAGCGAAGTAATGCTTTTAAAATCCTCGCCAAGACTAGCATCTTTATAAAGGGCGTTGCTAACCATAGATTGCGAGAAAACCGTAATAATCTGTTGGATCATATAAACAAAAACTATCAAAGAGGCAACGCCGATGGCTGCCAGGTAAGAAATTTTTTCTAAAAATATAAAATCAACAGTAGTAATGCTAAACTGCACAAAAAGCGATAGAGATGTTAGCAGAATTTGCTTATTAATATTAGAATGTTGTATATTCATGGAAATTTCCTTGTGCGTAAGAGGTAATTATATTAAAATAATTCAAGTTAAAGGGGTTTGTCAATGAAGTTTTTTTATTTGCTTATTATTTTGATAATGGCTGTTTATGTTGCCCCAACTTCTGCTGAGGATAGGGGGGATATTAGCTCTGAAGCTAGTAATGAAGGCATTAGATATGATGAAACCTTTGAAGAATATCAAATGCGTGTTAATAAGAATATTAAAACTCTGCCGACAATTAATGTTGTTGCACCCAGAGCAAGAGAATCTTCTAATGGTCAGTATATTATTACTAGGGAGATGATTGCTAATTCCGGCAGTCTTAGCGTGGCAGATATTTTAAACCGCCAGCCATCAATTTTTATAAATTCAAACGGAGATTTTGGACAGTCGGCTACTGTTAGTTTAAATGGCAGCCTTCCGCAGCATGTGATAATTTTGTTAAATGGTGTGCAAATGGGCGATCCTAGTAATTCTCAGCCCTTCTTTGATATTGGGCAAATTCCTCTGTCTTTTATTGAAGAAATTGAAATTATTAAAGGTCCATCATCCGTTTTACATGGAAGCGGAGCAATTGCTGGGGTAATTAATATCAAAACTATAAAATATCAAGAAAATATTGCAGTAATCAAGCAAGAATTTGGCTCAAACAGCACATTAACCACGCAGGCTGGGCTTAATACAGCGATTGAAAATTTTAATTTTACTATATTCGGAAATTTTTTTAGAACTAAGGGGTATTCCATTGCCTCGCAATCAAAATATGGCGAAAAACTAGAAAGAGATAAATCACAGATACAAGATATTAATTTAAAATTAAATTATGGCTTTTCGGAAGATGCCTATATTGATGCATTTTTTAAAGTTGCTAATTCCCGTGCCGATTATGATGGTTTTGATGTGCTTCCTTACGATGTTGAGGGCAATTATGTAGATAAAAGCGAGAATCTTTACTATTTTATTTACAATTTTAAAGTGTTTAATGATTTCTATAACCAACTAAAATTCTCGCAGTATTTATCTAACAAGAAATATGTGGAAGTTGATGATTCTAATGGCAGTGAATATAGTTTTTCATCTAAAGAGCAAATTTTTTCTTACAATGGCAAATATGCAAATAATCTAATTGATTTTACAGGAGGTTTTGACTTTGAGGCTAAACATATGAATAGCCTGCCGCAATCAACTAATGATTTTGCTTTTTATGGGAATATTACAGAATTTTTAACACCGAAGGTTTCTGTAGATCAGGGAGTAAGGTTTAACCAAAATCAGAAAAACCTTTCCATGCAGGATACCATTTTTTCTAATAACTATGCTTATAGCTTTGGAGTATCTTACAATATTGTGGAAGATACACATATGCGGCTAATTTATGGCGCAGGGTATCGCTTGCCGTCTTTATATGAACTTTTTAGTTATTATGGCAATTATGATTTGCACCCAGAGACTTCGCAAGGCATTAACTTTGAGTTTTCTAGCAGTAATTTTTCCTCGACAGTAGCACAATTCCAGTTGAATGCTTTTTATACTGATATTAGCAATATGATTTTCTTTACTAGCTCTACCTATAAAAATATTGGGAACTATACGGCATTAGGGTTTGATATTAGTTTCCCTTTTTATATTGCAAAATTTCTATCTATCGGTGATTTAAAAATTTCTCCAACTTATACTTATACTACAACTAAAGATTCCGAGAAAAATAATACTACAATTATTCCCCGCCATAAATTTGGCACTAATTTTGATATAGATATTACAAATAAATATAAACTTTCATGGAGCAGTCTTTGGGTTAGCGGAACTACTTCAATTTGGGATGATACCTCTTATAATTTGCCAAGCTACTGGGTAAATAATGCAATGATTATGAGAAACTTTTCTAGTGCTTCAAGCCTTTATTTTAGAATTGATAATGTGTTTAATCAGCAGTATCAAACCGATTATGGCTATAATACAAAAGATAGATCTTATTATTTTGGTTTGGTTGTGGAAATGTAAAAGTTGAAAGAAAAACAAGAGGAAAATTGTTCTTAATAAAAAAAGGAAAGAAAAATGGATAAAAAAAACTATCAAATTTATGGTATTGCCAGCGGTATTGCTGCTGAAAAATACGGTGCGCAGTTAGGAGTATGGGATATTTATTATTCGCTGTGCAGTATAAATCAAGAAATGCAAGATATTTTCTATACAAATTCTAACAAAGCAAAACTTGCGGCAATTGAAGATATTGCTCCGCTTTTTAAGCAGGTTAATCAAAAAGTTGTTAGTAATTATCGCCCGCAGGATAAATATCTATTTTTTACGGGAGACCACTCCTGCGGTGTTTCCACTTGGAGTTCTATATCTAATGCTGTAGGAAAAAATATGGGATTAATTTGGATAGATGCCCATCTTGACTGCCATACTCCAGAATCTTCAGATTCTAAAAATGTTCATGGCATGCCGGTAGCGCATTTAATGGGTTATGGCGATACTCGCTTAACTGAACTTGTCCAGCATAAATTTAATCCTCAAAACATTGCCTATATAGCTGCTAGAGATTTTGAGGAGGCTGAGCTGGATTTTATTAAAAAACATAATATCAAGGTATTTTTTATGAAAGATATTAACGCTGATAATATCAATGCAGTTTTTGCTGAAGCAATCGAGCATGTAAGTAAAAATGTTGATTGTTTTGGCATTTCTTTAGATATGGATTCTATGTCGCCGGAATTTGCTCCGGGCACAGGCTGCTATAATCCTAATGGCTTAGATTTGGCATGGGTATTGTTTAATATTAAGGCAGCATCAAATCATAAGAAGTTTTTAGGGTTAGAAATTACGGAATATAATCCCTTGCTAGACGAAAATAGAAAAACTTTTAAGGCTGTTATGGAAATTGCTAAATCTGTAATATAAGGAAGAAAAACCATGGATTATAAAATAAGTATAGCAGGCATTGTTGAAATTGAGGAAACTCATGTAATGGGATTTTCTAATACAGTGCCTATAAATTCAGTTAAAGAAAAATATTTAGAAAACCTCAAAAGATTGGAAAAACTTCTCGTAGGAGTAGAGGAAATAGGCTTTAACATCAGCATTATTAAAAGCTATAATCCTTTAGAGAAGAATATGGAAGTTGTTTTTGGAGTGGCTGCAGAATTAGCAGAAGCTGCTAATAATATTCTTCAAGAGAAAAATGGCGTTTGGGCAATTCTGCCTCCGCATCCTACGGTATTAAAAATTAAGCTAAGTGGTGAGCGGTTGCATCTTAAAGAGGCGTGGGATAAATCTTTTACTTTTATAGCAGATAATAAATTAATTGTAGATACATATGCAAATCCTTGGGAGGTTTATATCTCAAATTTAGAGACTGAAATTTATATTCCCTTAATAATAACAAAAGATAAGGATTTGGAAAAATTAGCTGTTAAATTTTAGTTCGTTATGGTATATTAAATTAATAGAAAATTGGTAAGAGGGTAAATATGAGTAATTACAAAATAAATATTGACGGCATTGTTGAGACGGAAGATTTCTACTTAATTGGGTATCAAAGATTTTCCAATTTTAAAAAAGACTTCCATGAAGTTATGATAAAAGATTATAGCAAGCTGGGTGAATATATAGCTAAAGTAAAACCTGCGGCTCCTATGGTAGCTGTTTATAAGGCGTTTAACATGGAAAGCATGGATGTTTATACTTTGCATGCTATTCCAGTGGAACCAACCGAAGAAACTGCTAAGGAATGTGTAAAAATTTTAGAAGAAACTGGCGGCATGTGGGCGGTAATTCCTCCGTATGAAGCAGTTTTAAAACTTACTTTAGAAGGATCTTACGATAACCTAATGGAAGCGTGGGAAAAAGCCTATAATTTTATTAAAGAAAATGAATTGGTAGCAGATGAATACGCATCTCCTTGGGAATCGTATAAAGTTCATCCGGGATTAACTGATGGAGATGATTCTAAACTTATTACTGAAATCTTTATTCCGCTAATTCCAATGGAAGAAGAGGAAGAATAGTTTTTAGTTTTATTGGAAAGTCTTGTGTAAAAACCGAACAGTTCTTTATATTCAGCTCAGCGATAGATCGCAATTTGCTTCATATAAAGAGCTGTTCGGTTTTTTGTTAAATTTTGGATAAAACTAAAAGCTATATGAGGAGGAAGTGATAGTTAAGTTTAAAAAAATTTTAGAAGATATTTTTTGTGCTTGTATTAATTTTATTTCAATTTTTATCATCTTTTTTATTTATTTTCTAAAAATTATATTTGTTGTTATTAAGATTTTATTAACAAAAAAAGGTTAATATCCTCTTATGAAAAGTAATATCCTTTATTATGTTAGAAAGTATAAAAGACTTTTGCTGGCAGCTATGTTTATAGCTTTATTTATTTATTCAATAAATGCCACATTTGTTATATACAATTGGCTGCAGAAATCTAACGATACTCTTGCTGAATATGAAATTTTGAAACAGCAGAATGCTAAAATCGTTGAAGAAATATCCCTTTTAAAATTTAAAACCAGCGGACTAAAAGAAGAAACTCTTAATACAGATCTTTTAGAAACTCAAGCTAAAGCTGCCCTTAACTTTGCTAGAGCCAAAGAAATTATCATTATCCATTAAATTATCAAATTTAATTAAGTCTAAAAATAAGTTGATTTTGTAATTATTGAAAACTATGTTATTATTTGAATTCTAATAGGAAAAACTAAAAAATATACATGAAAAACATACCTGTAGTAATACCTTCTTATATGCCAGACGGACGCTTATTAGAACTGATTGACAATCTTGTTAAATATGGCATTCAAAATATTATTGTAGTCCGAGATGGCGGATCAGATGACTATAATTATATCTATGATGCAATTGCGCTAAATCCCCATTGTATTTTGGCAGTGCATGATGTGAATTATGGCAAAGGGAAAGCTATTAAAACAGGGATTAAAACCTATCTACAAAAAGGCTTCAGCGATGGTTTTGTTCTTGCCGATGCTGATGGTCAACACTTGCCTGAAGATATTATCAAAGTTATAAATACTTTAAGTGAAAATGAAGATGCTTTAATTATTGGCAGCCGATCTTTTGATAAAGATGTGCCTTTGCGGAGTAAAATCGGCAATATAATTTCTCGTTGGGTGTTCTGCTATTGCTTAGGCAGGAAAATCTCAGATACCCAAAGCGGACTAAGGGGAATGCCTCATAAATATTTAGAAAAATTTCTATCGCTAGAGGGTGATAAATATGAATTTGAGACTAATATTCTAATTGAAACTAGGAAAAGCGATATTGAAATTAAAGAAGTTTCTATTTCTACAGTATATATAGAGAATAACAGATCATCACATTTTAATCCATTTGTAGATTCTTTAAAAATCTATTGGCTGATAATAAAGTATTCCATGTCTTCCATCGCTGCATTTTTAGTAGATTATTGGATATTTTTGACTTTAAACTTTTTTACCCAGAATATCATACTAGCATCTTATACAGCTAGGGCAGTTTCACTTTCTCTTAATTATCAGGCTAATAAAAATATTGTTTTTAGATATAAGGGAAAAAATAAGTTTATATTTTTAAAATACCTAGCATTGTGTTTTATTTCTATTTCTATTTCAGCACAAATGGTTTCGTATTTAGTGCATTCAATCCATCTAAAAACTTGGCTGGCTAAGCTGGTTGTAGAGCTTTCTTTGTTCTTTTTTAATTTTTATGTGCAAAAAAGATATATCTTTAAAAAGTAAAATATTCCTAAGGTTTTTATTTAACGCTTAATTTTATTTGAAAAATATTATAAAATCTATTATAATCATGAATGCAACTTTATAAATGTTGTTATATTTTGTTGTTTTAATTATAAATAGGAGTTTATCTATATGGCATCCGAGCTAAAATTAACTAAAGATGAGGCTAAAAAAATCTATAAAGATATGGTTCTTGTCAGAAAGTTTGAAGAAAAATGCGCACAATTATATTCTATGGGGTTAATTCTTGGATTTTTGCATCTTTATATAGGAGAAGAAGCGGTAGCAACAGGTCTTAATTTTTTAAAAAATCCTCAAGATACTCATATTACATCTTACAGATGCCACGGACATGTGCTATTACAAGCTGAAATAGATCCTAAAGTAGCTATGGCAGAGCTTTTAGGTAAGGGCAGCGGATCTTCCAAAGGGAAAGGCGGATCTATGCACATTTATTCATCAAAAAAAGGATTCTTTGGCGGCAATGGTATTGTTGGTGCACAAATTCCATTGGGAACAGGGTTAGCATTAGCTCATAAAAAGAAAAAAGACGGCGGTATTAGTGTTGCCTATATGGGCGATGGCGCTTATCCGCAGGGACAGGTATATGAGGCTTTCAATATGGCTTCTTTATATAATCTGCCAATTGTATTTGTTCTTGAAAACAATGGATATTCTATGGGAACTCCGTTAAGCAGAACTTACGGCAATGAAAAGCTATACAATGATTTGCCTTCTCGGGCTAAACCTTTTGGCATAACTACTTTGAGTATAGATGGTATGGATGTTGTTGAGGTAATAAAAGGCAGTAAAGTAGCAATGGAACATGTTAGGGCGGGCAAAGGTCCGTTTTTACTAGAAGTTAAAACCTATAGATACAGAGGGCATTCCATGAGTGATCCTCAAAAGTATCGCAGCAAAGAAGAAGTTGATCGTTTTAGAAATGATGATGATCCGATTCTGAACTTTGAAAAATATACCACAAAAAATAAATTAATGAGCGAAGATGATTTTAAAGCAATCCAAGCTGAGGTTAAAAAAATTATTGCTGAAGCCGAAGAGTTTGCTACAAACTCAGCAGAGCCTGAGGCAAAAGAACTATACACCGACATTTACGCTTAAATCATAATAGTCTAGGCTTTACTAGGAGTTTTGCCTGCTTATGTATGTTTAATATACTACGCAGGCAAGTTTCTAGTAGGAAGCTCAAGTTATTAAGGATTTACAATTTATAAATAAAAT
>Ga0131853_10000173_pt1 | contig 111562 bp, 115 predicted proteins | sample TergutLab28metaG_FD_92764 | JGI IMG/M metagenome (GOLD analysis project Ga0131853, IMG submission 92764) | Labiotermes labralis P1 segment gut microbial communities from Petit-Saut dam, French Guiana - Lab288 P1 (version 2) (version 2) | ecosystem: Host-associated > Arthropoda: Insects >...
AGTTTCTGTTAGTTCTATAAATGGATTTTGATTTGTTTTTTCATAATCTTTTTTCCACTTATAGAAAGTTGATTGGACGATACCTTCTCGTTTTAAGAAGTCGATTACTTTGAGTCCGGATTTCTCCTGTTTCTTTTTTAGTGTTAGATATTTGTTTTTCATTGTATTCCTCTTTTCGATGAATATTATACTTGATTTAGTTGTCGGTTAAAAGGTTTAAAAAATGTCACGCTTACAGAAATCTTATTAATATTATATTATATAATGGCTTTAAATGCCAGTTTTATTTTATTGACCTATTAAAAAAGCCATTAGCTTGAACTAATGACTTTTTATTCTGTTGTATCTAACTAAACCATAATGAGGTAGAGACTTGACCATTCGCTTCAAACCATATTGTAAACCCACTCCAATGATTTCCTGCTCCAGGTACTACTAATGTTTGGCCCGGAATAAGACCCGCTCTAAAGATATAGGTAAATGAATCTCCATCGCCACTTGAATCATATGAAATCCAGACATTCACATGAAACGAATTATCATTTCTAATCGTTCGTCCACTAACTATAGTGGGTGCATTCGGAATTGGAGGCTTTTGATTATTTACTTCCTCAACCCTAGTATTAACTCCATTTATGCTAAACCATACATTAACAAAGTTTCCATTAAAGAAACTTGCCGGAATCGTAAAGATTTGATTCGGTTGTAAATGAATATGGATTCTTACTGCCATTTGATCATTATCACTTGAACCCGTTATAATCCACACATCTACCATGACTGGATTATTATTCCTAATTTGGCTCCCATGTAAGTGATCTGGCATTAAAGCATTCACTGGTCTAATTTGACCACAGTTTTGACATGTTTCAATATTTCCATTCCTTACAAAATTATGAGTACAAAATATACCATTGAATTGAACTCTGTGCCCGTGTGGGTTCCAATGTTGATGCCAACTGCCAGCAATACTTGTTCTGTTTGTTATATTAATAATTAAATTATCGGTGTTTGAAAAAGCAAACTCTCCTACATTTATTACTGTATTTGGGATTGTAATTCTTCTTAAGTGGGCTTGATTAGCGAATGCTCTAGCGTTGACCGTTGTTATATTTCTTCCGTTAATTCTTTCAGGGATTGTTATTTCACCCGCAATCAGTCCTCTAACTCCTGTAATTGCTATATCATTGTTTCCAATGTTATTAGTGTAAAATGGATGAACTATGACTGTAAAGTTCTGTGAAAAATGTTTGCCACTAACAACCGAACCACTTACTGTGAAGCCATAAACTACAATACGTATGTCTTGACTTCTACCACTTACATTACTTGTAGCTTGTCTCCAATCATCTTCTGTAACTTGATATGTAATTCTGCCATTATTCATCACAACATTATGATATGGATCTGTTGAATGAATTAGTTGGTTGCTTGAATCATAAAACATTATTTGGAACCTTCTATTTCGATTATCTCTACTTCCTCCTGGCTCCCAGCTCAATAATGGTGCTAATGATAGTGATAAAATATTATCTGAGCTATTTTGAATCCTTACATCTCTTGGAGAAATATTAGATTCTTCTAAGAGCCTGCCAATTCTATCACGCTCGTTTGGAAATCTATAATTAATATTATTTAAAAAATCTCTTAATGTAAAAGTTCCTCTGATTGTTGTTGCGTCCCACCATCTTTGAAAATGACTATTATCCGGAGCCTCATCAAATAACCTTAATAACATTTTGATTATTGATCTTTGTTGTCCTTGACCTAAAAGAGTAACCGTTGGTGTAAAATGGGATGCAAAAAAAGCATTATGTCCCTGTACACCACCATATTCATTTCTAAAATAGTTCTGTGCCAAAAGAGAGAACGCCGTTGCCCATGCCTCTGTCCAAGCAAGCCTTAAAAAATGTTCCTTATCATTCACTCCAAGGATACCTGTAACAGTGCCCACCCTATTTAGTAAATCTTCATCAATATGGTGGTCCATCGCAATTGCAATATAATGCTCAGCCACTATATTATTAATTCCTAGCTGGTGTTGTATAAAATGACCGTATTCATGAATCAAAAGATTCCAGTTCCTATAAGAGTTTTGACCAATACCAGAAATCTCTCCAATCGCAAACCCATTATTGCCTCCATTAAATATTTCAATCAACGTTGATGGAAATCTTACATTCATCCTTCTATTAATTACGGCTCCCATCACTTCAGCAAATCTTTGTCCGACTACCAATCCTTGCGCTACATAAAACGCTTGAGTTCTCAATTGACCGCTATAAGGAATTAGCGAGTTTATTGTTGTCGTCATTCCTGATGAGACAAGATTTGTTATATCAAACTCATGAGAATATGCAGGTCCCCAAGGAAATTGTGGATTAACAATAAAGGTTCTACTTTCAGGATGCACTCTAAATAATAATTGTTGGTGCTGTGTGTGATTGAAACTTATTGTAAAGTTACCATATCTGTCAGTAAACGTTTCTGCTATTATTCTCTGATCTTCTGTAATATCAACAAAATTAGATAGCCAAATTACAACTCTCATATATTTTAATGGAATTAATCTTCCATTGGTTCTTTCTTCCCAACGAAGCGTTCCGTTGACAGTTGCGATATTTGAACGAGCGTTTATAGAAAAGCCTGAAATATTTCTCTCTATATTTTTTATAACTAGTTCACCTGTTGTTAATTCATGAAGTTGTTGTTGTTTTTCTTCAGTAGTAATTAAACCTAATTCATACTGTTCTATTAAATCTTCAAACGGATTATGATCATTTTTTTCAAAATCTTCTAATTTGTCTTCAATCAGTTCCTCTTGATTATCAAACCCATAAATTTGAAACTGATTACTTGAGAGCAAAACTAAACTAATAAAACATATTAAACATAAAATACTGAATAATATAAACCTTTTACACAAATTACTCAAAACATGACACCCCTTCTTTATACTATCTATTAATAAATTCAATTGTATTATCATTAATAAAACGATATTTTATTTCTAATCTTGCGCCATTACCATCAAAATAAATATTCCTTGTTTCACAATAGACAATAAAACTAGCTGCCAGCATAACTGTTCCCCATGGAAATACTGGATAATTATCAAATTGTTCCCTTGGTATTAACAAAGTTTCTGAATGGTTAAACACCCTTCCTGTTCTTCTTGATTGCTCAGCCCTAAAATCGTTAGTTCCAAAGACATTCCAATCAATAAATCTAATAAATGTTGCTTCCTGTCTCACTCTATAGTCAACAAATTCATAATCATTTTCAAAACCATTTGTATTATCCCAATTTACAAAATATAATGCCACACCAACAACAATCCCACGTTCAGCGACACCTCATAAACATTAAATTCAATTTGGTCGCTACTAACTGCCGCAAAGATCACTGTATTCTCACGTGTGTTAAATCCAAATCCAATCTTTGTGCCTGTAAAATTTTCAGAACAACCAATCAATGCAAAACTAAGCAACATCAGTAACATTATTGAAAATAATCTTATATTATTTACTTTTCCTTTTCTAGTTGATTTTTTCACTTTTATACTCCTTGAAATATTTTCGTTTACTTGTGATTTAAGTATATCATAAATCGAGGAAAATTGACTATTCAACTAATGAAAATTATAACATATTTTAACAGTCTTTATAAGCTTAACCTTCCAAAATCGTGTGACAGATTTCGACATGATTTTACACATTAAAAAGCTGCCAATATTGCCAAAATATTAACAGCTTTTTTATTTACCCTTATTTTCTTTTAACTGAATCATTACTTCTCATAAAAGCATTAATTTTTCTGAATCTTGACTTTAGAAACAGGTATTATTGATTAGACAATTTAAAGTTCTTTTCATAAATTTTAGGATTATACCTGTACAAGATTCCATGCTTTAATTCACTAAACATAAATTTAGTAAAATTATACATATCGTTAATTATTCTAAATCTGTCCTTATAAATCTCTAAATATTTTTGTATGTTAGGAACTTTAATTATTGTCTCAAAAAATAAAACATATTCGTTATAAAATTCATCAAAGGATTTTTTATGAACTTCTAAGGATTTATTTAATCTAATTAATTCTTCCTCAAGTTCAGTCATATTAGGATTTTGTTCTTCAAAAAAAGAATCAAAACAAAAGTTTTCTTTAGTCAATATTTATAATCTCCTCAATTATTAGCTTATTTTTTTCTCAAATGATTTTACTACATTATTTAACCTTTCCAATAAATCATCATATGTAATAATATCAATTAAATTAGAATACTTGCGCCTCATAAACTCAAAATCATTTTTCTGATCTCCCGTAAAATTATTTGATCTTCCAGCAATTATTATTCCTTTAGGATTAACTATATTTAATTTTAGCCCGCCAATTTTATCACTGTATTTTATAGATAGCTCTTGTTGCTGCTTTGAATTAAGTTTATTCAGATAAAATGAATATTTCTCAAGTTGCATAATTGGTCCACTTAACTCCTGCAATGGCCAATGATTAGAACGATACTTATTAACACTGACAATTCCGTTCCCATAAGGCCTTTTAATCTCTATTATATCAATATTACCATTTGCAGATATAAGTGCTAGGTCTAATCGTTTACGATCATTTTCATATCTTATTTCCATTTCAGCTATACAATAAACATATTGTGGATATATTAATAAAATTATTTCTAAAATTTCTTTTTGCCACTCTGCTTCAAGAATTTTAGGATTTTTTAACATCTCATTCAACTTATTTCTTATTGAAGTAAACTTTTCATATTCATAAGAATATAATGAACTCATTTCTGTTTCTACAACTTCAATCTTTTTCTTAGATATATATTTATCAAATCTCTCACTGAATGTTCTCTTTACATCAAGATGAGCCGCTAATAAGTTTTCTATGCGCTGTTCTGCGTATAACTTCAATTCAGTTTTATTCGGCATCTTAGTAACTATTTCTTGGTAAATACTAGTAGGTAAATTGTGAAATCCTTCTAAATATTTATCAGTAATTGCAATCGGAGAATTTACGATTCTGTCTATTTTTGCAATAATGTTAATATGTTTATTATAAGGAACACTATATACTGCATATATAAGATGATGCATCTCTAATTTCAATTCGAGATCAATAACAATTTCATTATTGATATCAAATACTGATTTTCTCAGATGAATTAATCCATTAGTTATATCTCCAATTACAAAATAATAAGTCCAATCATCATAATCATCCAATTCATCTTCATTATTTATATGAGAAAATACTCTAAAAATTGGATAAATGATATTAACAAGCTTCTTACTTCTTAATAAATCTTTTGTCAATGTAAAACCTCTATAGCTAACTTTAGCGTTATCATTATTTACATTAATAAGCTCTTTTTCTATCCAGTCACTTCCAGCTTCATATTTCAAAATTAATTCACTATCTGTTATTATCAAATCTAAACCCATTGAAATCTCCCTTTTTGTTGCAATCCTTAAAATAAAATTAGATGACTAAATTATAACATATCTCGACAAGATTTTCTTGAGCTATCGTTCGACAAAGCCAAAATAAAAACTGCTTATTTCTTAAGAAAATTAAGCAGTTTTTTTATTTACTATATTTTTATTGAGGTAAATTATCCCACCAACCAGCTGGTAAACTCCCCATCGCAAACGCCCAAATTGTAATTATACAAATAATTTCACCCTCATTATAAATAAAGCCTAAGTTCCTTAACATCTCAATCGCAACCCTTACTGTATCAATCTTAAAGAACATTAATTCTTGAGTTAAAGTTGTTAAATCATAGATTATTTCAATATCATTAACCTTTTGAACCAGTCGGCCTTTAGAGTTAATTGATAACATGAGCTGGTAAAGAAACACCAACGGTTATACTTATTCCACTACCGGTATTTGGAAACGTGATTCCTCTATACCAACTGCCAGTTCCAACATTGAGATTCGGATTTCTTTGTTCATCAAGAGGACTTTTACATCTGAAGCCCAAAAAGCATAGGTACTTCCTACTACCGAAATAAGTAATAAAATTATTAAAAGTAATCTCGCTGTTTTCTTCATGTTTTTTCCTCTATAATAATATTGGTATTCTAAAAATGATTTATTATTCTATTTTAACAAAGAAACTATTTATAAATACTCTTTTAAATCTGTAACACATATTTTACGTGTTTTCATCTAATTTTTTTAAGTGCTTTAATTATATTTTGGGAGGTTCGTGACCCTCCCCTACCATTGTTTTTAGTTCGATTCCCCTCATCCAGTCACAAATGCAGTCTCAATATTTTTTATTCAAAAGACAAAAAAACCACCGAAATATGGTGGTTTTTGCTTGTTTTACCCGAAATTAGCCCCAAAAATGGCGACTAACACAATATTTAAATGGTGCCATTTTTTACCAATATGGATTGATTTTTCACATATCGATACTATTTTCGGAAACCTCAGGAATATATCAACAACATGTGGAAACTTGTAAGACTGTCTGAGTAAATTAAACTACTATTTTTATTTCCTTAATTGGTTAAAATCAAGTAAATCTTTGATATTTGCATCATTAAACATATTCCAACTTCCAGTTGTTTCTGTCCCTGTAGAATAATAATCAGATAAGCTAAATTTTTGACTTCTACCTCTATCAATAAATAACATCAATCTATTTACTAGTAATCCAAAAGCGTTGGTGCTACACCTAAGGCTACCAAAGCTATTATCTGCTCCATCCAAAATAGAAAATGCATTTGTACTTTCATTGTACTTAAATCTGGCATAATATTTATTGTTTTGTGAAAAGATATTATCTAAACACTCATATGGTGAACTTGCAAATTTTTTAATTACCATTTCTATCATAGTCCTATTCGCTATTTTATCTTCTCTTGCGAAAATAAATGTATATATATTATCATTTGAATTTTTTTCTGGCATATATTCATCTTCTTTAGTTGTAGCAATTGTAAAATTATTCAAATATTTTCTGAAGGATGTTCTATCACTAATTCGAATTTTTCTTTTAAGCTTTTTAATTTTTGCTAATTTTGTTAATGAATCATCTAATATATTGAGATCTAAGGTGCTCTTAATTTCTCCAACTGCAATGACTCCTTCACAAGGAAAAAATGAATATTCATCATTTGCATCTCTTGTAAATACTGGAATAATATGCTTTTCATATAAAATGATGTCGCATTGATTTGACATGTTTCCGTAGCTATCAAAAACAAATCCTCTACCAACTCCTACACCGTTAGGCAGGATAGCTTCAATTTGCTTTGAAATATTAATTTCTTTGGTTTTTCCTATTTCGTCAGGGTGTATTCCATCAGCAGAGGAGCGATCAAATACTTTAATTAAATCATCTCCTAAATCACTAATAAACTTATTAACATCAAAAGTTTTTTTCATATTTTATCCCGCCTTAAATTAAAGCAAATATGCTCATAAATACTATCAAATTCTTAAAATCATCTGTTGACATCAACTCATATTTATAAATAAACAATTTTATAGATACACACATTTAATTTTTATTGATACTCAGTATTTGATTTGGTCTAGTTATTCTAGTTAAATTATATCACTTTTCAAATAGTTTTACAATCTGCACCGTTGCAGTAAAATTTGTTTTACAGTCTTTTTTAAGCTAAAAATATCAAAATAAATTGATTTTTATATTGTATTTATAATTTTCTAAGAAATTTCAATACAATTACTTCTACAAAATCAATGAATTTGAAATCTTTCTATAAAGAAACTCATCATTCCTTCAAAATTAGTATGACAAAAATTATTAAGCATATCTTTTATTCCAATAAAATATTGATTTGCTAAAGAATTGAGTAAAATCAAGTAAATTATGCCCTAAAATATTAATCTATATAACTTAACTAATCATATTGACTAAATATGCTCACCGTTCATCTGGTTTAAAATAACTTCTTCTATCTCTTCATTGAAGACTGGTTTTACCTCATGAACAAAATCTTGATCTTCTAAAATTCTTTGCTTTGAGAAAAGCCCATTATCTCCTGACAATTTCACATTTTCACTATTCGGCCTATATTTCTTATCAACTTGATTAACATATAAAAAATTAGGCATTTGAAATGCAGTCCCTGATACAATACATTCACCTGGTGCCATAACGGTTAAAAAATCAAGTGATTGTTTATCAAGATAGGCAACCGCCTTTTCAATTTTATTCAAGTCAGTTGGATTTACCAATTTATGGATAAAATAGTTATGCAGCTGTGAGATTATTGTTTGAGATATGTCGCTTGGTCTTTGACTCGAAACAGTTAAGAAGCATCCAAATTTTCTACCTTCTTTGACTATTTTTTCAAAAACATCCAAGACATTCTTATGTGCACTCGTTTGACCATATTCTTCATATAAAATGTTGTGCGCTTCATCAACAACTATGTTTACAATCTGAATAATCTCTCCTCTTTTGTCTTTTTCATTAGCAAGCGAATCGAAAATATGACTCGCTACTAATGAAGGAATAGTTTCTTTCATATCTTTATTTACATTACCTAATTGTATTATGCAAACATTTTTTTTATCAAACACTATATTTCTATCATTTGATGTAATTGAAAAATCAAATACTTTTTTAAAATCATTAATTAACCGATTTGTTCTAGATATAACCGGGGTCATAAAATCTAATTGCACACCGTTATCATACTCTTGTGAAACTGCAAAGCATAGCTCAAAAATAAATCTATCCAAGGTATTATATTCAGGCAAACTAACATCGATCTTATTCAAATAATAATCAAAGAACTCTTGATTTGAATAGTAACTTTGACTTCCATCACTATAATAAAATTCACCTTGCTTAGAATGATATTTGAAGTTATCTAAATCTATTCCTGTAAAATACGATTTAAGGCTTGTTCTTAGAGAAAAAAACAATTGTCGTTTAGAGTTTTTAAGAATAGATTTGACTTTATCAAGATAAAATTCTTTTGGTATTTCCGAATCTGAATTTCCAAATGCCTTCTTATAGGCATTTTTAATTACTGGCACCTGCGTCTTTTCAGAAGCATTTGTTAATACAATAAAGTTATCTTCTGTAAGAGCTCGAACATTTAAGGGTATTCTATCACCATTATTACTTCTAGTTTTTAGATGATATATTTTTTTATTTACTCCAGGACAAATTGAATCTGCTGAATATTCATTATTAATATCAAAAACGATAAATTTTCCTCTATTAGTTTTTTTCAAATCTAAAATTTTTTCATACTCGTGTAAGATCTTTACAAGCGTATTAGATTTTCCAGAGCCTGTATTACCAAAAATACCAATATGAGAAGGGATAATATTATCTAAATTTACTTTTATTTCTTTATTCTGATCAAATAAATCATATCCTATTTCTAAAGTATTTTCAGCGCCATCAATGTAAATGGAAGCATAGTCCTCTTTATCTAATAGTTCAACACTTGCTGATACAATGGGAAGCATTCTAAGACCTTGTATAAATTTACCATTATCCAAATGACCTTTCACTTGTAGTTCTAGCAAATGTGAGTTTACAACTCCATTTTTTTCTTCAGAAATTTCACCAATAACTTGGCAAACTATGTTATCTAATCCAACTTTGGTTTTTAAGAATCCGTTTATTTTTGGGGCATTCTCATATTTACAATTAGAAATTAAATATGGTGGCAATAATTCGCTTAATCTTGCTTTAACTGACAACCCTTTAACTTCTATTACTTTTCCAATTATTTTGCCCATGAATTCTTTACCATGTCGCGACAAACTTCAGTCATATTTTTTTTATCACCGTCTTCATTCGGCTGATCAATTAAATTAACTTTATCAATAAACTCATTAGGAAGTTCATTAGATTTATCATATCTAAACCAATAAATAGTAAGTCCTGTAGCTATGCAATCTTTTAGTATTGTATTGAGATGTCCATCATTTCCAGAATAGCCTATTACGAATAGAATAGAATTCATTCGTGATAATTGCGATTTCATTTTAAAAAAAATTTCAAATCTTTTTGCCTGTAAAATTTCATCGTACTTCCTATTACTAGGTAAAACCGGATTCTCTAAATCACCATGAATCTTAGAAACCAAGTAAGTTGGCATGAATCTTTTTTTGCTATAATCATATCCTATCATTTCAAAAAATTTGTCATGACTAGTTATGTTTGTAGATGAAATAACATTACACAAAAATCCAAGCCTATTTATTGCTTGTTCAACAATTAGATCATAATTTAAAGTATAAATATTAATTTGTTTAGTTGTATTAGTTCTATTCTCTGTTTCAAGAACTAATTTGTTTATTTCACTAAACATTTCTTCAATATTTTTTATACTTGGATTATTAATATCTACTTCATTTGCAAATAACTTAAGTTCTTTATGAAATATGTTAAAAGCATTTTTTTTTTTAGTATCTGACAAACTATTCATATCAATTTCAAAGTTATATGTTGGGTCAGTTAAATTTTTAGTCAAATAATCTCTAGTTTTTATAAAGTCCTTCATTTGCGGAAAAGCATTACCATTCACTCCAGCACCAAAAAGTAAATTTATATGCGCTGATGAAAAAACAATTTTGTTGATTTTTTGAATGTTTTTTTCTAAATTTTCATTTTGGCTTTCTTGCATTTTAATCTCCCTTTATTCATTACAGTTTCAAATTTCCTTTTATTTAATTGCTTATATCTAAAATTGTACTTTCAACAATTTTCCATTCTGATTGACTCTTTAAATATTCTTCTGATTTATTACTACTCGCTTTATACTCTTTGCAATCAAGAATCTCTAAAATAAATTTATTCCTAGGTTCATTTTTCAGATGAGCTGCAAAATTTTTTACATTTGCGTATAGTGAGCTTCCAATTGAGCATTCTTTAAATTTCATATAGTTCAATAAGAATCTATTATGATTGACTGCATTTCTTAATTCAACAATGGCTTTTAAATCTTTTATTAGTGGATCGAATCCGAATATATATAATTTGTCATCTGGCGAAAGTAATTCAACTTGATTAATTAATTCGCTAAATGATAATTCATCAATTGCCAAATAAAACTTATCCGTCTTTGTAAGCTTCTTTTTAACAATATTAGTTAACTCTAACGAATGAAGAGTTGAATATTTGTTACAAATACAAGCTCTAATATACTCTTCAAAAAAACTTATAAATTTATATAGTATTTTCCTGATTTTTTTGTCATAACGAAATGTTGTTGCTATTTCACAATAATCAACATCTGTATTTTTAAGGGATAAAAGATATTCATAGATAGAAACATGTAAGTCAATCCCCTTCGACTCAAAGAAAAACAATGCTTTTTTTTCATCATCTTCATTTTTACATATTTTCTGAATGAACTCATCTCTAGTCATATTAGTACCCTAAATCGTTAAGAGTTTCTATGAAAATAGCATATGACCCAATATCTTCATTTCTTATTAAGTGCATATTCTTTAACTCAATATATCTATTCTTAAACTTAATAAAATATCCATCTTCTTTTAGTCTCTTGAATCTACCAATACTATTCCTTGAATTTCTAATCTCGTTCCAAATAAATCGTTCGCTACCTTTATCAAACACCAGTTTTAAGTAGTTTCCATTATTTCCCTCAACCAAAATAGCAATATCGAACGAAAAATATAATGAGTTATTTAACACTAATCTTGATTTGATTACTGAGGTAGAATTCTGTGCAAACTTAAATAAATTCTTATGATTATTAAATGCTTCTAAGAATAGATTCTTAATAGCTTCAGGTCTATTTATAAGACCTTGCTTATCTCTCTGTAGAATCAAATTATAATCCAAATCAAATTCGCTATTATTGTTTCTTGTAACCAGTCTTGCTTCACCACTACCAATTAATTTTATATCAAACGTAAAATAGTTTCTTAGATAGTCTTGTACACTGTGAATTATCCCCAAACATTCTTTGTGAAGCATTTTCCTTTCCTTTTCAGGAACATATTTATACATAATTAATCTCCGATTTAATATATACTATCTTAAAATTATATCATTTTATAGGTAATTTTACAATCTTCGACAGTGCGACAAATTTCGACAATGCGCCCTAAAAACAAAAAACCACCAAACTTAATTGGTGATTTTTTTTGATTATGTATAGAACCTCATTAAGAGGTTCGGGTCCGTTACTTGGTGCCATTTTTTACCAATATGGAGTGTTTATTCCTTTATCAATACCATTTTCATCAAGTTAGGGAATATTCTAGTAGTAACTGGAAACTTATAACATTATCTAAGCAAATTAAATTACTCTTTTTATTACCTAATTGGACAAAATCCAATAAATTAAGTTTTTTACTTTACTTGTTAATCATAAAATTATTAGATGAAAATTTTCGTCTTAAAGGGGTCTGGATTTGTCATCCAATCAAAAAGCCTTAACTTTATACTCTTCTTGAAGAGCAACTTTTTTCCAGCTTGAGACTAAACCTTTTTGTTTTAAAATAATTAACATTTTTTCCGTACTATCATTTTTATCAATCTTAGCTTCTTTTGCTTCTCCAAAAAGCAATGTATATGGTGTACCAAGCGCTATTAAATAATCTTTAATTTTCTGTGAATCAGTTTCTTTCGTTCCAAAATCACAATGACTAAGTATCATTAATTTATCATTTTTTGAAATTGAAGCATCTTTAAATTGCCATAATATTTTTGGAGGTACTGCTATTCTTTCGTTAAGAACATACTCTGCAAATACTTTTTCAAAGCCATCTATATCAATAATTTCCTGACATCTATCAACTAGATTTCTCTTTATTTCTAAATTAATTATTTTACAATCCATAACTGCCGCAATTATTTTATTTGCATTCTCCTTGGATTTATATGTTGTTATTGGAACATTTACATACCTGCCATTTTGATAAGTTTGTTTGTTAGTAGTATTTACTATAGGTAAAACACAATCAAAAAAAACATCAAATTTTTGAAGTATTAAAGACTCATGTTTTTTCAAATACTCATTTAGTGTTTTAGGTTTTGAATAAAGGCGTTTTAAATCACCTTCTATGAATTTGATTTTGTCGGACATAACGAACTCTGCCAATACATCATCCGATACGTCGCCTTCATCATCTAATAATAAACCTATTCCGCAAGTAAAGCTCATTGTGTTTACTATATTTTTAATTTCGACAGAAGCAACATTACGCACCAAATCATTTAAAAAGCGAGTGTGAATATCTAATCCATTACCCTCTATAAAATTTTCATCAATTCTAGTGTTTTTTATTAAAAAACTTTTTATACATTGAAACCCTTTTTTCTCGAATGCATATATTATGTTTGACCATCTTGGTTCAATCAAATTGTTCTCTAAAAGCAATTCAAATAAATCTTCATTAAATTCAGATATTTTTTCAAATTTAATATCAATTTTCTTCATCAATAATTCTTTAATATCAAGAGCAATATCCTTTGATTCAATTAAATATTTAACTTTGTCCTCTGATTCTTTTTCACCAGAAACCTTTTCATTCAAAAGAATCTTAAATGCATAATCATTTAAGTTTGAGTTAATATATTTTAAAACACTATCTTTACTTGAAGATGAAATGAACGTATAATTTTTTGTGTAAAAATCATCCGATAGATTATTTGTATCTTCAATACAGAATATGGTTTCTAAATTTTCCAGCGTTAATTCATAATAACTATTTAAAATAATATATTCTTGAACTTCTTTATTCAATATTTCTTTACTCAATTTTTTAAATTGTGGCTTAACATTTGAAATGAAACTAATTATTTTTTTGTTATCACCTACATCATTAAATAGTTCCATATAATTATCATGTTCACTAATAAATAACGATAATTTATTATCCAAGTTGGCAGCTTTATAACTTGATACATACTTGACAGTGCAAACAAAAACCAAATTTCTTTTTTCTTCAGTTAATTTTAATGCATCTAACATTTCAACAAAAAGTATTGGTCTCAGTGGGATCAGATTTTTAAGAAGCGTCTCAATTTGCTCAGTTTCAGAAGTATTAAAATACCCCGTTAATGTATCAAAAGATTCTTTATCTTCTGTATTTTGAAGCAATCCTAAAAGATTATCAAACTTTCTTGAATTTTCTTGTATTGATATATTTTTAAGTGTTTTAACATTATCCAGAATATTTTTGTTAAGTATAGATGTATGTTTAAAATCAATCTCTTCTAATCGTCCAATTACTTCCATAAGATTGTCATGTATGCAATCATAATCTCCAACTCTGCGCTGAACCGACATAATAAAAGCTAAATCTTTTGGTGTTATTAACTGAGCCCTATAATTTGATGTGTATTCTAAATAATGTTCATCAATATATCCATTTGCAATTAAAAATCTTATATAATTAATTTGTGATTCAATCAGTTTTTCAGAAAAATCCACTTGCTTAAATTTTTTATACAAAGTTTCTAGTTCTTCAATTTGTGTCTTACTAATTCCTTTATTTGCTGACATAAAAGACTCTAAAAATAATTCATCGTCTGTTGGAAGGGATTTATTAATTTCTTTTAGATACTCTTCTTTCAAATTTTCTTGAAAACAAAAATTTACATCAAATTTTTCAACAATCTCTAAAAAATTTAAACTTAAAATTTTATGTCTCTCTTTATCAAGTCTTGTGATCTCTTCGTTTATTTTTACGATTCCGTAGTCTCTTTTTTCTTTTATCAATTTTTCTCGTTTTTTGTAATTATCTAATAATTCGATTAATTCTTTACTTTCTCTTATCATATGATTATCGCTTTGTGGATGAGATATTTGTTTAATATTTAATTTGTCAAATGTTTTTATATCAAAGGGGTTCACCAATCCACTTTGTTGATAGCCACCATAATCAAATTCCATTAATTGTCCAACAAACATATATAATAATTCATCAAATGATTCGATTCGTTCTGATTTTAGATTTTCTATATGCTGCTTTAGTAATAATATATTTTCCCTAAGATTTTTTGAAGCTTTATTTCTTAAATTTGTGACATCAATAATATTTGGAATAAGACCCTTGTCACTCCCTAACAATGAATAGTCGTAAGGAAAAAGATTTTTATATAAACATAAAGCAAACAACATCTCAGACTTTAAATCGTCTCTAGCATTCTTATCATCAAAAATTTTATTAAACATAATAATAAAATCATTAAACGTGTTCTTCATTATCCTCATATCCAAAATATATGGAGAAATTTTTTTGATAAATTTGTCGTTCAACTTCATTTTTTCGTTTATATCTAAAAGTTCTTTAAGTTTATTCCTTAAAGTTTCTTCTGCCGTAACTGGATTAACAATTGGTATAACTGGTAAGATAAATTCAAAAAATTTCGCCCTCTCATCTTCAGTCTTAAAAAGTTCATCTTTAACAGCATATAAAAATGTAACTTTTTCTTTACATTTTCTACTACTATTTATTATAGTGTTCAGTTCACGAAGCTTAGCAAATATTTCGGTAGTTGGCAATCTATCCAAATCTTCAAAAATAATCAAATTAACATTTATACATTCAAAAAAATATAAAACTTCATCAATAAATTTATTAATTAAATTTATAGTTTTTGCCGATTTTTCCCCTGATTCGTCTTCTTTTAGATCCACTTCAAAATCTTTATACTTTATTTTTGAAAACTTTCTATAGTAAATAATATAAAATACTATTAATCCTAGCAATCCCGAACTTATTGTTAGAAATAAAAATTTAATCCATTCTACTCCAAACAAAAGAAAACCACTAATTTCTATAATAAACAGTAGTGCTGTTATTATAAAAACAGTTAGTAAAATACTTTTTCCAATTGATTTCTTTATACACGTTTGGTTAGTTCTTTTAATCTCTGAATTTGGTAATTCGCTTTTATTACGACTATAAAGTAATTGCTGAAGTATACTTCTTTCAATAGCGGCTTCATCATAATCTGCATTATTAAAAGTCGACAAAGTAATACGTGCGTATTTATTATTTTCAGGCTTGCCCATATTTCTATCATCTAGTCTTTCTTGCTCTGTTCTACGATGATTATATAAATATGTATTAATGACGCTACTTTTACCAGCTCCATATTTAGCAACCACAGCAATATTAAAGACATTTTGGTTATCAATTTTCTTTTTTAGAATCATTGCCTCCCCATCATATTCAGGAAATGCCCTTGGTGCATTATCATCTAATAAATTAAGATATACAAAATGATTATCACTATTATTTTTATTTGTTTCTTTAAAATTATTATCCAAGAAACTCCCTCACTTTCATTATAAATATAATGCTTATACTTTATTTTTTGTAGCAAAATTCTTAAATTCAACTGTCATATATTTAAAATCATTAATAATATTCTTATAATAATTTTGAAGAACTTCAGAACTATCTATAAATTTCTTGATTGATTCAGGAAAATGTCTAGTAATATATCTTAGAGTTCCAATTTTTTTTAGTTCTTTATTAAAATCTGTTAATGACGGAACTTCCACTTCCAGATTGTACCTATTGTTAATCAAAACGATGAATGGAATCTCAAGAAAAGTTATTAAAGTTTTGATCATAGTTTTATTAAATGCCATTGATTCAGGAACTTGAAATCTTTCTGTAAAGAAAGTCATCATTCCTTCAAAATTAGTATGACAAAAATTATTAAGTATTTCTTTTATTCCAATAAAATATTGATTTGCTAAAGCAAAATCTTCTTTTTTTATATTATGATTTTTATCTTCTATTGCTTTCATTATTTTCTTTGCTGAATAATCCTTAGATATAAAATCATCCATTGTTATAACATTTTCTATGAGTCCGATTTTTGCAATTAAGTTTTCTTGAATATTTCTTAGCAATGGTGCTATAACAACAATGCTATTTCCTTGCATCTCTTCGTAACATTTTAGAAATAGTTTTGCATTTCCAATAGCTAATAAATCAATTAAAAAAGTTTCTTCATTATCCCACTTTTCAATCGCTTCAAGATGGCATATTATTTTATAATATTTCTCCATTATAAATCCTCAGTTTTCTTACATTTTAAAGATTATAAAACAATTTCTCTTTAATTAAGGTAATCCCCAATATTTATGAGGATATTGAAATTCTTTAAAGGCATCTCTAAAATAATCATCGTAATTCCAATCAGATTCCTCAATTTTTTCGAATAAAATATTCTTGCAATACTCACCAAAAAATATTAGTAGTTTACTGAATAAACTATCAATATATTCTTCCTCTAAAATAATTCAATTTCCTGCATAATAACCGTTCTCATAGAAAATTTTCTCACCACTAGCATTTTCTTGTCTAACATATTTAGGATAAAACTTTTTCAATGTTTCATATGCAGCTACTGAGTTATGTTTTAAAAAGTTATTTATTTTATTTAAGGAGTTAAAAGAATCATATTCTTTAAACTTCTCTATTTTAAGTTTGCTATTTTCTTTAGACAACTTATCAGAAAATTTATACAGGCCTATGACATCAAAATCTTTACTTTCGTATCCCACTTCTTTACAAACTATTAAAATAAATCTATTAACTTCAACGCAAATTTTTTGTATAAATTGAAAGTACAAAGAGTCCATAATCTCAGCGTATTTTCTTTCTCTTCTAATACTATTCATCATTGCATTAAATTCTATATCATCAAAATCATCTGAACAAGATGTATACATCATGTCATGTGACCTTGAATTATCATAAACTTGAGATGGAGTCATAACATTCTTAAAAATAGGTTTGTACTCATATTCCCAATCATCTCTTAATCTAGTAATTAAATCTCTGAATAAGTTGAACTTATAATCATACCTTGATTTGTACATTGGAATAAAATATGGGGTAGCTCTATTTTTGAAGAGTCCTTTTGGTATGTGTTCAATCATACCTTCTTTATAACAAATATTTTTATACCTTTTGGTATCAATATGCAAACGACCTTTTTTAGGATGTATTCCCCAATACTGGAAATCACTCTTTGATTTTACATTAGAATAGTCGAATCTAATTCTTTTTCGAGTTCTTTTCATATTTCAAACCCCTTATTTCAAAACAAATTAAAAAAGCAGCAACACCATTCTCTAGTTTCAAAGATAATAAAATCATCGGTGGAACTAGTCTAGGTGTCATGATTAATTTTCTATTATAATCACTCCTGCTCATTAAATATTATATCAAATCATCAATTTAATTTATAGTATTTTTATTAAATCCCATTGAAAAAATTCTAGAATAAAAGTCTCTATTATCATAATAGCCTTTACTCTCAAACTTTTTGTTGCATAAGACTTCTTCAAAAATTAATAAAGCGGCTAATGCATTTATTACATTTTCTAAGTTTGAAAATTTATAGTAAGGCTGTTTAGTACTTTTATCTATAGTCATTCTCTCATGCTTACTTTTATTATGATCATCTTGTATTAGTTACAAAATTAAGTCTAATATCTTGTTTTCTATGAAAAAAAGTTAAAAAATAGCTATTATTGCTATAAGTAAAGTAATAATTGTGACTACTAATCCAATAATCTCTGAAATGTTTGGTACTGACAGATTTGATAAATTAATCATAAATCTAATACATATGACTTTAATGAAAAGTTATAAATTTTCTCATAATTGCCAAAAATAAGTTTAAAACCAAATTTAATAAAATTATCATCCATATTTTTTATCTCTTCAATGCTAGCAATTCTAATTTTAAAATATCTTTCAACATCGAGTGGAACACCTCGATAATTAATTCTTTCTATATTTAGATCTAGTTTCTTTGCTTGCTTAAGTGTTGATTCATGTAAAATAATATAAACCCTTTTCAATGCTTTAGTTCCTGTATTTCTTAACTCTAAATACATAACATCTTCTTCAATGATAATATCTGCGTTAGCATTAATAGATTGATTTTGTTCCCATTTTTTAGCGGTTACAAGCATACCGATTAATCCAAATATTATTACTGTAAGTGTCCCTAATAATTGAACATCATTTGATTCTATTGCTTCAAATCTAAGATATGGAATAAAAATATTTGAAAATACTAAGCTTACTAAAAGCCCAAATATCATCAACATAAAAATAATAATTACAATTGCATATGCTTTTATAGAAGATTTGTAAATTTCTATAAAAATTGCTGGCGAAAAAAATAATCTACTAAAATATCTTCCTTTCTAATATTTAAGGCTCTTGATATTTTACTAAGTTCTCTTCTATTAACTAACCTGGTATTAATAATTTCATTCAGTCTTTCATCAGTAATTTTTGTCCAATCTGAGACTTCATTGATTGTAATCTCATTATTATTTAACATTAAATCTAAATTTTTAATTTTCCTCATATAGCTTCACCTCTAATTCTGTAATCATTATAAATTTTGGTCTTTCTTATTTTACTTGGATATCCTAAATCATGAAAAAACAACACATCAATCACAACATCAATTTGATCTCCATTAAATTCAATGTTCTTTATGAATGCTCTACATATATAAGTGAATATTTTTTCTTTATACATATCTCTTGTGATATAGCCCAAACAATTACTAAAAGCTGGTCTGTTACTTATACTACTTTTATTAGTATAAAAATAAGCCAACATATCGTTTTCCTTATCAATAAAAACTTCACTACCAATTTGAAGAAACTTGCTATTATTATAAGAATTAGTAATTGATCTAAAACTATTTATGACATCAATCTTTTTTGGCTTCACAGAGATAATTTCCATCGCAGTTGAATAGCACATATCTTTACTCATCAAGTTAACTTTTTCTATTTTTTCTTCCATGATAATATTTAATTTCATCTTGTTTTCACCTTGCTGAAGATTATATCACTTCTACAAATTAATACAATCTTTGACAAGGGTAAATCGTTCGACAGAGTTCGACATCTTTTGATTTTTGCTGATTATTATAACCTGCTATTTTAATTGCCTCATCAAGATTAAAAAATATTGAATGACTTTTATCATCTTTAATGCCCACAACTTTATATGATAAATTCATATCCCAATTCATAAGTTCAAATATGAGGTATATAAACTGTCTTCCCGATATTTCTAAGCCATTTTTACTATTTAATACCCACTTAGATATTTTGAAAACATCTTTATGGTCTTCTGCGCAAGCCTGAACTCCTAACAACTTCTTTTCTTGATTTATTAATAATCTTATAAATTTAGGATAATCAAGAGCCTTTAAACTTCCATGAAGGATTCGCATTCTGTTTAATCCTAGCGTTATTGTTATTGGTGAGTTTACTTCAATTAGTTCAATCACTTCTTGGGTCATAATTTAACTCCTCTCTACTTGTTGTAATATTTATTCGCTCATTTTCTTTAAAGTATGCTTCTAGCTGTCTCTTTCCTTTCTTTTGATGGATAACTTCAAATTTGGCATACTTATCTAAAATGCCAACACTAATTGCTTTTTCGTGGTCTGTTATTTCTAAACCAAATGAATCACGCCAATTTTCAGGATAGAAGGGTTTCTTACCCATCTTTGTTGGAATTCCATATTTATCTTTAGCCGCTGGTAAAAAGATTTCCACTTCTTCCAAATTAAAGAACATAAAAATATCTGTTGATGTTCTAATTACCGTTCCTTGAATTTTATATTTATTATTCGGATCCCATTTCATCATATCAAAGACTTTTCCGGTAAAAATATTACATTTTATATCCCGGTTTTTTCTTTTTCCTTTTTTATCAACATAACACCACTTAACTGCATCCTTGGAATCTTCATGACAGCCTCTAATAAGTAGCTTATTATTAGTTGGATCGATTAACATTTGAATATAATTATAGTTAGTTAGCTTCTTGACAGCTGCCATATTAAATAGCACTTTATCATAATGAAATGATATTGCCGGATCAAATGTATGCGCAAAGAACTCCCTCCTAACTACTTGAAAGCCATTCATATCATAATCATCTACAACTATCTCTCTAATATCTGTTGTTTGCTTTTCTTTCATTCTGCTCTAGACCTCTTTCATAAATTTTACTAATATGCTCATCAATTATTTCTTTTGCAACTATATCCCAATCTGTCTGCTTTTTGATAATCGTTTTTTCTAAATTGATATCCCATTTACTTAATCTGTCCATAGTACTTATCTGCATATTTAAATTGCCTTTATAAATATCATCACCATAGATGGTTACTAAATTTTTTGAAAATAATTGTTGCTCAATTTTTATATCTTGATTTTCTTCATTTCTAATCAACATTTTTTCAAAGATTTTCGGCTTACTTAAATCAAATAACATCATTTCTTGTTTTTTCTTGATGCAATGAATCCCTCTTAAAATATATTTATAATCAGAGACCCAATCTTGACTGTCGAATAATACTTCTGTAAAAGCTGAACATGCTCTATTAATCGGCGCAATCTTATTATCTTTACCAATCGTTACTTTAATTGAATATGGATCTATTTCATTAGTTTGTCTAACTGCTAATAATTTTTTAATTGGATGGAATAATAGTTCTACATGAAAAGTTGAACTTAATTTTTTAGTCAATGCACCGTTGAAGCTAAACTTTCCTTTATAAATTGACATAACCGGTGTTCCTCTATGGTTGAAAAATTGAGATGTTACCGATTGAAATCCATCAAGATTTAATTCTGATATATCAGATTTGGTAATTTCAATGTTATCTTCTATTTGTCTTATATAGTTACCATCTTTATCAATATAAGCACTTCTGCAGGCTTCTTCATATTCCTCCATAGTAAACAATCCCGCTCGTGTAACTGGCACAAACCCTCGTAATGCTCCTGAGGTTACCACCGATAAATTAGGAATCCCATTTTTAGATATAATCCTAAAACTTTTTGATAATATAATTTTATTAGTTAAATTCCAGACATCCCTAGGAATGATTGCTTCATGATGATTTTGTAGAACATAAGAATTTCTTTCGCCTTTATTCTTTTTTACTTTATGAGTAATAAAGCTTTCTGTAAATGACTTTCTTTCTTTGACGTCTCCACAATATCGTTCATTTTTTAAAATCTGAATAACGCTTCCTGCCGTCCAATTTAAATTACCAGGTTTAGTTCTTAATTCAAGGACATTCAACCAGTTAGCAATCTCATTTGTACTTCTTCCAGAAATAAATAAAGCATACATCAATTTAATTGTTTCTGCTTCATCCTCATTTATGATTAATTGCTGTTTTTGTGTTTTATCTCTGTCATATCCAAGTAATGGTTGAATCAATGGAATACCTTTACTAAATCTTCTTTCAATTGACCAGTTCATAATATTACTTTTTGTTTGTGATTCTTCTTGAGCAAACGTTGATATAACAGATAAAAATAGTTCCGATGAACTATCCATTGTATCTAAGTTTTCTGATTCAAAAAAAATTCTTACCGGATTTTTAAGTGATTTTAATTCTCTTGTTATATTCAATGTATCAACAACATTCCGTGAAAATCTTGAAACTGACTTCGTAATGACCATATCAATTTTTCCCAATCGACAATCAGAAAGCATTCTGATTAAGGCATCCCTATTTTTCATTTGCGTAGCACTTATCCCCTCATCTGCATAAATACCCGCAAATTCCCAAGACTTATTTTTATATATCATTTCTTCGTAATAGGCTTTTTGTAGTTCATATGAAGTTGTTTGATTTAAATTATCTGTCGAAACACGGCAATAAGCACAAACTCTTAGTTTCTTAGTGGGATCAAATGCATTTTCTACTGGTCTTGCGGGAATGAATATAATTTCATCTTTATTATGACCATGTTTAATCCGTTCCCGAATAATATCTCGTTCATTATCTTTACTATTCATTATTATTACTATCTGCCAAACGCCAAATCCAAATATTTTGTTCTTTGAAAGTTTCTATATTTAAATGCTTCTTTGCCTCTTTTACCGTTCTCACAGAAATTCCTTTCTCCCTCATAAACTGAAATATTTCAGTGGCCTTCACTTGTCCTTTTGACAAAACCTCGAGTAATAACATGCATGTTGATTTCATTTTTTTGTTTTCTGTTTTTAAAAATATTTCTGATGTCCTATCTCCATCAATATGTCCTAACCATTTAAATCCTTCTTTTTCTGTTAATTCAAACGACATCGGTTTTCCCTGTTTAGCTAAATTGTTTTTCAGGTTTAGGATAACTCTCTTATCTGAGTCTTCATTTAATCTTTTAACAAGCATTATACTTCTAGCTACCGCCACAATATCTATTGAGCCTAATCCGCGATATAAATCTTTCATGTTTGATGCCTTATTCATATGTCCGATAAGTACTACTGAACAGTTAGTTCTTGCCGCAACTTTTATTAAGCCATTTAATACTTCTCTCAAATCTGAAATATTATTCATACTTTTGTCTTTACCTAAAAATGATTGAAGAGGATCTAGTATTAGCAAGTCTGCTTTAACTTCAATAATTGATTTCTCAATTTCCAAACTGTTAAATGATAAAACATTTTTAATATTTATGAAATGAATGTTATTACAATTAGCTCCTAAAACATTAAGTCGTGGTTTAACCGTGTCTTCTATCCCATCTTCTGCTGACTGATAAATTGTTTGACTAACTTTATCTGATAGACCAATAATATTTTCTCTTTGTGATATTTCCTTAGAAAGTTCTGAGGCTAAAAATAACGCTAAAGTAGTCTTACCATCTCCTGGATCACCCTGTATAATCGTTAATTTTCCTCTGGCTATATAAGGATACCATAGCCATTCTATTTCTTTTTCTACTACATTTGAGTATGCTTCTGTTAATTTAGTTGTCACTTCTTCACTCCTAAAATTAGTTTTAGTATCAACTGCATAAAGATTTTATCAAATGTGTTAAATTTTTTTGCTACGCTATTGCGTTTATTTTAATTTTTCATCTAAAACAACGTAAAAACCTCCTCATTTACCATAATAAGGCCGTGAGAGGAGGTGATTTTAAATGGATATTATCGAAAGAATTTTTAATTTAATGAATGAAAACAACTGGAGTACATATGAATTATCCTTGCACTCTAATTTAACGCAGTCCACAATTTCATCTATGTTTAGAAGAAAAAGCGATCCTACCTTATCTACTTTGATTAAAATTTGTAATGCATTCAACATTACCTTAAGTGAATTTTTTAGCGATTCCAATATTAGAAATAATAATTATGTAATTGAGCAATTCAATAAATTAAATCCTCAAGACAAAGAACTTATTTTATACCTAATTAATAAGTTAAAATAGTTTTGCACCCTTGCACCCTTACTTAGCCTTTTTGCTAATTTTGGGTGCTTTTCTTATGTTTTTCAACTATTTTCCATCTTTTTATCAGGAATCATGTATACACTGCGTTCCCTTGCACCCTTGCACTCTTGCTCACAATAAAGATAATATTCTCTTGAAATTCTTAACTCATTTTTGTGTTCTTCTTGTACTTCTTGCCGATAAAAATTAGTATTTTAGTTGATATTTAGAGATTTTTCGCCGTTTTTTCAATTTTGAAGGTACTCACATGTTTTTCTTGTACTTCTTGTGCTTCTTACTAATTTTTCAGATTATATATTGTTGATTCAATCTGTTTTCTGATCCAGGAATCTAAATCTCCATAGTTTTCCTCAATGAATATTCGACCTTCTTCTTTAATCTCAGCGTAGATATTAGCTGATACAGCTGCTAGGACTTCTCTTTGTGCTTTTTCATCGAACTCACCCTTCTTCTTAAGGTTCTCAACGGTTGTCTGAAGGGCTGAGGTAACGTTACTGGTAATTACTTGAGTAATATTAGTAAGTACTTTATTAGTTCGCTCACAGTCCGTTTTAGTGCTTATATACTGTGTTACTTTAAGTCCGATAAAGCTAATTAACGGTAAAACTACACACGTTATTAAAATAGTGATTAAATCAATTAGAATCTCATTCATCTTTCTTCCCCCTGGTTGTTCTTTTGGTTGCTACATGCTCATCTAACCTTTTATGAGCTGATGACACTCCTTCTTCAACTCTTGCGAGTCTTGTTGAGATACCATCAAATTTAGTATCAGAAATATCAAGTCTTTTTTCAATTCTTTCAATTGATGATTTGATATATCCTAAATCTGACATTACAGTTCCTGACTCTCGGCCAATTTCTTTTGAGTCACTATCCCTATCTCTTCTTAAGGCAAAATACCCCAACATAAACGATAATACCGCTAATAGAATTGAGACAATCGTTAATACAATCTCAATCGTTGACATTTCTTAGTACCCCCTTCAGGTAATTTAATATTAATTTAAAGTCTTTATAAAACTCCTTATTATTTGATTTAAAATTTTCTTTATAAACTTCTATTTTTTCTTGTGCTAACGGCACTAGCGTGCTCAAATTAATCGTAAAGACGTTAGTCTCTAGATAGTGCTTAATCTGAGCTTCAATACGATATAGGTGGTAATAGTTTTTTCTTAAATCTGGATATTCTAACAATATCGAATAATACTCAATCACAGTTTTTAAGTAATTTTGCATTATATCTTTGAAATCTCGGTTTCGGTATTTATCATAGGTGGGCTTAAAACTATCCTCTAGTTTAATTAACTCTACATCCGCCAGGATATCATCATTAAACATTTTTAGGTATAAGGCAACCTCTTCATCATACTCCATTTTCTCAATCCAGTTCTTAACCCCAAAGATAAAATATTCGCACTTTTCTTCTAAATCATAATAGTGTTCAATTCCATTAAATTCATCTAATACGACAATAATGTCGGTATCACTCTCTTTAGTTTGCGTACCATACGCAACCGATCCGCAATAATAGGCTAACAAGACTTTCTTGTCTTTAAATAATTTTAGGATAGTTTACCTCCATATTTCTACTGTTGAAACGCGGTGTGATGTATTACTTGAATAAAGAATCATCTGATCGAATGTATATTCAATCGTTAAGGTAAAGTTTTGATTCAACCAGGTATAACTAAGTGTTTGCATCGAAGCTGATACAAGGTGTCTGCCTGAAAATGTAAAGACCGCAAAGTTTTCTAACCTCACATGAAATAAACAAAAAAATAGATTAGATGGAAACAATGAAATATTATAAAAGAATCTATTTCCACTCACCTGTGTTGGATTAATTAATAGTGGTCCAGTATTTTCATGAATATAATCCATCATTCTTTGTTCTGCCTCAAGAATAAGTCCCGTATATGGTCTAATCATTGACCTTGCGAAGTTTGTTTCTAATGTTAATGAGGTGGCTGTTTTTCGGTATCTTGCGATTGGAAACTGAAAACGTCCAACTGTTGTATGTAAGTTATTCTGAATTAAAGTCGGAAAAGTAGTTGGGGCTTCTAATCTTAGGAGCGTTACCGTATTATTAGCCAGATTTAAATCAATCACAATAAAACCGCTCGCCGTTGAATCTAAGCTAACTGAGATTGAAGTATTTCTTTCCACAAAAATTCTTCTTCCATAAATCTGAACATAACCACTTCCAAAATTAATTGTATTATTACCCGCCGTAACTGAGAGTTCTTCCCCTAAGCCTTGAATAATTCCAGCTACTACCAGACCTGATAAATGAAAATTAATATCCGCATCATCTTTACTTGATACGGTCGCCCCATCAAAAGTAATTCTTCTTAACGCCATTCTTATTCTCCTTGTTCTTTAAAGAGTATCTTTAATTTTTCTGTGAGTTTGAGTCTGTGTTCTCCAAGACTTACAAAACAATCTAAAAGTGTCCCTGAAAATTCAAACCTGGTCACTAATGTTTTATAAACTTTATCTTCATGGATAAAAGTAATCTGATCTCCTAAGCGAACATTACTTAATGGTTCAAAACTAATATTACCCATGTAAATCTTAAAAGAGATATTATGTAAATAATCTTCTGTGATTAATTCTGTTTCGGCCATAGTCATTAAGTTTGGCACATCATCATCCCTATAAATATATTTATTCTCAATCACGTACTCATATCTGAGTGAATGATTAACATTATTGGTAACCGTATTATCAGTTAATAAAAAGAAGGTTCTGGTTAATCTCATTGTATTATTTTCAACGCTTGGTAAGAAGGTGACCTTATTTAATCTGCCTTTATTATCTTCACTTACTGCTAACTCTCTGATTGCTGGAAAGTTTGATTTGAGCACAAGTGCTCTTCGGATGTTAACCGCTACTATCCTTATGTGTGTTATGACTCCAGCGACAATTCCAAGCCTGGCTTCTAATCTAATCCCAAACCTTTTGTTAACTCTTTGATAAAAGTCTAGGAATGACTCGATTCCTTCATCCAATTCAATCATCTCACCTTCTACCATGCTTTCTGTAAAAATCCTTAAAAATGGCTTGTTTTGAAGGTTATCAACATTTCTTATAAATTCATTACTTATCAAGTTAAGTAAGTGTTCAGCTATGTTGCCACTTCTTGTGACTTTACGAATATCAAAGTTTAAACTTGAAACAAAATCTTCTGTGTTTATCCTAACCAATCCCACACTCGTGTGGTCAATTCCTGTTATTACTCCAATATAGAAGAACCTTCGCTCATGTAAAATCAAAATATCTCCTATTACCGAAGCTACGCTAGTAGCGTTGATTACGAAGTGACTATTTTGTCCGGTCACTGTATCAAGGATAATTGAATAATCATCTGAGAGGTCATAGACCCCTTTTTGTAAAAAAGATTGTTTACAGAATATTAATATTTTCATAAATTATCCCTGCACATTAGTGCTGTTAATTCCCTTCATATTCTTCAAAATAAGTAATGCTTAACTCACAACCACTTCTAACTCCACTATTAAATATTAATCTTGATTCACCCACTGGTAAGGTAATAAAGTTAGTACAGGTAAAATCTTGTAGCTGATAGATATCTTCATCATTTAAAGTTACCTTTGAGTCAGTTGATATACTGCTTACTATCAAATTACCAGTTGTATTTGGTGTTAAAATTCTTAAGGTCTGATTGATTTCATCTCCCACAAAAACTCTTAACTCTGGAATATTAAAATAACCACTAATAGTTATAATAGTTTCTGCTGGAAAATGCCCATTATTAATAACCGTTAGGTTACCTCCGCTTGGAGCTGCGTAAGTAAATGGATAAGGATGCGGAAATCTTTTTTCTGTTTGGCTTCCTTCAATTGGAAAGTCTAAATCAATCCTTCTTAACCAATGCGTTAACTTATCTAACCTTAAACTACACCTTAATGATTTAAAGGATAATTGCCCTTTAGTTATTTCTGTAAACTCAACATAACAATATTTCTCATCAACTGCCTTGTAATAGAGCTTTAGTTTCTTGGATTTATTTATATAGTTAATAAATGCATTGTAACCTTGATAACCATTTAAGAAAACAATATCTAAACCAATTCTTCCAACTACCGCTCTTCCTTCTAGCTTTTTATACTTCATTCCATAAGTCAAATAAACATTATCTCTAACTACTCCTAACCCTTCCATACTAACTATCAAAGTGTGCGTATCAAAAACATAAATATCTCCCTTTTCGTTATGCAACGTCAGTTGCCTCATTAGAAGTTTCCTCCTAAAGCTTTATTAATTGAATTGACATCAAAAGTTGGACTTGTCGTATTAACCGTCACATTATTGGTTGTGACGTTATTTGTCGTTCTATTTTCTCTATAGTTCTGATTCGGATCATCACTACCACCAAACAGATTACCAAAGAAATTTCCAATATTCTTAAAAACATTTCCAAAAAAATCTGCGACTTTACTGACATTATCAATAATCCATTTAAAGGCATCAATAATTTTTTCTAACACCCACATAATTGGTTCTAAAATATTAAAGACTACTTCTAGGGCTGGTGCTAAAATATCACCAAAGATATCACCAACCATTTGAACTAATGGTGCTAACGTACTAAAAACTTGAACTATTGCATTTAATACAACAGTTAGTGGTCTAAGCAATGTATTGATTAGTGGCGTTAATAAATTCATCAACATCGCAATCAGATCAATAAAGACCATCAAGATTAAAAGGATTGGTTCTAAAACCGCAAAAATAATTTTTAAAACCGGTTCTAATGCAGCAATCAAAACATTAATTAAGACTCCTAAAACAGTAACTACTACTTCAATGATGACTACTAATGCTCCTAAGATTGAGTTAAGTGGTTCTAAAATCGCACTTAACAGATTACCGATTACACCAATTATTTTTCCAACTACCTGAATCATGATATTAAGAATCTGAATAATCGGTGGTAAGATGGCTTTAATTAAAATCATCAGTTCAATGATTATCTGACCAATTAAACTAATAACTATTTCAATCACAGGCATTAATGCCTCAAATATTTTTATTACTTCTGTTAGCACCATGACTAATATCGGAACTAAATCATTTAAAAGTTCTAAAATAACTTCAATAATTTCTCCAAAGACACTTACCAGTGTCTCAACCACTTGGATTATTGAGTCTATAACCGGTTTCAATTGTGCCATTAACATGGCAATTAAATCACCTAAAGGTGATAATAACCCTACTAAGGCATCAATTATCTTTTTAATCAGTTCTCTAAAGCTTTCGCTTTTTATTAGAAGGTATGCCAATACCCCAACTATTCCAGCGATTGCTAGTTTACCAACAGAAAAGCCTTGAAAGAATTTTAAGAGCCAACCACCAGCCATTACCGCTTTTAGTGTTTTAATAATCGGTGCGAACTGTAACATGATCTTAATCAGTGGACCAATTGCAGCCAAGACTCCAAGCATGATTATAATTACTCTTCTTAAGGAATTAGATAAATTCCCCCACCAATCTACTACTTGTCTGATCGCTGGGACCACACGCTCCGTTAAGGTATCAACTACTATTTGTAGAATAGGGACAACCTGAACTCCGATTGTGACTGTTAAGTTAGATACACTTTGTCTTAACCTAGTTAAAGCATTACTAAACTCACTCGCTTTTTGGGCTTGTTCGGTTGTTGTAATACCTAAATTCCTTGCCTCCTCTCGGAGGTCTTTAATATCTTCTGAGCTTGAACGTAGTATTTCTGATAATTCTGTTCCAAGTCTCTCTCCAAAGATTTGATTCGCGATTGCTGTTCTCTCTGCTTGATCTTCAACGCCTGATAGGGCATCACGAATAATTAAGAAAGCATCTTCTGTTGACTTGCCAGCTAGCTGGTCTGATGATAAACCAAGTCTTTCTAATGTCTGATTATATTTCGCTCCTCCTTGAGTTAAATCTCCAAGGATAGAGTTAGTCCGCATAAAGGCTCTTTGTAAACTATTAGTCTCAACATTTAAAATTCTAGCCACATGATTTAATTCTTGATATGCCTCAACCGATAAATTAACACGTGATGCATTAGTAGCCATCTGGTTGGCATTTTGCATCGATTTAACAGTTAGAGCTGCTAGCGCTGATGCGGCCGCCACAATCGGTAGGGTTAAATACTTAGTGAAGTTAGATCCTAGCCTTTTTAGGCCTTCGATATTCACTCCACCGAGTTTTTTAATCTGATTTTCAGTTTCAAGTAATTCTTTATTAAGCTTATTGATATCTGTTTCTGTATACTGAACTGATCTTTGTAATCTGTTAAATTGTTCTTCTGAGATTGCGCCTAATTCTAAGGCTTTCTTTGCTTCCTCTAATCTTTTATTCTGAAGTTCTAATCTTTGTTTAGTCTGATCAATCAGTGAATTTAACTTATCTTGCTTTTCTTTCCATTTATCAAGATTATTAGAATCAAACTTTAAGGAATTATTGATTGCCTTAAGGTCTTTTTGTCCTTCTTTTAATTGGGTATTTACACCCTTTAGTTTTTGGTCAAGATCAGATGTATCTAAACCAATCTTAATGTTTAATCCTTTAACGGTTTCACCCATCACTTGACCTCCCTAACTATAATAGAAATCTATCAATATCTGCCTGAGTAGCTTTTCTTTCTCCACTCTCACCCTTTAACATCTTAATTTCAATTTCAACCATTTCAAAGTAAGTATCGATATCTATAAACTCTGAATCTTTAACTGATATCCCCATATGAGCTAGATTAATAATAATTGATGCCGTTATTGGAGCTAACGCTCCTTGCTCACCCTTATGAGTGCTAGCTCCTAACCCTTTTTTGTGTTATTAAACAACTCTGCGATTGTTTCAGCTAGTTTAGTCAGTTGATCTTCATTTGATAAAATATCAAAGCCAAACTCATTTAAAAATTCATCATAGCTTTTACTTGAAAATGGCTTATGCAACACATAAAATATCTTAAAGATTGTATCAATGACTTGACTAGTATCCTCACTTGCATCATTCTTTTTATCAAGAACTGCGATATCAGAAAATAATTCTGAACCAAACGTATTTTTATAACTGATGATTGTGAATAGTGATGATTTAAGACGGTAATCATTACCGCTAATATTAATTGTCTTTTCCATTTGTTTCTCCTTTGTAAAATGAACAATATCTACTTATCTTTTTATCAGTCAGCGTTAGCTGTCGCCTGGCTCTAAAGTTTGCGGCCTTCTTGTTAAAAACTCCTCATAGTTCTGATCATTCTTATGGGCTGTAATAAATGTAATCATTTCACTACCAACCTCAATCGGTTCAGCCACAATATCTAAAGTAATCGCGTTTGCTTCTGCAGATTCTCCTTTAGTTTTAGTTGCCTCATTAATTGGAACAATACTACATTTATAAAACCAGGTTCTTCGTGCTAGTTTATCACCTTGAAGTTCAAAACCTAGTGCAAATTTTTCTGTTTTAGCATTTGCGACCTCTATGATATTACCGTTAGACAATTCCCGATATCCTAGAATCTTAATCTTAAAATCATTATCTAGTTCTGTTAGTTTCAAGGTTACACTTCTTCCGGCATTCTGACTTAATACCGCAAACACCCTGTCATCTGCAAAAACTCTCTCACTTCCACCAATTACTTCATGTGATAACTCTTGGGCTCCATGTAGTCTTAATGGCAAATCATATTCAATTCGACTGTCTTCATCTGATAATTTTGCATAATAAACATTGGTTAATCCAAAACTTACCTTATTCATTTAACTTCATCCCTCCTTTAACTTAGCCAATCATACTAATATGATAGACTCTGTGTAAAATATAATCATCTACCGTAAAACTACTAATCATTTGATAAGGCACTTCGTGTTCACGTAATTTTCCTTCTAATTTATTTTGTAATTTTATTTCTTCAAGTTTAGTTACTAATGTGATTTGATAGGTTGTGACATTAATGTAATTATGATTATCCGCATTAATTCCTCTTTTATTTGTTTCTTGCCAAACTATAAAAGGTAAGTATGAGTTTGATACATTATCATAAAGATTATTTAAGTGATAAACATTCTTAGTTACTGTCCCTAAAATCTTTTTTATTGCCCCAACGCTAGTTGGCATGGGAGATTATCTTTTTGATGTCTTCTAACATCTTTGGGGTAAATTCCTCATAAGCAGGAATTAAGAAAGGTCTAGCCCTAACAAACTTACCACTAGTATGCATAAAGCCAAACTCAATTAAATGTACCAGTGGTCCTTTGGTTTGGGAGGAAATATAAATGGATTTACCAACTTTCGTTTTAATAAAGGAGTCCGCTAAGTGTGGTCCACCATTATCGCCTCTTGGCGCATTTTTCCTAATATACTCTAAAACTTCATCTGCACACCTTTCGACTCGCTTATTAATCTCTTCAAGTACGCTAGTACCATATTGTTGAATTAATTGATTAATATCATTTAATAAATTATCCATTAATAAAATCCTCCAGAGCTAGCGCTGCCTTTGATAGGTATAGTTCAATAAACTGGCCTAAATGATAAGTTCTTTCAACCTTAAAATATTCAGCTTTGATCTGAACAAATTTTTCATCATTATAAAGAAATGACACAACTAAAACTTTTCTTGTAATATTCAGTTTAGTTTGAACCGCTAACGCGGATTCGTTAGAGGTTAAGGATCTCCCAATTACGACAAGATCTCTTGATTCCTTAATAATGTACTTCGTACCCTTACGTTCTACTTTTAGTAGTTTTATTTTAATTTGCATGACTAATTGCCAGTTGATTTAAAATTGTATAAAAACTTTGTGGTAATTCTCTGACTGAACCATCACTCTTAAATCCAAAGAACGTCTTACAATACATTATCACTAACGTTGTCACAATCTCGCTTTTATTGATTATGTCGTTAGATACTCCAGTAGAGGAGATAAGACCCTTACATGCCTTAATAAGGGTCTTAATCTCTCCATCCGCAAATGTTTCTTCATCCGGTATTAATAAACTTCTTTTAACCTTAAGTAATAGGGTTGCCATCTTCATCATACTTTGGTTCATCTTTTTTCGAACCAGCGCTAGCTGCACCTTTGGCAATTCTCACGAATCCTTGATATCCAATAACATTTCCACCCATAAAGACTGATGCCTTAAAACCAATAATCCCTTGTCTGAACTTATAGTCAGTTGATTTAGCAATATCAATTGGTGAGAATATTGCGATCTCATAATTCTTTAATGCCCCATAAGCCATACAGTATGATCCTTCTTTAGTCTTAGGATTCGTTAGAGCATAACAGTTAGAGTTAATGATATAAGGTATTCCATCGATTGTTTGTTTAACATAATCAATTGAATGTAACTTTCTTCCATCTTTAGTTCTTAATCCTGCGAACGATCTAAGATCGTTTTTATTAAGAATTAGTGAGGCACCGCCTGTTTCAACATCTTCATCGGCTCCATAAGCAAAAATTATATCGTCAAGAGTATTCTCATTAATTTCACTAATCTTCAGATCATCACAATCTGCTAGCGCAACTGCTTCTTTTGAGAAAAGCCCAGTAAAGTTACTGGCACTACCATTACCTCTTAGTAATTCATGTGAGATTTTACGTTTTAAACTTAGTTTAATATTCTTAATAACTTCCGCATCATATTCAATCGCTGGTAGTTTTTCAACTTCCTCAGTAATTTCTGTATAAGCAGTTAGTTTACATTTTGTGATTGTGACATAACCAAACTCCGGTTCAACCTCTTTATAGTCTTCACCCTCTTTGGTATAGCCAGCCATTTCAGTTTGGGCTTTAACAAAGCTCTTCTGATAAGTCTCGCCACCTTTAAACTTAACTAAACTTACCTGATCGGCCAAATTAGAAACTTGGGCAAATGGATAAGGCGCAAGGGTTGTATTAACATGGTTAGGTAGTAAAATCTCATCTTGAGCAATCTTCACTACCCGACCCTCCTTTAACGCAACTCCTCTTTCTTCTAACTCTCCTGGCTTAATTTCATTCTTAGTCTCAACCACTAACGTAGTTGGGATAAATTTACCAGCCATTTGAAGTTTCTTATCGATTGTGGTGCGTTCCTTGATTAGTCCGTCAAGTTCGCTTTCTAACGTTTCTAAAGCTTCTAACTCCGCTGTCTCACATTCTGTTTGAATGGCTTTAATTCTTACTTCAATCTCTGATTTTCTTGTGTTTAAATTCATTTTAATTTTCTCCCTTTATCTTAATTCTTTTTCTTATGATCAGCTCACGATGTTTCGTATTCGCAAGTTCACTTTCCAGTTGTTTAGTCTCATTAGCCAATAATTCTAAACTCCTTGCATAAACACTTGTGCCATCATAAGCTGGCACATCTACAATTGATACGTCATGTAATCTATCAATTTTAAAAATTGTTCGAACCGGTATATCAGCACTTCTATCCCAGAATTGCTCTTTTACCGTAAATGCAAAGCTCATCTTATCCAAGAGACCTGCTCGAATCATTTTATAAATATCTCGATTAGATTGTGTATCAAGGAGCTCCGCTCTAATCATAAGTCCGATTTCATCAATCACTAACGTGAGTGATTTATTACGAGTTCTCGCAAGAATTAGAAAATTATTTTGGTGATTATACTTAAGAGGTACATCCTTCATATTAGCTTCAAGTAGTGCTAGGTTATTAATGATTTCCTTAAAGCCATGACTTTCAGTTCCGATTAGTGTTTCTTCATTAAATTTAATGGCATAACCCTCAATAATCATCTTATCTTCAGAAGTCGCTCTAATCTCAGCTATTCTTATTTCATTTTTCATCTTTGTTTGTGTTTCCATTATCTGTATTGTCCTCTCCCTCTTTTTTGTTAATATCTTGCCCAACCTGATATTTGTCAGCGTGTTTGGCATTAATAAAGTTTAAGCTCTGAATTCTCTTATCGCCACCTTCAATTGGCGCATATCCTAATACACCCCTTGATTCATTAACTGAAAATATTCCTAGTCCCATTAGTTTTTCAACCGCATTAATCTTTGAGCTCCAACTCGCATAATTTAATCTTTCGGCATAAAAGATAATTTGTTCACCATCTAATAATTTATTTGGTGTTAACATTGCCTTACTAAACGCATTTGACAAAAATATTGAAAGTGGTTCTAGCGTGTTTTCATAAAAGGCATTATATTCATTTTCATCATACTTTGAATTAAGGATCGCCTCACTTACTCCAAAGTAATTAAGAATTTTACCTTGGACAAAACTTAACGTTTCTTTATCAACTAGTTTTGGATCAACATTTAAAGATATATATTCAGCCTTTGTATCAACCGGTACAATCGATGAGCCTTTGATGTTATTATTTTGTTTTAAGGCTTCATCAAAGAGATCTTTTTGTTTCTGTTTATCTTTTTCTGATAACAAGCCATTCATCTTAAGCAGTCCCTTAATCTGAAAGCTAGAACGAATTGCATTCTCTAACCCTGCGAGCAGGTTCTCGTTTGTGTTAATGCTCTTTAAGAGTTGTTTGTGTGTACTTGTGGCACTATCACCACCAAAGAATTCATGTTTCTTATATAACCGCTTTAAATGAATTAACGATTCATAAGGTAATGTATAAGTTTCTCCATCACCAAACTTCATCTCTAAAAATAAGTTTTCTGACTCATCTTTCTTAACTTCAACTGATATGGGGTTTAAGGGGTAGAGACCCCTTAACTTATTCTTTTCATCATACATCTGATAAATGAAGGCATTGTTATTCATCAAAAGCAACGATATCACTTTATAAATAAATTCTGACACTGTCATGTATTCGTTAGGGTATTGAGTTAGTCTGAAATTGATTTCATCATTTATAATCTCAACCGATCCGTCTTTTTTCTGTTTAATATGTTTCGGTTTTAATTTAGAGATATGGGTTGCGATTCTATCTATACAGACTTCGGCTAAATCCGAATCTTCAATCCGATTACTTGATGAAAATAAAAACCCGCCATTTGAGGTGAATATTCCTAATTCTGTGTTACTTGTATGCTTATCTTTTTTCTTGCCAAACAGATTGAATATGTTCATGATTTCTCCTTCATTCATCAATCCTTTTTAATTTCAACGTTATTGTATCATTTAAGATTTAATTCTTTAGTTTGCTCACAGCATACAAAATAAAAAAACTATTCCTTCTTCAGAAATAGTCCTTATTTATATTTAGTTGATAATCATTGTTTAATCGAATATTTTAAAATTATTAGATAGCATGTTTTAATTAAATTATAATAAATTAAATTAGAAATATCATTTTTCAAAAATGCAGATATTTCTTTTTTTTCCTCTTTGCTTAGCAAATATTTTGAAATTTCCTCATATTCTATTATTTCTCCTTTTATAGATCTACTAACTAAACCACTAATTGTACTAACCATTAATGTCATAGAAACCCCTTTATTAAAATCTTCAGGGACTCTAAATTCCATAAAAGATTTTAAAATTAGTTTTTCACTTTTTTGCATAACTAACCTCCTGATTATTCATTATGGACTAAACCAGTAACTAAATTCAAATTTATCGTTCATAATTATCTTCTCCTTAGTACTCGTTCTATCATCTTTAATTACTTAATCAAACATCTGTAATGCATGTATAAATTTGTCGCTTAACATTTCCAAATCTAGACCTAGTAAATTGGGTTCATAATCTCCTTTCAGTCCTTTTTTCATCAATAAATTATTTAATTCACAAATAATTTTTTCCAACTCATCCTTATTTATTATATTTACTTTATATGAATTTCTTTCAAATTCAACAGGTAAGTTTTTAAAAATTTTACTTAACAAATTTAATTCCTTTCTGGAAACCACAATCCAAGCCATAATAATCCAACTCCAATTCTTCTACTCTTTTTATTTTTCGCCCATGCAGTGACAAGTTTACCTTTTTTATTTAAAACAACTACCGCATTTTTACCAAGGAATTTATATGTACTTCTAAAAAGTCCTCTTTTAGTAATGCTAATCGGTGCTCTCATTGTGTCCAATAAAGCTCTAGATGATACACCATGACCGTTCCTACTAATTACTTGATTAAGTCCGTGTCTAGTAAATCCTGTAATTTTATTTGGTGTAAATGCCAAATAACTTAAACTCCCACCAATAGCTGCTCCAATCAATGCACCGCTACCAAACCCTATCATGGCACCAGCAAGTATCCCATCAACACTCCAATCCGTTAAAGCTCCACCAATCAATGCACCAATCGCAGTTCCAACACCAGCTCCTATTAATGTCCCTTTAGCCGCACCTAAAACAGTCATTGCTAATAATCCTGTTCCTAGCCCTGCAGTTCCTATTGTAAGAACTACTATAGCAGATGCAAGCAGCACAGATCCTACAGCGACGCCAGTCCACCTAAGCCATCTTGGAGCAGTTCCATTTTCATCCACCATCATAACTGGATTATTGTTACAGTATACAAATAGATTAAGTCCACCAATTTTCTCTTTATTTAAATAATTTAAATCATCAGCGTTAACAAATCTTATCATATTAGGGTCATAATATCTAGTCTTTAAATAATAGTAATCGGTTTCAGAATCTAAATAATATCCTTTATACACAAATCTATTGATATTATTGATATTCTGATTATTAACCGTTCTTCCGACTATCTTACCCCAAGCATCATAACGATAGGATACTTGAATCTCACCTTGCTCATTTATTACATCTGTAATAATTCCTAGTAAATCTCTTACATAGAAAAAGTTTTGATTTCCAAATTCAAAACCTACCAATAATCCTCTTTCATTATAATGATAGTTTATTATATATGACGATGTTTCTCTTATTATATCCGAACCATTAAAGTGATATCTAGTTATTTGCCCATTCGCAAACTTCATAGTTCTGATTCCAGCTTCATTATACTCATATCTAATATTATTATTGATGCCCATCAGTCTTCTTCCTCGCCACTGGAAGACTCTATTTCCGATACTAGATGGATTACCTGCATAAGCACTATCATAATTAATTTCAGTTTCTTTATCAAAAACTTTATCAATAATTTTAACTAATCGATCAGGCCATATTGGATCATATTGATATAAATAACTTTCTATTGGTTGTGACCCACCTAACTCAAATATTTTTTTGGTGTGAATATTTCCATTTCCAACATATGTATACCTTGTTTCAATGCCCGCAGAATCTTCCTCTCTTATTAGTCGTGATAAATAATCATACTCAAATCTTTGATAAGAATTTCTATTTTGCATCAATGTTACATTACCTAACTTATCATACTCATATTGAATTTCATCTCCATTAGAACGTTTAATGTGATTGACTTGAAGCGAGGTTGTTGAGTCACCCGAGGTTGGGACTGTATAATTAAACTCTGAGATAAATTCTCTTCTTCCGGTATTAATTACTTCCTTTGTCGCTCGACCTAAAACATCCACATGCGTTTTCACACTGGCATAAGGATTATTATTTAGTATCGCTGAGATAAAGGAAGTTCTTGGTAAATATGGTGTAAAGGTTAACATCTCTAGTTGACCATTTAACCAATTACTTGAATCACCATTATTAGTTATGCTTGCTCCTACATTAGTCTGCATATTCTCATAATTCATAATATCTTTGACTGTTAATTCATGGTTATTAATTCGCATTGTAAATGTTGTTTGATTCCAAGTTAAAAATACTGTATGCCAAACATTATTCTGACAAATAAATCCAGCTAGATCTTCTCTTTCAAATGTTGTATACAACCTTAATGTATTATCAGGATTTAAACTTATTCCAAAAATATTATTTTCGTTACGATTCTCAAAAATAACCCTTTGATTTCCACCAGCTAATATTGGTTTAAATCTAATACTTAAAGAGCCCTTTTCTCTGATATCAAACTTATATGCAAGCGATGATCGATTAGCCGCCAAACTTCTTGATCCATCATAACTACCATATACATGTCTTTGATTCACTACGTCATATTCAAATAATCTTAACTTATCTACACTAAATCCAGGCTCAACATCCACATGCATAATTGGATTTACTCCAAGTTTTGAAGTTAATGTTCCATTTAAACTTACTGTATGAAAACCATTATAAATTGCGTTTCTTTCAAATTGCACTCCTGATTTAGGGGTCATATTTTTTCTTAACTCTAGAGTTCTTGTTAATTGATGAGCTATCGCCCCAAAACTTTGAGTATTATGTATTGTAGCTCCAATTCCTAACATAAAAATATTAGTTCTTAACAATCCTCTGCCATCTCGGCCTATTGCCATATGGTTTAGTTCTCTTGAGTTGATTGTTGTTGCTTGTAATGTGACAGACTCATTGTCTACTTGTAATAAAATATTTCCGCCTCTTATATTTAAACCAATAAAATACCAATTCTTAGTTTTTCTGATTCTAATTTCATTTGATGTAATTGAATTACCATTGGCTGGAGTCCACCTTACTCTAAATGTGTAATAATTATTGACTAGTCTTGTGATTATGCTTACTCTTAAATTAGATGAATTACTAAGTCTTAAAAACTGCTCCTCTGCAGTTAAATTCTGAAACTTAAAATATCCATAAATTGCTTTATTATTATCAAATCTTACACGCCAAGTTCTAATAGCTTCCTGATTATCAATATTCCATCTAGTACTCATGACAGTATTTAATGAATAACTTATGGTGTTTCTGATTATATTAAAGTCTGCACCTATTTCATTATTGAATATTATTTCTTTTGGAAGCAGCTCATTAGGTTTAAATCCATTAACTCCTAATAATGAATCATCATAGGTTGAAATATCATCATCAGTAAATGTCCTTAGCATGCGTTCTCTAATTCCTGAACTATTATAACCTGCATACTCATTAGTATATTCATAATCATAACTTCTGACCGCTCCACCGCCAAGGTTATAACTAAATTTCTGTAAATTATTTAAGTTATCATATTCATACCCTAAAACATTGATCCCATTTACTTCCTTAATTAAATTTCCAGCATTATCATATGAGAAATATTTCTGTGCATTATTCGCATCAATTCTAATTACTTGATTCTTTTCATTATAGTGATATTCGGCTATAATAATATTTCCAAAAGTAATTCTTTTAATTTGATTATTATCATTATAAGTAAAGCTAAAAGCCTCATTTGGGTTTTCGCCAAATGTTTGTCTTGTCATTACTCCTGAATTGATTCCACCAAATAACCTATCATAAGAATAGGTCGCAAGTACAATATTATTTGCTAAAACACGAGTTACTTTACCACACTCATCATATTCAAATTGATAATGAACTCCATTTTCTGCAGTAATTGATTTTAGCGATAAGTCATCATTATAATCAAATTTATTTAACGCAATTTCATTTCCATCAGTTTGACTAATCATTGTAATATTTCCATGACTATCATAAGTAAAATTACTTATTGCTTCATTAGCATTAGTTTCTCTGATTACTCTTCCTAAATTATCATAAGACATTAATGTCTGGTTACCAAATTCATCATTCTGCTTAATTAGTTGATTTCTATTATCATATTCTTGTTTTAACTTTATAATACCAATACTTGATTGTATTCTTGTACCAATCACATTATTGTTTCTATCATAAGAGAAACGAACAATATTCCTATTATGATCATGGATATCACTTAATCTTCTATTTCCATCATAAATAAACTTTGTTATATTTCCCGCATTATCTGCTATTCTAGTAACTTTATCCTCAACATCATATGATAATGTACTTCTTGTGTCAGCCGTTTGAGCTAGTGTTAAGACATTTCCTTTTTTATCATATTCATAATATGAACCCACATTACTCTGAAATAACTGAACACCAGCTATTAGTAACGGGGCGTCACCGATGTAACTATATTCGATCATTATTTGATTATATTTCCTTGTTGGCATGACTTTATTAATTATCATCTGCCATTCTTTTGTTTGATCAGTTATATCAAAAGTAAAGTTTTCCCATGAATTTCCATGAAATCCAACTCTAATTTGAGCTAATCTTGCTTGATTGATATCTCCTCTTATCCAGCTAACCAAACTAATCTCTTCATTAGCATTTCCTGACACTAAAATCCTTTGGAGTATTGATTGTCTTGTTTGTGCTGCATTAAATTGAAAAGCTCTTCTTCCAAGTGCATTGTCTAATGGAGCTGAATTATGAATATTAACCGTTTGTCCAAAGTTAGACATTGAGAATAGCGATCTTTCCCATCCACGCGGAAAATTGTTAGTTGAATATTTAAAGAATCCATTATTTACTAAGTTAGTTTTTGAAGTTTCAGTAACTTTTGTCTGAAAGTTATCAAAGTAAACAAATCCGCTTAAAATCTGACTACAATCAATTTCAATTGTTACAACCATATCATCATTTGGTATGTTTATATTATTAATTTCATACTTAGTCCAATGAAATCTTCCTGGCAGTGAATTGACGCTGGGATTATCTAAATTAGCATTATGTAAATTAACTCTAACAATAAAATCTTGCATAGCATGAACACGCCTAGAGAAAAATGATAGATTGTAGTTCCCTCTATTAAGTCTGATTATTTGTCTAATAATATTACTAGAACCTACACACTTTACTTTTAAAATCTGTCTACCTGAAAGTCCTCCAGTTGTAATATTAACCAAATTAGGATTATTTGCTTGCCAGGCAAAAAATCTTGGTTCATTATATAGTGAATCAATATCTAAATTATATGGATCAACTACATCAAAACTATGATTTAAAACCTCTGTCGATGAATGCTCTATTACAGTTGAATTTGAGTTTAACACCATACGACCTGTCCAATCATCTGTTGTTTGATAACTGGTTGCGATCGCATTTAAATTTTCATCTACTTTCTGAATGACTAATCCATAGCGATTATAATAATGGAAAATAGACTTACCACTGAAGTCTTTGATTTGAATTGATGAATCATGATTTCTAAAAACAAATAACATCCACTCACCATCTCTTGATGGATTAAATGTCTGATTGCTTACTCTTGAAATTCTTCCAACCATATAAGTAAATGATGTTGCGATATTTTCTTTAAGACTTACTACTCTTATTATATTTGCACTACTATTATATAAATACTCTGCGGTAAATAATGTTTTAAATGGCGATTCATTACCTGAATGATATCCATTTTCATCACCCCAAGTTAAAACATCAATTAGATTAATTCTTTGTAAGGTGTGAACTCCATCATAAATAAATAATAATCTTTTGTTTTCATTCATGAAGTTAACTATCTCAAGAAAGTTATTCTGATTATAAAGCAAATGTATTGTATGACCATCTGCAATTATGGTTCGAATTCTATTATTTTCACTCAAAAAAGAAATGTTGACTCCATCACTTCTATTTATACTTCTCATTAAACCATTACTAAACATTTCCATCCGATTCTGCTCTTTATCAATTATTGTTAAAATGTTTCCATTAACTTCTATATATGAATGATCATTTAAGTTAACGTAAACATCATTATGACTCGTTGTAATATTAAATTTCTCTTTAGCAGTTACACTCCAAACTTTCTGATACTGATTTACCGTCTGATCCGCACTTACAATTGTGATTCGATTATTCATTATAGATACACCGTAATCAAAACTCATTCGCCATCCAAGTGGTAAGCTCTTTGTCTCAACAACATTAACTCTTGGTCTTCTATGTGTATTAAAAGCTCCTATATTAATAGGTGCTCTTACGGAAGCAGTCGAAAACCCTTCAAAAAATTGAGTCACGCTACCTGTAAAGTTATTAACAAGACTTGTTCCTGCGAATCCGGTATCAAAATCACTTAAATCTTGATTGCTTGAAACCCCTGTATGACAAGCCTCCTCAATTGTAAGCATTGGATACGTGCCCCAATCATGAACAAAGAAAGACGTTCTTAACCATGTACTTTGAGTTGCTTCTACACTGATTATTGTAGTTCTACTTCTTTGTCCCTGCCACAACAGAGCAACATCTGTTAAATCAAATTCCGCAAAATAAGGTACTTCATTAAGATTACCAGTACTTCTTCTTGTAATCCTATGTTCAGCGATAACTTCACTATTAACAATATTTGTATTATGATTTATATTTCCTGTAATGTTATTTGTTACTCTTCTAATTCTAATTACTGTTCCATTTTGACCACGATCTACCAATAATCTCAGTTTCATACTAGCAATTAAATCAAGTTGGTCTAATGCTAAGTCATTTATTCTTATATACATAAATCGACCTGAGTTAATTTCAGGACTTGGTACGTTTATTCTTGTATCATTTGATACGAAGTTAATCGTTTCTAAATTAAATCCCGCTAAATTAGTTGTTCTTTGTATCATAGTTTTCCCCTTTTATTTAAAAACAAAAGCCATTAGTACAAGATATATACCAATAGCTTTCATTAATGCATTTTTATTAGATCATCAATTTACCATTTGGTTCGTTAACGCAATAAACAATACTTCTTTAATTCTTATTTGTTTTTTTATTATATCATAATTTAACATTTTTTGCATTTTTTTCGTTCGACAGTTAAAGTAAAAAGTCACTAGCTTAAACTAATGACTCTTATATTTTATCGTATTTAACTAAACCATAACGATGGTGAAACCCTACCATTAACTTCAAACCAAATTGTAAATCCACTCCAATAATCACTTGGATTAGGAATCATAAAAGTTTGACCTTGAAGTAACTTAGATCTTAGAATATAAGTAAATGAATCTCCATCTCCTGACCCTTCATAGGAAATCCATACATTAACTGCAAAGGTATTATTATTTAGTATTGTTCTATTCCCTGTAAATACTGGTGCATTTGGAATAACTGGTGGTGGATTAATGCTATTACTCATGCTTATTCGCGATGACATCATTCCATTTATTTCAAACCATACTTCAACATCCCCTCTATGAAAATACTCTTGCGGAATATTTAATGTGTTATTTGAAGGTAAGCTTCTATGTATTATTGTTGATTGCCAATCATTATCACCTGACGCCTGATATCTAATCCATACATCTACAATCCAAGAGTTATTATTTCTTATTTGTCTACCACTCACTATAGTTGGAGTAATCACATTTATCGGACTAACTATATCACAGATTTGGCAAACTCTTACATTTCCTATAATTATAAAATTGTGGATACAATTCAGACCATTAAATCTTACCTGCCTATTATGTGGATTCCAATGTTGATGCCAACCTGCTGGAGTTGCTGACCTACCTCTAACATCAAAAATTGCATTACCAATATTAGAGAAAGCAAATGCTCCTATATTTAGCACATTGACAGGAATTTCTATGTTATCTCTCAAATAAGGATTGTTTGCAAAAGCACTGCTTCCAATAGTAGTTATTGTATTTGGGATATTAAGACTTGAAAATCTTCGGTTAGCAAAAGCATTACTTCCAACTTCTGTAACTGTCCGACCATTTAATGTTGATGGAATAGTCATATTTGCTCTAGGATTAATATTCAAAGAGTCAATTCTAAGATTATTTCCCGCTAATGGCGTAGTGTTATACATATCATTTGTTATTGGGGTTACATTTAAATCATTCATGATATGAGACATACGACATGCATATCCAAAACGCATCATTAAATTATCAATTGATGCAAAATGTAATCCTATTAAATATAAGGAATCTGCTCCAACAATATAAACTGGTCCTCCACTATCTCCATTCATACCAGGTTCTGAATACCTAAAGGTATTTCTGATAGTTGTTGTACCATTAAAAGCTAACTGCATTGTTACATTTGAATTATTAATACGATCAAAAGTAATTCCTGTCACTCGACCAACTCTCATTATAGGAGCCCCAGTTATAATTTGACTATCTCTTCCTATTCTCACATTAGTAAAGGTTTGATGTCCATGTCGAACATGCGGAGTATGTGACCACCCATCTTGATCAGTAAATGGAGTAAACGATGCATCAATAGACCCTCCCACTTGACCACGTTCTGCAATGCCTAAAACAAGATTACTATGTACAAGTCCATGTCCTACTCTAGTAACATGATAATTTGTTAGAACTCCAACCCTACCAGTCATATTGCACATTACATTAGCACCGACTGTTCCTCCGATGTGATCTCCTGCATAAACCGGTCGTGATTTCGGATTAATCACACCATCTTGGTCAACTATAAAATCTATTGCAGATTCACTATATAAATTATTTGCTTGTAAAGTTCTAATAATTTGTTCTAAAAAGCTATAAGAATTTAAATAGACCAACACTTGATTAGTTTCTTCCGATATAGCAAGAGTAAAAATACCATAATAATCCATTTTAGAAACTAATAATTCTTTAATGTTATTCAAATGATTATAAGAATAATTAAAAGAATTAATAATAATATCATTGCTTAATTGTCTAACCGGTGCTGTAAATGGCATTATATAATTATTTGAGATGCCAACATTTAAATTTCCTTCTTCATCAATCCAAATACCAGCGAACTCTTCATTATATGACTCTTGTAAGCCACCTCTAGTTAATGGTGAATTCGTTTGAAATTTACTTAGAGTATGATCAATTAAATCCATACTCCTACTAATATTTTCTAAATAGATTGCAGAGAAATTTTCATTTTTGGCAATTTCCATTTCATCTAAAGAACTTGAATATCCATAGATTGTACTCACAATTGATATTAAACCGAATACTATAAATAATAGTATTGCTGATGATATTTTTTTCTTCATTAAATTATCCCCTTATTCTAATTGATATTGCTCTTGGAATTAATATAATACGTTCAGTAAAGTCTTCTCCCATATAAAAGTTAACTTCAATGCCTGCTCTAATTTGATTATGTTGAACAAAATTTCCATCCCAAAATTCATTCCACCTTTCAATTGAAAGCATTTGTGTGTTTCTTACTATCTCATTTGAGCCAATAATTAATTCATTTGACGGTCCATCTTCTTGCTGTGATAGTCCTACATCATGCATTCCTGGATAAAGAGCCATAAAGAAGATATCACTTAATGAAGTTGATTCAATATTAATTGTTTTAATACGAATATCTTCTCCACTTAGATTCTCTAATATTGCTGTCATTTCAATGATATCTTTCATATTTGCCCTAGTTTTATCTACAGATATTGTTAGTCTGAAATCCTCATTTCTAGTCTCGCTGGAACTAGGGGCACATGCAACTAATGCACCTAATAAAATTATTAAAATAAATATTCCAAGTTTTTTCATCTTTTCCCTCCTATTAGTAATCTCAATTTAATTAGAGTATACCATATATTATGAGAAAGTACTTCTTTATTAATATTATAGCATGTTCCAAGAATCTTTTAAATTCCTAATCGGTCGACAATTTTCGACAGTCAAAATTTTCAACTTCACCTTTAAACTATATTAACCAAAAAGATTTTATCAAGGCTGTTTTTTATGACTGCATCCCTTCATATTCTTGTTTATAACGGTTTAATACTGCATAGGCGATGATTAGTGCTACTGCCCCATCAATCCTCTTAAACTTGCTGCCAAGTTTTGAGGGTTGGATGTTACCATTGATATCTACTTTTGCCTGTGTATTGGCTAAGTTCCATTTCATTATTGGATGATTGTTATAATTAACAAGTTTGTTTTTAAGGTCTGCTTCGAGCTGCTTCATTGGCTCACTTAATGAATAGATTCCTTGCCTCACCTTTTCTAATGTAAAGCCCGCATCTTCCATCTCTTTAACCCAGTATAATGAGTTCCACGGATCATAACCAATCCATAATGGTCTGACTTGGTGGCCTCTAATCATTTCCACAAACCACTTGGTAACTAACGAGAAGTCGTTTTGCGAGCCTTGGGTCACTGTGATTAGTCCTTGAGCTACCCAAGTATCATAAGGAGCCGCATCTTCCTCTTTTCTTTTTTCAATGACTTCACTTGGCATGAAGTACTGCATTAAAACGTGTTTAATTCCGTTTTTAACGATGAGTAAGATTGCGACTGTCAGATCTGTCGTATTAGATAAATCAACGCCACCAATGGCGTAATTATCTTGAACCTCTTTTATCTTAAATTTAGCTGGATTATCTAAGTCTCTGAATTCTAACCAAGCACCTTGGTCTGTTTGCTTAACATTAAAGTCCTTACATAACATTGTCACTTTAATTGCGTGATCATTTTTAGATTTATTCATAATGTCTTCTAAATAGGAAATTAGTTTTACTGATCCTAATGATGGGTTACTTTTCTGCCAACTTCGTTGGTCTTGATAGATTTCTTCAATTGAATCTTGGGTGTATAACCATGGTAATACCCTCTCATCGGTAATTTCTCCCTTAATCAGTTTACGACAATAAATTAACTTCTGATCCAGGAAGCCTTGAGTAACTACTCCTTCAGTTGTAATAATAAAAATTAACGGTTCTAATTTGGTCGATTGACTTTGTTTAATCGCATCATATACTTTTGAATCGGTCATCTCATGAACCTCATCAATACAACCAACCTCAATATTAAAACCATCTTTGTTTCTACTTTGAGCTGAGAGTTTCTTAATCTTGTTTTTATTCTTTGGCGAATAAATGAAGAAAATATTTTTCTTAGAATACTTTTCATTCCTCAGGGTCTTCGACCCTTCACGCATATTGTTTATCTCTTCAAAAAGAATTGATGCCTGATCATTCGTGTTTGATGCACAAACAATGTCTGTTCCACCACTTGATAAAAAGAATTCAGCTAGGTCAATTCCTGCGATAAACGTCGTTTTACCGTTCTTTCTCGCAACTAGCAATACTACTTCATTAAATCTACGAAGGCCGCTTGTTGCGCATTTAAAGCCGTAAGCAGTCTGTAATAATGCTTTTTCCCATAACTCTAATAAGAATGGTTGACCATTGAATGGACTCTTTGTATGCTTACAGAATGTTTCAATAAAATTGATTCGCATTAAACCAGGCTTTGGGTCAAATGTAAATTTAGGATTACTTAATTCAGCTATCAAAAAATCAAGTTGGCTTTTTAATTCTTTACCAACTATAATGTTTCCTTTTTCAATTTCTTGATAATACTCAATTAAATAATTCTCCATTAATTACCCCTTCATTTTATTTAAAAACATTTCTAACTCATCACCACCATCATCAGATACTTTTCCGATAATAGTGTTGATACTCTTCATAACACTTACTAAGGTTGTTAAACCCTTTGAATATAGTTTTGAGGCTTCTGTTTGTTTTTGTCTTCCGTTTTTATTGATTTGAATTGAACCATGAATCTTAATCTGTTCCTGTAAGACATCAATTTCACAAAGCAAAAAAGAAGCTTGCTTAGCAAGTTCATCAACTAAGCACCTCTTAGAGGCTTCAAACTTCTCTATTCCCAGTTCAACTCTAAGCTTCTCATAAATTTCTGATACATCTTTAATGTTACTCAATCCTCATCTCTGTTTAACATTCCAACCGGAATCATCAGTACCTCACCAGGCAGCTCTTTGTCTGATAATTTCTCAAATAATTTATTCTTTGGTAATCGTTTCATCTTTCCATTTGATTTGTATACCAGCACACTGCTCATAAATGTCGTGATGTAGACTTCAACGTTTCCACCCAGTGTTTCTTGTAGATCTTCTAGTTTGAAGAATTCTTTCTTTGGTCTGACTGTTTGGATTGTTTCATTAGCTTTGAATAACAGTGCATACTTTGGCGATTGGTATCCTTGGTATAGTCTTACTGGCATTACGATTGTTTGATTACAAGCTTCGCAGCATACATCTCCTTTGAAGGGGTGAGGATTACAGTCGTATCCTACAATTTTTGTCTCACATATAGAGCATATTTTATTCATTATTTCTTCTCCTTTTTTGGCTTCTTTAAACCATTAACAACATTATACCGCTAAGAATTTATAAGTCTACTAATACAAGACTTAAAGAGTTTAAAGCCAACTAATAACATATCTTATACACAACTAATTCTCAAACCAAAAAGAAGGAACTTAAGTTTTATCAAGTTCTTCTTTTATTTATCAGTTGCACCCTTTATTATTCAGGTCTTTCAAAGATTGCTTGTGGGCATAATAAGATATCACCTATTAGTTTTATTTGGAATAACTTTTCAAACCACGTATTGATTGGCAATCTCTTTAACAACCCTTCTTGGTTGCACACAATCAATTTCTCTTTATATGGCGTTGGGTATATTTGAATTAGTCCATTTACACATTTTTGTATCTCTTCTAGTATGAAGTGTTCATCTTTTGGTCTAATTACTTCAACCGTTCCTTCTGTTTTAAATAACAATGCATGTTTAGGACTTTCGTTTTCGAGGAACATCTTCAGTGGCATTATCTTATTCATACATTTACTACAAAATGTTTTTCCATCAAATACTTCTGACTTTATTGCATCTTCCATTATTGACTTTTCACAAAGTGAACAAATTTCTTTATTTGGATCTTCATTAATTTTTTCATCTGTATTATAGAAGTCTAATTTTACTTCTACACTACCAGTTTCATTTAATTCTCTTATAAGATGCCAAATCATATCACCAAAATCATCTTCCAACTCACAATCACCTTGCATGATTACTTGTTTGGAATTTTGTGTTACACTCATTTTGAATTTAATTGAGCCTACATATTCAGATTTATCTATGCTTATAACACATTCACCTAATTGCTTACTTAAATCTCTATGGTGTTTTATTTTAAAGTCCGTTTTAATTTTTTCGGCAAATTTAATCAAATTCTCTGCCTTTCTTCCAATAATGTATTGCCTTTTATTAATCAAAATATCTCTTTTTTCAACTAGTCTTTTGATTAACTCTTCATTTAACTTACTCATTTGCTATCTCCTCATAAATAATTGTTATTTTCACACTTTCTCCTTGTATAAATGTTGGCAAAAATTGTGTTTCAATAATCTTCATGATATCAAAAGCTTCAGCACACTCTCCTTTTGTCATTGTTATTTCTGATTCTTGTACTGCCATTATTGAATAATTAATCCTATTATTTGTTTCCATTTTATCTCTCCTTTTGGACCCTTTTGGATCTTAATCAAAAGTATACCGCAAACAATTTTTAAGTCTATCATTTTATTCTCATTAAGCTAAGAAAAGCAACTAACTTATCCTTTGTGTTAGTTCTTATCTGTTAAATCTATCTCGGTAGTTTCTATCGTTTCTCCTGTATAGAAATCTACCTCAACCATTGTTACTTTTCTGAGCTTAATCATTGTGTCGATAAAATCTATCGTGATTGTTTTTCTTTCTGATCTGTCCCAACCCCTTGTGGACTTCAAAATCATCTCACCAAACTCACCCTCTGAACAACATTCTCCTTTGATGATTTTTGATTTTGTTCCTTGCTTGATTTTGATTCTGTATTTAATCATTTCTGTTTCATCTGAGTCTTTATAACTGATAACACATTCTTTGGCATATTCACTAAGTTCTTTGTAATGTTTTACCTCGAACCCTATTTTCACTTCTTTTGAGAATGCTAGGATATTTTCCGCTTTAGTCCCAATCACAAAGTGTTTGTCATAGATTATAATTTCTCTTTTCTCAATGAGTTCTTTTATTAATTCCTCAGTTTCCTTATTCATCCTTAACCTCATCATAAATAATTTTTATTTTTGTTTTCTGTCCTTTTATTAACTTTGGTATTATGTTTTTTTCAATAATTTCCATAACCTCACCCACACTATCACATTCCCCTCTTCCAAATGTCGTTCCTGATATTTGTTCTGCTTCAAATACATAACTAATTTTGTTCTTTTTTTCCATAATAATTTCCTCCTTTTTCGACTTTTCTAAGCCGTTAACAACATTATACCGCTAAGAATTTATAAGTCTACTAATACAAGACTTAAAGATTTTAAAGCCCACTAATAACACATAACATACATAAATCCTAACCAAAAAGCAACCAATAGCTCTTTAAGCTATTTGATGCTTTGTTTAAACTACTTTATTGGGTTACCATGAAAGTCAAGTGGATTGCCCTTCTCATCTACTCTTCTTAGTAATTTCCGATTCTCAGAACTAATTGTTGTATCAATGAATTTGATTGTGACAGTTTTCTTTTCTGCTCTGTTCCAATCCTTCGTTTCTTCCCAAATCATTTGTCCGAACTCTTCCTCTGACTGACATTCACCATATATTTCTTTTGATTTTGAACCTTGCTTGATTGTTAGTTCGAATTTGGTACTAGTTGCTTGTTCAGGATGTTCATAGCTGATGATGCATTCGCCGTGGAGTTTGCTAAACTCTTGGTGATGTGTTACTTTGAATCCTGATTTTACTGTTTTAGTGAATTCTAGAATCATTTCTGCTTTTTGCCCGATCACATAGTGTCGGCCATTTCTGATAATCTCACGACTCTCTTTTAATTCGGCCATAAGCTTATCAACTTCATGAATTTCTTGTTTCTCTGATTCTTGTTTTTTTATCATTTCGTTTCTCCTTCTTAAGCCCTTGTGGCTGTTACTAAAACAATACCGCAAACAATTTATAAGTCAACTAATATCGCATTAATTAAAGGTCTGCGGCAAAAACCAGTCAAGCATAACCCAGAATGTGCATTTGGAGTGCGTGGATTTGCCCGAAGTGGGCAGGTCTTTGCGTTGGGGGATTGCGGTTGAGCAAAGCCCGTTTGCGTTCCCCCTTTGCCAGTCTCTTGATTACTTTGCCGCATACTTAGATTGTATAATAAGTCATCAGTATTTTTGGTTTGCTGAGAGCATACAATTTTAATTTTTTTTCATAATTTTATGCAGAAATTCTGTTGTGTTTCAAATAGTCAAATTTCAATCTAGTTTTTAGCTTAGCTTTTGGCTTAACTATCACGTTTTTTGCACCTTTATAGTAAATTCTGAAACTGTACCCTTAGGGGGTGCAGTTTAGCGATGAAATCTTACCATTTTGAGGTCAAAAAAGGACTCCAACAGGAATCCATTTTTTCAAAAAAGTGAGGCCGCGTATTTCAGAGGTTGGGCTTTCGGTGTGGTGAAAATGAAAAAAAATGAACAGCCTGGGGGGCTATTCATAAATCTTAATTTCAATTTAATGTACTCAATTTCGAATATATTATAATTGCGAAAATAGTATTTTCGCAATCTCATTCTTCGTAGTGACTTATCCAAACCTAACCGTATCTAATTCGATACGGTTAATGGAATTGCCTATTTCAACCTCGATCTTTATTATTAATTATTCAGGAAAGTTTTATTTTTTCTTCTTACCCTTCGTTTTGTGCGGCTTTCCCTCAAGTAATTCATAAGTCTTCATGACCGTATCAAGGAAATCCATTTCTGCCTGTGTTAATTCCTCAGCTGATTTCTTAATATATTTGTCATATTCATTAGATGCAATTTTAGTTGCTTCTTCATGTGATACTTCTCCTGCCGCACTTAGTGTCGGTTTTTCTCGATAAACAATAAATCTTTCTAACTCCTTAACCCAATCACTCATATACATTATTTCTTGATCATAGGCTTTCATTTCTGCTATTTCTAAATAGGCAGATACCATTAAATTTAATTGCTTTATTTCATTTTCATTCAAATAATTTTTCGCAATTAATACTTCATTTTTGTTCGGTCTTAATCCTTTGAATGCCTGCAGACCCATGAAAGGTGACTCAGAGTTCGCTCTAGATGCTATTAGTTCTGCTGCTGTGTGTTGATGAACTGCAAAGTGAAGTTTATTTTGCATTATCTTAAAGAATTCAATTGCAACTTCTGACTTTGGATTATAGTCAATACTGGTTGCGAATAAGTCTAAGACTTGTCGGTAAAACACTTTTTCGCTAGAACGTATATCACGGATCCTATCAAGAAGTTCTTTGAAGTATGTTCCACCACCTGCATTCTTCAACAACTCGTCATTCATCACAAATCCTTTTTGCATATATTCCTTTAATATTGAAGTTGCCCATTTTCTAAAATGAATTCCTCGATGGGATTTTACACGATAACCAATTGCAATAATCATTTCCAGATTATAGTATTCAATGTCACGGCTCACCTGACGGCTACCTTCGTTTTGAACTGTTGCATATTTTGCAACAGTTGCCAGATCATCCAATTCGCCATCTTGAAAAATACTTTTTATATGCCTTGAAATAGTAGATTTATCACGTTGGAAAAGGTTCGCTATTTTATCTAAGGGAAGCCAGATATTGTCATCATCAAAAAAAGTTTCTACTTTTGTTTTTCCATCTTCTGTCTGATATATTAAAATATCATTTTTCTTTTTTGATTTTGACACAATAATCGCTCCCTTAATGCTTCTTTACGTGCAAGTATTATAACACTTTCTATTATATTTTCAACATTAACATTACGTATTCAATATCAATTTAACAGACAATGTCTGTTAAATTAAAAAGTAATAACTAAAATTAGCCTTCCTTTCTTTAATCAGATATAGAATTATAAAATATTCAGAATGGTTTCAACTGTCCATTATGATCAAACTCAATAGTCCTTTTACCATCTAACTCTCTATGTATTTGCTTATGACAATTCTTACACACGGCCATCAGATTATCATTACCTAATCTTATTTCAATGTCATTATAATTTTGGTCAGTCAATGGAATAATATGATGTACCGTTTCCGCAACTCCGCCACATCTTTCACATTTAAAGTTTTGTTCTTGAAGTTTATAATCTCTTGCATTAAACCATGCTTTAGAGTTATAAAAGTTTTGAAGTTGCTTACTCTTCGCCATCCTCTAATACCTGATCCATTGCTTCTAAAAGTTCTTCTTCTCTATCGGTATGTTCCCATGGATGCTGGTTACTAATTCCAACATGTCCATATTCAGCCAATGATCCAAACTTTTCAAAAGTCATAAATGCATATTTAATAGTTTTAGGTTTAAGGTCGAATACTTTCTTGATAACTTCTAATAAAGTCGCATCTTCTGATTGGGTTCTGTCAGTTTTAATTGAGATACTAACAGGATCCGCAACTCCTATCGCATAAGCTATCCCAATCTCACAGTATTTAACTAAGAAAGTTTTGACAATATTCTTTGCGATATACCTCGCATAGTATGCGGCTGAACGGTCAACCTTAGATAAATCCTTACCACTCCAAGCCCCACCACCATGTAAGGCAAGTCCACCATAACTATCACATTGTAGTTTTCTTCCAGTCAGTCCACTATCTGCATACGGACCACCTTTAACAAATTCTCCGGTCGGATTAATTAGCACTTTCGTGCTTTCGTTAAGATACTTTGATGGAATGACTGTTTCGATTGCCATTCTAATTGGTCCTTCATATTTATTTCTTTCAACTGACTCTTTTGTCTGAATCGAGACAACCACACAAGACACATTTGTCGGTTTATCATTTTTATCATATTCAACTGAAACCTGACACTTACCATCTACTCCATAAATTTCAGGGTATAACCTTGTTAATGAATCTAGTTTCATTGCCAGTTTTCTTGATAAGACAATTGATAAAGGCATCATTTCTTTTGTCTCATCACAAGCATAGCCATACATAATCCCTTGATCACCGGCTCCACCTTTATCAACTCCAAGAGCTATATCTGATGATTGTTTGGAAACTTGTAACATAATATCAAATTCATCGCCATTATAGCCAATGTTATTTAATGTTTGTTTGGCAATATTTTCATAATCTACTTGTGCATTTGTGCTTACCTCTCCAGCTATTACCAATAAATTATCTTTTATTAAACATTCAATCGCACATCTTGCATTCTTATCAATCAAGCTAATGGCTTCTAAAAGAGAATCTGCGATTTGATCGCAGACTTTATCAGGGTGTCCCCTCATTACTGATTCACTTGTTTTAATCATTTTTATCACTCCAATATTTTTTTATAAATAATACTTGCATACCTACAGTATCCAAACCCTTCTGATTCAATCAATAATACAAACTCACTATTTTTACTCGTTACGGCAAGCACATGCCAGATATTATCCTCAACATACATCAGGTGTTTGTTTTCTAGAATGAACTCATATTCATCCATTGGCTCGTTAATAACTCTCATTAACTCTTGATTACTTATGATGATTGTTTTTACAATTATGAATTCATGCTTAGGGGTTATCTCATCTCCAATTGGCTTTCTAATAAAGTTTGTTCTTAAGTTTCTTAATATTTCAAACTCATCTTTATCAGGTACAATTGCACATCCACCCCAAGTGCCGTGTAGTTGTCCAATACCATCAATTAATTCTACAATGCCAACTTTTCCTTGATAGTATGGTTCACCCACCATCTTAATTATTCTAATTCTTGTTCCAATCTCAACCATTTCGACTCTCCTTTTCTAACAAACAATTATATCGTTAAAAATTAATAAGTCTAGTTAAACTTGTTTAAAGAAGTCAATATCTGATAATAGTGTGCTTGAGCCATTTCTAATTAAGTAACAAGCATCCATATTACCCTTTAAATTAATGTATCTCTTAACTATCACATCCGCAAACTTTTCATCTAATTCCATTAAGAATGCTTTACGGTTTAATTCTTCAGAAGCTATTAGTGTTGATCCCGAACCACCAAATAGATCTAGGACATTTTGTCCTATGGTCGAGGAGTTTTTAATTAGTTCTCCAATTAAGCTGATGGGTTTCATTGTTGGATGTAAATCATTCTTAACTGGTTTATCATGATTTAGAACACTATTTTTCAATGAATAGATTTTTTCTAATAATTCAATGAGTGCTTCTTTTTTCATTGACTTAAAGTCAAGACTCAACGAATCAATGACCGTTGTCTTAGTTCTGTCATCAATAAAATAATGACCCTTACCTTCTTTCCAACCATAATAAATTCCTTCATGTTTCCACTGATAGTCTTGTCTGCCTAATACAAGCTGATTCTTATTCCAAATTAATTGTTGTCTTGGTCTTAGGTTATTTTGACTTAAGGCTTTATCAAATTCAATATGAGCTGATGAAGAGTGACATACATAATAACTCGCACCCGGCTTTAAACAATCCAACATATTCTTAAAGCATTTATCTAAGAATATTAAGAAATCTTCCGGTGACATTTTATCATTCTTTATTCTTCTGTTATCAAACTGTTCATAAGTATCACCTTTAGAACCGATGTCAACATTATATGGTGGATCTGTAACAACTAAGTCAACCTGTTCTCCATTTAACAATATTTCAAAATGTTTCTGATTAGTTGAATCACCGCACATTAATCTGTGATTCCCTAAAACATAGATATCACCTAATTGTGAATATGGTATTTCGGTGATTGCTTCTTCAATATCAAAATCATCCTCATGAATTTCTTCAGGTAAATCAAGTTCAAACCCAAAGAGTGTCATATCAAAATCTTTTAAACCTTCTAATTCAAGTGCCAGCTTATCTAAATTCCAACTTGCGATTTCTCCAACCTTATTATCGGCCAGACGGAATGCCTTAATTTGCTCATCAGTTAGGTCATCCGCAATTATACAAGGTACTTCTGTTAATCCTAAATGTTTAGCGGCCTTATATCTTGTATGACCTGCAATAATGATATTATTTTTATCTACAATTATCGGAACCTTAAATCCAAATTCTTTAATTGAATTAGCGACCGCCTCAATTGCGGCTTCGTTATCTCTTGGATTATTTTCATATTCCTTTAAATCACTTATCATTCTTTTTGTTAGCTGCATCTATATCCCCTACTTCAAGTGGTCTCCATTCAGACTCATTATTTTTAATCTCTGCCTTTTTCTCTGACAGTTCAAGTTCATATTTCTTCTCAGAATATTCCTTACCAAAATTAATTATTAAAAGGTATCTCCCTACTCCTGGATCAGGTAATACATTTCGCATTTTCTTTAAAATTTTCTTCTTAGTACCTGATGATGTTTGTTCAATATATGTATCTTCATCTATAATCTGAAAGCCCATCGCTTTTTTAAACATCATCTCAAGAAGTGATTGTTTAAGTAAGTTCCTTCCAGTAACGTATGCTTCATCAACATCTTGATACTTCTTTCTTAATGTATAAAGTGTTGTTTCTGAAATACCAAGGATAGATGCGATGATTTCCATTCCACATGACTTTGAGGCAAGTTCCTTAATTAGTTTTAATTTTGATTCTAATGTTTTATCTTCAACCCATACTTTATAAATATCCTTCCTTTTCATATGCGTCCTCAACCTTTTTAATCAAAATCATTGTATCACTTAACATTTAATTCTTTAGTTTACTCAGAGCATACAAATAAAAAAAACTATTTCCGGTTAAGAAAATAGTTTATATTTTTTAGGTTTGAGTACCTATATATCTATAAAAAATGGAGTTAACCGCTGAAAGGTAGGCGGTTTGTTTTGAATACTTATATAGGTACCCAACTCCATTATAACTTATTTTATTTATTTTTGATAATTTTTTTTATTAAGAGAGGGGAACCCATAACATACACTTAAATAAGGAGACAACAGCCTATGGTTAAGATACATGTTATGGATAAAACTATTATATACTAATTTTTTTTATTTTGTATACTTTTTTATCATTTTTTTATATTCTTGATTTTTCAGTTTATTGCCTATCTAATACACATTTAGGTAGTAATTTATCCGTTTTAATCATGCATAAACGGTACTTATTGAATAGATAAATTTTCAACAATAAAGGTGTGCCCTATGGTCGATTGGATTGGTAAATTTATATTAAAACTAACAGCTTATCTCCAACGCTTTAACGTCTTATAAAACTTCAACATTTCTTCTCTTGCCGTTTCTTCATCTACATAGCCATCAGGATTATTAATACTTTTTAATCGATATGGAATTCCTTGTTCTACCATCTCTTCAATTGTTTCATCTTCTTTTCCATAAGAACCATCTACATAGCAATATTTACAGTAATCCTCACTAGGTGATGTATCTTTATTTAGTCCATTAAAACCTTCCGCAGGATAATGGCTTCCACAACTTTGACAAAAGAATGTTCCTGCAACACCAAAGTTTGTAGTACTATCTAAATTAAATAATCCAGTAATTTTTTGTAATATTTCAATGCTTGGAGTTGTATCTCCATTTTCCCATCTAGAAACCGCCTGTCTCGTAACAAATAGTTTTCTAGCTAACTCTTCTTGAGTTATACCATTCAGCCTTCTTATTTCTACGATTTTACTTGCAATATCCATATTTAACTTCACCCTTTTTTTATTTAATTATACAACATTAACTAATTGATTTAAAGCAACAATTTGTTGCTAACTTATAAATATTATTCCTATTATTAATTTCAAAAAGAAAATTTAATTTATACTTAAATGCAAGGTAAATAAATATAAAAGCCACTCTAATTTATAGTTAGAGCAGCCTCATTCTTTATCTTTAATTATTTACCATCGTCCACGATAATGAATCCAAACAGATGCGATTGTTCCATTACGTCTATATTGAAATCTAACCGAAAAAGCATCTTCTTCCCAATCGCTAATTGACTCAATAATTCTAGCAACTCTTTCTTCAATGAAATCATTCGCTTCTTCAATTGTTGAAAAGAAACTAACATAGGCTGTATATAAATTAATTATTTGACCTGGTGATGTTTTATGAGGACTAGGTTCATTTGTAGCACGAATATTAACCCTATCATAAAATGGATGAAGTCTCCATCCTTCTCTTTCAAAACGTGCCCTCATAGCAGTATGATCACCACTAGGATCCATGATCCACGAAGGTGCATTTGATGAGTTGCATGCTACTAAGGATAAAGCAGCAATCATTAGAATAAATACTGTAAGAATTTTTTTCATGATTTTCCTCTTTCAATAAAACGATTCTATATACAGTTTTTATTTTATCATAATTAATTTAAATCAGATTTTTATTTATGAATGTTGAGTTCGAATTCTTTTGATAGTTTTTCAAATCTATTTTTAAAACTTGATTTATGTTGTTCTAAAATAGGTAAAGAGAAATTATATAAAACATGTTGCAGCACATCAGCATCAATCAAAACTTCATCAAAAGAAGAAAAATTTTCTTCTTTTGAGCTATGATTATGGATGGCCGAACAAATCATATTGGTTTCAATTTCATTTGTTAGTTTTAACTCAGTTAATATTTCTCTCGCTAACACTGCTCCCTTAATTGCGTGATCAGCATGGTTACCTGTTTTATAAGTATATAAATCATGTAACATTCCCGCCATTGTTGCAAGCTCTACATCTTCATCACGTCTTAAAGCAATCAACGCACATGCTTGAGCTACTCCATAAAGGTGTAGATAGGCACAACGTCTGTTTTGAGTATCGCTCATATTTAATAAAATCTCATCAATATAGTTTCTTAAAATCTCTACTCTATTTTCCATTGGAATCTCCTTTAGTTATTTTACTATAATTTTTGGTGCAAAATATTATATCATAAAAAAAGAGCAATGCTAATTAATGTTAACATCGCTCAAAATTTATTTACTTGATTAAAAAATGTGTGAACGGACTCTGAACAAAGAACAAATATACATACTGATAAAAATGCAAAAAATATTAATACTAATTTCTTCCTGTTTCATCTTTCCTTTTCTTCTTAATTTTTTTAATGCCATTTAGACTATAGGAATTATCATTTCAAGTAGTTCCATCATAACTAATCTAGTGCCACTTTGAAAAAGTTGATAAAATCTTCTATGAGTCCTACTACTAAAATTGGCTTCTATCATTCTTATTTCTACAAACGAATGACGACTTATCATTTTTCTTAAACTTGGTGTATTAACTACAAACGATGTGTTTTCTACCCAAGATTCGGGACGAACAGGTGATAAATCTATTATTATTGTACGCCTTGGAGATGCTATCCATGGGCTGCTTGTGCCCAACATAAAAATTCCCTGAAAACTCAATGCCACGCCACTAATAGATTCTAATACTGGCAAATTATACAATGAGGCCTCCATCGGTCTGTTCGCACCATGAATTCTTTCTAATCTAGCTAAATTAGAAATTGATTTTGATAATAATAAACTATTATCAGGTAAAGTAATTTCTCTTAGTTCGTTTGAATTATCAAAGGCATATGGTAAAATCACACCTCCTAAACTAGATTCAAAACTAAACATCCTAATATTTGAATTCTCAAACGCGCGGTAGCCTACTCCAATTACATTATTTCCGTGAATACTTTCAGGTACTCTAACATTTCTACCAACTCTACTTGTAAAACCACTCACAAAGAATCCCGCTTGCCGATGTTCTGTAAATGCCTCAATTAAATGAACTAAGTTAAAAAAGTCATTTCTTGCTCTACGATAATACATAAGAGCGATTTCAGTTAAAAGAGGTCCGTCATAATCAGGATCATCTCTTAATTCCCAATGATTAAACTGTTTGAATGGGGTGATTGGTTCTTGTTTATTATCACTCATATTAAAATAATAAAAATGATGAAATAATAGCTTATCATTAATATTAAAATCATAAACTCTTACTTCATTTCTTCCCCATAATTCATCAAGATCAACAAAAGTATAAACTATACCGTTACGAATTACTTCATCACCATTTTTATATTCAATCAACTCTTCATAATTTTTAAATGAAATAACGCCTGTAAGTATTAATGTCACAAACACTCCTGCAGCAACCATCAATAGCATCATCCCAAGTATTAAGATTTTTTTCATTTCTCTCCTCCTATTGCAAGCAGTTTTATTCCAATATTTCAGATGACAACTCCAAAAGATTGCACTCTCTTTTAATTTTAACACACATCTCTGAAAATGATTTCTTTTCAGTTAAATCATAATAGATTTTACCAATTATTTTGAGAAAGTATTTAAAAAATCAACCGACAAAAAGAGCAATGCTAACTTCAATTAACAATGCTCATATTTCGTTTAAATTTTAGTTTCATGATTTTACTCAATAAGATATATCTGTTTCTTATGTAGGTATGCTATTTTCTCGTTTAAGAAATTATAAACAGTGATTATTGAATTCATCATTATTTAACAATATAAGTGTGATCTATGATCAACTGGATTTGATGAAATTAGGTCAAAAATACTCCATGGGTCATTTGGTACAAACATAAATCTACTTGTAAATCCGCAAATAGTACAACGAAAAATACCCGTACCAGTTGGAATCATATTGTGTGGCTCCAAAAAAGTTCTTCCACAATACATATGAGTGCATTCTCTAAAATGTCCTGCTTCATTCCAAGCGCTTGTAAGTGGGCCTGATGTACATCTATGAGGAGATACTGTATTTGCAAATTGAATCAAGACTGCAGCGTTTGCATTTACCGCTGCTTCTAAAGCTAAATCTACTCGCCAGTTGAATTCAACTTCTCCTAATCCTAAAAAGTTGCTATCATAATCTCTAAAAGAAACTCTTACAAGTCTATGCAATAAAACTGACATCGGCTCATTCCAATTATGTGGATTAAACCTAAAGTTTTGTGGAATAGCCATTTCTTGTCTAGCTATAGCTCTTTCTTCAAAATTTTGATGATTAGCTAATAGCCAAGGACCGTTAATCCAATCATGAATAATACCAAGGCGCTGATACCCAGTATGAACAGGAGCGGCCATATCACTTATGTAATGAAGAGCTTTACCCAAACGTCTAAAAGCTTCTATATGTCTATTGCTGCGATATAGATTTATTGCCGCATTATAATGTTGCATGAAGCGATCCTTTGCATTAGGTCCGTTGCTTCCTAAAAGGTTTCCACTAGTTGGAACATAGTAAAAGTGCGAACTAAATGTAGGTGTATTCAAAGGTCCTATTGTATCTCTTTCATGTGCATCGGACCAATTTGTATACCAGACAACGTTTGCCCAGGTTGTTCCAGTGTAATTTGTTGAGTTGACTTTTCTATGTACCGGCGGCAAAGAACCAAACACATGCGGAAATCTTGATGCAACATACATAAAAGCCCGATCTGCAATAAACTGATGAGTCGAATTATTGTAATATCTATATGATTTATTTCCTGCATTCCACATTGGTTGTATATTATAAATTAAATAATTCTCATTATATCCGATTGGGTCACATAAACTATATTCTAACTTATAAAGATTTTCATTCTGCAAAATATCTATATATCTATAATAAGAATAAACATTGTCGAACTTGAATAAAAATCCAACTGTAATCACAAGTAAAAATATTAAAAGCTTTTGATACCACTTAAATGGCTTCATACCTCTTCCTCGATGAAAATTCTAGTGCAAATAATAAGCAAACTAGAATTGCCACAATACCAAACGTTATATGAGCGAAACTAATGTTTGCATGCCAATCATGCGCTAATACATACAATATATTCCTTACGAACCATGCAAAAATCACAATTGCAAGAGTAAATATAAAATTAAAGATATTTATTTTATTATTGCTTCTTTTAAAAGCTGCAAATAAATTATATATAATTGCTGGCAAATAGATTATCATAATAACGGCTATATTATTCCATTCATTATCCATAACTATTCCCATTAACAACAAATGTATTACTAAAATCATTGCCACACTTAGTTGCAAACGACTAACCATATTCTTATCTTTCATTTCGCTCCCCTTTTCTAAATAAACTTCTAATTCATTAAAATACAATCTCTTCCACTCAACCACCTCTATCCTTTATAAACATAAAAACCATTAGTACATAATTTGTACCAATGGCTTTCTAATTTCTTACGGTCTAAACATTTATCAATTTTTAACTTAAGATTATTTCCGTAAATATTAATTCACCGATTTGATCCAAATTTATGATTTATTGTTTCCTTATTCAATTAACTCTTAGATTGAGTTGTAGTTATTATATCATATAACCAAAACAATAATAATTTTAGCTTTATTTAATCTTGCAAAATGGACATTAGTTGTTCTAATGATATTATAGGAGTCATACGGTGGCCAGACATTTTCCAACGATCTATACTTGGAATAACATTTGCCACTTTATTTTCTACGCTATTTTGACGAATATCTCTTAGCCAGTTTCTATCTTTTCTTACCAATAATCCTTCAGAATCTGCATTAAATGAGCTACAACTATTATCGCTTATAATATAAAATTGTTCAACTACACCAATTTCATATTTACTTAATATCTCGTTAGGAAGTATCACAATCACTTCACCTGAAGTTCTGGCTCTGTCTCCCCTTATAGTTGTAAATTCAAATAAAAAGTTCAAATTTCCATTATCAATATATACTGTATATAAATAAATTCCCTCAACCACAGTTCCAAACTGATATGGAACAATTATCAATGTAAATTCATTAAAAAATTTTTCATCAAAGTCCTCTACCGCAAAATCAACTATTGGTGATGGAAAGTTTTCATTTTTATTTTCACAGGCGCCAAGCAATGTAATTGAAAATATCATAATTACTATTATTAAAATTTTATTACGCAATTAAATCTCCTTCTTTCTTTTCCTCCTGAATTCTTTTTTCTTTCATACTTTTATTTATTATGCCTCCCATTCGTAACGCAAAAGCCACTGGCACATAAATATGCACCAATGGCTTAATAATTTTTTACGGTTTAAATTCTTATCATTTTCAACTTGAGACTATTTCCGTAAATATCACTTCACCGATTTGATCCAAATTTTATGATCTATTATTTCTTTATCTGATTTCTTCTTTACTTGAGTTATAGTTTATTATATCACACAACTTTGTTATTTGTTCCTACAACATTTCAAATACTCTTTAATTTATCATAAAAATGTCTTGATTTTCTTTTATCTGATTATTCCTTGATTAGTATGCTTAGTACTCGTGAAAGAGCCTAATTTTCTGATTTATAGCTACATACATGGGTGTTATTGAATTGATTGTTCTTAAGTATTTCATCTAATCACAATAGTAACTGTTTTGAACTCAAATATTAAAAAAAGTCACTTTGATTTAACTCAAAATGGCTTTTTTTCATTTATTTCAATTACTATTGTAAGATAACGTGAATCTTAATAGCGAAATACAAAATAGTTTTATTTACCAGCCAGTAAGTTCTAAAAAGTAATTTCCGGCTTCATCTTCAGAAAATTGTATAGTTATAATTGTATATGTTCCATTTCCTGGATTAATATTCCAAGCTCTAACATCAATTGTTTGGTCATCTTGATTAATTACTACATCTTTACCAAACTGATAATAAAAATTAGACACATAATCAAAGTTTTTAAAGACCATAATTCTAGCATCTGGCCAAGTTAAACTATTTTCATATCTGAAATCTCGAATATGAAGTGCCCTAACTAAATCACTGTCCAATACAAATCTATTTGTAGCAATATCTGATGCATCAAAGTTATATATAACAAAGAACACGGTTCTATTGTTATGCTCAGTTGAAATTAACAGTCGTGTTGATTCATAAAAATCATACCGTACAACATCATAACCTGCTTCAATAATCAATGCTTTCATCTCATCAAAACTATATTCCGCTTCAAATTGCAATCTACCCGTAAAATTGCTTCTAGATATTTCAAACGGAAGTTTAAAACTATACTCGCGATAATAATCCCACACTGAATTACCCGTTAATGGCCCGCAAGCTACAATTAGTGCTATAATTGGTATTAAAAATATTAATAATAGTTTTTTCAAAATCTAATCCTCCACTTTTTTCTTACCACGGAATAAATACTTTTGAACCAATAGGTGTTGCTGATGCGTTAATTTCAATATCATTATGACGTTCGCCCCATCCATAATGAACCCTGAAATTATAATTTCTATAAGTTCTGATTCCTAACCAATCTCTCGAATATTCTCGTGTTGCCCTATGCACTACAACAGCATGTGCAATTACAGTGATTATTGACCCTGGAGGCTTAATACCTTCATGAGGAAGCATTCCAAAAAGTCCCACTGCCCAATTATCTCTAATACGATCGAATATAGACATAGGGTTAGCTAATGGAGAATACCAAGACTCTACTCTTGCACGACTACCAATTGAATTAAAATATCCTCTTAGTGCTCCTGCCACATCAGATGCTGTAGAACCATTATTACGATTTCCTTGAATTTGGTGTACTAGGTTATTTGTTAATCCCTGTGGTGCAAAATCCCACCAGGATCTTTGCCCTCTCGCAAAATAAACTAATAATGCTGCAGCAACGTATCCACAATTACCATTTTGATTAAAGTCACGTCCATTTGAATCTACTGTATCTGCAGTTAACAAAATATGTCTATTACTAACTTCTACAGCTTGAAATCCGTTATTAGTAGTCCACCTGCTAGCAACCCTTTCCTCTAGTCGACTTTCTGCAATTCTATCATTCATTTCATCACTATGTTCTACTAAAACTTCTAACTCATTTGGTGTTACTCTTAAATCCCTATCAACTACAGTATGAATAAATAATGCACCCATTCTTGGCTGTACTGCTGGTTTAATAAAGTATTGAGCTGCTCCACCAAAGATTAAACCCTCAGTAAACCCATACCATGGCGAAGTGGCCGCAAAATTCCTAATTAGCCTAATACTTAAGTCATTTGTATAGACTGCATACCCGCTTGGATAAAACTCTAATAAGATATATGGATTACCCGCAAAGTCTTCTAATCGCTTAACTTCACTAATTGTATAATCATAATTTAACTCATCTGTAGTTGTATTAAAGTTGATTTCTAATGATCTAATTAAGAACTCATCAAATACTATTTGATTTTCATTATTTTCTAATTCAATTTGGCGTTCTAACTCATTAAGTAAAATTTCACCAGTATCGATTAATTCTTCTTCATCACCAATATACTCAATTTCTGTATATCCATATACAGCGCTTGCTGTTACATACACTATTGCCGTAATAAACACTAATAAACACATCAATACTTTTTTCACTACTTCATCCTCTTTGTTGTCTTATTTTTAAATTATACTTCCATTATAACACACTTAAGTTTTTACTAAATAAAAACCACTTTGAATTGTCGCTCAAAATGGCTTATTTTTTTATATACTTGATTTTTCTGTTTATCGCATACCTAATACACATAAAAGTATATATTCTTCTGCTTTATTCTTCTATAAACTGTAGTTATTGAGCCTATTGATTTTTATTGTTTGAACCACTCAAGGGAATCCAGTTTATCAAATCTAACGAAGCATCCTAAAAGATATTTATATCTTCCATTTTGATCAGTCATTTCACGTATTCTACTTATATCAGCACAACTATTATTCGAATTCTTAAACTCAACATATAATAAATTATTTTGGTCTTCACTTTTTCGCTTATGAACAATCAAATCCGGAAGTAATAAATCCCCCTCACCTGTTCTTTTGATTTCAAGTCCGCGTCTATTATACTCTACGTCAACAGAATATCCAATAAAATCAATATCATTTTTAATAAGTTGTGATAAGTAATGAGCAACTCTAGATACCCTAGTTCTCTCGTGTATATCGTTTGGAAATTGACCTTCATCATTAACTTTGTACATTTCTATAGCTTCAATAAAATATTCTTTCACTTTTTTAGTTAAGCTCATATTATCTTCCTTTTTTATTCTTTGCCAAAAATATCTTCAAAATATGGCATTATTGATATTTCGTTCTCATCAGGATTACTCAGATTCATTTCTTTATATTTCTTAGCCAAATCACTATATTTCATTACAATCCACCTTTCATTAATATTTTATCATATAAAAATAAGCAGTGCTAAACTAGTTAACACTGCTCATAAATTTTATTATTCGATTATAAACTTATCCACCGAGCATGAACCAATAAATTATGACTTGGCATAGTAGTTAGAGTCAAAGGAATTGTATATGCCGAATCCAAGTACCAACCGTCAAAGTTAAAACCGAGCCTGATTGGAATGTATTCAGGAATATTATTCCACTCTAAAATCGAGATCGTTGAAAATTGAGAACCTGATAGTGGCGTCCTAGTAATTGTACTAGCTGTTCCTGAAGTCATTTCAAATAAAATTACTTGTCCATATGGATTTTTCATAATAATATGGCGGCGAGACCATAACATTTGAACAATATTAAAGTCATCAAAGGTATCAATCTCAACTAAATGTGACGATCCTGCTCCAGGACTTCCCCATAGCGCCCCAATTTGAGTTCCTGCCACAAATACTCGTCCTGAATTTGTTACATAAATTGCCCCATGGGTAACACCTGTATTTAATCCTAAAGGAGCTACTGATAATAAAGTCTCTCCTGCAGGAATCGGTATTCTTCTCCATGGGGTATTTCCAGTTGTTCCCCAACCAAACCAACCGTTATTATTTGAACCTGTTCCATAAATACCGGTTGTTGTTTGAATCACTATACCTTGATTGGTAATGGTCCAAGCATCAATAATGTCTCCGGTAAACGGACTATTTACATTACTCCCTGTAATAGAGCCACTCGTTAACCTGACTTGGTTACAATCAGTAATTCCTACTGATCCGGTTGTGGTTGTTAAAAGTTTACGAACTGGTAGTGTATTAAACAATAAATTCATTGCGCCTGTTGCTGGAGTTAAGTTCCAAACACGACCTATATCATCTGATACATGCGCATGTGAATTTCCTGTTACTAGTTGCGTTATTGGATGGATTGTTTCTAACTCAACAAATTCCCCAAGTGTACTACCTGACAGAGCTGACCGCCATACTGTATTATCACTTCTAAGCACAAGTACATTATTTGTAACTACTCCCATGTCAATCGCATCAACAAACGGTAACTGACCAGACACGGCATTCATATTATTTCCATGAAACACATAAACTCTGCCCATCTGAGTAATATAAGCAAAGTTAATTTGAGTTGAACTAGAGGCAGTTGTTGAATCAGCTAGGATAATATTATGCTCTTCCATTCCATAGTGATATGTAATATCAAATGATTGTCTGAAATTACCGGTTGTAATATTGCCAGTTCTATCTTCATCACTAGGTGCATTAACATTACTTGCCCAATACATATAAACTGGCGTGATTATAATCAAACATATTAAAATTGTTAGTAAGACTTTCTTCATATTACTCCCCTCTTTAAATCCAATTACTTATACCTTATAAGGAATTATTGTTATTAGTTAGTATTAACTTTAAATAAGAAATTGACTCCTAATCTATTTCCTGCCAATAATGAAATCATCTCAGCTCGATAATCAACGCCTGGATCAATCAATGAAATAGTTACTTGAATATAACGATAACCATTAATATTAATCTCATGGTTTAAACCACCTACTACCTCATAGACTACCCAATAGTTTAATCGATCATCTTGTTTGTCTTCTGTAACCGTACAAGCTACTAAATTACCTTCTCTATCAGTTAAGAAAATTCTACCAACTTGTATTCTTAAATTACCGATAATATTATTGATATTTGCGTTTGGAGTCCATTCTACTTTAAACGTTAAAGTATATTCGTCAGTTTGTGTCGCTGGATCTGTTACTGTTCCAATTGGTCTTAATTCTTTAGACCCTAAAGTATTTCCAACATTTACATTAGTTGTTACACTCTCATCTGGTCCAATTATAATATGCCAGTCATCATCGTCTAAATTGATTCTTGTATTAACGGTAATAAATAAAACCGCAACACAAACCAGCAATCCAAATATCCATGCTCTTCTAATTATTAATAATGCTAGTTTCATTTATATACCTCATACTTTATTTTCTTAATTTTCATTAAAATCTATCAAATTGTAAACCAAATGCTCTAACTGATGTGCTTGTTGAATAAATAAACATATCCGCAACTAAAATACCATCTGAGTCAAACCAACCAAAAATAAGAAACGGCTCAGTATATAACACTCCAAAAGTTAGGTTTTCAAGGCGCTCATATGACCCTGTCATCTGATGATGTGTTAATGTATTTCTTGTAACATGAAGCATACTATCACTAAAATGATGCATTTCAAATATTTCTTCACTATATAAAACCTGATAAACCCAAAGTGGATTATCTAAATCTCTTGACACTCCATTAATTGTGACTGTTGGCATAAACCATCCAGCTCGCCACATAATTGGGTTACTAGCTACTACATTAATTGTCCAACTAATCTGTGGATGTCCTGGAGTGAAGATTTGGGTAAACAATTCATCTGTATAGATTGCCATATCATCTACTATAACCAAATTGATTCTAGCAACTATATAATCAAATGCTAATTGAAACATATCATCTAATGAAGGTAATGATTGATTCGCAACTAATGAAAATCTCATTTGAAATGAAAATGTCTGTCCTGCTAATGCTAAATACTGTGTCTGATTAATTGGTTTATCTAACGTTACTCTAACTACAACAGGAACTGCTACTCCCCCTAGAGTAATATCATATTGAGCTTGAAAACTAATATTTACTAAATGATGAACGTTTGAGTTTAACGAAATTGAGTTTTCAACTAAGCTAGCTGTTAATATTCCTGGTGTTCCCGTTGCGGCATTAAGCCCTAACTCTTCTGTCCATGTTACATTAAATGTTAAATAGATTACTTCTACTAAATTTGTTCCTTGAGCAATATGGCTAGTCCCAACTGGTACTAAAGTTTGATTAGATGTTTGATCATTTACATTAATCACTGTATCAACATCACGACCTGCCCCAACATTAATATTACCCTCTTCTGTTTCATTATCAGGATTATTGACTCCTGAAGCCCAGAAGCCATAAATAATTCCAATACTTCCAATTAGTAATAATACTAGCAATAAATACTTTAATTTTTTGTTCATAATATTGTCCTCTAATCACTTTATTTTTAACATATTATATCTAATTCTTTAATCACTAAACTATAATGATATTTCTTCAAATAGGGTTTGGGATAATAAGGCATGTCAGACTTTACTAAATATTTTTATAGCTTAGTGATTGAAAAACTACATTTCTATTAGTTTGAGGAAGGTTAATAATAACCTTCCCTTATTAATATTCTTAAATTAATTGTGTCCTAATAATGGTAAAGGTGTTATTCTATTTCCACCAGTAGTTCCTAAACCGGTTCTACCTGATGCATTATTCCCAAAGCTATATAATATGCCTTCTTGAGTTAATGCTAGATTATGATCATTACCGGTTGTCACTTTTAAAAAATCTCTGTCTTCAACACTATTAATTAGTATTGGTTGTAGTTGGGCATTCGTAATAACTCCTAAGCCCGTTCTTCCTTGAGCATTATTCCCAAAACTCCATAAACGTCCGGTATTATCAATTAATACACTATGGGTAATCCCTGTTGAGATAAACTCAAAAGCTACCCCATTAGTCTCAATTAAATGAGGAGTTAAAACATCACTATCATCGCTTCCCAGACCAATTCTACCTTGGATGTTGGAACCCCAACTCCATAGTCTTCCTAGAGTATCAATCGCAATCCCCATATTCTCACCCGCTGCGACTGTTATGAATCTAGTGCTTCCAGTATTAATTCTTGTTGGAATCGTTAGATTTCCTTGATACAAACCTTGACCAGTTCTACCATTTTGATTAAATCCAAAACTATAAATATACCCATCAATACATAAGGCTAATGTATGTGAATTACCCGCAACCGCCATCTTAAATTCTATGCCTGAGATTGTTTCTACCATCCTTGGGGCTAAAGTGTTACCAGCAGATGTTCCATGGCCTGTTCTTCCACTCGCATTCGCTCCCCATGTCCATAGATTATTATCCGTACAGATTGCAACTGAGTGATCATTATTTGATGATATACTTATAAATCTAGTCTGATTTGTATCTATCATCTGAGGTTCTAATGTATTTCCTGTCATTAAACCTAAACCAGTTCTTCCATTAGCATTACTTCCCCAACTCCATAATCGCCCTTCAGTATCGATTGCTAAGGAGAAGTTTTGTCCGGCATAAACTCTTCTAAATCGTGTATCTTCTGTATCTATTAAAGTTGGGTTAAGAGTTCCACCTTCTGAAACTCCCAATCCTGTTCTTCCATTTATATTAGAGCCGAAACTCCAAAGTCTACCGAAGTAATCAATTATTATGTTATATCCATTTCCTGCACTTATATAGCTTGGGTTTGAAAACAAGTTAAATCTTCCTGTTATTATTTCTCCACCAGCAATCTCATCATCAGGATGATTTACTTCACCACGCCAAAACGCTGATATCTTAGGCATTCCAATAAATATTATTATAAGCAAAATTAAGGAAATTATCTTCTTCATATGCACCTCACATTAAAAATCGTTACAGATCCAGTTACATCTACAAAGGTAAACGTTTAGAATTACATTTTATTTTACCAAAATTAAGGCTATTTTAAAAATCATCCCCATAAAATCACACATTTCGTATTGATTATAAAACTTTACCTTTCTAGAAAATGATAATAAAAAAGCAGAGAATATTGATTTGAAATCTCTGCTTTTTTCTCGTTTTAATCATTAAATAATAATTTGAGAATCAAAATTCAAACTATCTGATTCTTTATTTAATACCGCAATATTATAAGCTTTTAGGACGGCTTCTTCAATGTGTGCTCTAAATCCATGATTGATTGGATGCACTGTGTCTTTGAAGTCTCCTCTTGGTAATTTCTTAGATGGCATTGTTATAAATAACTCTTCATCACCTTGAATTATCTTAACTTCATGAACCACAAAACAATCATCAAATGTTATTGCAGCCTCCGCTTTTAGACGAGTACCGCTATCACTTATCCTTATCCTAACATTAGTAACTTCCATACTTCCTCCATTTTATTTATTTTTATCTAGATTATCAATCTAATCCATAAGGCTGGTCTAAATCCAATATCAGCTCGACCATTGCGCCACGAACCATAAAAATCATTATTTAATCCACCATTAGCTAGTACGCCTGAACCTAAAGCTTGACCTCCAACTCCTGATCCTGGCGATCTCATCCACCAAATTAATGGTTCAAAGTTATTACTAGTCGCATGATATCCATATGCAATTCTCTCTGCCTGATTAATTCCAATTCCATAAAAGCGATTAACTTCTGATATGGATAGAATAAATAAATCTTCTGCCACTCCCTGATTAGTGCCTGCTGTTGTTAATCCTTGTACTCCCAACTCATTTGAATTCCAGTTCCCAGGGTTATTCCTGACATCTTGATTCAAACCATTTGTTTGAACCGCTCTTACTTTTAGTAATGGATCAACATTTACCCACCAATTATTAAGTGCATTTCTCAGATGACTTGTATCTGGCAAGTGCACAAAACTACTACCATTATGAAATGGTGTTCCTGCGCCATAAACATCAACTGTCATTATTAAGGCATTATTATTATCATCAATATAAACAATAATCCAGTCAATATCACCAACTTGGAATATGTCTCCAACCTCATGCTCTAAAAAACCTTGACCAATTCCAATCTCACTATTCGCTCCACTATCTTCAGGAGGATTAACACCTTCAGCCCAAAATGAATATACCCTTATTAATCCAAGTATTACTATTAATAATCCCAAAGTAAAAATAAGTGTTCTTCTCATAGTAATATCACCTCTAATCCTAAGCATCTTATCTATATTTTGAATCTATTTTCTTCCTTAAAAATATAACATGATTTATCCAATATTCAAAGAAATCTTTTATTTTATGGTAGCACTCCCACATTTTTATTTCCTATAAAAAACAATCTCAAACTTAAAATTAGTTAGAGATTGTCTTTGTTTTTATTATATTAAATTTCTGATACTTCCTGCTTATTCTTTTTCTCAAAACATGAAAAAATAAATATAAACATATATAAAGCTCCTATTATGCTTGCGATTGTCATCGCAGTTATACTACCATATCCTATTGAAAATTCTAAGGTCGATGATCCCCATCCCATTTCTACAACCTCTAATACCTGAGATACCGCAAACCCATAACCTAGGCTTGCTAAGGAAATCAATAAATTTAAAACATTTAGTTGTACTTTAAAACGCTCTTGAAGTTTTTGAGTCAGCATCACTTTTCCTATTGAAACTATTAACATTGGGACTAATAAAAATCTGAACGCTACTACTAAGATTTCGCTAAAACCAGAACTTCTTTCAATTAACCCAACTAAATTAAAGCCATATATGTGAGATGTTCCCCAAGAATCATCTCTACTAACAAATGGCATCGATAACCAAAACAACTGACTAATTATTAGAACTGCCCCAATTATTAACAAAATATAAATTATTCTTTTCTTCATTACTCATCCTCTTATTTTTAGATTTCTTGTAATCTACTTTCAATATTGATAATATTACGGATTCCTAATCTTGAATCTACGCTTTGATGCTCTCCAGTCGATGTGATTAAATAATAAATATAATCATTATTGCTTGAAATTAAGTTTACTGCGATAACTGCTATTCCTCTTTGAACAGCATCAAAACCACCTAGTTGTCCGGTTATAAAAATTGTCACATTCAATTCTTGATTCGAGTTTGAAAGAATTGTAACTTCTCCAACCTTAGCTGCGCTATCAGGTAATGTGAACGCAACTATTACAAGCCCTACATTACGGCTTACCAGTGCATCACGGTGCCTTCTATTGATATTTGGTATTAACCTTTGAATTCGATTAAACTCTGTTCTACTCGTTACTAATCGCCCTGAGTATTGCGATCCACCAAATGCTTGACTAAGTACATGACTATCTACTCCAGGATAAGTTGTTTGCAATACACCTAATGATTGAGAACACCCCATTAAAACTATAATAAAAACTAAACTTACTACGCTAAAAATTTTCTTCACGTCTTACCCATTACCTTTAGCTATTTTCTATTATCCTATGGGTTATATTAAGATTATCATAATTAAAATCTTTACTAACTCCAACCGCTAGCCTTATAAATCTTTGTGAATTTAAAGACGGACTACTTATTTCACTTATTTCTATTCTACCAGTTTCAGGAAACGTATTTATTCTTATTCTAGAAGTCCAACTAGCTAGTATAAATCCTACAATTAGCAAATCATTTGCCTCAAAAAAACTTTGAGAATATCGATTCAATAAGTTTTCAAAATAAAGTGAATTAAGACTATCCCATGGATACTTAATCTTCTCTAAATAATTCCTAAAAACCTTGAATGATCTTATTCTAATTAGTGACATTTGAAGTTTATAGGGTAAAGATTCGGAATCAATATCATTTATCTTGATATTTTCAGCGCCTTCTATATCATTCCATGCCCATGCTAGAAATAACTGAGTTGAATTATCAAAGAAAAGATTACTATTCCTAAATCTTTCCATTCCGAATGACAACCAAAAATTTCCATTTCTATCTTCTATCCATCTAACATGTGATCTTTCATAACGACTTCGCCCTCTAAAGAAAATCACTTTAGTATGATGATTAACATCTACTTCTCTTCCAGCTCTTAAATAAAAATTAGATACATATTCAAACTCTTTAAATACTCCTATTTTATCTGCATCATCATACAAATTATTTTTTCTTATTCCGTTTTGAATGTGTATTAAATCGATTCTTGACTCTATTACATAAGACCTTCTATAATTCCAACTCATATCATGTATTACAAAAAATACTTCTCTATCATAATAATTTGTTGTGATTAGTAATCTCTTTGAACCTTCAAACTCATACAAAGTAACGTTATATCCTTCATCCATAATGAAATCTTTCATTTGATAAAAATTATAACTAGTATTAAAAAATCCTTCTACATTATCAAAGTCAGTATCACTAATATCAAAAGGAATCCTAAATTTATATTCTCCATAAAAATCATAGATTGAATCACCTGGTCTTGGATTTGAGCACGATGGTCCTGCTAAAATTAATATGAACAAAGCTGTAATTATAATTGAATAGATTTTTTTAATCATTATTATTACCTACTTATATGTCTAATCTGATTTTTATACTACGATTTATTAACCTAAAATCCCAATCAATGGTTATTACAAAATAAAACATCAATCCCTCATTCTAACAACATTAACTGAACTTGGTATTGGTAAATCTGATAATCTAACCGCAATTCTTGAGCCTAATGAGGGATTTCCTTCCATTGTTTCAAATCTAAATATCATAACATCAAATTCTTGAAAGTAATAATTGCCATCACCTATAATAAAGTTTATACGTTCAATTCCACGCTCTTCTAAGCCGTTTAATAACTCTTTATTAAATGTGGCGACTTGATTACCCCTAACTTCCAACCGCAATGGTCCATCCATTCCAATATTCATATTGATTACCACAAAGCAATCTTTATCTGAGCTTGAACATCCAGCTAATGACAATAATAATAGTACTCCTATAAAAACTGCTAATATTTTTTTCATTGTTTTTCCTCTATTTTCTTAATTTTAATGTTTAATTTGTCACAAACTATTCAACTGTTTTATCCTCTTTTATATTACTAAATAATTCATAAATAAGAATCGCAACAAATGGATATAGTGGTAGAAACCTTAAAGTAAGATTACGTAAGCTAAACAAGGGCGGAGACAACACATAACTTAAATTATTTAAAATGCATAATTCCCAAATGCTTAATACAGCAATAATATTGATTATAATAATCAAACTAATAATAGTAATTAAACGCATCTTTTTTGTTCGCTTCTCTGTTTTACAGAAAGCATATACCATTATCCCAACTATAAAAATACCATACATTATATTTACAATTAGTTGAGCTGCTCTTGAATCATTCCAATTTCCCCAACCTGCTGTTACTTGTAAAATAGTATATATTATAGTAAATATTAGAATTGCACTGATAAAAAATATTCTTCTTGCTTTCATATAACTTCTCCTTAGTTTTTAATTTAGGTTGATACTAAAATTTCTTTTTTATCTTGTTTTGATAATCCTACTAAAGCTATCACAACAATAACAATCCCTACACCTAAGATTATCTTAAGTCTTCCAATTGTGTCTGTTGGTGGTCTTTGTTGGAGATGCTTTAGATATTCCTCATCATTCGGATCATCCATTGCACAACCAATAAGCATGAAACAAGTAAAAATAAGTGTTGCAAGGATTGATATCTTCTTAAATTTCCTCATTTAATCACCTCTCGTCAAATAGATTGTACTTATGTTTTTATTATATCAAAATATGTGAGAAAACGATTTCATTTTTTCGAATAAAAAGAAAAGAAGCAACCACTTTTAGATTTGCTTCTATTTTCTGTTTTTAGTATACCTACTACATATACGAGACCAAATATTTCTTCTTTAAGACGTTGTCAACCTACATTATTGAAATCATCAAAAGAGAAGAGACCAACTATTTTGTTAAAAATCCGCCTCTATCCAGTCTTCAAAATCTTTTATAAGTTCTTTATTCTTATTCGCTTTTCTAGTTAACTGAATAGAATAGTCACAGTAGTCTAGATTATGAATAATGATTGGCACTTCTTTTCCAAAAACTTTTTTGATAAGATCATCTTCATGAATTTGATCTAATACTTTAAAAAGCACTTTATGGAACAATCTATTTTCTATTAAATCAGTTATAGAATAAATCTTATCTTTTTTATAGTCAACATATTCCATCCAATTAAGGAAAAAGTCTTTTTCTTCAGCAGTATCTAAAACAAATCCAATGACGTCTTGTTGCCAAAAGGCTATATTCCATCTTTCTTCAGAAGCCAGATCTTGATTTTTATCTGTTTCTTCATTATAGCTAAGTTCAATATTATTGACACCCTTTAATAAAACGGAAACTGCATATCCATTTTTTATTTGCCAGTTAGAAATAATATTAGTAATTTTTTTATATAAAAAGTTATATACAGTTTCATTTTCTACCTTTATTAGTTCCTTGTATTTATTTCTTTTTTCTAAAATTGAAATCGGAAACCGAAATTCGCGAAATAAATATGCTTTTTCTCTATAAATAGGTAATGGTTCAATTGCGCAATAGTCACCATGAGTTATTATGAGTTCAGTCGTAGTATACTTGTAAAGATATTCTGTGAAATGATCAATTTTTTCTTTTTCTAAAAAAGGAGATTGTTCAAAGATAAAACTAATCTGGCGGCCTTTATCATCATATTCACATTTTGCCACAGAGTACAGTCTTTTTTTATTTATAACTTCATATCCTAATATAAAAGTGCTTTTTTCTTGATGATAATAAAAACATATATAACTCAATTCACTGTCAAGATATTTCTCAACCATAATTAATTTATCACCTGAAAAATAATATATAAAATCATATTTCTTAGGTTTTTTTAAATACAGTTTACCTCTAACGTAATTATTAACATTTAACCATTCATATAAATCCATTGGAGAATAATAACCATAAAAACTAAAGCTATTTCCTTTACTATACTCTTCTCTATCTGACAAAGCCTTGAATTCTTCATATTGCGAATCAATGTTATCAGAAAAATATTTATCTTTTATACCTTCCATCATTATAATCTTATTTTGATTAATATCCATATTTACCCTCCAACAGGCGTTCCTAAAATTCCTTGCCAGCCTCTTAGTGTATTTTCCACAGCCGTTTGTCCCCCTATTCTGTTAGCCCACTTTAAAGATCTATAAACTAATCTATGGTATACATTTGTATGCATAACCCTATGCATTCTATAGTTAACCATTATGAGATTAATTGGATTATTTATTTTTATACCGTGTTCAGCCAAAATATCACGTGATCCTTGGGCTCTTCTAGCATATTGTGCAACTATATGATGTTTTTCATCAGGTTTCCCATAGGTACTGCTCAAAACTAACCCTGCTATAAATGCTGTCATTGCCGCTACTGAATCACGAAAATTAATTAGGTTAGTTGTGCTTCCCGTTGAATCATTTGTTCCACTATTTGGCGGTGACACAGGTGTGCTTGAAGGTGGTCTAATCCCACCTGCAGTATTTGATCCAAGCCACCACGCACCACCTACAACTAAAGATGATGCTAATACTACTCCTCGAATAGGTCCGCCACCACTTCTGCCACCTTTTTTAGTAATATCTAGTGATTTACGGCCAATATCCATAATGAAGAATGTAGATCCTGAAGGATCCCAGTTGATTATCGGATTATTACCACAATACACAAATAGATTAAGTCCGCCAATATTATCTAAATCTAAAAACCCTACCCCGTCCGCATTAATAAATCTAGCTAGACGAGCATCATAATACCTGCTTTTTAAATAATAATAATTTGTTTCTCTATCTCTGTAATAACCTTTATAAACAAAATTATTAATTTGATCTATAGGCGAGTTAAATGGTTCAACTGAAATTATCCGTCCCCACGCATCATAGCGGTAAGATACTTCAACGTTACCCTCTTCATTAATAATTTCTGTAATGATTCCTAAAACATCTCTGACATAGAAATAGTTTCGATCATTAAACTCAAACCCAACTAATAATCCTTCTTCATTATAATGATATCTTATCGTTTGATTGCCAGTTCTTTCTAATATAATATCTGAACCGTTTAGTTCATATCTTGTTATCTGACCATTGACATTTTTAGCTATTCTAATGCCTTTTTCATCATATCCATATCTTATATCAAAACTCGAACTAAATGTTCTAAAATTAACATTGGTAAGATTTCTTCCTTCCCAGTTAAATTCACGAGCAAATACCCCTACACCAATATGAGAAGGATTACCGGCATAATTAGAATCGTAATTAAAGTTTTGATAGGTTCCTTCACCTACATTATCATATATTTCAATTAATCGATCAGGCCACTGTTGGTCATACTTATACGTATAACTTTCAATTGGAAAATCAGGGTATCCACCACTCTCAAAAATATTCTTTGTCAAAATATTTCCATTTTCTGTATAAGTAATTAACGTAGTAAGGTCAGATTTAGAATTAACCTCTTTTGTTAACCTTGATAAATAGTCGTATTCAAATTCTTGTGTCTGATTACCATAATCAATTAATGTAATATTCCCTAACTTATCACGCTCATATTTAACATTACTATTATTAGAACGCCTAATTTCACCAATTTGAAGCGATGTTGTTGAATCATTGCCCGGATTATTATATAGATAATCTGATTCTATTTTTGCAGTTCCTGTATTAATTACTTCCTTTGTTTTGCGGCCTAAAGAATCCACTTGAGCTTTCACGCTCATAAAAGGATTATTGTTTAATAATGCCATTATTTTGTTATTATTAGGTAAATATGGTGTAAATGTTAACATCTCTAATTGTCCATTTAACCAATTACTTGATACGCCTTGTTTAGTAATACTCGCCCCAATATTTGTCTGTACATCTGTATAGTTCATAAAGTCCGTAAGGCTTACTTGTCTGTTATTCACAAACATTGTAAATCTATTTGTACCCCATGTAATGGCCACTGTATACCATTCATTCATATTGCAGGTAAAACCTGGCATATTAATACTGTGTCTGGTTGTAAATAAGACTAATGTGTTATCCTGATTTAATCTTACCCCAAACCTTTCGTTTCCACTAACATTCTCAAAAATAATTCTTGAGTTTCCACCCATTAAAACCGGTTTGAATCTAATACTCATCGAGCCCATATGTCTGAATTCAAATTTATAGGCTAATGCCGACCTATTAGCTGATAAGCTCAAGCTTCCATCATAACTTCCATAAACATGTTTTTGATTTAACAAGTCATATTCAAACAATCTCAACTTATCAAGATTAAACTCTCGTTCCATATCAACTGTAATAATCGGCTTAACTCCAAATTTAGAGGTAAATGTTCCGTTTAAAGTTACTGTATGAAAATCATTATAAATCAAACTTCGTTCAAATTGCACTCCCGTTTTAGGAATTACATTATTCCTTGATTCAACCATTCTTCTCATTTGGCTTATCATCGCATTAAAACTTTGATTAGTATGTCTTGTTGCCCCAATCCCAAGCATGTATACGCCAATAATTCCTTGGCTATTACCTAAGGTCAATCCGTTTAAGAGTCTTGGATTATTAATTAAAGAAATCGTTAGACTCTCATTATTTACTTGAAGAAAAATGTTGCCATTACTAATATTTAGACCAATAAAGTGCCATGCCTGATTTCTAGATACCTGAATATCATCAGATGTCATCGCGATACTTCCATTAGGATTTAGCGTTCTTAATCTAAAATGATATTGATTCCCTATAGTCCTAACACTAATGCTTATTCTAGGTACTCCAAAATTTAAGGATAAAAATACATCTTCATTAACAATTGATTCAAATGTAAACCAACCATAGACTGACTTTTCATCCGCAAATTTATTATGCCAATCAAGCGGTAAATCTGCCCTTCTACTATTTACTGTATTTAAATCATAATTAACAATTCTTCTTTGAATAATATTATAGTTTTCACCAAAATAATCATCAAACTTTAAATCATCAGATAGTTCTGTTGTTGGTCTAAAGCCATGAGCACCAAGCAGTTGGTTTCTAAAGGTTGAAAGATCATCATCTAGAAAAGTCCTAGCTATTCGCTCTCTTAAGCCTAAGCTATTGTAGCCAGCACTTTCGTACGCATATTCAAAATCATAACTTCTGACTGTATCATTAATATTATAACTAAATTTTTGGGGCATGTTTAAATTATCATATTCAAAGCCAAATGTTTTACTTCCGTTGACCTCTTTAATCAGATTTCCTCTTCCATCATAAGAAAAGTAAGTTTCGCCTTTTAAATCTGAAAAAGATTTCATTACTTGATTTAATTCATTATATTGATATTTTACTAAAGGTCTACGACCAAAACGAATTTCATCAATTAAGTTATTATCATTATAAATAAAATCAAAAGCTTCTTCTTGATTATTACCATACATTTGTCTTGTGATTAATCCTGAATTGATGCCATTAAATAATCTGTCATAACGATAACTCTGAACTACAATATTGCCTGCTAAAACTTGAGTTAGTCTCCCCCACTCATCATAATTAAAGTTATATCTTGCATCACTATTTGAAACTGACCTTATTGTTAAGTCATTATTGTATTGATAATTGTTTGTACTGCTTTGATTACCGCTTAACCTTCTGTATGTTATTAAATTGCCGCTTTCATCATATCTGAATTCCGAATCAGTTCCTAAGGGGTCAGTTTGTTTCTGAACTCTACCTAAATAATCATAATTAATTAATGTTTGATTACCAAATTCATCTTCGCTACGAATTAACTGATTCTGATTATTAAAATTTTGATTAAAACTTAAAATATTAGAACCAGCTTCTATCTTAGTATTGATTACGTTATTATTGTCATCAAATGTAAAATCAATTCTATTTTGATTTTGATCGGTAATAGTTTCTAATCTTCTTTTTTCATCATAATAAAATCTGGTAATATTACCGGCATCATCAATATTTTGAATAACTCGATTAAAAGAATCATAGTTAATAGTTGTTCTTGTATCTGTAGATTCTGCTAATGTCAATAAGTTTCCTTTTAAATCATAGTTGTAATATGATCCACTATCTATCTGAAACATCTGAATTCCGGATATTAATAACGTTAATTCGCCCTGATAATGGTATTCTAATGTAATTCGATTAAACTTCCTAGTCGGCATAATTTTACTGACTACCATTTGCCAATCCTTACTCTGATCTTTAAAATCAAATTCAAAGGTTTCAGTTGTATCACCATGTAAAAGTATTATAACTTTCGCTATCGCTGCCCTACAAATATCTCCTCTTATCCAACTGACTAAACTTAAACTATCATAAGCATTTCCTGAAACTAATAGTCTTTGAAATAGGACTTGCCTTGTCGTTGTTGGGTTAAATTGAAAGGCCCTTCCCCCTAATACAGTATTTAGTGGTGGCGAGATAGTTAGATTAACCACTTGTCCAAAGTTAATTATTGAATCGTTAACACCATCCCAATTAGCTGTGCCATAGTTAAAGAAACCATTACTGATTAAGGTTGACTTTGTTATTTCATTATTACTAGTTTGGAAATTATCAAAATAGATGAAGCCGCCTCTTAAATTATCACAATTTATTTCTATTGTCACAAGTGTGTTATTGCCTGAGACAAAAATATTGTTAATTGTCCGTTTATTCCAGCCACTATTTCTGGGTATTATATTAACGCTTGGATTACTATTGCCAAATCTTACCGATACATTGACACTACCACTCATATGAATCGTTCTTACATAAAATGATAAATTATATGTTCCGGCATTAAGTCGAATCGTTTGTCTGATTGTATTAGCTCTGTTTCTTTGTTGGCTTACTCTTAAAATCTGTCTACCTTGTATACCACCAGTAGAAATCTTTACTGTGCTATAATCATCCGCATACCATCTGAACAATCTTGGCTCATTTTGTGAACCAATAATATTAAAATCATATGGATCCACTACGTTAAAACTATGATTTAAAATCTCGGCTTGTGAATGATCTATTGTGATTGAATTTGCTTGAGGTACCTGACTTCCTGATGTATTTATCATCGAATATTCAGTAGCGGTTGCGTTTAATTCATCATCAATTTTTTGAATCACAAATCCATATTTACTATAATAATGGAATACTGACTTATTAGTAAAATCTCTGATTATTGTTGAATTAATATCTGCCCGCCAAATTAAATCCATCCATTTGCCATTTCGTAGCGGGCTAACTGTCTGGTTAGTGACTCTGGTAACCCTACTTTCAAAATAGTTTATTAGAGCTGCTCGATTTGTTCTTTCATCAATCACTCTTGTTAACCAAGCCGAAGTATTATATTCATAACGTGCTATAAATAAAGTCTGATTCGGCTCTACTGCATAATTAATAAATCTGATACTTCTTAAAGTATGAATCCCATCATAATCAAATTCTAACCTTTTATGCTCGTTTATAAAATTCACTCTTTGTAAAAAGTTACTGGCATTGTACTCTAAGAAAACCTCATGCCCATCCGCTTCGATTACGGTAATTCGATTATTAACACTCAAAAAAGTTGTGACACTTCCATCATTTCTTCTAATACTTCTTATTAGTCCCTGGTCTGATAATATTACTTCATTTTTATCACTATCAATTATTGAGAGTGCATCTCCGCTTCTTTCAATATAGGAAAAATCATCAAGATTTACAAATATATATTGATGATTTGTGATAATATCAACTTCCGCAGCTTGATTTCTTGTTATTCTTTGGTAGTGAATTACTGTTTGATCAGCACTAACGATTGTTATCCTATTGGTTGTGATTGTCACTCCATAATCATAGCTCATCCGCCAGCCACCTGGTAGACTTTTAGTTTCTCTTGTGATAATATTTGGTCTTCTATTTGTATTAAAAGCACCAATACTAATTGGATTTTTTACAGCAGTGGTTGAAAAACCTTCAAAAAAGTGGGTTAAGCCTCCTGTAAAGTTATTAACAAAACTTGTCCCCGCAAATCCATAACTAAAATCACTTAAATCCTGATTACTGGATAATCCAAAAGGGCTTACCTCTTCAAGTACTAACATTTCATATGGATTTGTAGAAGTCGGAAAACTGATTAAAACTGATCCTATAACTTCTAATCTAATAGCTCTTGAAACATTACTATTACCTCGCCATCTTCTTGCGAGTTCTGTCAAATCAAGCTCAAATGTATAAAGTTGCGGTTGATTCGGAATTAAGTATTCCGCAATAATTCCACCAACATTAATTGATGTAGTTAAAGTAATTCCACCTGAAATATTGTTTGTGACTTCTCTTACTATTACTCTGCTTCCAGCACTTCTAAAGTTAGTCTGAAATCTTATTTTCATATTAGCAATATGGTCCAGTTGATTGAATAATACTCCATCCGTTATCCTTAAAAATAGATAGTTGTTAGGATCAATAAATGCACTTGAAGGGTTATGGAATATTGTTCCAGTATTAATATTACGTACTGTTAAATCAACTGTCATTCCTAAGTTATTCGTTAGTCTTTGCATCATTTCCCCCTTATTTAGTTTAAAAAGCCATTCGCACAAAAACATGCAAATGGCTTCATTTTATTTTTTTCGTTTCATCAAGTCGCCATTTGGTTCATCAATGTATATTTTTTATTTTTAATTTTCATTAAAATTATAACATAATTTAACAATCTTTTCCATTATTTTCGTTCGACAATCTAAAATATATCTCCAAGTCCCTTTACAAACTATTAAAAAGCCATTAGAATAAACTAATGACTCTTCTATTTTATTACTTAATTGAATGCCATGTCATCTGGATTTATATCACTAGATTCATCTTCTGATTTTTGATTATTATTTTCCTTTTGCCTGCGCTTGTTATTCTTCTCAATTGTCATTTTCAGTTCTTTTTTATCATAATAAATCATTACGAAAATAGGAATAAAAAGACCTGTTAATATAAATGTTCCAACTAGCCATCCAAATATCATTCCAAAATATCTAAATATTCCAATATTAAATCCCCAATATAAGATATTTGATACTATTAATAAAAAGGTATTTATATAGGAAGTTAGAGTACACCAAAATACAACTCGAGTCATTCCTGTATGTTTTCTGTCATGATATATAAATAGATACTTAAATTTCCCAAGATTATACGTTTTATTAAATAACGAATAATCTTTTTTCATCTTTTTATCTAGAGCCCATCCCATTAAAAAGAGTCCTGCTGGAGAAAATATCATTCCAAAAATTGCTGCATTAGCAAATACTTGTGGTAATCCACTTAATACTATCATTTACATAGACCCTTTCAACAAATCTAACAATACAGTATTTGAAACTTGTTCAAATCTTGGAATCTTCTGAACCGAAATCCATCCACCAATTCCTCCGATAAATACTGCCAACATTATTTTATCACGATCTACGCGACCTGTGTTAATTAATTGTTGGGTGGCAGATATTCCTACTGTTGCAACCGTGTATCCTCCAAATTTAAATGCCATTGCTGTAACTGTTTTCGGTTCAGGAATTAAACCACCAATCACCGCACTTGCAAAGCCTGAAACCATTCCCCATCTAAGTCCATATAGTGCATTATCAATATCCCAATCACCTTCACCAGTTAATCCACCTGTTACAAATCCTGATCCCATCCCAGTTAAAATGTCTACACTACCTAACATTAAAATTTGTTTTCCTGAAAACTTACCTTTAGTTAAAATCGCTTTATTTGTTGTTTTTGCAATCATAACCGACTTACTAGCTAACGCCATCTTCTTAACTGCGAAGAAATGTGATAATACTCCTTTTGAAGCGATTGCTACAATTAATAGCGCCCCTAAGATAATCTGATTCCACCAATTATTACCTCTGACAACCTGTAGTTGCGGTGAGACCATATAATAATCCTCAAAAGTATGTGGATTAGCTTTTGACATTAAGAAATTATTATTAAATGCTGCATAAGGTGACTCCCAAGGACTACCTTAATATACCCATATTATTCTATTATAGTTATACACTTTAAGCGAAAGAAAAACCAACTAGTTTTAATCTAGTTGGTTAATTAAACTTATTCTGTTTTAGACGATTGTCTTTTAGTCATTCCTTTAATAGAATTAAAAATTATGTAAAGTCCATTAGTTATTGCAATTAATCCAATTAATATGGAAATGTTAATCTCAAATGTTGGGGCATTATTATTAATTTGGGCTAAAACTATTATTCCGAAAACAATTAAAAATAGCGATAGTCCCCATAATATTATATCAATTAATTTCTCTAGCATATTCATATCACGGTTGAAGTAAAATCATCCTTCCTCTAAATGTCATCCCCTCATTACTTCCTACTGGTAATGATACGCCACCAACTCCAAAGTTTAAACTTAAACTTCCTCCAAATGATCTAGTATTGTGGAAATAGGTAATTTGAATATTTGCATAACGCTCTACTAGTATAAATGATGACCCTGATACATCTAGACTTCGAGATAAGTTCTCTCCTGGAATAATTAGAGGAATATTTGGATGTGGACTAGTATCCAGAATAGTAGGAACCCCCAATCTATCGACCGTATTAAATCTATAATCTACACCAAAACTTCCATGATGTACCCCCTGAATTGAAACGTTATACCATCTTTGTTCATGAATTCGACGAGATGGTTGTAAACGATCTATCCTATATTCTGCTCTATAAGCTCCTCTTAATAAATGATTAAATCTTGCATCTACTATTGCAGTCGGCGAGTGCCAAATTGTCAAACGATCTTCACGAGGAGCTCTAGTCGGTAATTGTTGATTAAAAATTACGTTTGCACTAATTTGATACATTCTTGCCCCAGAAGGATTAAATCCATTAAAATAAATAAATGTCATAAATCTTAATTGATTGTGCCACTCATCAACCAATGTAGAAGGAGGTTCTGGTGTGTCACAGCAGCAATCTCCCCAATGTGGTGATATATTTTCCAGTTGAATTTTGACACCATAACTACCCGTGAATTTTTCTGTATCTAAATCATATGTTTCAGACAGCTCTAATACTCGTTCTTCGGTTAAAACATTCTCGCTTACATTCCTTCTAAATGGTGTGACCATTACGGTTTCTTTACTAATAGTGATAATCTCAAGTTCTTCACTAATTACTTCATGATTAATTTCATAAAGTGTTTCTTCCCCAAATGCATAGATCTTGCCACTAACAAATAAAGCTGCAAAACACAGTACTACTGTAATACCAATTAAATACTTCCTCATTTTCTCTTTTCCTCCTTATTTTTTTGATACCGTTTACATATTATTCTATCACATTATATCAATATATTACTACAATTATTATTGAATTATTTAAAACTTTCAACATTTATATTTTATGTTAAAATACAACTAGGGGGATGAGTATTTCTTTTAATAACAATGTTTACGAAATACTCTTTACAATAATGTCTAAACTTAGTCTGAAAAAAATCTTTTAATATATCTTTCATGCACTCTATTATTAGTATCAATAACATTGTGGTTCTCCACAAGTGCGTTGTCTGGAACAATTCCAAATGTAGGCGGAGAGTATTCTATTACCTTTTTAAATATAACTTTCGGCACTAGCCTTATATCTCGAATGACTACTATGAATCTTAGATACCATTTATTTTCATTTAGTTTCTGGAACTTTTTTTCACTTTTATTAGTATTGCTTGCCTTTATCGGAAATATCTACCTAATTGTTCTTAATAAGAAAAAAATTAGATTGTTATCAATTATTATTGCATCTATGTGTATCATCGGTGGCTTTCTAATATTCTTTGTTAAACAATTTGTAATTACCAATAGCAATTGGGCTTGGACTTGGCCTCCACATCACCATATAACCTCTGGTTTAAGTTTAAGTGTTAGCACTTGGATAATTGCATTTAGTTCAATTATTGCTGGTGGATTACTAATGCTTAATTATTTTTTACAAAGAAAAAAGCAACACAAAACCGCTAATTAATTATAGCACATTTCAATAGTCTTTTGAATTCTAAATCGTTTGACAAATTACGACAAATCGTAAAATAAAACTGCTAATTTTTCAGCAGTTTTTTATTTATAACTTTATTAATAAATTGGCGAATTAATCTTATTTAATATTGGTAGCCTTCCTTCATAATTCTGAAAAAACATTAACCAACTATTCTCAACATCAACACAGTCTTTTGTTTCTAAAACTAAATAATAAAAATAATATCCTAGCCCATCTTGAGTGATCGATTTTTTATCTTTATTTTTTATATGTTGTTTAAATCGTTCTGAAATTCTTCTATCTGCTTTGCCAATATAAAGAATATCATCATCCATTGTCGTAATAACATAACATCCTGGAAGGTCTGGTACATGAATTTCATGTGATGCTAAAAACAATGTCTTCTTTTCTATTTTAGGAATTAATTTGTTAACCTTCATTTTATATAACTAAATCTAGTGTTGTATTTTCAGCTTTTGAAAGAGATATTACTAGTTCATTAACAATTTTAGTAATTGCCCCTGAATTTAATCCACTTGCTTTTCCTCCGCTCTTCCAAAAAGCTGAGTGACCAATCCCTATTGCTTCACCATCTACAGTCTTAAATGCTTGTTTCAATTTTTCTTTCATAACCGCAACTGTAAAGTTCGCATTACCACTACTAAGAATATTTCTTACAAATTCTACAAAGAATTTTGAAAATAAATCAGCACCATTGTATTTATACAATCCATCTGCACTTCCATCAATATTAATCAATTCATCAATCGCTTTCCAGTAATTTCTGAATATCTGTTTTTGCTTTGTTGAGTCTTGATCTATTAAAGGATTATTTTTAACTAAAACATACTTTTTAATAAACTTTACAAAGGTTTCTTCTTTAAGCTTTCCAGATTTTCCTGATGAATTAGCCATCTTAATTTTATCTTGCCACGGACTATCCGAATTATTATTTAAATACTCAACATACGCAATTGCTTTTACATCTGATCCTTTTTCAACTAAATTACGAATCCATCTTGGTAATGTAGGAATATCTTCAATATCGATTGCTTCATGAAGTCTTGCTCTAATTCTTTGCGATACTCCCTCATCAACTGATTTTTGAGTTGTATTAACAATTAAGAAGTGAGCCGTTTGAGAAATTTTATTTAAGTTATCCGCAATCGTCACTGAGACTTCAAAATCCAATACTCTTGTATCCTCTAATGCAGCCATTCTTAATCCTTCTAATCTATGTTGTCCATCCACAACACTAAACGCATCAACTTCCTTCGTATCAATGCTTAAGGTTGATGTTTCCTCATTAAAGTCTAATTTTGAATCGGTTGCTAAAAAAATACTAGTTGGCAAAAATGAATCACCTGTATCCATTCCATCAAGAATATAATGAGATAGTTTTTTTGCTCTACCTTCGTTTAATAGTCTTTGATAACCCTTATTTTCATTATCTAATGGATCTAACCTTTCAACCGTATAAAAGTTTTCACTTAAAAGTTCTCTTACCTTCATAGCTGTTAAATATAGCATCAAATTTCCTTGATTAACTTTACATGCTTTTAATTCTAATTTCATAATCGGCTTCTCCCTTAGAATAAAAATATTTATTGTTTTATAGTTTAAATTGTAAATATTATACAATATCCGCCATATTTTATCAATTATTTATAAAAATAAAAGGTCGATAAATCTTATTAAATGTTTACCGACTCTATTTACTCTTATTTTCTTTTAAATGAATCATTACTTCTCATAAAAGTGTTAATTTTTCTCAATCTTGACTTTATAAACAGGTATTATTGCATAGTTAATTTTTAAATTTAGGATATAACTTTGAATTACGCCGAAACTGAACAAATTATTCTTTCACATTCGTTTAAAATATAATCTGGAATTAAATCAAAACTATCCGCATTTAAATAATATAAATGATTATTCTCAATGTGATATGACTCACATAAGTATTTCCATAAAACTTCATTCTTCTCAATACTATTCTTTTCAACAAATATTCTAGTAATATTTAACTTACCAAATCCTCCGGCTTCTTTGAACTTTTGACGCAAAAAGATATTATCATCAATGAGTTTTAATACTGAGGCATAGTCACTAAACGATTCTACTCGATTTTTTATATTGAATTCGGCCTTTGCAATATCTGATGCTGCCATTTCAACTTTTGTTCCATCAATATTTTTAATATATGGAACTTGTTCTAAATGAATTAAGCTAGATAGCAAATTATATTCCATGCCTTTATCATTAGTTAACTCATAGTGTTTTCTTAAGTGAACAATTCTTGTAATAATATCATTATCTTGATTTTGTGCAGATTCTTCCTCAAAAACTGTTGCATTTTTTATATCATTTTTATTTATTTCTTTTTCAAAAACTTTACCGTTTCTGTTTAATAAATAACTAGCATTTGCAATTTCTCTATTCGGCTTTCCATTGAGAATAAAATCTATTATGGGTGAGAAATCATGCGTTAACATCAATACTGTTTTTCCATAAAAATTATTCTCACCTCTAGACTTAAACAAATGATAAATTAATGCGTATTTTTTTGTATCATCAAATGATGAAACCGGATCATCCAATATTATTAAATCTTTGTTTTTGCATAACGCTTCTATAGAAAATAAAACCAATGCAATTGCATTTTGCTCCCCAAAACTCAATTTGTTTTTAGGATCAGCAATTATTATATCAGTAGATATAGGCTTTAAAACAGTTTTATAATCATCCGTACTTTTCTCAATAACTTCTATCACATATGGAATTCCTGCTATATTCAAAAAACTATTTACATTAAATTTAACTGCTTTGATACATGATGCAAGTGCTGATTGCAACTGTCCAAGCTCCGCTTTTAGTTCTAATATACTTTCTAACAAACTGGCAATTAAATTATTGATTTCTTGAGCAAGATGCTTTTCATCTGCAGGAAAATCATTAAAAACTGTCATTTCCAATTGACTAGAGCGTAATAAATTTTCAAGAGAATTCTCTTTTAATGTTTTTGATAAATTTACTGCTGTCATATATTTAAGATTTTGAATTTTTTGCATTTCCAATTTTAAAGTTAAAAATCTCATTTTAATTTCTTCTAAGTTTTCTTGGGTTGGTGTACCAGTAGCTTGTTTTACATTTGAAATAATTTGTTTTGTAGTCTCATCTGCATATGTTGATATCTTCGTTAATTGCTGCTTGGAAGCGGAATTACTCTTAATTTTAGTAGAGTTGTATGTCTCTTTTACTATTCTTTTGGTCTCATCAAAATTTTCAGGTAATTCTGAGTTACAATATGGACAAATATGTTCATTGCCACTAATAAACGATTCCGCTTTTTCAAACCATGCACTCCAGTCAAAATTATTTGGTGCAGTTAAATATTTCTTATAGGTCTCTATTTTTGGATTAATCTTAGTCAAATCTCCATTTTGCAAACCATTGACTATTGTCGCCTTTGCACCTGTGCTTAAGACCCCCTTAGCAGTTACCGGAAATCCTTTAATAAAATCGTTCATAACGTTGATAAAATCTGAAAATCCATTTCCTTCTATTTTTTCTTTTATTTTATGTAATTTAGCATCAATTTTTTCAACTACTTGGTCATATGTCTCGGTTTTTATGATTATCTCATAACTATTATTGGCAATGTCTTCTTGGAACAAATGTCTATCAACATAACCCTTGTCAAAATAAATTGCGGATTTTATTTCTGTCGGTATTTCTACCTCTGGAATATCATTACTACCATATTTCTTCAAACTTTCTAATTGGTCATTTTCTTCAAGTTTATAAAATATAGATTTTCCTAATGTAGTTTTTCCGACACCATTAATTCCATATTTTATATTTAATTTATTCAACTCAATATTAAGTTTTGCTTCAGATGTTGCTCCTGCATTCTTTATTTTTATTTCCATACTTTCTCCCTTTTAAACGATTTACATTGGTTAAATTATAACATATATCGACATACTTTTCTTTAACTATCGTTCGACAAACCAAAATAAAAACTGCTGATTTCCTAAGAAACTCTCGCAGTTTTTTATTTTTGCATATTTTATTGAGGTAAGTTATCCCACCAACCAGTTGGTAAACTACCCATCACAAACGCCCAAATTGTAATTACTCTGTTATTACCTGAGGTTCTAATATCAACATTAGCATTTTGTGGATTTACTACTTCATAAGTCCAGTTTAGTGGCATTACATATTGTCTTGCTACTACCTGTCCTGAATTGTTGTTTGATGAGATTCCACGTGTGATTGCCGGAACATTATCCGGATTAGCATTAAACGTAGTCCAATTCAATGTTCTCATCCATGTATCATTAGCTGGATTTAGCGTTGTTGGAATTGGTGTAATCAGCCATGCAATATTATGAATTGTAACTGGAGGATTAGAGCCTGATGCAGCCTGGTTATTAATTTGAACTCTTAAATGGAATTGGAAACTATCATTTCTAAAACCTAATCTTACTTCTGAATTACTACTGTTCTGACTTGTAGACACATGCCAGAAATCACTATTTTCAAAGTATTCATCAATTAAAGCTCTAAGTCTTGCTGCTGCGTTAGGAAGACTTGCTCTAAAGGTGATTTCAAACGATGGGACTGCTGATAGATCAAATGATGTTACTTGACCATAATCTGAAACAGTTGTTGTAATATTAGTTCCTGCTGAGGTTAGAGTTCCAATTCGGTGGACAACCGTTAAAGTTTCTCCTGAATTAAGTCTATAGTTTAAAACCCCATTTGATTTCCAAACATCAAATTCGACCCAACGGCCAATAGTTCCGATATTTCCGTCACTATCTTCATCTGATGGTAAGCTTACTTGTGATGACCAATATGCAAAAGCTAAGCCACCTAAAATAATCATAATCAATAACATTCCAAGGAATACTAACTTTTTACTATTCATAAACTAATCACATCCCTTCATTTTTTATGCATATAAACTCAAACTTATTTTACATTATTAATCGGTTTTCTCATCATAAATGTGAAATTTCTCACACCTTTTCTTAATTTTTTCTATGATTTCCGGATAGTTTAATTCAAACTTTGTTCGTTTAAAATTATCCCAAATTTTCTCATAAAGATAAATCATGTATTCGGTTTTAGAATCATTAAATGCCTTATTGAAATATGCGAACTTATGCTTTATCGCAACTCCTTTAATCTTCGTAATAAACCTTTGGATGATAACCTGATAATTCTTAAAGGTAAGACAAGCATCTTTCGATTTAACCTCTTCATCTATTTCTGAAAACAGTCGGTTAAATTTATGAAGGCTTAAATCTGATGTAGTTAAGTAATTTGAATGAATCAGATATCTTGTAAATACATGATTCAGCTTATCAAGCTCCTGATCTTGTATTTCAAAAAAATCATCTTCTTTATCAGAAAAATCCGTTAGGCTTATTTTATCTATTTTATTCTTTTTTAGTCTATTATTTTCTTTTTTAAAATCTTGACTCTTAACTCTAGACTCTTGTTGGACATTGTCCAATTGATGTCCAATTTGTTTTTGGACATTTTTAGCTCGTTGTTCACGCTTATATTTAGCCCAATTTGTCTCACTTCCAACAAGTGAATCAAAATTACTTATACAAATAATTTCACCCTCATTATAAATAAATCCTAAGTTCCTTAACATCTCAATCGCAACCCTTACTGTGTCAATTTTAAAGAACATTAATTCCTGAGTCAATGTTGTTAAATCATAGATTATTTCAATATCATTAACCTTTTGAACTAGTCGACCTTTAGAGTTAATTGATAACATAATCAAATAAATATAGATACTGAAATACCAACCTCCATCCGGTTGGCGCATTAATAATTTTATTTCAGTCGAATACATCAGATTAGTCTTTACTTTGATCCAATGAAATGTTTTTTCTTCTTTTATCATGACTCTCCACCTTAAAGGTTTGAGCTCAGGAATTTAATCTACCTGCGCTCAATTTTAATTTTCAAAACTTTAAACTTATGTTAAAATGAAACTAATATTTATGAACATGAGGCTAAACTATGAAACATAGAAAAAACCTTTGGACTGCTGCTGTTATTGTTACTATTACTAATTTTTTTGTTTACCTGGCAGTTTCTCAACTAATTGAACAAACCTTTATTCCTTATACATTTTTTCTGCTTTTCTTTTCTAATATCATATTTATTTTATGGGTTATATTAACCGCAATAAGAAAGAAATATTGGGAGTTCCTATTTTTGTGGGTATTTATAATTAGTTTAGTTTCTGCCTTTGTAATTTGGGCAATAATACAAGACGCTTTAGGATCAAGAATTATGCTTTTTTTATTCTTTGCTCCAGGAGCCTTTATCTTTCCAGGCTTCGTAGTTTTATTTGTTGCTGAGATTGTTTATCTCTTTAAAAGAAAAAATAAATCTGAAGAGTTACTCAAATAAATTTCTAAACATTTCCGCTAATACATTAATTACGATTCCATTACCCGCAAATTCATAAAGCCTGGCATCACTAAAATTATTAGCGATTAAATCAATCCGATGATCTTCCCATCCCATTAACCTCAAAGATTCCCTTGGGGTTATTTTTCTAATCATTAAAGCTTCATCTTTCGCAACTATTACTCCTAAATCTCCAACTGTCCTTTTAATCGTTTGAATCTTCCCCTTTTGAACACATCCTCTTTTTTGATGTGGTCGGTTAATATAAATTCCATCCCCAAGTTTTGCTTCATTAAATCCTTTGATTGTATTCTCCGGTACTATCACAAAATTATCACTAACAGTCGAACCTTTTCTTGTGGTGATTGTAAAGGCATAAGGACTTTTGTTCGCATCATGCGGTTTAAAACGTTTCTCTCTGATATAACCGTTTCTGTCAGTCGGATCCGTACAATACATCAAGAATGTTTCACTCACAAAATACTTTTCATCTACCTCAGAATCCAAATAATCAAGAAGTTTCTTTTCAAGCGGAAACGCCTTAGGAAACACATAATCATCTGTTGGATTAAAAATTGATACGAGAAACACTCGTTTCCTTGTTTGTGGTATTCCATAATCCTTAGCATTAAGAACCTGCCAATAGTTTTTATATCCCAGTGATTCTAAAAACTTTAACCAATCATTAAAATGATGAATGAACTTTTTAGAGACCAACATCGGCACATTTTCCATCACTAAATACTTCGGTAATTCATTATCTGCCCCTGCGGCGAGCAGTAATCTTTCTACTTCCCATAGAAGGCTTGATGCGGTCTTAGAATCTTTATCCATTCCCCTCATCTTACCTGCTAATGAAATATCTGTACAAGGTGCCGCATAACAGACCAGGTCTGCTTTCGGTAATTTTTCAATCTTTCTAATATCTCCAAGGTTAGGTACTTCACCATGTAACAGTCCGTGTGCCTTGATTGCGTACTTATTAATCTCTGATATCCCTAAGATTTCATGTTTTATCCCAAGTCTGTTAAGACCTTCTGTATAACTGCCAATCCCCGCAAACAGCTCTAAAACAGTCAGTTTTTGGGCATGGTTAAAAACAGGCGCCTCATTGCCTGTAATTTTACTACTATTCATTTATTAAAAAAATCCCCTTAAATTTAAATTATTATTTTTTGTTTAAAATATCAATCGGTCTTCTCAAGACCTTTACTTCTTTTAATTCTAAAAAGCGTGTTAACGCTTCTTCGGTGATGCGGACCTGATTACCAAGTTTGATCGCTTTTAATTCACCACTTGAAATATACTTGCCAATCGTTTTCCTTGAGACTGATAAAAGCTCACAAACTTCAAAGACTGAATATATTTTCATTTTTTCTTCTCCTTACCAAGTACTCTTTCAAGTACTTCATCAATGAACTTAATCCCTTTCTCAGAAACCATTAGTTGGCTATTTGAAGTTAAACTTCTAGAAGCGTTAGCTTCCCATTTGAACATTCTAAAACTTCCATTCTCAATCAAAGATGGGTCAACTTCATTTTTATTGTTTAAAACCCCTTCAATCCTTAAAATTGATAAAAGTTTGACATAATCGATTTTTTTCTTTAGTTTCTTATGAACCTTAATCAAAGGTATCATGGTTGTGAAATTAGTAAACTCTTTAAAACGATTAGTTGAACAACTTAGCTCATTAAGCTTTCCTTCAAGAATTGTTACCTCTTTAGTCTTTTCTTCTACAGTTTCAATCAACTTATTTGTTTGATCCTGGGTTAAGACAATATCCTTAAAAAAATGCGAATATGAAGTTTTATGATTATGAATCGCTTCTTTAATGATTGTTAAGTACTTATCCGCATTACTAACCTTTGAAAAATTCCTAATCACCGTTAGGTGTTCTTCTTCAATTCCTGCGACTCTTTTCGTTTTGCCTTCTTCTAGAACATCAAAGAAGTTAATGTTACCTTGATACTTATTTGGCAGCTCAGCCTGCCTTATATTAAAAATTTTAACGATGTCACTTAATAAAAGAAAATAACTCTCTAGCTTCAAGCTATATATAATCTGGATTATCTGTTTATCCGATATCCTAATCTTTAGGATGTCCTGCTTCATGCTTATCTCCCTTTTTATTGCCGAGTATTACGTCTGAGACAAGTTCGTTTGTGCCTGACTTCATTTTTTCAACCAGGTGTGAATATATTTGGGTTGAAGTAATTGAGGAATGTCTTAAACTTTCCTTTACTTCTAAAATTGATGCGCCCGCGATTAATGAAAGTGTTGCGAACGAATGTCTTGTGGAATGTGCTGAAAAAGCTCTCGAGTCAAGTCCAATACTCCGAAAGTGCTCCTTAATCATTGACCGTATGACAGCGGTCTTCATTCTGATCTCTTTGCCTGATCTTAAATGAGTGGTAAATAACGGATTTCTTTTTTGATGCAGGTTGTTCCTACCTTCTAAATATTCCAATAAAATTTTATACACATCAAACGTTAGTTTGACAAAATTGTCCTTATCATCTCTACCTTTTCCTTGGATGTATAGGACATATCCGTTTCCGACCACATCAATGTCTTCGATGTCGGCCCTCTCAATCTCTACCGAGCGTACTCCGGTAGTAAACAATAAAACTATAATTGCCAGATTTCTTTTTCCTTTTTGTGTATTAGCTTTCTTCCTGGCATTTACAATCACTCTTCGGATATCTTCTTCTGTTAACGGTTGTCTTTTATAAGTAGTTGCGACTTTAACCCCTTTAACAGCGTACGTAATATCCTCATCAATTCCGTTTAATTTTAAATATCGGTAAAATCCCCGCAAGACCACGAGTGTTTTTTGGATAGTTGCGGATGCTAACTTTCGCTTAATCAAGTATTCTTTGTACGCTAATATCGTATTTCTGTTGGGATTCTTAATCCCACATTCTCTAAGATACTCTAAGTAAGCGGCTAATACCTTTTCATATGAAACTTTTGAGATCGGTTTTAAATCAATGAATGAAATATATTCATCAATTTTTTGAGCAATTGAATAAGAAGTTATTCGGTTAAGATCCATCTGCGGTCACACCTCAAACCTTTACTTCTGCGTTCTAATTGATATAAAAGTTCTTCTTTGCATAAACTTTCTAAGCTAACCTCAAAAAGTGTGGCCAGATCATTAAGCATTACGACATCCATCTTATGTCCTCTTGTGCCTTGTTCAATCTGATAATAATAGGCATTTGATAGGATAAGTTTGTTTGTCACTTGATAAATTGATAATCCTAATCTTTTTCTTAAGTTGTATAAATACATCCTTAAGTGGGATCTTTGTTTTTCTGATAAATTACTTTCATTCACGAATCCTTCCTCCTTCTTTGTTCGTGAATTATTTTATCAGCCAATCTTTCAGTTATTTTGGTCTGGATAAAAACCAAAACAACCATTAACAATTTGTTAATAGTTTACATGTATTAAAAAGTTCTTCTTCGTTAATATTATACAACTTTAATTGTCGTTTTTTAAGATTTTTTGACATGCGATATATTATTTTAAATTATAACTTAACAGTTTGTTAATATACTTTTATGATATAATATTAAAAATCATCATATTTATAAGGAGTGTTACATGAAAAAGTCATTTGATCAGGTAATTGGTGAGAACATTAAATTCTTAAGGAAATCTAATAATATCTCACAAGCTAAGCTAGCTAAACATCTAAATATTACTCCGGCATCATTGTCTTATTATGAAACCGGAACAAGAAGTGTCCCCTTAAATCATTTGTTTACTATTACTAAATTCTTTAACATAAGTATGGATTTAATGAGTCATAGTTTAGAGGCTTATGACTTTAAGGAAGGTGCTGTTTTCTTCGACCTTTTTACGATTGGTTCTTCAACTATCTACTCTGATAATGCAATAAGACTTTCTAATCCATATTCTAAGTTTTTTGTGATGAAGGATTCTAATGGTGATACTCTGGTGTTTTTACGCATGTCTGAATTTAGTCCTGGGACTGTCTTAGTAAGTGATGGTAGTTTTTTAAATATCACCGACCTAAAGAAAGTTAGTAAAATGTCCGAAAATTCTAAAATATTTCTAACTACTATTGAGGAAGTTGAAGGAACAAATAAAAATGAGCCGCTATATACATATACCGACTCTAAAGGAAAAAAGTTCATTTTAGCTGATAAAACTAACTTTATTTATTATGGAGTTTTAATCGCTAGGATTAATCATATCAAGGAAGTCACCGACTTCTTCTCAAGCAACTAAAATTTATAAAAAGGTACGTCAGTACAAAGGATTATGCGGTGAGCGAACTATTTCGCTCACTTTTTTATGCTTAAATAGTACTAGCGTACGGCGACTAATCACTAATATGCATATAAAGCCGTTAACAACTAATTAAAGTGCGTTAGCACCTTGATTAACTCTTTCAACTAAGGTATAACACAAAGGCATGCTAACGCATGTTTGGTAAAGGGAGGAATCTATTATGGTGAAAAAAATTGAGTTAATTAAACCAACAAAGCTAATACGACAAGATGAAACGAGTCTTATTATTCAGAAAAAATGTGTTGCGGCTTATACTAGGGTCTCAACTGATTATGCAGACCAACTTAATTCTTACCGCGTTCAATGTGAAGAATACACTAATAAAATTATGAATAATTCTGAATGGATTTTTAAGGGAGTTTTTGCGGACCAAGGTATCTCAGGAACTCAAGCCAAAAAGAGACCTGAATTTATGAAAATGATTGAACTGGCAAAGGCTGGCGAAATCGACTTAATCTTAACAAAGTCCATTTCAAGGTTTGGTAGAAATACTGCAGAACTAATTACCATTATTCGTGAATTAAGAGAGCTTAATGTTGAAGTCTTCTTTGAGAAAGAAAACATTTCATCCTTAGACCCTAAACTTGACTTTCTCTTAACGATTCTTTCTTCAGTTGCTCAAGAGGAATCCAGAACAGTTTCTACTAACGTTAAATGGACTTATGAGAAAAAGTTTAAAAAAGGGATTGTGGATCCACGTCGGATTTATGGTTATGAAGTCATTGATAATAAATTTTCAATTATTCCTGATGAAGCCAAAGTCATCAGACAAATCTTCTATCTGATTTCTCAGGGTTTTAATATTAACGATATCAGAAAAACATTAGAATCTAATAATATCAAACGTCATGATGATAAACCGTTCTCTTATTCAGGAATTCAATATCTATTGACTAATGAAAAATATTGCGGCGATGCTTTATTAGGTAAAACCGTTTGTGTTGATTATCTAACCAAAAAAATTGTTAAAAATGATAATATTTCTGATAAGTATTATGTTTCTAACAATCATGAACCGATTATCTCAAGAGAATTATTCGAGGATGTTCAATTAATTCTAAATTCAAAAGTCCAATTAAGGGGGAATAACCAAACCTCTAAGTATCCTTTGACTGGCATTCTTTATTGCCCTAAATGTGGCCGCACCTTAAAGCGCCAACAAATCATCAGAAAGAATAAAAAGGTTTATATTTTAAACTGTAACCATCAACTGCATAATCCTTTCATCTGTAAAAGTTATTCGCCCAGGTATGACCTTATCTTAGAATCAACGATTGACTCAGTTAAAGAACTATTCTCTAACGATGATTATCTTGATGTGATTTTTGAGGCCATTGATAATCGTAAAATAGTAGATAATCTAAAGGCAGAAAAAAATAATCTCCAATTAGAAAACCAGAACCTAACGGTTCATTTTGATAGGTCATTAAGTCAGGATGAGGATTTATCGCAAATTAACTTTAATCAAAACAAGATTAACGAACTTAATCAAGTGATTGCGAAACTGATTACTTCTAACATCAGGCTTGATTATCTGAAAGGCATTTCAAACTCTGAGATTGATTTTACTAAGTTTTTATATAAAAATCTTTATTCTTTGATCTTAGCTGATGAACAATCAGTCAAGTTGGTAATTACTCCTAATATTCCATTAGATAATTTGATCAACAACTTATCTAATATTTTAAATATCCCCTCATTATTTAAAAGATTCTTTATTGATTCAAGCGGCACACAAGGCATTTATTATGAGGTAATCATCTATGAGCAGTCTTAGTGTGATCAAAGCCACACCAGGCTTAAAAAATGGTGTTAAAACCGTAAAGCGTGTTTATGGGTATGTTAGAGTCTCAACTTTAAGTGAAATGCAGGATACTTCTTTTGTCTTACAGGCTGATGAATTAGAAAGACACATCAGATCTAATTCAGATTATCAGTTCATGGGTATCTTCAAAGATAAAGGAACCGCGACTTCCTTAAAGTTCAGACCAGAATTTCGTAAAATGATTGAACTAGCGAAGTTGGGTTATATTGATGTCATCATCACTAAATCAATCAGTCGTTTCGCAAGGAACTTAGTTGATAGTATTACCTTAATTCAAGATTTAAGAAAACTAAACGTTGAGATAATTTTTCAAAAAGATAATATTTCTTCTTTAGATGAATCATTTGATTTATTATTAACTATTCTTTCTGTTCACGCTGAAGAGGAATCAACTATCATTTCTGAGAATAACTTATGGTCAATTGCGGCTAGAAAACGTAAGGGTTCTAATATGACCGCAAGAATGTATGGTTATCGTTTTGATAATTATGATTATGAGATTATTGAATCTGAGGCTAAAACTATTCGTTTAATCTTTGATTTATATATCAAGGGCTTTAGTTATAAAGCAATTATCACTCGCCTTCATGAGCTTGGGATTAAGTCTGCGAAAGGATTAGATTATTGGTATTCTACTACCATTGAGAAAATGCTTCAGAATGAAAAGTATTGTGGTGATATGGTTCTTGGCAAAACTCTTTGTAAAAACGGTAAGAAAGTTTTTAATACCAAGGGACAAACTGATAAATACCTTGTCTCTAATAATCATCAGGGTATTATCTCAAGAGAAACCTTTGATGAGGCAACTGCAATCAGAAAAAGTCGCAATTTTCGAACTGATAAAAACTACTTAGAGAATAAAGGTTTAAATGATTACTACAATTTTGTTTATTCTTCTGTTTATAATCGTTATTTACTTTATGTAATAGAAAAACCTAAAGGTATTTATCAGATTCCAACTCTTTACTGTTTAAGTAAAAGACCAGGCAGTAAACGTGTTTCAATCAGAACTGAAGTCATTAATAAGTTATTAGAACAATCTTATCAGGAAATCAAGTCATTTATTATTCACAAACTTGATTATTTGAAGGAAAAATTATTATCGTCTCAATCTAATTTATTACTAGGACTTGAACAAGTTATAAAAAAGAATGAGAATGATAAACTAATTACCAATCTTTCTACTCTTAGAAAAGAATTTTTAGAATTTGATGATTTCTCTATTAAGAATTTACGAAAACTATTTAGAAAAGTCTTGATTGATGATTCAGCAATTCATGTAAAAATCCAAATTTCAGATGCTGACGATAATTCTATTAACAACTGTGAAGAAATTCATTCATTTGATTTCACTTACTTAAAAGCAAACAGACCCACTACTATTCCAATTATTATTCATCTTGAATCATTATAGGATAATAAAAAAAGCAGATTCCAAAACGGTTTCTGCTTTTTTCATTTTTTACACCCAAAGATCTGATGGAGCACCTGAGAATCTAAAGACTCCATGAATTCCAAAATCAAAAACTAAATAAACTAAATCTTCCAGATACATTTGAACGAAATCTCCTAGCCATAACCCACTCCAATTACCAATAATTCCAAATTCATCAAAGTGTCCGCTTAATAGTTCTGTCGATCCATTTCTAATAGTAAAGCCATATGATTCTGTATGTCCAAGATTCATTTCTTGGATTTCAATTATATATCCAGTAGTCCCATCACCATGCGATCTGGTTCCTAAGAAAGTTCCTAATGCTAAATAATTCCAAGTTCTAGTACGTGTTTCACCATTAATTGAAATTTCGGCAGTAATCGTAACCATCGTATCAGTGAATGGTCTAGCAAAATGCCACCAATTAAGAATTGACGGATGACTAGTAATCCAATTCATATTTCCATATGATGAGGTTGTTAAATATGGCGGAGCCCAAGTTAAATTATCAAACCAATCAAATTCTGCCCAAGCTAAGGCAAATAGTTCATCCATGTTTGTAGCCGATGTCATCATAACTGAAAAATGCATTGTAAAACTAAATGCTTGATTCGCTAGTAATAAATACTCAGCTTGATTAGCTGGTCTATTTAATGTTACTCTCACAACAACCGCTACTGCACTACCTTCTAATATAACAGCATGATTAGCAAGAAAATCAATATTTACTAAGTGATGAACACTTGAATTTAATGTTATTGAATTAACTACTAAACTAGCATGTAAAACTCCAATGATATTAGCTCCTGTGGTTTGTCCTAAACCTAATTCCTCTTCCCATCTTACATTAAACGTTAAATCAATAAATTCTACAACTGATCCCTGACTTAAATGTGATGTTCCAATTGGAACTAAGGTCTGATTTGAAGTCGCATCATTTACATCAATAACCGTATCAACCGGTCTGGCAGTTCCGACATTAATACTTCCATCTCCAGTCTCATTATCAGGTGAATTGATCGCTGAGAACCAAAATCCAAATACTACCCCTATACTTCCTAATAGTAACAGCAATAAAATAACTATTTTTTTCTGTTTATTCATTTCTTTCCTCCAATTCATTAAAGCTAATCATCCATTTTATAATGGTGAACCTTTATGACTAACTATTTTTAAAATAAAAATTACGTAAAATATGGTTAAATCAATAAAGAATATACAAATTTTTATATTTTAAGTTAAAATAAATTGATATATATAAACGTTCACCTTTATGTAATTTTTAGATTCAAAAACAAAACCACCATTAAATTTGGTGGTTTTATTATCTTTAATTTAATTATTAAACCCAGAAATCCCAAACCATTTGAGGAACAGTAGTTCCAATTCTCCAAACAGTCACAGCTCTTATCGTATTTTGGGCATTGTACTCTACTACTTTATTAAAATGATTTTCATCTACAAATATCGGCAAATCAAAAGTAACTGGTATTAACATTCTAAGTCCACTGTCGGTTGCGAATACTTGTGATCCAATTAATACACCTGGTGTACCAACTGTTTGTGTAAACCTCATTCTTCTGATTGCGTTTGGTTGAGCCGGCAATGTTACACCAACGGTTATACTAATTCCGCTACCAGTATTTGGAAACGTGATTCCTCTATACCAACTACCCGATCCAATATTAAAGCTTGGACTTCTCTGTTCATTGTTCGGACTATTTATATCTGAAGCCCAAAAAGCATACACACTTCCCATCACAGCAGCAAACAATAAAATTATTAAAAGTAATCTCGTTATTCTCTTCATCTTTATCCTCAACAGATTAATTGAATATTTCATAGTATATTAATCTATTTTAACAAAGAAACTCTTTTTAGAGAACTCCTTTTTATTTCTAACACATATTTTGCGTGTTTTAAATTAACTTTTTTAAACATTTAACTAAAATTTGGGAGGTTCGTGCCCCTCTCCTACCATTGTTTTTGGTTCGGTTACCCTCATCCAATCACAACAGCAGTCTCAATATTTTTTAGTGAAAATACAAAAAAATCACCAAAACATGGTGATTTTTGCTTGTTTTACCCCAAATTAGCCCCAAAATTGGCGACTAATACAATATTTAAATGGTGGAGAGAGACGGATTCGAACCATCGAACTCGTAGAGAGCAGATTTACAGTCTGCCGCGTTTAGCCACTTCGCTATCCCTCCAGATTTGTGATGCTAAATAATTATATCACAAATTAATAAAAATACAATCATTTTTATTAAAAAAATAGAAAATTATTGCTTATTATCCACTTTTTTAAGTTTAATTTTTTTATCAAGATCCCTTTTAGAAATTAAAATAACCCTACTACAGCCCTGACATTCCAATTTAAGGTCTGCGCCAACTCTAATTACCTTCCAGGCAAAAGAACCGCAAACATGATTCTTTTTAGTCTGTATAATCTCATTTAACTGATACATTCAGGCCGCCAACTTCTTTAAGATTTTTTCTAATATTTTGGGATCACCATTTATTTCCAGCTTACCTTCATTAAGATTAATCTCGACCTTAAATTTCTCTTCGGTTTTCTTTAGTGGATCAAAACTTGATTCTGGTGTTTTACCTTGTTTTTTCTTTTCATTTCTGATTAAGGTCTCTAAGTCACGCACACTAAGATTTTTTTTGATAATCAATTTAGTCAATTCCTGAATTTGTTTAAAATCAGATAATTTGCTTAAGGCTTTGGCATGACCGGCTGATAACATCCCTTCAGAAACCATCGATAAAACACTTTCCGGAAGATTTAAGATACCAAGCATATTAGTAATATGTGAACGACTTTTACCAATTTTTTTGGCTAAAGCGTCTTGTGTTATCTCTGCTTCCCGAATAATCATTAAGTAGCTTTCTGCTTCTTCAACAGGCGAAAGTGCTTCTCTTTGAATGTTCTCCACAAGCGCAATTTCTGCGACTTTGGCTTTTTCATATTGCCGGATTATCGCGGGGATTGTTTTATTACCAATAAGCTTAGAAGCGCGATAACGTCTTTCGCCCGCCACAATAATATAATTGTCATTAATCTTTTTAACGATAATCGGCTGAAAGACACCTTGTTCCTTGATCGACTCTGAAAGTTCTTTTATTTTTTCTTCATTAAAATATTTACGTGGCTGAAAGGCGTTAGGAATAATTTTATCGATATCTAAATCCATAATTCTTTCTTGACTATCCGTAACATCCGAAAGATTTTCTTGTAATAAATCCGAAAGACCGCGACCAAAATTAGTTTTCTCTTTCATTATTTCTGATCAGCTCCTTTGTTAATTCTTTATAAAGTTTGGCACTTGCACTTTTTGGATCATAAATCACAACAGGTTTACCATAACTAGGCGCCACCTGAGCCGCAACATTTAAAGTAATAAAAGTCTTAAAAACCTTCTCGCCAAAATATTCTTTAATTTCGCTAATAATTTCCCAGCTCTTTTTAAGTCTTTTATCTAACATTGTTAATAAAACACCTTCAATTGCCAGCTCCTTATTATTAAGCTTTTTATTCTTCTGAATGATTCTTATCGTATTAAGCAATTGTGTCAAACCATCTACGGCCAGAAACTGACATAAAACCGGAATCAAGACCGAGTTTGCTGCGTATAAAGCATTTAAGGTAATCAGACCTAGAGTTGGCGGACAATCCAAAATAACATAATCATACTGTGAAGTATAATTTCTGATAGCTTTATCTAATAAGAATTCACGTTCCTCAAACTCCAATGCTCTTAAATCAAAACCAGCTAAATCCATCGTAGCCGGAATCAAATCAATATCCGCAAATACTGGTTTAACAATCGTATCATCAAAAGAGGCACTACCAAAAAGGAAGTCATAAACACATCTCGTCAGAATTCCTCTATTTATTCCCATACACGTTGTCATACTGCCTTGAGAATCAAGGTCAATCAGTAAAACTTTCTTTTTAGCAGCTGCTAAACAAGTGGCCAGATTGACGGCTGTCGTTGTTTTTCCGACTCCGCCTTTTTGATTTACTACCGCAATAACTTTTCCCATAATTTTATAAAGGCCTTTTATCAATCTGCGCATAACTGCGCGGATAGGCTAGTTCAGTTTTTTTAATTTTTTTAATGTTAATCAAATAATGTTCCTCATTTGCATAAGGTATTGCAAATTTAGTTACACCTGTAACTTCTCCACCAATTAGCTTAATCGCTTTTTTAGCATCATCTAACTCTACTTGATAGTTTGAGCCCTTCATCGCCACAAAAAAGCCTCCAACCTTAGCATAAGGTAAAGAATACTCGGTAAGCATATTTAGCTTTGCAACAGCTCTCGCTGTCACTATATCAAAACTTTCCCGATAATTGATAATTTCCACTTCCGCCCGCCCATGGATTAAAGTCACATCAGTTAAAGCTAAATGGTCAACTAAGGCTTGAATAAATTTTAGTTTCTTGGCGTTTCCATCAATTATTGTAAGTTTAAGTGTGGGCTCATAAATCTTTAATGCTAATCCAGGAAAACCCGCGCCTGAGCCGATATCAATCAATGTCTTATCTTTTAGCTCAACGACCTTACTAACAGTCAGAGAATCAAAAAAATGTTTCGTATAGACCGCATTAATCTCGGTTATCGCTGTTAAATTAATCTTTTCATTCCATTCAGCTAGCCATTGATAATAAGTCGTAAATTGCATTAGTTTTTCTTCGGATAACTTAAAATTTTGTAAATAATCATTTATATTTATTTCCATTTATTACCTCTTCTCGTCTCTCAAAGCAATCAGCATAATACTAATATCTGAAGGATTAACTCCAGAAATTCGCATTGCTTGCCCGATAGAAAGCGGACGAACTTTTTTTAGTTTATCTTTAGCTTCGCTAGCTAAATTATGCACTTTATCATAATCAAAATCATTTGGTATGACAATCATTTCTGCATCACTTAACTTAGTCGCTTCTTTATTGGCTTTTTCAATATAACCTGCATATTTAATCTCAATTTCTACTTGTTCCAGGATTTCCTGGGGATAATCGATTTCTAATAGATAACGCATATCTTTATAAGTTATTTCCGGACGCTTTTGTAAATCATGCGCCAGCACCGAAAATTCTAATTTTGAAGATTTTATAGTTTCTAAATAATCATTAGTCCGATTGTTACAGATAACATTGCGATTTTTATACAAGGTCTTTACTTCTTCAATCAATTTCAATTTATCTTTAAATTCAGTTCTTCGTTTTTTAGCTAACAAACCAAGATTTATTCCATAAGCTGATAACCTTAAATCAGCGTTATCATTTCTTAACAATAAGCGATATTCCGCTCTTGAAGTTAAAAGCCGATATGGGTCTCTGATTCCCTTAGTAACGAGATCATCAATTAAAACGCCAATATAAGCCTCATTGCGTTTTAAAATTAAAGGTTTATCACCTTTAATCTTTAAAGCACTATTAATACCCGCCATCAAACCTTGACAAGCAGCTTCTTCATATCCGCTTGTACCATTAATCTGACCCGCAAAATATAGGTTATCATAAAGTTTAGTTTCCAAAGTTGGATACAAAACTATTGGATCAATCGCATCATATTCAATCGCATAAGCATATTTATCGATAATCGCTTCTTCTAAACCGATAATCGTTTTAATGATTGAGGCCTGTAAGTTCTCTGGTAAGCTTGTAGAGAAGCCTTGTACATAATAAGTATCTAACGCTAAACTTTCTGGTTCTAAAAAAATCTGATGCCTTTTTTTATCTTTAAAGCGCATTATCTTATCTTCGATAGAAGGGCAATATCTTGGTCCGACACCTTCTACGTGCCCGCCATACATAGCACTTTCCTTTAAGTTTGTTTCAATCATTTTTAAAGTATCATCAGATGTATAAGTCAAATAACAAGGAAGGTCAACAGCAAGAACTCTTTTAGTATCAGCAAAGCTGAATGTTAGTTTTTCCTTACTTCCTGATTCTAAAGTCATTTTTGTAAAATCAATCGAGTCTTTTTTAATTCTTGGTGGTGTTCCGGTTTTAAGTCTGATCAAAGAAAATCCTAGCCTTTTAAGATTTTCACTAAGATCTTTTGATGTTTTCTGATCATCACAAGAACGAAACTCCTGAAACTTTCCGACTAAGATTTTACTGTTCATATAAGTTCCTGTTGTTAAAATAACAGCCTTAGAATTAATAATTCCACTATTTTCTGCTTTAACACCCATAGCCTTATTATCTTTTGTAAGTACTTCCACAACAAAATCCTCTAAAATAGTAAGATTTTTAGTCTTTTTTAAAACTTTGATCATTTCCTTTTGATAAGTAAGACGGTCTGCTTGGGCTCTTAAAGCTCTAACTGCCAGACCTTTACTTTCATTTAGCATCTTAATCTGAATTTGCGTTTTATCGATATTGATGCCCATTTCTCCACCTAAAGCATCAATTTCCCTAACAACAATCCCTTTAGCTGGTCCGCCAATTGAAGGATTACAAGGCATCGCAGCGATGCCAGAAATCTTCGTTGTTACAAGCAATGTCTTTAAACCTAAACGACTTGCGGAAAGCGCTGCTTCACAGCCAGCATGCCCGGCCCCTACTACTATTACATCATAATCCATAGCTACACCTCCTTATAAAGATAAAAAGACGATTTTTACTTTATCAGTTCATAGATAGTAAAATCATCGTTTATCTTTTTATTTAACGATTGCGCCTTCTGGCAGTTCTTTAACTTCACAAAGTTCCAGTTTTCCATCTTTACTAGCACAAAGAACCATACCTTCGCTTAAAATACCACGCAGTGTTACTGGCTTTAAATTAGTCACGACAATGACTTTCTTTCCGATTATCTCTTCTGGTTTATAATACGCAGCGATACCAGAAACAATTTGTCTTTTTTCATTACTTAAATCAATAATTGAAACTAAAAGTTTATCGGATTTCTCTACCTTTTTCGATTCAAGAATCCGTCCTACCTGCAAAGTAACCTTAGCAAAATCATCAATAGATATAAGGTTTTCTGGCTCAGGCGTTTTTTCAACTTCTTTTGGCGCTTCTAAACGCATGAAAAGTGGTGCAAAATTATTAATCTTATGCTTATTTTTAAGCGCGCCAAATTTAGATATACTTTCAAAAGTTTTTTGGTCAGTATTTAAGAATTCAAAGATTTTATCGCTAGTATCCGGAATAAAAGGTTGAAGTAAAACCGCCGCAAAACGAATCACCTCTAAAAGATTATATAAAACCGTTGAGAGCCGCTCTTTATCTGTATTAGCTAATTTCCAAGGTTCAGTTTCATCAATGTATTTATTAGCCCGACGTAAAAGTTTAAATATTTGCTCAAAACCATCGGATACCCGGTACTTAATAAAGCTATTATCAAGTTCAACTTTTGTCTGTAAAGCCAGATTAATCAATTCTTTATCTAATTCTGTAGTTTTATTTTGATTTACTAATTCCGAATCAAAATACTTCTGAATCATTACTAGAGTCCTGTTAACTAAATTACCTAAAGTATTGACTAAATCTGAATTGATTCTTTCCCGCATTAGTTCATGACCTAAAATGCCATCTTGGGCATACGGTATTTCTTTTAACACAAAAAAACGCGTTGCGTCACAGCCATACTTTTCTACTAATTCATCAGTATAGATAATATTACCTGTTGATTTACTCATCTTTTCATTGTTAAATAAAATCCAGGGATGACCGAAAATTGTTTTAGGTAACTCCAAATCAAGTGCCATCAAAATTATTGGCCAATAAATCGTATGAAATCTCAGAATATCCTTACCAATCATATGTAAGTCACAAGGCCACTGTTTGTTAAATAAAGCTTTACTTTTTTTATTGGCTTCATAACCGATGCCCGTAATGTAATTACTTAAAGCATCAATCCAAACATAAACGACATGTTTATTATCAAAACTAATTGGCACCCCCCAAGAAAATGATGAACGGGAAACACAAAGATCCTTTAAAGGTTCTTTTAAAAAGTTTTGCATCATTTCATTTTTTCTCGATTCCGGCATAATGAATTCCGGATTTTTTTCGATATGCGCAACAAGTCTTTCCTGATATTTAGACAACTTTAGGAAATAAGCCTCTTCAACAGTTACTTTAACTTTCTTTCCGCAATCTGGACAATTGCCTTCTTTTAATTCTTTTTCTGTGTAAAAAGACTCACAAGCCAAACAGTAAGGACCTTCGTATTTGCCTTTATAAATATCACCTTGCTCATAAAGTTTTTTAAAGATATCAGCAACTACCCGCATATGTGTTTCATCAGTGGTTTGGATAAATTGATCATAATTAACATTTACTGATTTATAGATATCCTTAATTTTCGTCGCCATCATGTCCACATAGGCCTTTGGATTCATCTTATTCTCTTTGGCCTTATCCTCTACCTTTTGCCCATGCTCATCTGTTCCAGTTTGAAATAAGACCTCGTAGCCTGCTAGTCTTTTATAACGAGCTATACAGTCTGTTAAGATTGCTTCATAAACATTTCCAATATGGGGTATTGAAGATGCATAAGCAATCGCTGTAGTAATGTAGAACTTTTTTTTCATTTAAAATCTCTCCTTAAAAAAATAAGTAAATCAAAGCTGTAATAAATCCGGCTGTCGCAATCGCCACAGAAGAAAGTGCCCCTTCAACTTCGCCGATTTCTTTAGCTCTGGCGGTTCCGATAACATGACTGCTTACTCCCATTGATAAGCCAGTAGCGATTTTGTTTTTAAGTTTAAGTTTTTTTAAGATAATCGGATTTAAAATTGCGCCTACAATACCAGTAAAGGCAACACAAATAACCGTAAGAGCTCTTAAGCCGCCATAACCTTCACTCAAGTTAACCGCAATCGCCGCAGTAACCGATTTAGGTAAAAGCGAATATAAGATTTCCGATTCAAGCAAAAATGCTTGCGCCAATAACCAAACTGTTATCAATGAAGTTGCGGCACCAATAATTGATGAGGCTAACACAACTGGCCAGTACTTTTTCACAATTGCGCGCTTTTGATATACGCTGATACCAAGAATAACCGTTGCCGGACCGATAAAGTAACGAATAATATCGCCGCCAAGCGCATAAGTTTCATAATCAATCTGGAAAACTAAAAGAATTATTACAACAAAAATAATCGATAATAACAAAGGATTAAAAAGTGGTGACTTAAACTTTCGATAAATCTGTCTAGCTAAATAATAAGCTACTATTGTTAGGAAGATTCCAAACAAAGGACTATCAATCACATTAAGCAATATCTGCATTATTTTCACCTTCCTTATCTTTTTCGTTATAAAATAACTTCATCAGTAAGGCTGCCGAAAAGTAAGTTGCCATAAAGGTTAGAATCGTTGTGACAAAAATAATTACTAGGATTTGCCACAAGTTATCACGGACTATATCAAAAATCTTAATAATCTCAACGGCCGGCGGAATAAAAAATAAAGACATGTTTTCATCAAAAAAGCCAGTGAGTTGTTCAAGATCTGATTCTTTAAAAACTTTCAAAAACATTAGCGTAACTAACGCAAACATTCCTAACACACTGCCAAAAAAAGGCACCGACAAATATCCGGCTATTAATTCACCGGCTAAAAAGATACCAATAATGATGATAAGTTCCTTAAAAATTTTCATGTTGCACTCCTGCGAATATTATATATTCGCTTTAATATTATACCCAAGAAAAAATTTAAAGTCAAAATGATATCGCTTATATCAAAGATTTTATATCTTTTAATATTATACAAGAACAAAACGAAAATAAATTTTCGATACGGGGCTGATGCCCCTTTTCTTTTTCTCCGTCTTGAGTTATAATATTTTTGGTGATTTTTTTGTTATCGTCTAAATATATTCATTCCGACAACCC